>Ga0265294_10005360_pt1 | contig 15667 bp, 15 predicted proteins | sample MunlanPumphouse3_FD_192504 | JGI IMG/M metagenome (GOLD analysis project Ga0265294, IMG submission 192504) | Groundwater microbial communities from a municipal landfill in Southern Ontario, Canada - Pumphouse #3 | ecosystem: Environmental > Aquatic > Deep subsurface > Groundwater | place...
GTTAGACATTTACAAAACCATGCAAATTTATATGAATTAGAACATAAAAAAAATTTATCAACAAAAGCTTGCGTAACTGTTTTGTCAAATATTCTAAACTCAAATAAGATGGTTCCCTTTTTTACTCAATTTATAGTTGCAGGATCTGATGGTGACCTTTTCTCTATGGACATGGCTGGTGGACTTAATAAAGAGGAACAGTTTGCATTTTCAGGTTCAGGTTCAGAACTTGCTTTAAGTGTTCTTGATAGTGACTATAAAAAAACACTAAACATAAAAGAAGCAATAACAATTGCAAAAAAAGCAATTACTGCTGCTAAAAAAAGAGATATTTATACAGGTGGAAACGGTATAAAGCTTGTAATTATTAAAAAAAATGGTTCTGTTGAAGAACTACCTATTGAAAAATATAATTAGAATTCTATTTAATTATTCTTATGTACTATATTTATTTAAATTTTAAATTTAATATTATTGGTAACTATTTATAAATGTGAAAAATTATGGATCTATTTGAAGATATAAAAAAACAAATCAGTACAATCTTAACTGAAAAAAAAGTAAATTTTACAAAAATTGAAGCAGAGGGTTCTGAGATTGCGGTTTACACAACAAACCCAATTGAATTCTTTGAAAATAAAAGTATTGTGGGCCATCTTGCAGAAACCTTTAAAAAAAGAATAAATGTAAGAACTGAAAAGTCTGCCTTAATGGACCCAGCTGAGGCAAATGAAATTTTAAAAAAAATAATTCCAAAGGATGCTGGTGTAAAAAGCATTTTCTTTGATGCTGTTTTTTCGGAAGTTGTTATTGAAGCTGATAAACCTGGTGTTGTTATTGGGAAGTTAGGAGATGTTTCAAAATCAATTATTAGAGATACAAAATGGATTCCTAAGATCTTAAGAGCACCAACAGAAAATTCTGAAATTCTTAAAAAAGTAAGAGGTTATGTTTTAAAAAACAGCCTTGAAAGAAAGCAATTTTTAAAAGATGTTGCTCAAAAGATATATTCTCCACCAGTAAGTAATAAAGATTGGGTAAGAGTAACTGCACTTGGTGGATTTAGAGAAGTTGGAAGAAGCTCTATTCTTTTAGAGACTCCTGACACTAAGATCCTTTTAGATTGTGGAATTAATGCTGCTGACAAAAATGAAGAGACACCTTTTTTAGGAGTTTTAAGATTTCCTTTAGATGAACTTGATGCTGTAGTAATAACTCATGCTCACATTGATCATGTTGGCTTTTTACCTTACCTTTTTAAGGCAGGGTATAGAGGTCCAGTTTATTGTACTGAACCAACAAGAGACTTAATGGCATTATTACTTTTTGATGCAATAACAGTTGCTGAAAAGAGCAACAGAGAACCTCTTTATGGAGATGAGGATGTTAAAGAAACAATTAAACATTGTATTATTAAAAACTTTAGAGAAGTAACAGACATTGCCCCTGGTATTAGGTTAACTTTCCATGGGACCTCACACATCTTAGGTTCTGCATCTTTACATCTACATATCGGTGAAGGTAAACAAAATTTAGTTTACTCAGGAGACATCAAGTATGGTTTTACTAGACTATTTAATACCATGGATATCAATTACCCAAGAGTAGAGACATTAATCTTAGAAAGCACATATGGTGGAAAACCACAAATGCCATCTAGAACAAAATCAGAAGATGACTTAATTGAAATTATAAACCAAACTGTGGAAAAAGGTGGAATAACATTGATCCCAGTTTTCTCTGTTGGAAGAGCTCAAGAGGTTATGATCGTTTTAGAAGAATATTATAGAAGAGGAAAACTAAAAACAGATAAGGTCTTTATTGATGGGATGACAAGAGAAGCTTCTGCAATCCACACTGTCTATCCAGAATATTTAAAACAGAATATAAAAACAAGAATTTTACAAAATAATTCTCCTTTCCAATCAAAGATCTTTTTAACAGTTGACTTTGAAGAAAATTCAAGAGAGAATGTAATAAACACCCCTGGGTCAATCATTCTTGCATCTTCAGGAATGCTTACAGGTGGACCTTCTTTAGGTTACTTTAACCTACTTGCAGACAACCCAAATAACACCATGCTCTTTGTTGGTTACCAAGCTAAAAACAGCTTAGGTTATAAAGTTCAAAGGGGCTTAAAGTCAATGCCAATAACTGAGAATAATGGAAAGACTAAGATGCTAAATATAAACATGAGATTAGAAACAGTTGATGCTTTTAGTGGGCATGCTTACAGGCAAGAGGTTTTAAACTTTTTAACACACCTTAACCCAAAACCAAAATTAATACTTGTAAATCACGGAGATTCTTGTCAAGAATTTTCAAAATTTGTAAACAAGAAATTCCACATTAACACAGTTGCAATCCAAAATTTAGAGAGTGTAAGATTAAGATAATCTATGAAAATATTAATAACAGGAATTCCTGGTTCAGGAAAGACTTTAATCTCTCAAGAGATTAAAAAGAAATATCCTAAACTAAGATTTTTCATAATCAATGATAAAGATTTTTCAATGTCTAAAAAGCTTGGGGTCTTTGATAAAGTTACAAAAGAGTATGTTGTTGATATTGTAAAACTAAACAAAGAAGCAAAATTTGCATTTAATAAAGACTCTAAAAACACAATCTTTGAAGGTCATCTATGGTGCGAACTTTCAAAAAAAACACTTTCAAAGTTTGATTATATTTTCTATTTAGATGTTTCTGAAAAACTTCTAAGAAAAAGATTAATTGAAAGAAAGTATGATGCTGTAAAGATTGAAGAAAACATAATGTGTTTAAACACAAATTACATTCCAAACATGTTATCAAAAATTAAAATACCTTTTCACACAATCTCTGCTGATAATAATCTAAAACTAAATTTAAATAAGATTAACAAATTTCTTAGACTTTAGGATAAAAAACATTTGTTTATAAATTATTTTGAACAATATTATATATGTTATCACAATTACAACATTATAAAAAACATAAAAGTTGAAAACTATGGTTGAAGTCTTATCCTCTGCAAAGATACAAAGTGTAAAAGAGATTAAAAAAAGAGCAAAGATCAAAGCTCAAAGAAAGTTACTTTTGAAATGGATAATGATCATTATAATTATTATAATTCTATTTTATTTAATTAATAACTTCATAATAAATAATAAATACAATTTTGTAGACAAAGATTCAGGAATTACCTTCTATTCCCAAGACTTCCCAGTTAGTGATTCTTTTAGCATAATTGGAAATGATAAAAATCTAATTCTTTCTTTTAATATCCATCCAGAAGACATTAATGGTCTGGGGTTATTTACAGACCAAATAGTTTATCTTCAATCAATTTTTAGTGCAAAGAAAATAAACACAATTTTAGTAATTAACATCATGGACTCTGAAAGAAAAACAATTAGTTGTCAATCTAATCTAGGAGATATTTATGTTAATGAAGAGTTAACAAAAGAAGAGTGTGATAATCTGTTACATTCTGATGTTACAGTCTTTGCAATTGATTATCCTGATGATGTTATAGAGGAATCAAAGGTTCAAGTAAGTGTTGCTGATAAATATATTTTTGTGTCTTCAAAGAGTAAAGAGGATCTAGACAAATCTATTCTTATGATTACTAACTATATGTTTAATAATTTAGTTGATATTCAAAAATCAATTGATGATGTGAAAAATAAAGTTAATGATCAAAATAAAATTGAATAACAATTGAAATTAGTTAAAAATTTAAAAAAAACAATTCACTTTTATAATAAAATATTAAATGTCAGAAGTGATCTGATCAACCTTTAACTCTTTATCCTCATCAAACAACAAGTCAACTTCTGTTACAGAAATCACTGGTTTTTTAAAAGCAATTGTTCCATCATCATAAACTAATCTAGGACATGCTGTATTAACATAACAATCAACCTTAATTCCTTCTAGATATTCTTGCTTAACATAATCTGAAACTAAGATATATGCTTTCTTTCCATTCTCTTCTAATTTCTTTTTAATATTTCTAGCAATTGCTAATCTTATTTGTCCTTGTTTCGTACTTACCAAAATTCCAAATTTATTTGCATGTTTACATATACCAATAGCAGCATACCTTTTTCTTAAAAAAGTATCTGTAATTTCAATTTTTTGAACAGATTTTGAAATTGGACTAATGACAATTACATCTTGCCCATTGTTTATAAATCCTAAGTTATTTGCATGAAAGACTCCATCTCCAATAAAGATAATTGGTTCTGTTTGATTAATTATAGTTGAAGCATCACAACCTAAGATCATATGTTTTTTAACTCTAAGACTTTCTTTACTTTCAACAACTATTATGTTTTCTTTTAATAATAGTTCTATAATTGTTTTTATATTTTCTAAATATTGTATAGTTGTAACTAAGTTAATCTTATTTAATTTTAATTTTTTAATTTCAGAAACTATAAAGTCTAGTTCAGTTTTACTTAATTCATAACTAATTGGAATATATATAGTTTCAATTACTGGAATATTCATCTTATAATGTCCAAAATGAACTAATAACTTACAACCTAAGTCCTTTGCAACTTTATCTTTAGAGTCACATGCCCCATAGCAAGGGTCTACAAACAATATTGGCTCATTTTCTTTAAACAACTCAAGTATAATTTCAGAGTATTGTTTTAGGCCTTCAGGGATCTGTATCCCTATTGGTTTTTCTATTATTTTTAATTTTTTAATTTCTTTAATTAATTGTTCTTTAATCATAAATATTATTCTTATAAATAAACTTTAAAACATGTATGTTACTATATAATTATATGGTTAAAATAAATCTAGATAAATCTAAGTTGTCTATCTACAAAAAGACAAGAAAAGAAGTATTAAGTTTAATTAAGCCCTCAACAAAGCAGCTATTAGTAGAAAAAAAATTTGTAGATTCAATTCTTAAAAAAATTGAAAAGATAAGAGGAAATCATCTTCTTGCAATCATTGCAGGATCATTTGGAAAAGGCACAAATCTAAAAGATTCAAAAGACTTTGATATCTTTGTTCTTTACCCTCCTCACTTCCCTAAAGAAGAGTTTGTTAATGAAGGTCTAGAGACTGCTCAGAAAGTCTTTAAAGGTCATTTTTGGGAAAAGGCATATTCTCAACACCCATATATTAGAGGTGTTATTGATGGGTATAAGGTAGAGGTGGTTCCTGCTTACAAGATTGAACCAGGAGATGAAATTATTTCTGCAGTTGACAGAACTGCCTTGCATCTTTTGTTTGTGGACAAAAACATAACCACTTATCAAAAAGATGAAGTAAGACTTTTAAAATATTTTCTAAAGCAAATAAATTGTTATGGTGCTGATTCTTCAATTTCAGGATTTTCAGGATATCTATGTGAATTGTTAATTCTTTATTATGGGGATTTTATTAATTTACTTTCGCATGTTTCAAGTTGGACTTCTCCAGTTAAGTTTACCTTGCTAAAAGAACAGCATGTTAATCTTTCTAGGTTTAATGATTCCTTAGTTGTTATTGACCCAGTTGACAATAACAGAAATGTTGCTTCAGTTGTAAGTGATAGACAACTAAGTATATTTATTGCAGCATCACGAGTATTTTTAGAAAATCCAAACACAGATTTATTCTTTAAAAAAATAAATAAACAAATGACTTACCATCAGTTGGTGGGAAGGCTTGAAACTTTTTCAATAATTACAATTGAATTTGATGTTAAGGACATGTTAAAGGAGATTGTTTGGTCAAAAGTTAAGAGGAACACAAAAAAACTATTAGCTCATTTGGAATTTTGTGATTTTGATGTTCTTAAATATGATATCTATCATAAAGAAGGGCAAGACAAATGTTATTTGATATTGATGCTTGATACTCTTGAACTTCCAAAACTAAAAAAAGTAATTGGCCCTCTTGTGTCTGATTTTAAAAACTCTCAGAATTATTTAGATAACACAAGAGCTGTCTTTGGGCCTTATGTTAAAGACAACAGATGGTATGCTGTAAGGCAAAGGGATAGGCGTGATGCAAAATCTATAATCTATGATTATGTAATTAAGAATTTTGATTTAGGTATAAAATTGTATGTTGGTGATGAAATTAAAGAACTCTATTTATCAAGAGAAAATCTAATTGATTTTTTTTCAGATTTCTTTTTATCAAAAGAGAAGTTTTTAATTTGAATTTCTTTTAACTTTTTTAATTTCAATTTTAAAAACATTTTAAAAATTTAAAATACATATCTCTATTTTATTTTTAGCAGAGGTGGCGGAGTGGCCAAACGCACCAGTTTCGAAAACTGGAGTCTACAGACTGCATGGGTTCAAATCCCATCCTCTGCGTTAATATTGTTTTAATAAAAATGTATGTTTCTTGAGTAACTTATTACTGCTCTATAAACCAAATTATATAATTGTTTATTTTTTAAGATCGTGTGTTTTAACTTGAAAACCATAATTTGTTATTTTTTCTTATTTTTTTCTGAAGTGTAATTTTTATAGGTCACTTAAATAGTTAAAGGTGTGCATTAATATACATTTTAAAAGGGCAATATATATAAACATGGTAGTTTATAATAATATTGGATTTGAGATGTACAAGGACTATGCTAGAAAATATGGAAGAAATAATTTCTAGTGAGCAGTTTCATCTAGGGGGTTGGTATATAGATATGACGATACCTTCAAAAATCGACAGTTGGGAGAATAAACTGAGACAGGTTTGATTGAACTATATATAGATTTGATTCTCCCATCTTGAACTATTTTTTTTAATTCTTTTATTTTTTCTGTAATTATTTATTCTAATTTTATATGTCTAAAATTTCTGTAAGCTTTATATATCTTTTTATTATATATTATATATCTAGTTTTACTTCTGCAGAGGTGGCGGAGTGGTCAAACGCGCCAGCCTTGAGAGCTGGAGTCCTTGGACTACATGGGTTCAAATCCCATCCTCTGCGCTTTTCTATTTTCCTTTTCTTTTTTTTAAAAACACAAACCTATATAAATTATTTTCTATTATATATTATAGTATTAAAAAATAAAAATAAAGATATTTATGAGTGTAGAACATTATAAGTCAGATGGAAAGGATTTCTTTGAAGCGCTAGATGAAGATAAATCTTTTTCTAATAATTCAAATTTAGTAAATAAAGATGTAGTTGATGATATAGAACAAAAGATAAAAGACTCTAAATTTAAAAAACCAAATAAAGATTTAAGTCAAAATCAAATATCAACAGAAGATTCAAAAAAAATAATTGCTCAGGCAAAAGAAACTTTAAAAAAGAAAGAAGAAGCTCTAAAAAAAGATTTAGAAAAAGACGTTGGAGTGGCTGAAAAAGAGAATGACCTATCAACACAAGAAAAAGATAGTCCAAAAGAAGGAAATAACCAACAGGAAAGAACCCCCCAACCAACCAACCAACAAGAAAAAGAAGAAATAAATTCAAATGAAATTAAACCAAAATTAAAATTCTTAACAGACCCTGATGACCCAGAAATAGTGTACATTGGAAGAAAAAAGTCAGTTCTTAAGGAATATGGAAGAATGGGAACTGCATTTATTGGAAAGGTTGCAGAAGAACAATGTAAAGGAAAAAAAGTGCACCTTGATGGTCTTAACCCACACGTTGTCTTTCTAGACGGTGCCAGAGGAACAGGTAAAAGTTATCTTTTAGGAGTTATTGCTGAACAATTAGCAAAAACAAATCCATTTATTGGACAAATTGTAATTGATCCTGTTGGGGTTTTTTGGTCAATGAAATTTCCAAACAGAGATACAAAAGAATTAAAGATCTTAGAAGAATGGGGACTAAAACCAGAAGGTCTAAAAAACTTAAAAGTCTTTGTTCCTGAAGGGATTTCAGATAAAGTTTCAAAGGAAACATTTAATGATACCTTTTCTATGTTTCCTTCTCTTTTAACACCTGAAGACTGGTGTATTACTTTTGGTATTGATAGGTTTTCCCCAGGTGGTCTATTACTTGAAAAAAATTTAGATTATGTAAGAAAAGGCTATGTTTCTGGAGGAACTAAAGAAAACCCAGACACAGAAAAAATAAAACCTAAAGGTAACCAATACTCCTTAGACGACATCATCTTTTGCCTACAAAATAATGCAGAGTTTAGCTCTTCTTCTAAAGGTTACAAACCAGATTCAATAAGAGCACTTGTCTCAAGATTTGAAGCTGCAAAGTCCTGGGGCATATTTTCAGATCACGGAACTCCTTTATCAAAGATGTCAAGAGAAAATCAATTAACAGTCTTGGACACTTCTTTTCTAGATGAAAACATAACAGCTCTTGTTATTGGAATTCTAGCAAGAAGATTACTTTCAGCAAGAAAACTTCTAGCAAGACAAGATGCTGTTAAAAAGTTTGGAAGTAAAGAAATTAATGCTGAGCAAATGTTAGAAATTGAAATTCCTCCAACATGGTTGTATATTGATGAAGCTCACACCTTAATCCCATCAGGTAACACCCTAACTCCAGCAACAGCAGGAATAATAGAATATGTAAAGCAAGGAAGAAGACCTGGTTGTTCTTTAGTTTTTGCAACACAACAACCGTCAGCAATCAATACTAAAGTCCTTTCTCAAGTTGATGTTTTAATAAGTAACAAGCTAGTGTTTAATGATGATATTCATGCAATTCAAAAAAGAATGCCAGCAATTATTCCAAAAGAATACAGAGCTCCAAATTTCATTAAGACTCTACCCTTTGCAACAGCTCTTTGTGGAGAAAGGTCAGAAGAGACCTCAAGAGCTTTCATTTTAAGAGCAGGACCTAGAACAAGTCAACATGAGGGAAGAGATGCAGAGACTGTAAGAGAAATTCCTAAAAGAAGTAATTTAGAGATATTAAATATAGCCACAGACATGATCTACAAAGAATTACAAAAAACAAAAGAGATTAGAGTAGATTATGCAAAAGACATTTTAGATGTTGTTAATATAAAATATAAGTCAGTAGTTTCCTTTGATCAAGTCTTAGAAAAGTTATTTGAAAAGAAAGTTATTTTGGAAAAAGAAATATTATACTTAAGTGATAAGGAATTAGATCTTTTACATGAAAATGTAAAAAAAGAAATAAAAAGACTTGAAGAGAATAGAAACGATATTGATTCACAAGATCAAGAAGGTGATTTGTCTCAAGAAGAGAATTTATCTTTAGATGAGAACAAAGATAATGACACAGAAAGCACTTTTGAAAAAATAGAAAAGGACCTAGAGTCTCAAAAACAAGTTCCAATTAGGGTTAAGCAACATAACACCTTGCCTTTAAGAATCAACAGGTTCCAAATTGAAGAAATAACAAAAAAGAATATAAAAAAGAATATTTTTTTTAAACCAAAGGAAGTTGTTCAAAATATTGTTCTTAAATATAGAGCAATATATAAACTATATTATAATTTATATGATAAAGAAGACAACTTCAAAAAGTACTATTGTTATGTTGATTCTGTTACTGGAGAGTTTGTTCATTTTAAAAATTCAAACTTTAAAGAGTCTAAGGGATTATGTGTGGTTAAGGATTTAGATGTAAATGACTTAGATGTTTTATATCTTCTACAAAAGCAACAAACTTTGTTTTCTTTATCAAAAGATCTAGATTTAAAGGAAGAGGAAGTATACTCTAAATTTATTTCTAAGTTTAAAGATCTAAACCTAATAACTTTTACTATAAAGAATGATAGAGAGATATATAGATTGTCTGAAAACTTTGATGTGCCTTTTAGTGCAGAACACAAACTTTTGTCATCTCTAGACCAATTACCATTAAGAAAAGAAGAAACAGAATTTTTAGAAAAAATAAATTATTCAACTGCACAGGTTCAAGAAAACTTAGAAAAATTATGGGGTTTTTTAGAATTTATTTCTCTTGAAGAGGTTTTCTGGCCAATTTGGCATGTAACTTTAGTTCATAAGAATAATGATGTAAGGGAATTGTTTATTGATGGAGTAATTGGTCAACAATTGTAATTTGTGATTAGATATGCTTGAAGAAAAAGATTTTATATTAGATAGTTGTAAGGTAACTCCTGGTTTTGAGTTTTATCCAAAGAAAAGAAAAAAGATTGATTTAGGTAAATTAAAGGATCTTTTAACAGGTGATGAGATATACATTTCAAAGGATAACTCTCCCTTCTACCTTCACATAAAAACAGATCTTGCAGAGGTAACTGTCTTTTCCTCTCTAAAAATAATTATAAAAGATTTAGTTGAAGAGGATAAAGCTAAAGTTGTTTTTAATAAAGTTTTAGGTGTTATTAATAGGTTGTGAATTTTTAAAGAAAAATAAAAGTCTTTATGTGTAAAATATTTGTAATTTACACAACAGACCAATTACCCTAAGATAGTAGATAATGCATTCTTTTATTTGGGGCTATTTTTTCTAGCGATTTAAGTAATTTAAGATTGTATTCCTTAAGTTCTTTTAAGCTTGGGTTCTTTTTTAGTATATTTACAAACACATTGTTCAGATAATATATTCTTAAACTTTGATCTATTTTTTTTAATTGTTTTGTAGTTTCCTTATATATTTCTACACTTAAATTTATTTCCTGCATCTTTGAAATTAAACCACCTATAAGAGGTATACTAACATGTGTTTTGTTATTTATTTCTATTTGTTCTAATAGTGTCACAAGTTCTTTAAATATTTCTAAATTTACTTTCAAAAACAGTATACCTTTACCTACATACGTTAAATATTTATCTCTCAAATTTGGTTCTATTTTTCTTAATAGTTTAATTAATTCAGAATTGTATTCCTTAAATTCTTTTAAGTTTAGGTTAAATTTCAACAACCTTGTGATCCCAGTAGACATATAATCTACTTTTAGATTAGATTCAATTTTTTTTAATTGGGTTGTAATTTCTTTAAACATTTCCTGACTTGGTTTCATCTTTAGTGTTTCTTTAACAGAATATAAGTAATGTACTTTTTGTTTCGATTCAATTTCTTTTAGTTGTTTGTGATTTCCTTAAATATAATTATACTTGGTTTCATTTTTAGTATTTCTTTAATCCCATGCCGCAAATAGTTTCTTTTATGAGCGGACTCTACTTTTTCTAATTGTTTTAAATACTTAAACTAAAAAAAATTACCTCCTTAATTTCTTAAAAAAGAACCTTTTAAATATAGTAACTATCTATAATTATATAGTGATTATAGATGTTCAAGTTAAGAAAAATATTTTCAATTTTATTAATAATTTCAAGTTTACCTTTACTTTCTTCATTTATATCTTCAGAAAGTTCTTCATCACTTTCTTTATCTCTAAAAACAACACCAGATGTTTATGAGAACAACTTTTATTTATCAAAGAACACAAGTAGGCAGATCCTGTTTGAAGTCAATTCAGATTATCTACCAAAAGACCCATTAAAGACAACAAAGGTAACCTACAATTTAAAAGTGTTTCCAGAAAATCAATCAAAAGATATAGACTTGTCTTTATCTAAAAAGCAAGATTTATTTTTATCAAACATCTCTTCTGTTTTTTCTTTAAACATAAGAACAAAAAATTTTACAGAAAATATTTTAAAAATAAAAGTTGAAGCTATTCTATTTGACGAATATAATAACATCCTTTCCACAGACTATAGATACCTAACTCTAATCTCAAACAATTCAGACTATGATTTTTCCCTAACTCCAACAAGAACAGAACCAATCTTTAGAGGTTATTCTTTTTCTAAAAACATCTTATATTTAGATAATAACTTAAGCACAGATAGCTTAGTTATAAAACAACACATTGATTCTAATTTTGCCTATGCTCTTAAATGCAAATCAAGAAACCCAAACATAATTACTTTAACAGAATATAAAGGAAATTTAGAATTTGATTTAAATGTCTCTATTAAAGAAGATTCCAATTTAGAGAAAGGAGATTATTTAATAGATTGTTTTTTCTATAATGAAAATAATAGGGTTGAGGTTAAGCCAATCTATGTAAGCTTTCAAAATCTAAATTTAAGTATTGATCTTAACCCTGATTTTCAAGAAGAAGAGCAAGAGGACTCTAATCTTTCCACACAAAATAATTCTCAAGACAATTTCTTAAAAAATACCTTTTTAAAAATAAAAAATTACTTTAAAAAGCCTTAAATCCTATCTGCAATCCAATGAGACAAGACCCCTACAAGTGCAGCAAAAAAATAAATTTTGTCTAAAAACAACCAAGGTCCAGCAAGTAAAACTCCAAAAGCAAATGTGTGAAAAACACCTCTATGCTTTGAAAACATCAAAACAACTTCTACCCCCATCAAGAACAAGATAGGCAAAACTACTTTTTTGTAATCTAAAAAATACAATATCCCCAAAAGTAATATTGAATAAAACAAAACTAAATTTAATTTCTTCCTAATCCAAGAATCACTTTTGTCAACATCAGGCAAAACAGAATAAACTAAACACACAAAAAAAGCAAGCAACATCTGTTGGTAGTTAAGAGGATAATAATCACTTACAATTACAAAAACTATTAAAAATAATATTGCTCCAAAAAGAATATGTCCAACCTTATTCATACATATCTAAGAAAATAAGTTATTATAAAACATTTGTTTCATATATTTGCTATGGACTTATTATCTTCAATTGTTATTGGTTTATTACAAGGGATCTTTGAATGGTTACCTATTAGTTCTCAAGGAGGACTAATGATCTATTTTTCAAATGTTTTAAAAATAGCACCAGACATCGCCCTAAACTATTCAATTTTTCTACATCTAGGAACAACTCTTGCTGCTCTTATCTATTTTAGAAAAGAGATTTATAATTTGTTTACAAAATCCTCAATTAAAGATCTAGTAAATAGTCCTTTTAAAACAAAAAACAAAGATTCAATTTTTTTAAGGTTTCTGATTGTTGCTGTATTTTTTAGTTTACTTGTCTCTGTTCCAATCTACTTTTATTTAGGTAATAATATCTCCAAGTTAAGCATTTCTGTAATCAACCTAGTCATTGGTCTATTGTTGATTGCAACTGGTTTTCTAATACTTTTCTCTAAAAAGAAAAAATTAAAAACTGCAAAATTAAGTTTAAAAAATTCAATTTTTTTAGGTCTATTTCAAGGTCTTTCAATTCTACCAGGAGTTAGCAGAAGTGGAATAACGACCTCTGTGTTATTGTTTGAAGGATTTAATGCAGAAAAAGCTTTTAGAATAAGCTTTATTCTTGCAATTCCAACAGTTTTGATTGGAGAGCTTGGTTTACTTGTCTTTAATGGTTTTTCTTCCTTTGACCCATTTATTATTATATCGCTATTAGTCTCATTTGTTGTTGGTCTTTTAACAATTGACCTATTGATCAAGTTTGCAAAGAGAGTTAACTTTAGCACCTTTTGTTTTATTTTAGGTGTAATCTATATCTTTTTATTTTTATTATAATTTAAAATTCATACTAACAATTTATAAATATTTAGAACCTAATTTTATAACAATTAAAATGGAAGTGAAATTAAATGAGTGAAAATGTAATTGAACTTGATGACACAAATTTTGAAAACACAATAAAAACAAAAAACATAGCTGTGGTTGACTTTTGGGCAGTATGGTGTGGACCTTGTCAAATGTTTGCAGGAATCTTTGAAAATTTTGCAAAAAATAATGAAGAGGTTTTTTGTGCAAAAGTAAATGTTGACAATGCTTCTAAGACTGCAGAAAAATATAAGATTATGTCAATTCCATCTGTGCTTTTTTTTAAAGATGGTGTGTTAGTTAAACAAGAGGTTGGAGTTTTACCTGAAGATATTATTAAAAAAATTATTTCAGAAATTAAGTGATTTTTATGAAAAATACTCTTTTACTTAAATTAAAAATATTAGACATCCATGCAAACTACCCAATTGTAATTCTTCACCCAGAAGTTGCAAAAAAGATTCATGCAATTAACCTTGATCGCTTAAGTTTAAAGTTAAATAATGTTATTACAACTGGTGTTCTTGACACCTCAGAATCATATGTTGATGAAGAGACAGTTGGACTATATAAAGATACTGCAATTAATTATAATTTAAAAGAAGGAGACACAATTGAAGTAAGTTTGTTGCCTTTACCAAAAGCAGTCTCCTACATACAAGCAAAAATAAAAAATAAGACATTAACAAAGGAAGAAATTTATGAAATTGTAGACAATATTGTTGACAATAAACTTTCTGATGTTGAACTTTCTGCATTTGTTACAGCTGTTCAAATTAATGGTTTAAATATAGAAGAAACAGAACATCTTTGTACAGCTTTAGTAGAGGCAGGAGACTCAATTGATTTTAAAGAAAAAATGATCTTAGATAAGCACTCTATTGGTGGAATTAATGGAAGAGTCTCTATGATTCTTACACCAATTATTGCATCTTTAGGTTTTAAAATTCCAAAAACAGCTTCTCGTTCAATAACTTCTGCTGCAGGAACAGCAGACTCTATGGAGGTTTTAGCACCAGTTACTTTTACAATTGATGAAATTAAAGAATTAATTTCAAAAGTTAATGGAGTTGTGGCTTGGGAAGGTAAGTTTGATCTTTGCCCAGTTGATAACAAATTAATAGATATTGAGCATGCCTTAGGGATTAACCCAGAAGGAATAATGATTGCTTCAATTTTATCTAAGAAAAAAAGTATAGGTTCTACTCACCTAGTAATTGACATCCCAATTGGAAATGAAGTAAAAATTAAGAATAAAGAAGATGGTGTGAGGCTTGCAAAAAAGTTTATAGAAATTTCTAAATTTTTAAAAATAAATACTAAAGTGTTACTGACAGATGGAGAAAACCCAACAGGTAACAACTTTGGTCCAGCTTTAGAAGCAAAAGAAGTTTTAGAAATTTTAGAAAATAAATATTTTAATAATCTAGCAGAAAAAGCTTGTTTACTTTCAGGAGAGTTATTAGAACTTGCTGGATATTCTAAAAAAGGCGAAGGTTTTTTAGTTGCAAAAGAAGCAATAACTTCTGGTAAAGCTTTAGAGAAATTTAAAGAAATTATAAAAGCACAAGGTGGAGAGATATTTTCTTCAAGTCAAATAAATTTTGCAAAATTTAAAAAAGAGTTTGTAAGTGATAGTGAAGGTATGATTAAAGACTTTGATGTAAAAATATTAACTGCAGCTGCAAATTATACTGGTGCTCCAAAAGATATTTCTGCAGGTCTAATCCTACATAAGGTTATTGGTGACAAAATTAAACCTGGTGATATAATTTTAGAACTATATTCAGAGTCTCAAACTAAATTAAATGATGCATTTGATTTTTTAATTGAAAATTCTCCATATACTTTTGAGCAAATGGTAATTGAAGGAATTGAGTAATTGAAGAAGTTTAAAAGAAGCATAGTAATTATTTTAAAATATTGAAGAATATATTTTTTTTATTTCTTTAATATTTAATTGCTTTTTTTTTCCTTTCTTTCCCAAGTCTTTAAAACTATTTTGATTAACTAATAGTAGATATATAATATTTATAAAAGGAAAAAATTTATGACCAGAAATAAAAACAAAAACATTTTTAAGAAAAAATCAATCTCCCCATTAATTGCAACTATCCTTTTAGTTGTTGTTGCTGTGGCGTTAATTGCAGTAGTCTTAACTTGGGGAAAGACTTTCACAAAAGAATCTTTAGACAAGACCACAGACTTTGCAGACCTAAAACCCTCAGATGCAGCTTTCTTTCTAAAAGTGGAAGATGGTCTAAAC
>Ga0265294_10005362_pt1 | contig 15663 bp, 15 predicted proteins | sample MunlanPumphouse3_FD_192504 | JGI IMG/M metagenome (GOLD analysis project Ga0265294, IMG submission 192504) | Groundwater microbial communities from a municipal landfill in Southern Ontario, Canada - Pumphouse #3 | ecosystem: Environmental > Aquatic > Deep subsurface > Groundwater | place...
ATGGGTACAGCTAACGGGCGCACATGATATATACAAGTTAGGTGAAGTTGTTGAGCATAACGGCAAAAAGTATGTAAGCAATCACCCTGCTAATTCATGGGAGCCGGGAACTTTGGAATGGCAGAATCTTTGGATAGATATTACACCTACTGACCCTGAAGCACCTGAAGTTAAGCCTCCGCAATGGGCAACAGGTGACTATTACAAATATTCAGTAGGTTATCAGGTGTATAATAAGGGTCAGGTATGGGAGGCTATCAACACTACGCATACTTGGGTTGAACCTTCGCTTGTTAATCCGGGAAATATCAGTTGGAAATTCGTTAAAGATTGGGTGGAATAAAAAAATGAAAAAAATGAAAATGAGACTTTGCTATTATCAATCATCGAAAAAAGACAGGCGCATGGAGTGGACCAGTTTTGACACATTCACAATCTTGTGCTGGGGTGCTTTATTTTTATTTGCATTGAGTATGATTTTTTAGTTCCACTTTGGCACTTGTTGAAACAAAAATATTATAGTTAAATACAGTATTTAATAAAGAAAGGAGGCAAAAATGCCTTGGACAATAGATGATGTGGACCAACACAAAAAAGGATTATCTGACAAACAGAAAGCACAATGGGTTGCCATTGCCAATAGTGTTCGTGAGAAGTGTTTGAAGGATGGTGGGAATGAAAAGGATTGTGATGCTAATGCTATTCGTCAGGCGAATGGTGCAATTATGGGTAATATGGAAGTGATTGTGAATTTTGATTTGCAGATTGCATACACTCCGTCCGTTATAGAGTGGAACAAAAAAGAGCATATTGTAGTTCCTGTTGTTATGATGGTTGAGGGAGTTCATAATGGAAGCCGTGGGCCAGTGTACCATAATCCTGATGAACTTGGTCGGATTGAAGCATCATGGAATGGGATACCTGTAACTATTTCACACCCAATTAATGAGGATAATCAATTTATTTCGGCAAATTCTCCAAATGTATTGGAAAAGTATTCAGTAGGTACTATCTTTAACACACATTTAGAAGATGGTAAACTGAAAGCTGAAGCATGGTTAGATGTTCAGCGATTGACTGCTGTTTCACCTGAAACACTTGATAAGGTAAGAAAGGGAGAAATTATAGAAGTAAGTGTAGGTATATTTAATGATGAAGATGAAGAGGAAGGATATTGGAATAATGAACACTATATTGCCGTAGCCAAAAATTACAGACCTGATCACCTTGCTCTTTTGCCCGGGGAGGTTGGTGCTTGTTCAATAACGGATGGTTGTGGTGTGCGTGTTAATACTTCCAATGAAATAGATGTTAAATTTAATAAGGAGGAAAAAGTTATGTGTGAAAAATGTCCTGAGAAAGTGGATTTGCTTATCGCAAATACAGCTACTCATTTTGATGATTCAGACCGTAACTGGTTACTTGAACTCGATGAAAATCAGTTGGATAAATTGATACCAAAAAGAGTTCGTGTGAATACAGAAACGCCTGAAATTAAAACACCGACTGTTGAAGATGCGTGGAAAATTATTCAAGCAAATGCAAAAAATGAAGATTACATCAATCATTTGCCGGAAGATTTGAAAGGTATGTACACAGAAGGTATGGCTGTTCTTAAAGAGCAGAGAGATAATCTGATTAAATCTATCATGGATAATACCGAAAAGGATGTCTGGATGAAAGAGGAATTAGAAATGATGGATACGAATGTTTTGAAAAAGGTAGAAAAGTCAGTACACAAAAGTGATGCTGATGCCTACAATGGGGGAAACTACGTGGCTATGGGTGCTCATAGTGTGCAAAACACTGAACCATCTGTGATGCCATTAGGAGCTCCGGGAGTTGAATTTGAATAATTAATAGGAGGAAACAAATTATGGCTTACAACACAATTAAAGTGAAAAAGTACTCGGATGTTATTGAAGAAATAACTGCCGCAGGTACAATTACTCCGGGAATGTTAGTGGAAATTGACAATACCGGAAAAGTTAAGGCTCATTCAGGCGAGGGGAAAGCGGTGCTACCTATGTTTGCTTTAGAGGATGAGCTTCAAGGCAAAGCAATCAGTGATGATTATGGAGCAGGTGATAAAGTACAAGTGTGGATACCTTACCGTGGGGATCAGGTTTACGCACTTTTGGCAACTGGACAAGAAGTAGCACCGGGAACTTGGCTTGTCAGTGATGGTAATGGATATTTGCAAGAGTATTCCGAAGATAGTGATACCGAATATCCTCAAATCATCGTGGGTGTTGCTTTAGAAACTGTTGACACATCAGATGTCAATTCGAGAATTGTTATTCGTGTAATTTAAAGTATGGAGGATATAAAAATGAGTGAAGCAAGAGTTGATTTGATGGGAAATGGACAAAGTGATATTGCCAACTATTTCGGTGCAACCGGAAAGACTGACTTTGGAACAAAACGCCCGTTTCTTTATCAAGATACTAAAACTGGAAATTGGGGTGCGTATATTTCAGTATATAAAGGAGGTGACCCTAAAAAAATAACCAGTTATCAGAATGTTCCAATAAACATCAATGCTGCAACATTACGCAGGGATGAGTGGAAAGCACTGGACGAGGCTGTGATAAATGTTGCTCGTGAGAGATTAGTAGGTATTGCTGATTTGGAAGCCAATAATTTGGTGTACAATCTCAATAACGCTATGGGTACTACTGTGTTTGAATGGCATGACGTAGGTGATACTATGGAGGCTGATATGACCATGGATGGGGTAACTCGTTCAAGAGGAGGACGAACTGTTTTCCAACACAATTATTTACCTATTCCGATAATTCATTCGGATTATGAAATCAATGCACGTGCACTGTCCGCCAGCCGTAGTTTAGGTAATCCTTTGGACACTTATGCTGCTGAAAATGCTGCCCGTAGGGTTGCTGAAAAGTTGGAAGATATGCTTTTCACAGATACCACGTATAGTTATGGTGAAACTGATGCAAGAAGTAGGAATACAATTTACAGTTATGTGAATTTCCCTGATAAGAACGATATTGTATTAAGTGTGAATTGGGATGATTCCAGTAAAACAGGTGCTGAAATTATTGCTGATGTTTTATCTATGAAACAGGCAAGTATTGACGATTATCATTGGGGTCCGTGGAAATTATATATTCCCACAGCCTATGAAACTGTTTTGGATTCAGACTATGACCCAACAACGCCGGGTACTACAATTCGTGAAAGAATTTTAAAAATTTCAGGAATTTCAGGTATTACTGTTGTTGACAGACTTAGTGCAAACAATGTACTTTTGGTTGAAATGAAATCAGACACCATTCGTTTGATTAAAGGTATGGCAATGACTAATTTGCAAGCTGATACTGAATTTGGTTTTGTAAACAAATATAAAGTATTGACAATTCAAGTTCCGCAAATTCGTAGCGATAGCAATGGAAGATGTGGAATTGTTCATTTAGCTTCAAAATCGTAGTTAAAATATTTCACTAATCAAGTGATTTTAATTTTTAATCAAAAAAATAAATTGTAAAATGAAAAATGAAGTTGTATTTGGTGATCCTGAAACTAAAGAAGGATTACTTCATTGGAAAAAAGTTGGTGGTGGTTCTTTTCGGTTAAAAGGAAAAATTATCAAACCATTGGAAACATTTTGGGCTGCACAGGATGATATTCCAGACGTATTTTTGAAAAATCTTGTACTTATGGAAGATAGTCCTGCACCTACGGTGGTACGCACGAGAAGGCTAAAGGAAGAGCCTGTGTATAACCTGTATAACAGGGGTGGCGGTTGGTATGATATTGTTGACATTAATGGTAAAGTGCTTAATGAAAAATCATTGAGAATAGACGATGCGAAAAAATTATTAGAATCGTTATAATCATGGGATGGCTTGTTCCTAAAATATGGCAAGGTGGGGATGTATGGATTTTAGGGGGTGGACCAAGTGTACCTAAATTATTTGGAATACCTAAAGAAATTATAGACAAAGTACATTCTGGTGAATTACCTGAATCCTCTTATTCACCATATATGAAATTCCTACATGATAAGCACGTGATTGGTATTAACGTAGCGTATCGTATAGGGGATTGGATTGATATGATTTTTTTTGGGGATACTGGTTTTTTTAGGCAACATAAACAATATCTTGCTAATTGGAAAGGGTTAAAAGTATCTTGTGCACCACAAAAGGAGAAAATAGATGATTGGGTTAAAATTGTTGACCGTGATACCAAAAAACCAAGGGGTATCTCGTCAAATCCATGTGCAGTTAGTTGGAATAAAAATAGTGGGGCTGCGGCAATAAGTCTTGCTGTACATACAGGAGCAAAACGTATTTTTTTACTTGGTTTCGATATGCGCTATGATGAAACACATGAGCAACATTGGCACAGTGTATATAAACGTAATATTGTAGAATCCAAAAAAAATAAATCTCCTTTTCATCAACATTTAATTGGATTTACACAAATAGCACGTGATGCAGGTAAATTAGGAGTACAAATATACAATGTGTCCCCAAATAGTGCAATCACTACTTTGCCTAAAATTACGTTAGAGGAAGCAATTGAATTAAGTTCTAATAAAACACTGAAATAAAAGCAAAACCAAAAGTAAAATGATAGCATTAATAACACCAACAGGAGCACGTCCAAAGCAGATTCAATTAGCTGCTGAATGGATGCGTAAACAAACTTATAAAGGGGAAGTTTTATGGGTTTTGGTGGATGATGCTGTGCCCATTACTACTGATTTTATACCTGTTGATTTTAGAGAGAATTGGCAGATAATACGTTGTTACCCACGTCCAAAATGGGAACATGGTCAAAACACGCAAAAGAGAAATCTTCTTGTAGCTGTGAATGTGATTGAAAAGTATGATAACATTGAGTACATTTTTATTATTGAAGATGATGATTATTATACTCCTGATTATATAGATACAATGATAAGCAAGTTAAAAGGGCACGTTGCGGCAGGACAAATAAATACTGTTTACTTTAACATAGGAAGTGGAACGATGAAAATATTTCCAAATAAAGCGCATAGTAGTTTATTTCAAACTGCTATTCATTTCAGTCAACTACCCATGTTAAAGAGAATATTAACAAATGATGCCGATAAATTTATTGATATTCGTTTATGGAAAGAATTACAAAATAGTAAAATTAACTTGTTTAATGGAGACAATTTGTCAATTGGGATTAAAGGATTGCCCGGTAGAGCTGGTATTGGTACAGGACACAGAATGAAAGGGCGTGAAATGAGCTTTGAATTAAAAAAGCAAACGTTGAAAAAATTAATAGGTGATGGTGTCTTTCACTATTTAGAGTTAATAGTATGAATGATAAATTAACATATAATCCAATTTTAGTTACTGGTGTTGAACGGTCAGGTAGTACCATCATTGCACGTATTCTCGATATGTGTGGTGTGTGGAAAGGGTTGTGTAATAATATGTTGGAAAATACGATAATTCATTCATTACATTACGAAGAATTACCACAACAATATATATTCCCTGAAACTAAATCAATACCTATCCCCGCCAATTGGAATGAATTAATTGTTAATCAAATCGAAAATGAAGGGTGGGATAAATCCCAACAGTGGATGGTGAAAGGTAGTTTTTTATCAAAATATTGGCACGTTTGGGATTATGCTTTCCCAAATGCAAAATGGTTGATTGTACGACGACGTACCGGTGATATTATACAAAGTTGCATAAAAACAGGGTATATGCGCAGATTTAAAGATGCTAATACTTTGCAATTATTGAATTTAGAAAATGAAGCAGATGGTTGGTTGTGGTGGGTGCGTCAATATGAAACTAAATTTGTGGAAATGATTCAACAAGGTCTAAATTGCCGTGTAGTCTGGCCTGAACGTATGGTTACAGGTAATTTTGAACAAATGTATGAAACAATAAAATGGTTAGGGTTAGATTGGAATAAAAATATACCGGAAGTAATAAAACCACTTCTGGATAAAGGTAGGAGGTAAAAATTATGGCACGTACAACTGTCCTCGACGTAAAAAATATTCTTGATGATACAACAGTTCCTGACACAATATTATCAGCGTATGTTGAAAGTGCGAACGTGTTTGTAACGGCAACTTTAACAGGGAAAAATTTGTCGAATGCTTTACTTACTGAAATTGAAAAATGGATTGCGGCACATATGGTTACCATTACACGTGATCGTGTGGCTAAGGAAGAGGGGGCAGGAGGTGCATACATTAAGTATGCTGGTGAATGGGGTATGGGGTTAGCATCTACATCCTATGGACAAATGGCAATTAATTTGGATACCAGTAACACTTTACAAGCATTGAGTGATGGTAAACGAACAGCTGCATCAAAAGCAGTGGTGAGTTTTGATGATAGTCTATTGTTATAATAATTGGTATGGGAATAGAGAAATTTATACAAAAAGTTTGTGTTCAAACCGCTGTTTATTGGGGTTCACCAACGAATGATGGTTTTGGTGGATTTACTTTTGCTGAACCCATAGAAATTCCTGTGCGATGGGAGGACAAAACACAAATTGTTGCAACTATGGACGGACAGGAAGTTACAAGTGATACGGAGGTATTAGTTACCATTGATTTGGAATATAACGGGTATTTGTATTTAGGATTATTGGAGGATTTAACGGACGATGAACAAGAAAATCCAATGTTAGTAAGTGGTGCTAAACCAATTATTAGTATAAGCAAAATTCCGATGATTAAATCCACCACTGAATTTGTACGAAAAGTATATTTGCGTAGGAAGTTTTATGTGAGTTAATTATGGCAATATGGCGTAAAAATAAAAATATTGTGTATATCCCGGGTACGAAAATTCCTTGGATGACTAAAAAATATGGGGGGTCGGATGGACGTGTGCTCCGGGGTCGAATTAGAGCCCGATTACAACCTACATCTAATGAAGTAGCGGCTATTAATAGTGCATTGGCATATGGGATTGCTAAGAGTATGGTGGCAGATACAGCGATTACGTTAGGGGCGGTTGCCGTAGCTGCAAGTGAGGGGTTACTTGAGGGAATGCACCTTTTGGATAGGGATATGAAAACAGTTATGCCTACAATTCCATTAGATACCGGAGCATTACGCACGTCGTGGTCGGCATATCCTAAAGAGAAGAAAGGGTACGTTTTTAGTGTTGAAGCGGGATTTGATGCTGTTGATGAAAATGGTCATTCGTATGCCGTGTACGTACATGAAATGACAGATGAAGCTTACGGTAAAAAAATTAAATGGACTACACCGGGGTCAGGTCCTAAATTTCTGGAAAAAGGATTACGCAGAAATGCGGATAATATAGTGAATATAGTAATAGCAAAAGTAAAAGCAATAACAGCAAAATAATGAATCCAACAAGTATAGATATAAAAGATATGCTGGAAGCAGATAGTGCTTTAGGGCTTGAGTTCGGGGATAATTTATTTATTGGTCGTGAACCAGATATGCCAAATAATACGGTAACTATTTACGATACAGGAGGATATAATCCTGACCTTAATTTAAACAGATATGAAATATATGAAAGACCATCTATTCAAATACGTGTACGAAACACGTCGTATGAAATAGGATGGTCTGTTATTAATAGTATAAAGGATTCATTGCATGCCCGGGCACATGAAACATGGAATGGAACCTATTATAGTGTGATTTATTGTTTCACAGAAATTGCGTTCTTAGATTGGGACAAAAATAACCGTGTTCGTTTTGTGGTTAATTTTAACATCCAACGTAGATTATGTGAATGTAGTTAATTAATTTAATTTAAAAAGGAGAAATAATTATGAGTAATGCTTTTAGTGGACTTGGAACTAAATTTCTGCGATGGGACAGTTCTAATCCGACAAGTTCAGGAGATTGGGAAGTAATTGCAGAAGTTATATCTATTTCAGGACCTACAATGACCCGAGAATTCATCGACGTAACATCTTTGGATTCAATTGGTGGATACCGTGAATTTATTGCGGGATTCCGTGATGGTGGTACCGTAACGTTAAACATGAATTTTACCAGTTATACTTATGGTATTATGAAAACTGATTTTGAGGACAAAGATTCTCAATTTTATGAAATTGTTTTGCCAGATGAAGATTCAACAAGTTTTGAGTTTGAAGGTTTGGTTACTGAATTACCGTTGGAAATTCCGGCAGACGATAGAGTAACGGCTAATGTTACTATTAAAGTAGTGGGTAAGGTTGAAGTAAACAGTGGGGAAGGACCTACTACTTAATAATGTTTTAAGCTAATCAAGCATTTTTTATTATACACTTAAATTTTAATCAAAATGAAAGAGAATTTGTTTTTAAATCGTGAAGCCTTATTACAAAAGGCTGACCTGAAAAAGGAAAAAGTACAGTTATCTGGTGGTTACGTGTATGTTCGTGAAATGACAGGATATGAAAAAGATGTGTGGGAGAAATCAATGGTGAAAGAAAAACCATCAGGGAATAAACTAAAACCTGTGGAATATGAAGTTGATATTGAGGGATTTCGTGCGAAACTTGCCGTAGTAACGGTGTGTGATGCTGATGGGAATTTGATTTTCAAACCAACGGATGTGAAAACATTAAACAACGTGATAAGTGCATCCAATTTGGATAGAATTATTATTGTTGCCCAAAGGTTGAATGCCATTACCGAAGATGACAAAGAAGAAATCTTAAAAAACTCAAAAGCAGACCTGGAAAAAAGTTCCAATTCAGGCTCTGCCGAGATTTAGGAATTGTACATCCTAAAATATTATTGGAACAACTATCTGCAAGTGAAATTGCAGAATGGGAAGCGTTCTACCGATTGGAGCCCGCTCCAGATTGGAAAGATGATGTGAGAAATAGTCAGGCTGTATCTACCATTGGTAACTTATTGATTCGGGCATATTTCAAAGAAGGCTCTGAATTATTGGATTCCAAAGATTTTTTAATAGATTGGGAGGAGGGTAAAACATTGACACAAAAGGATAAAGAAAAACGACAATCTGTTGAAGAGATGAAAAATTATTTGTTACAGTTTGCAGAAGCACAAAATAAAAGAGTAGGTGATGCGGATAATGTGAAAAATAAAAGGTTAAAAAAATGAATGTAGGAACACTAACCATATTTTTAGGTGTAACAACTTCCGGTATAAATAAGGCTATCAGGGACGTGAAACGTGCAGAAAGGAGCATCATATCTTCCGCCGGGTCAATGGAAGAAGCACTGTTATCTTTAGGCAGAGTTACAACACAATTTCTCACATTTCCTTTATCTATTATTGGAGGAGCTGCTGCAAAAACTTTTTCCGATTTTGAACACAACGTAGCTAAAGTAACAGGTTTGGTAGGGATTGCGGCAGACCAAACCAGCATGTGGGCGGATGAGCTAAAGGATTTAGCCGGGGCAGTGGGTAAATCCCCTAAAGAGTTGTCCGAAGCACTGTACTATGTTACTACTGGTGGTATTCGTGGGGCTGAAACAATGGAAGTAATGACAGTTGCCGCAAAAGCGGCTGCTGCTGGTTTAGGAGAAACTTCACAAGTAGCTGATTTGTTGGTTTCGGCAATGAATGCTTATGGTAAAGAAAATCTTAGTGCGGCACGGGCGGCTGATATTCTCGTTGCTTCTGTAAAAGAGGGTAAAGCAGAGGCATCATCACTTGCACAATCTATGGGTATTGTATTGCCTATTGCATCTAAATTAGGTGTAACTTTTGACCAAGTCGGGGGAGCAATGGCTGCAATGACACGAACAGGTACGAAAGCGTCCACAGCAGCGATGCAAACAAGACAAATTTTAGCCAAAATTGTGAAACCTGCTGAACAATCAAGAAAAGCAATTAAAGGAATTGGTACAAGTTTCGAGGAATTACGACATATTATAAGTACGCAGGGATTACTTCCTGCATTAATGAAACTTAACGACCTCACAAAAGAATATGGAATAGATACAGTAGCATCCATTTTCCCTAATATTCGTGCATTGTCCGGTATTTTGGATATTTTAGGTGAAAATTTAGATGAAAATATAAAATCACAAGAAGCCATTACGAATTCAACAGGAGCATTAAACCACGCTTTTTCTACAATATCTAACACATGGAAATTTCAATTAAATCAGGCTATACGTGAAGGTCAAGTTTTGCTGGTTGAAATCGGTGAAGCTGTTACACGTACATTATTGCCTACTTTAAAATCAATAGTGGACCATATTAGGGGTTTAATAACCAGTTTTAACAGTCTTACTTCAACGCAACAAAAAACTATTGTACAAATTGGTTTATTAGCAACAGCTATCGGTCCTGTAATTATTTTATTGAACGTATTAAAGTCGTCCATCGTGCCCGTTTTCACATCCTTGTACTTGTGGCTGGGTAAATCTTTAAAAGAGTTGTTATTGTTGGACGTAGCAATTAAAAATTACACCAAATCCGCAGCAGTTGCTGGTACAGTTACACAACGAATGAGCCGTTCACTATTATCTCTTGGGAAAAATGCAGCATTCGCCGCCGGTCGATTCGCCATGATTTCTGGATACGTTGTTATTTTAGCTCTTTTAGGCACAGCATTGGTGGGATTAATAAAGAGAAAAAAAGAAGAAAAAGCAGTACAAAAGGAATTGAATAAAGTGAATGAGGAGGCTGTCCGTATTTATGAAAAAGAGGCGGTAACTATAAATAAATTAGTATCCACTGCTCAAAGTGAACATTCATTAAAAGAAATGCGGGCACAAGCTGTTGTTCGATTGAATAATCTATCGCCTGTATATTTACGAAATCTCACAGAAGAAAATGTAAAAACTGCCGAGGGTAAAAAACTTATTGATGATTATGTAGCTTCATTAGATAGAAAAGGGAAAGCACAAGCTGCATCAGCTGCTCTTATGGAACTTGAACGAAAAAGGATTGAGGATTTAGCTTCCGGTGCACATATGACACCCACATTTTGGGAGAAGGCGTATGAAATGGGGATAGTACAAGCACTTACAGGGTATAATATTTTTAAATCAACGGCAAGACAAGCACAAGATGAATTGGATGCAATAAATAGAAAAAGTGAAAAAACAAAGAATATATACGAAACGTTGCGTGAATCGTATTTAAAAATGATAATGGAATCAAAGTATGCTGTATCTGATTTTATAAAACAATATGATTTCTTATCCGAAAAAGTAAAAGAAGCTGAAAAGAATGACAGGGCATTTGGAAAAGCAGTGTTGGATGATATTAATGCACAAATAAGTGCAATGGATGAATACCGAGATATGCTGGTTGAATTAATGGATATTGCATTACAAAAAGGAGATACTGAGACAACATTTGAAATCTGGACAAAATCAGAGGATTTAAAAGTTGTATATGCACAAATGATGGCACTCAAAACAATTATGGAGGCTATGCTTCCTACATTGTTTGATTTTGAGGAGTACACAGCTTCTGCTGCTGGAAAATTAGATGAACTATTTACAACATTAGCTGCTGATTTAGATACGGCTAATCGTAAAGTTATTTTATTTGGTGAATCTTTTGACCTCTTAAATGAACAAATAAAAATTTATGAAAACCTTTTAAATAAAGCAAGTGCCATAGAGGGCGCTGAATTGGATACACGTGTGTTAGATGCAAAAACAAAATATGAAAACCTTAAAACAAGGTATGAAATAATTCAATTAGCAGCTGATGCAGTTAAAAGATTAACAGATGAGGAAAAACAGTTAACGGATATATACAAAAAACAGTATGGTGAACAAAATAAAAATATAGAAGCCTTAGAAAAAGCACAAAGAGTATTAAGTAATTACAAAATGGAACAAATGTTTCCTGATTTAGTACGAATTACTGGTTCTGTGGCAAGTTTGGAAGATTTAGAAAAGGCATTAAAAGAATTAGAGGAACGTGGTTTGACTTTTACTGCTCAATTTAAAAACATATCCAAGTTATTAGAAACGATAAAAATTGAGGAAGATTTTAATGATTCATTAGCAGAATTGCAACGAAATTTAGAAATGACTGCTACTAAAGCGGAATTATTAGGCACTAATTTTAATAGCACAGAAGAGCAGTTAAGAGTGTATCAAAATTCGCTTAGCAGATTATTGCGAATGGACATAGGTGAATTAGATGCCACAGGGGTTGAGCAGTGGAAAGAAGCTATTGAAAAGGCAAGTGCGGCTGTTCGTAATTTAAAATTGGAATTAGAATTACAAAACAAAGCAGCGGAACTTGGTTCTGACGTATTGTGGAATTTAGGCGAAATAGCTATGGGGGTTGAGGGAGCTTATGACAATCTTGCAAAAACACTTACAAGATTTACAGAAAGCATAATGAAAGCTATACTTAAAGAACTTACATTGATAAGCATTAAAAAGCTCGTAGCTAAAGTCACGAAAGAATCTGCTGATGCTAAACTCAAAGAAGCTGCTGCAAGTGCCGTAAACGCTGCTGCAAGCAATGCAGAAGCAGGTGCAAGTGCTGCTAACGCTGTTGCAAAAGGTGTGGAGGAAGGCGCAAAACTCGGTCCGGCAATGCTTGTTGCGATACCTGCATTTTTAGCCATAATACTCGGAGCTTTAACCATGGCTTCCAAAGCAAGACAAAATGCTGCAAAAATGGCGGAAGGTGGTATTGTTCCACAAGGTTTCCCGAATGACAGTTACCCTGCTATGCTTACAAGCGGAGAGATGGTTGTGCCCCCGCATAAATTACCAGAATTAAGTGCAGGTAAACAAAAAATAGATATAACCGTACACGGTAAAGTAAAAGGTTCTGATATACATTATATTGTATCAGAAATTGATAGAAAACAACGAAACACATATTAAAATGAGCGGAATAAAATTCATATCACATTTTTACGACATTAACGAAAATAAATTTGTTATTGAAATATATCGTCCGGGTAAATCAGACCCTGTATATGAAATTAATCATTTTGACGGTGATTCCCCGGTAACCTTATCACATGGCGGAAGTGATAAAAACTCAATGGAAACTACTGTTATTCAGGGCATGCAGGTTGAATTGAATTTTTACATGCCACGTGAGGATGTGGATAAAATTGATTATATTTTTGAAAGTCAGTATCAGGATTATGTAGTAGATTATAAAGACGGTGCAAATAACCTTATTTTCAGAGGGTATGTAAAACCGGAAAACCTGACAAAAAGATATGAAAAAAATCCGCCTTATATTGAAATCAGTATGCCCGCAAATGACGGATTAAACGATTTGCAGGGGTTCGATTTTAGAGATGAAAATGATGATTTGATTGTCGGAAGATACACATTGATTGAAGTGCTTTACATGGCACTTGCACCAATCAGTAAAAATGTAATGAATTTTGATTTTTTAGTGCAGCTCAATACATACGAAACAACTTACATGAGTGCTACACAGTGTGTGTTAAGTCAGCTAAAAATTGACACAAGAGCGTTTATAGAGGGTGAGTTGACCGAAAACAGGGTTAAGTCATGTTATGACGTTATATACCGTATTTTGCAGCCTTTTAACGCTATTTTGAAACAAGTAAACGGTAAATACGTTATTTCAAATCCGCACGAATTAGAAAGTTATATACATGAGTACACTTGGGGCAGTACAAATGTAAAAAGCAGAACTGCTTCAAATACGGTGTTAGATATAACCGATTATTTATATGAACCTTATATTGAGCAGCAAAAAATACATCCATTACGGAGTGCCTCAATTATTCAAAAAAATACGGAAGTCAGTAAAGAGATTGATATAAGTGATTGGACGAAATGGATTATAAATGATTTTGACGGAAGTGTGATTGACCCCGGGGGCGACCCGAATAATCCTAATAAAAGTATTATTCACGTATTGCGAAATGCACAAAGTTCCAATAGTTCTGCACCACCTTATTTACTTATTGAAAATATACCGTTAACACAGGTCAGTACAACGGATTATATTTTATTTCAAATGGAGTACGAATTGTTAAGAGTAGAAAGAAGAGATTCTCTTTATAAGTATGCAGGTGTGTTTTTCAAATTTGAAATACAACGTCCAAACGGAGAGTGGAGTGTTCCATTGTATTCTGAAATAAACAAAAAGAAAATAGGGGAAACTGTTACTTTATATGTTACACAAGAAGATAATTTACAGGTAACGGAAACGGGTAATTACAATATCAGAATAACTATTATAGCAAAAGACGGTCATTACCGAAATTTAATTTTAGCACTCAAAACTCCACAATTATTCATAAACCCTACTACGAAATATGCAGACAACATATCAAGCTCTGACACCGGAAGACGAACAACTACGGGTGGTCGCCCAGCTTCCACTTCAACCAGAAATGAAGTTACCGGTACTGTGGCAGGTTCATCAACTGACAGAAGAAGAACAACATCTGAACCCCGTCCGAGTGTTATACCGGACGAGCAAAAATGGACACTTACCCAGACAAAAGGTTATGAAAAGTTTGAAGCTGATTTATTTTTCAGTGATGCAATAAGAGCTAAACCGTGGGAAGAGGGTGAATCCGAATACAACCACACCATGCTTGTAAACTTTTTTTACGGATACGATGACGGAACCACAAAATCATGGAATACATATAATAAGTCAGAGGGTAAATCTATCATTTATGTTTATTCTAAAAATATTGTAAATAATCGTAAAGCATATAAAAACTATTTACGAACAAATATAATTGACAGAAACCACGTTATTCAATTCAATCATATTTTGAAAATTGAAGATAAGTATTATTTTATCAGTCAGTATAACAGAGATTATAGAAACGGTATTGTTTCTGTTGGACTGATTGAAATATTGACGGGTGATGCCGATTATGAAGATTTTGAACGTGAACCGTTAAAAAGTGCAGTAGCCATAGCAACAGATGAAGACCCTTTGGTTTTTGACGGAATAGAACAAGAAGCACATACATTAGAAGTAGGAATGGTGGTGCGGTATGACCCAGAATTACCTGTTATGAAAAACGGAGAAGCTGATTTAGGCGGTTATGTGCCCGCTTTAGCTGATACACCAGAAAATGCAAAAGCTATCGGTATTGTTTCGGAAGTTTTAAACGATGATAAATTCAAATTTATTTCAGATGATTATATTCGTAGTGATTCTGAATTGTATAAACATTTAGATGATTTTTATGAATTTGAAATAGGTGAGTATTACTTTTTATCACCGGAAGATGAAGGAGGGTTATTAAAATCCGCACAATTAGAATTAGGTGATATTGAACAATGTGTAGGGTACGTTACTACAAAAGGGTTTAAAGTTGAAATTGATGCTCGTATGATTGAATTACCTTCCGCTAAAACGGATATGAGTGTTCGTGGAGAGGGTAGAGCGATAGACCCGATTACGCTTGTTAATGACGAAAGTACACCGGCAGCGTTGAAATATTATGGAACGGATGACAACGGAAATAGAGGTTATCATTCCCTTTTGGATTTCATGCCGGAAGACGGAGCGCAAGGCGCACAAGGGTTTCAGGGAGACCAAGGATTTCAAGGTTTTCAAGGAAATACAGGAACACAGGGAGCGCAAGGTGCGCAAGGCGCACAAGGCTATCAAGGAGAAAAAGGTAGTCAAGGAGTACGGGGTTATCAAGGCTATCAAGGAGAAAAAGGAGATACGGGAAATCAAGGATTTCAGGGAGTGCAAGGAGAAAAAGGAGAAAAAGGTAG
>Ga0265294_10005364_pt1 | contig 15662 bp, 14 predicted proteins | sample MunlanPumphouse3_FD_192504 | JGI IMG/M metagenome (GOLD analysis project Ga0265294, IMG submission 192504) | Groundwater microbial communities from a municipal landfill in Southern Ontario, Canada - Pumphouse #3 | ecosystem: Environmental > Aquatic > Deep subsurface > Groundwater | place...
AAGTTAATGGGCGACCAGTTTCCCGATAAATATGCCGCTGAAACCGGATTGATTACCGCTACTGCGTTCGGCCCTCATCGAACTACTTTTGCCACGCTGGACGATATTCTTGATTATCCGGAAGACCTGATACTGCCGACCCGTTTCTCGCATTCTGTGCATAATGCGGCGGCATCTTACATTGGTGTCGTTCTCGGTCTTAAAGGGATTACTTTTGCTCTGGCCGGATTTGAAGACATATGGTTTGAAGCGCTTGAACTGGCTGAAAATATGATGATGGCTGGCTTTTGCCGGCAAATTATGGTGATCGGCATCGAGGAAAGCGGTCTGCTGACTGAAAATGCCCCGCAACTCTGGAAGGAACGTTTCAGCGAACCGCCCCGGGAAGCAGTCTGCGTTTTTCTGCTGAGCAAGGATCCGGAATGCGGTCATCATGGCGAACTCAGGCTGGACAAAAGTGAGATTCAGTCCGAACAATTATTTACATTCGGGCTTTATCGGCAATTTCTTGATTCGCTGGCGAACACCACCCCGGAAACGGTGTCAGTTCTGCATAAATTGCCATGCTGGAAGTTCATTTAGCTGGAGTGGAATGATGAAACGATGGAACTGCAAAGAGTTGCATGAGTTAAGTTGGTGTCCCGGAGTACTGCGGGATGGGATGACCGATTTTTTGAGTTTTTTTGCTATCCATTCAAAAATTTATAAAGCGGCATATCCGAAAATTATGGCTATGCTTGATGAGCGAAAAGAAAGCCGGATGATTGATATTTGCGCTGGAGGAGGACTTTACAGCTGGCGGATGCTTCAGCAACTCCAAAGCTTCAGCGGCCGACCGGAGCTTTGCTTAACCCTATCGGATTTATATCCCAATAAAAATTGGCTAAAAATACGCGAACTGGCTGGTTCTTCACTGAAATTTGCCGAAGCACCGGTTGACGCGCGCGATGCTTTCGCCAGATTCAAAGGGCTTCATCTGATGTTTGCCGCGCTTCATCATTTTTCGCCTCAAGAAATTGTTGCGTTGATTGATGCGGCAGCCGAACACAATCAGGCATTAGCTTGTTTTGACTATTTTCAGCGAGATATGAAAATGGAATTTCTGTTGGTTTTCTGTGCTCCTATCCTCCTCTTGTGCACTTCTTTTCTGATTTATCCTTTCTCGTGGAAACGGCTGTTTTTTACTTATATCGTTCCGTTGCTTCCGCTGATGCTGATGGTTGATACCTTTATCTCTCGCAACCGCAGTTATATTGTTTCTGAGCTTGAAGATATTATTCGCAATACCGATTCGGTCAGAAAAATGCGTGTTGAATCCGGAACTCTGGGATTTTGGAACGGGCTCGGAAAACTTCACTATATTACCGTCATGCCCAAGTGAATCGGCGTTGCTCAAAATATGCTAATTTCAGCAATCTTTGTACAAAATATTTTTTTACGATTGATTTTATTTTTACAACCGATATATTGAAAAATGAAAAATGAAACCTTGAATTATGGTTTCAACAACAAAATCACAGGAGGTGCCTGATGTTGACAAAATCATCCCTTAATTCTGCTGTCGTGTTGTTCGCTCTGCTCTTTTTCTCTTCACATGGTCTGGTTGCTGTTGAACAGGCAAAAGTAAAACTTCCGGTCAAGTCTGTTACCGTTGACGCCAGAATGATTGACGCTGAGTACAGCACTGATTATACCATTATTGCCGAAGAAGAACTTAAGAAATCCGGATATTTGGAATTGCTTACCGGTTATACCAGAAATGCAATGGAATATTTGAAGTTAAAAGAAGAAAAAAAAGGTAAACTGAAAATTTATATTTCGTTGCAGATTACCAGAACTAATAAAATGCGCTTGGAATATGTGGTACGCGCTTTCGAAGGCGAAAAAGAAAAGTGGCGGGTTTCCTCAAGCTGCTTTGCCCGTCATAGCGTTGATGTCAGGGAAATACTGCCCGCACTGGTAGCTGGTGCTCTTGCCCATATCGGACAGGACAAGCAGGTCAAGGCTTTCCGGCTCGATAGATTCCCGCAATACGTCAATGCGGTGGTGAAATAACCAGGGCGGTTTCCGCTTGCCCCTGGTGTAGTTTTAAACGTATTTCTTCAGTAAACATCTCGGATAATATAAAAATTACAGGAGTTTTCATCATGTCTAATTTAAGTAAATCTTTATCAGTATCTTTGGCTGGATTTATTCTTTTGGCAGGTTTTTCTGCATTTACTCAGGACAAAACGAAAAAAGTTCCAAATAAATTGCGTTCAGCAACTATAACCGCGATTCTAACAGATGCGGAGTACAGCAAAGATTTTGTTGTCGTGCCAAGCGAAGAATTGGCAAAATCCGAATATGCCGGCATTCTTAAGTTCTATACTGAAAATGCCTTGAAATCATTGAATATGACTCCCCGCGCCGAAGGCAAGCTGAAAGTTACTATTGATCTTCAGGTGACCCAGATGAAAAGAAAGCAGGTCATATATTCGATGGTGGCTACTGAAGGCGGCAAGGAAAAATGGCGGGTTTCCTCCAATTGCACTGCCGCGCTCAAATTGGAAACTGATAGTTTGTTACCGGGCTTAGTTGCCTGCGCACTTTCTCATGTCGGACAGACTAAAACCAGTCCCTTGATGAATCTTGGCAAATATCCTCAGTATCTGACCGCGGTTTACGGCGAAAAATAAATTTTCACGCAGAAGTTCAGCGGAGTTTTCCGGCGATGAGGCGGCGGTAACATTTTTCGCCGATGTTTTGTCTGAAAAGCAGAAATGACGCCATCATGGTTCCGAGTACTCCGGGAACCAGTGCGCTATGTCCCAGCGCATAACAGTTCGGTACTGGTAATTTTCCGAAAAGCCGCGATAATCCGATTTTTCTGCGGACCCCATAAGCGCATCCGGTCGGCGGATCGTAATCTTTGCAGGTCAACGGCGAAGATGTCGCACTGAGTTTGAATTTACCCTTGAACTCCGGATAAGCGCGGTAAACTTCAGCAATTACTGATTCTGTCGTTCGCTCTTTAAATTCCTGATATTCGCGGTTATTTTTGCGGCTGGAAAGTTTTTCCCATTTTGCGGTATCATCCGCGTACATAGTGCGGAATGCGGTAAGCGTCTTGCGCATATTGCCGTTGACATCTGGTTCGTCGGCGAGTACAATGCCGGTTCCTGTTCCCGGTCGTCCCGGCAAAAGAATATCGTCAAGATTATTGACGGAAAGATACGAAGTCAGCTCTGCGCCGAAAGGGAGATCGTTGTCCAGGACTCCGAAAATGGAAAAAAAACTGCAACTGTCTTCCATCCGGTGAACGCGGCGGAGAAATGATGTCGTCAGGGTTTCTTCCGGCATCAGTTCAAGGATGGAATAAGGATGAAATGAGAAATAGACTTCATCAGTTTCAATATGTTCGCCGTTACTCAAAAGCACCCGGGAACAATTCCCTGATGAATCAAGTTTATCCAGCTTCGCGATTCGGGTGTCGGTCAGTATTCTAATGCCGTACTTTTGCGCTTCCCTATGAAAAGCGTCGATAAAGGAATCGCCGCCACGCTCGGTTCTGGAGATATGATTGCCTAATCCGTAGCTTACCCGGCAATGATGAGTTACAGAAGATTCACACGGCGGTGTACCGTGACAAAGTGCCGCGCTTCCCAGCGCAGTAGCGGTTTCCCGAGAAACTTTTAGTTCGGAAAAAAGTTCAGCAAGCGTGGTGGTGTCATAATTGCTAAGTTGCAGTTTTTCCTGGAAATTGTCATCTCGCAGGTCGAACATCGGGGTATTGGCAATGACCGCTTTTTCGCACTCGTAATAACGCATGATGCCGTCGCGGTCGGAGGGATATTCCTGTGCCAGATATTCGGCAAGATCATCAACGCCGGTCTCGGGCAGAAAAAGATGCCTGGACGATTCGGCAAGATAAAGTTTGCTCCGGAACGGCGCTTCTCTGACTACATCATCAATATTCATTACCTGAAGCATTTGCGTAAGAATGTTTTCAAATCCACCGGTGAAGTGGAAGCCGGTATCAAAATAAATTCCATCGCGGGAAAAACGCCGCATATAGCCGCCGATTTGAGGTTGAATGTCGATCATTACGACGCTTCTTCCGGTCATTGCCAGCAAGAGCGCCATGGTCATGCCGCCGCTCCCGGCTCCGGCTACTACGGTGTGCTTGGGTGGATTGGTCATTGCTTTCACTGGTGTCAAATTACCAGTCCGCCATTCACAGGAATCACTTGTCCGTGGATGTAAGAGCTGTCCGGACCGCAAAGGAAGCTGACCGCGCCCGCCACTTCTTCCGGAGCTCCGGCGCGGTTGAGCGGAATCAGTGGTAAAACTTTGTCGGTCGGGATATGTTCGGTCATTTCAGTAGCGATAAAGCCCGGCGCCACCACGTTGACCAGAATACCCTTTTTGCCGATTTCGCGTGCGAGTGCTTTGGCTGCTCCGATTAACGCGGCTTTTGAGGCGGAATAATTTACTTGTCCGGCCTGACCGGTTTGACCTGATGCTGAGCTGATAATGATGATTCGTCCGCTTTTTCTGGCCATCATTCCGAAAATCAACGGCTGGACAGTATGATAGAAACCGTCAATATTGGTGTCCATGACGTCGTCCCATTCTTCGGGTGTCATGAATACGAAAAGATTGTCTTTAGCGATTCCCGAATTGTAAACGACGACATCCGGCGGATTTTCGGTCAATGGCGCAAATGCCGCAGCGGTGGCGTCGCGGTCGCGAACGTCGAAAGTCAACAGGGTGAATTTTCGACCGCAGGCACAGATTTCATTGTTTAAATTTTCGCTATGAGTTCCGCTGTTTCTGGCGGTCGCGATAATATCAAACCCATCTTTGGCGAGCCTGATTGCGATGGCGCGGCCAATTCCGCGGCAGCCGCCGATAATCAAAGCTGTCCGGCATGCATAGTTATTGTCCTTTGTCATTTTTACCCTGTAGTTACGAACTTTAATCTGAATCGCTAAATGTTAAACTTTTCGAGGAAGTCGGCGTTCTGGCTTTGAACTCGCAGTGAATGCCACCACGTCGCTCAAGATAAAACACTGCCGCTATCCGACCAACCGGATGTTAAAATTACATCATGTTGAAGGCATTGTCCAGTTTGCGGCAAAGGAATTTTGGACTTTTGACCAATATTGGCGGGGTGTTCTTCTGGTCATATCGGGCGCATGTGTTCGCTTGTGAAAATTATGATTTCGCGGTGACTGTGATTTTTCGTGAGTTAACATCAGTTGCGGTAAGCTCAACCATAATCGCATTAGCGGGTATAATTTCTGAAATACGTTCCGGCCATTCAATGACGCACCACGCTTCCGGGTCGTTCAGATATTCGTCAATACCGAAATTCAAAGCGGAACGTGCATCTGAAATACGATACAAATCCATATGAAAGAAATAACCGCCGTCAGGACAGCAATATTCTTGAATGATGGTGTAGGTCGGACTTGATACCGGTTCCAGTATCCCAAGTCCGCGTGCAAAACCGCGGGAGAAAACGGTTTTACCTGCGCCGAGGTTTCCGTTCAGGGTTACGACAGAACCGCGAGGCAACGATTGAGCCAGTTCGCTGGCGAAGTTTTCAGTCGCGGCTTCAGAATTACTGATGAATTCTTTAGGTGTTACGATGTTCATAGCCTGTCTTAAATTCCTTTAATAAATTGTGACCGTCTGTGGAGGTTACGCCGTAACCCGATTCAAAATGTCCGATACAGGTCAGTTTAGTTTCGAAATCCCAGAGACGTTCAAGTTGTTGCGCGGCATCCGGAGAAATCGCAAATAATAGTTCATAATCTTCGCCGTCGCACATCGCAGACGCCGTGTCGGTGTCATTGCGCAATGGAATTGTTGGCATATCAATAATCAAAGCCAGTTTCGATGCTTCGGCGATGCGTGAAGCATCAAGCAACAGGCCGTCGCTGACATCAATCATCGCGGAAGTAAATCCCTGAGCCAGAAATGCTCCTTCAGCCAGGCGCGGCGCAAAATCAAGATGATGTCCCGATTTCAGAGAATCTCCAAAACATCCGGTGGCATAAAGCAGGTCGCCGGCTTTGGCATTGGAGCGTAAACAGGCGTTTCCGGGTTGACACCAACCTAAAATCGTCAGTGACATTACATCTTCAAGTCCATCCGCGGGCAGGGCGCAGAGATCGCCGCCGCATATTGAAACATTCCAGCGGCGCGCCTCTTGTTCCAAACCATAATAAAATGCGTTGAACCAGTCATCATCAGCGCGTTTGGAGGCTAAGCTCAGCAACGCATACGCAGGCGTTCCACCCATTGCCGCGATATCGCTGAGATTACGTTTCAATAATTTGGCGGCAATGCGTTCCGGCTTGGTATCAGGATAGTAATGAATTCCGGCCGCCATCTGATCAACGGCAGCCAGCAGGCAGGTGTTCCCAAAATTGATGACGGCACAATCATCACCGGGTCCGGTGGTGATTTCTGGGCGCTGTTGAAATATCGGTAGTATTCGTTGTAAGGTTGCTAATTCATTCATGATGGTCCACCGTAGTTTTGGCAATGATTGATTTCGGGATCGGATTTTGCAGTGCCGGCAACTTGCGGAGTTGAATTTTTTTCAGACTGCGTATTTTTGTCAATGGTTCCAGGTCGCTGATCGGGCATTCTGAAAGCCAGATTTCCTCCAAAGCGGTTCGGGTCAGCGGCTCCAGAGAATATATCAGCGTTTTTTCGATTTTCATATTTTTCAACAGTGGCAGTGCGGATAACGGTTCCAACGATGAAACCGGACATTGTGAAATAAAAAGTTGCCGAAGTAGCCGGCATTGCGTCAACGCTTCCAGATTTCTAATCGGGTTGCCTCCGAGAAAGAGATTTTTAATTTGAGTACCGGACAACGGAGTGATATCAGAAATTTGGTTAAGGGTGAGGTTCAGAGTTTTTAGATTTTCACATTGTGCGAGCGGTTCAACAGTGAGTAGCGGGCAATTGATTAGTTCCAGTTCCGCGATGTCAGAGTTAATCAAAGGTTTCAGACAAAGCGGCTTGGCGGAATTGATTACCGTCAATGACGTGAGCTTTAAATCACGGATGAAGTCGAGATTGCCCGGTTCTGAAACAGTCAGCATTCGTAAATTGTGCAGTTTATTCAACGCACTTAAATTTTTAACCGACGAATAGCGCAGTGAAAGCTGCTTGATAGGCACTGGCGGCATGGTATTCAGATTTAATTCTGAACAGGCATTTAATTCAAGAGTATTTAGTTTTTTTGAATTCAGCAGAAAAGTGAAATCATCGATTCCTGCGCAGTAATCCAATGAGCAGTTTTCCAGTTCCGGCAGGGACGGAATTGGGGTGTCGATAGCGGCATTGGTCAAGGTAAATCGGGTCAGCGGCAAATTCGATAACGGCGTTAAGGAAACGGAGCATGGATTTTCGGATAAAAAACGTATTGATAAGTGCCGAAGATTGCGCTGGTGTTCAATGCCGTTCAAATTGATCGCCGTATTGCTGAATATCTGCAGCGATTCCAGATTCAGTTCAGCAATGATATTCAGGTCGTCAAGCTCAACACGATCAAAAATCAGTTCGACAATAGGAAGCTCGCTCAGCATTTCGAGATTGTCCAAGCGATTTCCGCGGAAGAGTAATCGCAAAGTTCCGGGAGCAGACGGCAGCATTTCCAGGGTGCCGTCGTTCCATTGCGGATTGACTTTGCGGAATTCCGGCATCATTGAACCGAGTTTCAGTCGCATGGATTCGTTAATTTCCGGAGGTTGCGTTGAACATGCTGACAGTAAAATAACCGGCAGCAAAAATCCGTAAAAAGTAATAACTAAAATTCGCGCGCGCATAATGCGCGCGCGAATTTTATGGCTGAATGTGATTATAGATTTTGCCGGCATTGCGCTGAGAGTGCGTAACCCATCAAAGTTTAGCACAGAATGAGGCAAGGCGTTCAACTGCTTTTTTGATGGTATTTTCATCGCAGGCGTATGAGAAACGTATTGTTCCTTCCGCGCCGAAACCGGTACCCGGCACTGCGGCGACTTGCGCTTCTTCAATCAGGCGGTCGCAGAATTCAATGCTTGGAATGCCGAACGACGAAATATCGATCATGACATAAAATGCTCCTGACGGACGCGGCGTTTTGGTACCGGGCACTTTGGCCAGTAAATCACAGATCAGATCACGGCGGCTGGCAAAGACCTGGCGCATTTTTTCACATTCTGCGGCACCTTCTTCCAGTGCCTTAAGCGCACCGTATTGTGCGAAAGTTGTCGGATTTGAAGTCAGGTGACTTTGCAAGGCGCTGATTCTAACGGCCAGCCATTTCGGGGCAGTCAGATAACCGAGACGCCAGCCGGTCATAGCATAAGCTTTGCTGAAACCGTTTACTGTGACAGTCAATTCTGCGATATCGTCATTAAGCGAGCCGATGCTGATATGCGGTTTGTCAGCATCAAAAACCAGTTTTTCATAAATCTCATCAGCCAGAATCATGAAATTATGTTTTACCGCGATTGCGGCAATTTTTTCAAGTGCTTCACGGCGATAAACTGAACCGGTCGGATTTGACGGTGTACAGAGAATCATCAACTTTGTTTTGTCGGTAACTACGGCTTCGAGTTCATCAGGCATGACTTCGTAATTATTCTCCGGCAGAGTGTTGACAAATACGCAGGTGGCTCCGGCGGCTTTGACCATTTGAGGATAGCTTACCCAATACGGGGCAGGGATGATGACTTCATCGCCGGGTCCGCAGAGTGCCGCGACAGCAATAAAATCAGAGAACTTGGCGCCCGGAGAAACAATGACCTGCGACGCAGTAGTTTTAATCCCGTTATCTTTATTGAATTTATCGACAATGGCGTTGCGCAATTCAATTATTCCGTCGGACGGAGTATAGGTGGTTTTTCCTGCTTGCAACGCATCGATACAGGCTTGTTTGATGATCTGCGGAGTTTGAAAATCCGGTTCTCCTGCGGACATGATACAGACATCAATTCCCTGAGCTTTGAGCGCTTTGGCTTTGGCTGAAATGGCCAGCGTTTCAGACGGACTCATTTCGCTCATCGTGCCGAGTGTAGTTTTTAGGTTATTCATGAAGCATTTTCTTTGGGTTTTGTGGTTTATGTTTGTGTTATACGCCCAAGAAACACGTAAGATAGCATTAATTCATGAATTTACTAAATTTCAAAGACAAAAAAAGGCAAAATATTACCAGTTTTTATATTTCAACCATTTGTCACGCAGTTCCTTGCCATGTGCAAACTCTTTTTCAAACTCATCGAATTTACCGTTTTCAATGATTTCGCGGAGATGTTTCCAGCGTTTTTCAAACTCTTTGATGGTAACCAGCGCAGCCTGCTGATTGCTTTCAATGATTTCTCGCCACATCCGCGGTGATGACGAGGCAATGCGGGAAGTGTCGCGAAAACCGGTTGCGCAACCGGCAAAGCGTTGCTGTTGCTGTTCCGGAGGACAATCCAAAACCGCTTGTGTCAAAGCCAGCGCCAGAACATGCAGGACATGGCTGGTGTGGGCAACCAGAACGTCATGTTCTTCCACGCCGATTTCAACGGGTTTTACGCCGATTTTATGCCAGAAATCAAGCACCGTTTTAAGTGCGTCGGGATCGGTATTGCGCGTTTTAGTCACGAATGCTTCAGCATTCTTATAAAGAGTCGGAAAGGCTGCTGCCGCGCCGCTTTTTTCGGTTCCGGCCATGGGGTGGCTGCCGACAAAGTAAACGCCGAACGGCCGCAGAAATTTTTCACCGCATTCGACAATTGATTGTTTGACGCTTCCGATGTCAGTTACGATACTGCCGGAACGCCATTCGGACGCATGTTGTTCTATAAAATTCATGATTATCGGTATCGGCAGACAAAGAATCGTCAAATCAGCTTTTGCGAGTATTTTTTTGACATCGTCAGAGGTTTCGTCAATTACGTCGTTTTTAACTGCCCAATCCCTTGTTTCCGGATTTCTGGTCCAGCCTATGCGATGCCATTTTTGTCCGCGCAATGCCATTCCCAATGAACTGCCAAGCAGTCCAAGCCCGATGATGGCGACGCATTTGTCGTCAGATTTGATGTCGGTCATTTTGTCTTTCCGAATTATGCTGTTTTTTGAATTAAAATCAGTTTTAATATAGCAGTTCGTAATAAAAAGCTCAATTTATTATTTTTGATACATTGAAAAAAACACCTTTCCTGACTATAATAGTCTGATTCTATTATCTCAAAATTTATAAAATACTAAAACATGAAGAGGCAAAATGACATCGTTTAAAATGAGAAAGCTGTCACTGACGTTATTATCCGTTATTTTATCAGGGTCAATAGTGTCTGCCGACGACAGTTCTGTCGTCAAAACAGAAAAAGCAGAGATAACAGCCGGAGCCACCGTCACCCCGGCACAGCATGAAGTGCTGGTTGACCAGTTACGTTCGCTTTTGGCACCATCAGAAATAAGCAAAATAGAAAAAGCTAAAAGTTTACCGTTGAAGCCGTTTTATAAGATAATTCCCGGAGTTGACGGGTTTTCAACTTTAGTTTACTATTGTCGCTATATTGAAGTTAACAAAGAATTGGTCAACGCGATGGAAAGTACAGTTACCAACCAGGGGATTGTAGAGCGTTCTTCGGAGCAGAATGTCATTGTCATTCATGACCGTACTGACAAAATGACCGAACTGGCGAATGTCATGATTGCGATGGACGTTGAAGCTCCGCAAGTTTTAGTTGAAGCTAAAGTGGTTGAAGTGAATGTCGGCGACGGCATGCAGCGCGATTTTGATTTCAAGTTCAGGGGTACCCACGGTTCGACTGCCGGAGTTGATACTTCAATTCAAGGTCAGTCAAAAAGTGACAAAGGCTTGAATGTGGACTGGTTTCCATATGTTTCAGGTAGCAAAAATTTTGAGATCAATTTACAATGGCTCATGCATGGGCAGCGGGCAAAAATTCTTTCGGCTCCCAATATCATTGTTTCCAGGAATTCGCCGGCAACTATCACTACCGGTGAAGAAGTGCCGATTCAAAGCAGCAGTACTGTCGGCAGTTCGACCAATATCTCTACCACCTTCAAACAAGTCGGGGTTATTCTGGAGATTATTCCTAAGTTCATCAATAATGATACGGTAACTTTGACCGTTGCGCCGGAAGTTTCCAATATCAGCAGTTATACCAAGATAACCAGCGGTGAAACCAGTTACGACGCTCCGCATGTTTCGGTCCGAAAGGTTGAAAGTACCTTAACTCTGTCGGATGGACAGGTAATCATGCTGGGTGGACTTTATTCAGATAAAGAAACAATTAATGAGGAAAGGACGCCGTTCCTCTCTGATCTCCCTTATATCGGGGAGTTTTTTACCGCGAAAAACCGAGGACGTGAACTGGTACAATTGATATTCTTTCTGCGTGTCACAATTCTTTCACCTGATGTTATTGCCAGTTCGGTAATTTATGATCCCGGAGCGCAAGCTAAAGAAGTTCGCAAAATCGGTACTATGTTGCAAGAGTCCACTGAAGTATTTCCAAAAGATCAGGACGCCAATAAGACAACCTTGGAACAGATTGAGAAAGAGTTTCTAGACCGCGATAAACTCAGTAAAGATTGAGGCTGTCAGTGATGAAGTTAAAACGTAATCATATTGTTAAAGCCTTGCTCGCCGTGGTATTGGTTGCCGGTTTGGGTGGCGTCTATCTCTGGTATAGGTCGCGCCCCATCAATAATAAAGAAGACTCAAGCGAAACCGGTGAAAAAGATAATCGGGCTCCAGACCGCATTTTTACCTTGAAAAAAGGCGACTTGGTACTCGGAATACTTCAGTCCGGATCGGTCAATGCTCAGAAAAAATATAAACTGTCATTGGAGGCTGCCTTCAATACCAAATTGGATTGGGTAATTCCTGAAAACAGTTCGGTCAAAAAAGGCGATGTCCTGGCAAAATTTGAAACCGAGGAACTGATTGAACGCATTGATGATCAGCAGATTCAGGTTGAGAATAATGAAAAAGAACTTTCAATCGCAATTGAAGAAGAAAAGATTTTGCTTAGTACTAATCGCGCAAGTATTAAAGAAGCTCATGACCGGGTGGTTGATACCGATAATAATCTGCGAAAATACTTGAGAATTGAACGTCGTCAGTTGCGCGATAAACTGGAACTGGCGGTTGATAATGCCGAAATCGCGCTGGTCGCTGCGGAAAATGCATTGAAGAAAAAGAAAGAAACACTGAGCCAGTCGGTGTCGGAGCAGTCAAAACGTGAAGAAAATGAACAGGAACTCAAAAAACTTCAAAATTCCATTGATGCTGCTCATAATAATATCAGCAATGCCCAGCGCGATTTGACATTGTTTAAACGTTACACCAATCCCAGCAAGATTACTTCGCTGGAAAATGCGTTTGCGCAAGCTCAGTTGAATTACGAAAGAGTAAAAATATCTACGGCTTCACAACTTGTCCAGAAACGTCGCCAGATTGCCAATATCCGCCGTAATTTGCGTAATAACCGAACACGACTGGAAAGGTATCAGTCATATCTTGAAATGATGCAGCTGATCGCACCGGTTGACGGTGTGGTGATTTATGGTGATCCTGACGCACGTTATGGCAGAATTGAAATCTCTCTCGGGATGGATATTCGGCGAAATCGCATTCTTATGACTATTCCGGATATGAATAATCTGGTGGTTGACTTTGATCTTCCTGAACAGTTTCGTTCCAAGGTTAAAGTTGGCGATCGTGCCATTATTACTCCCGAATCTATGCCGACTCTGAAAATTCCCGGAAAAATCCGTTCGATTGAAACATTGCCGGTAAATATGATTATCTGGGACCGTAATTCGCCCAAAATTTATAAATCAGTTATTGAGCTGGATCGGCAGGAACCGTTATTGGTCAGCGGTGTCAATGTGCAGGTGAATATTGTTACCAAAACCATCAGAAATACTCTTTTCGTTCCGATTGAAGCCGTTTTTGAAGACAAGGAACGTTTTATTGTCTATAAAAGCTCTTTTGGCGTACCGAAAGAAGTTGAAGTCAAAATTGGCGATTCCAATGATAATTCTGTACAAATTCTGAGTGGACTTGAAGAGGGAGACAAAGTCTATCTCTATCGTCCTTATCAGAAAAAAGGTCAGGATGGTTCTTAAGGCTGATTATGAACTCGAATAATAATTCCGCAGTTGTCAGGCTTGACAATATTATAAAAACTTATCATCTGGCAACCTTGGATGTCCCGGTCTTAAAAGGCGTCAACATGGCAGTCTGGCCAGGCGAATTTGTTGGCATCATGGGAACTTCAGGTTCCGGCAAATCGACTTTGCTGAATATCCTCGGCCTGCTGGATACTCCTACAGACGGTAAATATCAGCTGGATGGTCAGGAAGTGCAGAGTTTTTCTGACAGCGAGCTGGCAGTTATTCGCAACCTTAAGATTGGCTTTATTTTTCAGTCTTTTAATTTGTTCCCGCATCTGACTGTTGAACAAAATATCGAAGTTCCGATGGTTTATGCTAATATGCCTAAACGGGAACGAATTCAAAGAGCTCGTGAGCTTGGAGAGCGCGTTCGGCTGGGACATCGTTTAAAACACCGCCCTAACGAATTGTCGGGCGGTGAATGTCAGCGTATTGCGGTGGCAAGAGCGTTGGGGAATCGGCCGTCTTTTCTGTTGGCCGATGAACCGACTGGAAACCTCGATGAAAAAACCAGCAACCAGGTCATGGAGTTTTTTCACGAATTGAATCGTGATGCTAAAATGACCATCGTCATGGTTACACATAATCCCGCTTTGGAAAATACTTTTCACCGGGTAATTCATCTGCGCGACGGGCGTGTGGTCGATCGCAATGGCGATCCGATTATGGGCGGACATTCCAGTATGGAAAATTCTTTCGGAGGACATAACTAAGATGTTAGTGACTGATTTATTCCGAATGTCTTTCCATAATTTGTTGCTTCACAAAATGCGTTCATTGCTGACTTCGCTCGGCGTTATTTTCGGGGTCGGCAGTGTCATTGCCATGCTCGGTATTTCAGAAGGGGCCAAAAGGCAGGCGTTGGCGCAGATTGAAGCAATGGGAATTGATAAAATTATTGTTTATACCCAGAAACCTCCAGTTTCCGGAACCAGCGAAGGTTCTGCAAATATCAGTATGGTCGAAACTTTCGGCTTGACTAATGTTGATTTAAATCATATTTCCAGAATGGATAATGTTGAAGCGGTAACCATTCTTCGTGACGCCAGAAAAAAAGTCAACAAAGGAACAACCAGGCTGGATGTCAAACTGGTCAGTGTCACTATCGATTTTCTTGAAGAATCAGTTTCGCAGATGGTTCAGGGGCGTTGGTTTCACCCCAAGGATTTTGAAAGTACCTTGAGCGTTTGTGTAATCGGTAATGCCGCCAAAAGACGAATGTTCAGCCTGGGCGAACGCAATGTTATCGGGCGTAATATTTATGTTGAAGGTGCCTATTTTAAAATTATCGGCATTGCCGAAAATTTTATGGGAACCCAATATTCAGAATTGGGCAGTCCCAATGACATGATCATGATCCCGAAGAGTACCTCTGATAGCCTGTATGGCAATTATGCCAGCATTACTGAAGGCCGTCAACAACGTATTCAGAATGTTGACCATGACGTTTTTATGGTCAAAGTACGGGATACTATGCATATCGATGATACCTCAAAACGGATTTCGGCATATTTAACTAAAATCCACCGTAAAGTTAAAGACTGGGGAATGCTAGTTCCCTATGACCTATTGTTGCAACAGGAAAAAACTCAGAATATCTTCACGATTGTAATGGCTTCAATTGCCGGTATTTCTCTGATTGTCGGCGGTATCGGCATCATGAATATTATGCTGGCCAGTGTCTTTGAACGCCGTAAAGAGATTGGAACGCGGCGCGCGCTTGGCGCGTTAAAAGGCGACATTCTTGGACAGTTTTTGATTGAAACCGTTTTTCTGACCACAATTGGCGGATTTCTTGGTATCTGTGTCGGACTTGGAATATCATCTTTGATAACTTTTTATACGGAGATGCCGACTTATTGCAGCTTGTGGAGTATTATGCTGTCCTTGCTGATCTCTTCTTTTGTCGGCATCGTTTTCGGGACTTATCCGGCATGGAAAGCGGCTAACCAGAATGTGATTGAAGTCTTGCGTTCCGAATAAATTTTAGTCATCAGCTTTCAGTTACTTCGGCTGTATCCGCTTTTCGACTCAATAATAATCCGATTATATTGGTCAAATTGATCTGTTTCTGGCTTTTTAAACTTCGCGCGCGCATAATGCGCGCGCGAAGTTTAGCAGCGGCAAAATCACAACGCTGGTATGGATCTAGGACTGACCGGAAAGATGCTGAAAAACAAAAAAAACAGCGTTCACTGATTCCGTCGAAAGACATAAAGTGTTTAATAATCAAGAATATACAATGATTTTATAGTTTCAATTACTATTTCATGATGAAGAATGGTAGTTATTTTATGGCAAATTGATTTGCTTTTTAGCTGAAAAATGATAGATTTTAAGTCTGTCGTTTTTACAAACACGGAGAGATGGCCGAGTGGTCGAAGGCGCAGCATTGGAAATGCTGTGTAGGGGAAACTCTACCGTGGGTTCAAATCCCACTCTCTCCGCCATTTTTTTTATTATGTTCCCTC
>Ga0265294_10005366_pt1 | contig 15660 bp, 14 predicted proteins | sample MunlanPumphouse3_FD_192504 | JGI IMG/M metagenome (GOLD analysis project Ga0265294, IMG submission 192504) | Groundwater microbial communities from a municipal landfill in Southern Ontario, Canada - Pumphouse #3 | ecosystem: Environmental > Aquatic > Deep subsurface > Groundwater | place...
AAAGATTTTACAAAGATAGCACCGCCCTGCTACATTTCGCTCCGGCTACGCCTGCGCTTCATTTCGCAGGGCGGTGCTATCACATTACTTCTATGAGTGTTTACACAATCTTTTTTATGCTACCAAAGGTCAGTTTTATGAGTACTTTCTTAAGCTGTTAAAACGTTCAGAAAAGGGGTGTTACCGAAGCTTGAACAGAGCCAATGCTAAGAAGATGGCAATCTTTGTTATCTACTCCTCCAACCAGACCTACTCTCAGCCTTCTGCATGGGCTAAACGTGTCTTCCGGGAGCACTTTCCAAACGTTTATGAGGTCTTCAAAAATCTCAAGCGTGGTGATCATACACGCTTAGCAGTCCTGTTGCAGGCTATCGAAGCTGAAATTGTACTGCACAGAGTAGCAAAAAGAATCAGCAGGGAGCGGCGCCGTCTACCCATTTTTACCATTCATGATTCCATCGTGACCACAGAAGGGAACGAGGAGTACGTTAAGAGCGTTCTGGAGGACGAAATACGAAAAGCGGTAGGTGTTGCTCCACAGCTGTCAATCGAATACTGGAAGCCTTTAAATAAGCTTGAGCGTAAACAAAGGAGCTCTGCAGCATAGGGTACAATGATATCCAGACGCAAAACATATTTTTATTCATTTTTAATACCTAACAAATGCAAAATTTAGATTTACAAAATTCATATAAACCAGGATTGATAACACTTTCGAGAATTGCAAATAGCATATACTTATGCTACAGATACAAAAATGAAAGTTTTGTAAAGAGTACTGGTGTAAGGATCTCTTCCTCTGACTGGGATGGAGAAAAACGCAGAATTCGACATGGAGTTGAAAATTATCTGGTTAAAGAAGCTCAGATCAGATATCGTTTTCAGGTTATGTTCGTTTCGGCAACCCACGTTGTTGAAGATGGTTTTATCCCAGACGCAAATGCAGTGAAAGCCTATTACAATACAAACCTGAAACGATTTAAGGATTTGGAAGCAATTCTTGAGTTCTGGAGGAATGTCCAAGACTATATTGATAGTAAAGACTATACAACACTAAAATATCAGGACAAACTGAAACTTTGGGTTGATACTCTTATCGCTTTCGAGAAAGCGACTATGCCCTTCAATTGGGAGAAGAAGACATTGGAACCATACCCATTTACGCGATATTTAAACTACCTAAGCTATAACTCCAATTATGCTGATAATACTGTTAAAGGGTTTTCAAAAATGTTTAAGAGCTTCCTGCGTGAATATTATTACGAACACTATTGGCACCGCTATATAAAGACAGTGGAATTTCAACCACTGCCAATAACACTAACTGAAGGGGAGCTGATGAAGCTGCTTTTTATTCCATTAGAAGACGAAAAGGATGCTGTCAGGCTTATCTTCTGTATGCTATGCCTTACAGGGATGGAGCTCAATGATCTGATTCAATTTAAAGATTGGGGGTCAGTGACGAATTACTTTGTATATAACAGGAACAGAACTGGTTTAAAAGCTTTTGTTGCAATTACTGATTCGTTAAAATACTGCATTGGAAGGTTCCAAGGAGTAAAAGTTGATAAGAGCGCGGCATATTATAATCGTTCGATAAAATCTCTTTTCCGGAAGCTTGGATACACGCGTGAGGTTATCTGCCGTGAGTTTATAAAAGGACGGATTATCGATACTCCAAAAAGCCTTTCCAAAGTAGTATGCATGACTACCGGACGTCAAACCTTTATTCAACTACTGTTTGATAAAGGATTTTCAATGGAGGATGTCAAGACCGTGACAGGGATAGTCTCTGAAGAGTGTTTTGCAGAATATGATTACCCTCATGGTAAGAATTGCGAAAGACTTTGTGCATAATGTCTATTTAATGGATTATTGAAAATAAATATGTATATTAAGCTCGTAATAGTCTGGTATACAGTTATAAAGAATTAAATTTTGTTTAATACGCTTATCACCAAATTATATTCGGGATAAGCACAAAAAGATCGAAATAATGAAAAAGAATATTTATCAAAAAACTCCACAAGGACAATTTCGTTGGAATCTTGATCGATTCCTTGGTGAGAAATCTAATAATGTATCCACGGGAACTTTTACAAAGTATAAAACATGGCGGAATAATTTTTTAGAGTATGAAAGCCTTGTTGAAAATTTCCAATGGACGGAACAGAATCTAACCCAGGAACATTTGGTGGGGTATAGGGAATTTTTAAAAAATATTAAGCACAATAAGCCGGATACTGTAACGAAGAGCATAAAGTGCCTTAAGAATTTTCTCAAAGAGATGTATCCAGATGTTAAAGTTGATTATTTAAATGTTCCGCAAACACCACGAAAACCTATTTCTTTGACTGAGATCGAGCTAAAGCAACTACAGTATCTTGGATTGAGCGGCACAGAAGCTGAAATACGTGACATTTTTGTACTCTTATGTTTAACCGGAATGGAGTTTAATGATTTTGTCTTTTACGAATGGGATCTAGAAGCTAGAATAATTGCCTACAAGACCCATAGAAGAAAGCGGGACGCTGTGCTTCCAATTTCTGAAGATGCAAAAAAGTTGATACAGAAGTACAAGGGTTGCTTTCCACGTCATGGCAGTACTCTGATTAATAAAAAGCTGAAGGTGATATTCCGGGAGCATGATTTTAATCGGTTAGTCACTGATAAAATGGACTGTCAGGAGCCTTCCAACCCGCTACATGAGAAAGTGACGATAAGTGTAGCAAAGCACACTTTCATTCAGCACCAAATTAATGCCGGAGTAGGAGGTATTAACATCATGAAGATGTGCGGAATTGAAAATATTGAGAAGCTCTCATATTATAATTATCCCGAGTTGGATGATCCGGAGAAGTTAGCGGAGTATTTGAAGAAGAAGTTGAATATGTAATGGGAAAAAACCTGTAGGATTGTCTTACAGGTTTTTTAATTCTTTCGCCTTATCTTTTTCAAATCCTACCTTCGCGAAAGTGGTCCAGCCGATGTAGAAAGTACTCGCCAAAATTAATATCCATGGCAGGATGTTTATCGCTATAACTGATAAACATTCCATGCAGCAGTTGAATTTAAGTCGGTAACCCCATTGTTCATTTACTAATAATAAGAGGATATCCAAAACAGCAAAGCAGATTATAAGGAAACCCAACCATTTTGTAGTATTTAGCCTTCGTTCAGTCTTAGTGAATTTTGGGTATATATGGTTCTTATAACCGTTTGGCAATAATTGTGAAAGGTTTTCTTCTTCTTCGATGTTGGCGAATTTTTTCAAAACCTCTTTCACTCCATAGAAATTCCCTCTTTCGACAGCATCAGATAACCTCCAGAAATACACATCTCCTATGATTATATTTTTCTCATTATCGATATAGTATTTGTCGATGTCTGTGATTTTGTTCTTTCTATAGGACTTTTGTTTTATTAAGATTGCTCTTCCCTGACCGATAAGTAGTTTCTTAAGAGATTCAATCCTAAAAAACATGTATACACCAATTATTGTGATGATTGCGAGACATATATTTACAGTTATATTTTCCATAATAATATATTATAGACTTCTGTTACCAATCTTCTTCAACTTTTTGAATGTGTAGAATATAGGAATCAACAATGAGTTGAAGTTCATCTTTTATAGATTTCATTAATGGGATCATTTTTTTTCAGGAATATCTCCAGATACAAAAGAATTCATTTTTGGACAGTTATCTCCTTCAAATGGTTGGATTAAAGGTCTTTCCCATGTTTTTCCCTGCCCATCTCTGTATATTGCTGACTTACAATGAACATTGTTCAACGTTAATTTGAATTTGTTATCTTTCATTCTAAATGTGACATTATAATAATAAGTGTATTCTGCTGTGTTTACAAAGTAGTTTTCATTACGAATTAAGAGACTTTTTAGAAGAATTATCCCGCCATCTTTATCGTCATTTTGAATGACATCATCTGCAGAATTCCACATCTTTGCTATAAATAATTTAGTGTCTGTGTAAATTTGCTCTTTAGTTTTTTGAACAGAATCAACTATATTCCATTCAAAGTTATTCTGTGCAAATGCTGTTGTGCTAATAGAAATAATAATAAGCACTTGATATAAACGTTTCATAATACTGTTGTTGAAAGATTTTTAATTTAGGTTACATTTTTATGACAAATATATGAATTTATTGTGTTTGACTATGTGTGATGTATGTGTTTTTTTTGTTTTTGTTTTGTTTTCCCTACCTTTGTTACCCAATCAGATAAAACCAATACACTATAATGAGCAATTTTAAAACGAAAGCAGACCTTATCTGGCGGATAGCCGAACTGCTGCGTGGCGACTATAAACAATCCGATTACGGTAAGGTGATATTACCTCTGACGGTGCTACGGCGCCTCGACTGTATCCTTAAGCCTACCAAGCAGAAGGTGATGGAGAAATATCCTTTGGTAAAAGGGATGAGTGAGGCTGCCATGGATGTGGCACTCAATAAAGTTGCCGGTTATAATTTCCATAACCATAGCCGCTTCGATTTCGATAGCCTGATCGCAGATCCGGAAAATATAGGACTGAACCTTAAAAATTATGTCAATGGGTTTTCTGCCAGTGCGCGTGAGATCATTGAATATTTCAACTTCGATGACCAGATCGATCGTATGGACGACCCGCAGGCAGATATCCTTTTCCAGGTGGTGAAGAGTTTTCAGGAGGTGGATCTTGCCAACATGGATTCCATGGAGATGGGCTATGTGTTCGAAGATCTTATCCGCAGATTCTCTGAGCAGTCCAATGAAACTGCCGGGGAGCACTTTACTCCCCGTGAGGTAATCCGCCTGATGGTGAACCTCCTTTTTGTGGATGACCGAGACATATTGACGCAAAAGGGAATCGTGAAGACCATGTACGACCCTGCATGTGGTACCGGTGGTATGCTCTCCGTTGCTGATCAGTATGTGAATGAGCTTAATCCCGATGCAGACCTCAAACTTTTCGGACAGGAGATCAACCCCGAATCCTATGCCATCTGTAAATCGGATATGCTGATTAAAAGTGAAAACCCCGAGAATGTGAAGTTCGGAAATACCTTCCTGGTGGATGGACTGGAAAACGAGAAGTTTGACTACATGCTCTCCAATCCGCCTTTTGGTGTGGAGTGGAAAAAAGCGCAGAAGGTTATTAAGGCAGAGTATGAAAACAAAGGCATGAGCGGACGCTTTGGTGCCGGACTACCCCGCATCAATGATGGATCCTTTCTCTTCCTGCAGCATATGATCTCCAAGATGAAACCCACAGGAACACGTATTGGAATTGTATTTAACGGTTCCCCGTTATTTTCAGGAGCAGCAGATAGCGGTGAGAGCAACATCCGTAAATGGATTATCGAAAACGACTGGCTGGAAGCCATTATCGCACTCCCGGACCAGCTCTTCTACAACACCGGCATTGCCACCTATATCTGGATCATCACCAACAAGAAAGAAGAGCGGCGCAGAGGCAAAGTACAGCTTATCAATGCCACCGGAGCAAAAGATGAAGAGCTGATAAAAGAGGGCAAGCTGGAACAAAACCGTTTCTGGCAGAAGATGGACCGCAGCCTGGGTAACAAGCGTAAAAGGATTGTGGAGAACGGCAACGACAAAGGCATCGGATACATCACACAACTTTACGGTGACTTCGTGGAGAACGAAAACTCCAAAATCTATCCCAACGAATACTTCGGATACTGGCGCGTAGTTGTAGAGCAGCCGCTGATGGAAGACGGCAAGATGGTCACCGACCGCAAAGGCAATCCCAAAGCGGACACCTCAAAACGCTATTATGAAAACATCCCTTTTCTCATCAACAAAAAGCCCTCAGATTCATTTTTTGGATCTACAAATTCCCCTGATTCTCTCCGTGTACAGACGCACGGACGTGCGTCTCTATCCCCTGATTATCACGGACGTGCGTCTCTAAGCGCTGATAATGATAATATTGCATCTCACTTTGCACCCCAAACAATAGAACAATACTTCACCCGCGAAGTGCAACCCCACCTTCCCGATGCCTGGGTAGAGAAATCGAAGACCAAGAAGGGATACGAAATAAATTTCACCAAGTACTTCTATGAGTTCAAGCCACTGCGATCGCTGGAAGAGATTCGTGCGGATATTCTGGCGCTGGAAGAGGATACGATGGAGTCGGTTAAAAATGTGCTGGTCTAATGGAACGATACGAGAAATATAAGGATTCAGGTATTGAGTGGATTGGTGAGATTCCGGAGCATTGGAAATTAAAACGAATCAAGCAACTTGTAACAGAAGTTGAATCGATTTTCATCGATGGTGATTGGATTGAAAGCAAAGATATTGTATTCGACACTGACTATATTCGGTATATTACTACTGGGAATATTGGTGAAGGAAAATATAAAGAGCAAGGAAGTGGATATATTACAGAGGAAACATTTTTAAAACTTAATTGCACTGAAGTATTTCCTGGAGATTTGCTTATTTCAAGGTTAAATCCTCCTATTGGACGCGCTTGCATAGTTCCTGAACTTGGAAAAAGAATTGTTACATCTGTTGATAATGTTATTCTCAGACCAGACAAGCGATTTCTAAAACGGTTCTTGGTGCATTTTTTCTCCAACCATCGATATTTTGAGTATACTCTTCTGGAAGGCAGAGGTGCAACAATGCAACGTATTAGTCGAAGCATATTAGGTAATATAAAGATTGTTATCCCACCTCTCCCCGAACAAACCGCCATCGCCGCCTACCTGGACCGGAAGACATCAGAGATCGATGCATTGATAGCGAAGAAGAAGCGGTTGCTGGAGCTGTATGAGGAGGAGAAGACCGCCATCATCAACCACGCCGTCACCAAAGGCATCAACCCCAACGCCCCGATGAAAGACTCCGGAATAGATTGGCTGGGTGAAGTGCCGGAGAGTTGGATTGGAACCAAATTGAAATTCGTTAGTGAAAAAATTGGTGATGGAATACATACTACACCAAAATATGTTAAAAACTCAGAATATAAGTTTGTTAATGGTAATAACTTAGATAACGGCTCTATTAAATATTATGATAGTACAAGGAGTGTTAGTAAAGAAGAGTATGAAGAACTTAAAAAAGATATAAAAGAAGGTACTGTTCTCATCTCGATAAATGGGACAGTAGGGAAATTAGCTTTTTTTGCTAATGAAAAAGTTATTCTAGGAAAGAGTGCTGCATATATTGAACCCAAGGCTGATTTATTTAACAAATTTCTATTCTATATATTTCAGACTCATTATGTAAAAACTCAATTTGATTTATCCTATTCTGGTTCTACAATTAACAATTTATCTTTATATACTTTACACAACTTAGATATTGTTTTACCAAATAAAGTAGAGCAAGAAGATATCGTTCTGCATTTAGAAGCAGATTTGAAGGAGTATGATAATAATATTATTAGAGTTAAGAAATTAATCGATTTACTAAACGAATATAGAACTACTCTTATAAATGAAGTAGTAACTGGACGAAATAAAGTAACTTAGCATGTGAAATATGGAAATAGAACATACTCATATTGAATATAAGAGCCTTAAGAAGGCAGTAGGTCCAAAATCCAATTTTAAGGAATTGGCAGAGACTTGTGTCTGTTTGGCAAATTCACAAGGTGGCTCTTTATTTATTGGTATTGAAAACAATGAATTGCTACCACCCTCAAACCAAAAAATTTCACAAGAAATAGTTAATGATGTGCTTTCAAGAATACGGTCATTAACAGATAGTGTGGGATTAGGAGATGCTATTATTGAATCGCACCAAAACGGGGGACAGTATTTCCACTTTAAAGTATTTCATACCAGCCGTACAATAGCTACAACTTCAAGTGGTAAAATATTAATGCGTATTCAGGATAAGTGTTTTCCGATTTCAGGAGAGGATGTAACTCGCTTGGCTGCAGAAAAAAATGCATTTCAATGGGAACTGGTTGAACTAAAGTCATTCAATATTACCCAAGTACCTGAAAAGAACATTATCTCTTTTGCAAATGAAATTCGTAAATCAGACAGAGTAAAGGAAAGTGTTAGGCAAAAAGATGATTTTGAGATAATTGAACACTACAATTTAACTATTAATGGAAACCTGACCAATTTGGGCGCTTTGTGGTTAGGAACAGAGCAAATGCGAAGTCGTATTTCATACCCGATAACTATTCAATACATCGTGTATGATGAGTATGGAGAAAAAATAAAGAAGGAAAACTGGAACGATTATGAGTTGAATCCCATGGAGCTGATAATTGATGTAGAGAATAAAGCCAGTGAACTTAAATATTTCTATGAATTCCCTCAAGGACTTTTTCGTAAACGCATCCGACAATATGCTCCAGAAATAATCAGAGAGTTATTGGTGAATGCTATTGCTCATAAAAAATATACTATCTCAGGCGATATCTTTATTGAAGTTTACCCTGACAAATTAGAAATCACAAACCCCGGGAATTTACCAATCGGGATTACTGAAAATAATATTCTTCACAGCCGACATCGGAGAAATCCTCACTTAATCAGGATTTTCCACGATTTGAATTTAATGGAAGGTGAAGGTTCTGGATATGATTTGATTTATGAGTTGGATAGCAAAGACAATAAACCCTTTCCCATTATACATACTGGTTTTGATTTTACAAAAGTTATACAAAGCTCAGAGATACTGAATGAAGAAGTGGTATTTCTGTTAGAATATATTTCTCAACATTATCAGTTATCACAAAAACAATTTATAGCACTTGGAGTAATTGCAAGAGAGAAAAAAATTCTTGGTACAGAACTCATTAAACTTCTACAGATTCAGGAGGACAGTAGACTCCGTTCCTATGTTGCAAAATTGGAAGAGCATAAGATTTTAATATCAAGAGGCGTTAGAAAAGGAAAACAGTATTTAGTAAATCCTCAATTACTAAAGTCTTCAAAGTTAAATATTAAGCCTACATTAAAGACTATCGAACCTCACCGACTAGCTGCTTTAATTGAAAGTGACTTGCAGACTTATCCAGAAACAACTATTAGGGAAATACATAGCCGCATCCCTGATGTAGATTTCAAAGATTTACAAAAAACCATATATAAAATGGTGAAGGATGGGACCTTACTTCATTCGAATGATAGAACATATAGGAAATATTGGTTGGCATAAAAAAAAAGAAATGAAAAAGAAAATGGGAAAGGGAACGCGTTATTCGCTGATAATCAATCTTTAGTCTCTTTTCTCCTTCCATCAACACCAAAAAAGAAATGATCTACAAAAACAACCCATCATAATATCAACCTAACCTACGATATTTTGGATTATCGCTTAATTCGACGATGTATTTGAGGAATCAGCCTGCTAACCAGCACGCTACAATTCAATTTGTATAAATTAAAAATGGAGATAAGCTTCAGACAGCGTAAAAACAGCTCGTGTTTTAATCCTCCTTGAAACCCGGTGATTCTCCTGTGAAACCACGTGAATCTTACAATAAACTGGTGCAAATGAGTGGTAATCTGTGGATCACATAAACCCGTATACCGACGCTGTGTCTGTGGTGTTGATAGCATTTATTACAGGATAGTAGATGAAACTGTTGAAATAATGATAATTGTTGGCAGGCAAGATATACATGACATATCATAGAATATTGTATATTTGAAAAAACTTAATCCAATGCCTCACATAACCACCGAAAATACCTTCGAAACCGCAATCGTAAACTCCCTTATCGAAAAAGGAGGATACACCTTTGGCGATGCACATGATTATTCTCCGGAGAATGGATTCTTTACCCAGGAAATATTTGCCTTCCTGCAGGATTCACAACCTAAGAAATGGGAGAAGATTGCCGGTATCCACGGCGCAGAGGTGAAACCCAGACTTATCCAACGCCTTTATAAAGAGATGGACCTGCGTGGCAGCCTGGATGTATTGCGCAACGGCTTTACCGACCATGGTGTGCGCTTCCAGATGGCATATTTCCATCCCGCTTCAGGCATGAATCCAGAGGCACAACAGCTATACGATAAAAATCGACTGGTTGTCTATCGCCAGATCTACTACAGCAGTAAAAATAAAAACTCTGTGGATGTCGTGCTTTCTCTAAATGGAATCCCGGTTGCAACACTTGAACTGAAAAACCAGTTTACCGGACAGGATGTGAAGAATGCACTCCGCCAGTACAGCACCACTCGTGATAATAAAGAGATGCTTTTCGCATTCAAGAAGCGGTCGCTGGTACATTTCGCCATCGATCAGGATGAAGTGTTTATGGCAACAAAGCTCTCCGGTAAAAGTACCTACTGGCTGCCGTTTAACAAAGGCTACAACAAAGGCAAGGGCAATCCGCCAAACCCCAATGGATACCGTACCTCATACCTCTGGGAAGAGATCTTTGTCAAAGACAGCTGGATGGAGATCCTGCAACGTTTTGTGCATCTGCAGGTTGAAGAGTTTGAGATGGATGGCAAGGTGGTGAAGAAAGAGAAGATGATCTTCCCAAGATTCCATCAGCTGGATGCCGTACGCTCTATTTGCAATGATGTATATGAAATCGGTGCCGGGAAAAACTACCTGGTGCAACACTCTGCCGGTTCAGGAAAGAGTAACTCCATTGCCTGGTTGGCATACCGTCTCTCCAGTCTGCACAACGCCACCGATGAGTGCGTTTTTGATTCCGTTATCGTAGTTACCGATCGTCGTGTGCTGGATCAGCAGCTGCAAAACACCATCTACCAGTTTGAGCATAAGTCGGGAGTGGTACAGAAGATCGATAAAGACAGCAGTCAGCTGGCACTGGCACTGGGAGCAGGAACCAACATCATCATCACCACGCTGCAGAAGTTTCCCTTTGTAATCGACAAAGTGGAAGATCTTCCGGAAAGGAAATACGCTATTATTGTTGATGAAGCGCACAGCTCACAGGGCGGAGAAGCCAGCAAGAAGATGAAAGAGGTGCTGGCAGCAAAATCGCTGGATGACGCTGTTGAAGATGATCAACAGGATGATTATACCGGTGATGACTTTGTGCGGGAGCAGATAGAACGCTCCGCAGCAGCACGCGGTCAGCAACCCAACATCTCCTTCTTTGCCTTCACTGCAACACCCAAATACAAGACATTGCAGGTCTTTGGATATAAAAACAGTGAAGGGAAACCGGAGCCCTTCCACCTTTACTCCATGCGTCAGGCGATAGAGGAGGGGTTTATTCTGGATGTGCTGCAGAACTACACCACCTATGAGCTCTACTACAAGCTCACCAAAGCCATTGAAGACGATCCCAACCTGAATAAGAAAAAGGCAGCCAAAGCCATCACAAAATACGTCTCACTGCACCCCCATAACCTGGCACAGAAAGCAGAGATTATCATTGAGCACTTCCGCAACGTCGTGACAATGAAGATTGGCGGGAAAGCAAAAGCAATGCTTGTATGTGGCTCACGACTACATGCAAAACGGTACTATGAAGAGTTTAACCGCTACATCGAAGAGAAAGGATACACAAAAGAGATCAAGATCCTGGTCGCATTCTCGGGAAAAGTCATCGACGACAATGCTCCCGATGGCGTTTCCGAACCACAGCTGACCGGATATGGCGAAAAAGAGCTGCCGCAGATCTTCGATAAGAACGAATACAAAATCCTGATTGTCGCCAATAAGTATCAGACCGGATTCGATCAGCCGTTGCTCCATACCATGTACGTGGATAAGAAATTATCCGGCGTATTGGCAGTACAAACCCTTTCACGACTCAACAGAACCCGGCAGGGAAAAGAAGACACCTTTGTGTTGGACTTTGTAAACGACCGTGAGACCATCTTTGACTCCTTCCAGCCATACTATGAGAAGACCACCGTGGAAGAGGAAGTGGAAGTGAACCACCTGTACGATCTGAAAAATCGTCTTGATGAGTTTCAGGCGTATTGGGATGCCGAGATTGACGGTTTTGCACGCGTCTATTTCGACCCCAGTGCCACTATGAACAGTGCAAAAATGCAAAAGCACCTTTATTCCTTCACAGATCCGGCAGTGGATCGTTACAAAAGTCTTGATGACGAGGAGAAGCAGGATGAATTCAAGAAAGGGCTACGCACCTGGACAAACCTATACTCCTTCTTCGCGCAGATTATGCCATTCACCGACACCGGGCTGGAGAAGTTCTTTGCCTACGCCAGGCTGTTGCAAACCCGACTGCCAAAACGCGAGCTCTCCGAAGCACTCCACCTGGATGACGAAGTGGCATTGGAATACTACCGATTACAGAAGATCAAAGAAGGCTCCATCATCCTCAATCCTGGCGAAGACGATCCGTTGAGCGGAATCACGGAAGCAGGGTTAAAGCGCGCAAAAGAGGAAGAAGCCCGACTCTCGGAGATCATCACCGTTTTGAACGACCGTTTCGGCACCGAATTCGAAGAAGCCGACAAACTCTACTTCGACCAGATTGAAGAAGAGCTCATGCAGGACGAGACCTTACAGTCGCAAGCCAAAGTCAACAAGCTCGACACCTTCAAATTCGCCTTCGACGACCGCTTCCTGGATCGGTTAGTAGCGCGCATGGATCAGAACCAGGAGATCTTCGAAAAGATCCTCGGCGACAAAGAGTTCGGTGACCTGGTAAAAGACTACTACATGCACCGCATTTACAAGAAGATGAATGAGGCGGGGTGAGGTGCTATTTTTTTATTATAAATCATATTATTGACAACCAATAATTTATGAATGTTAACATTATTGATCCAAAGGATATAAAAATACCTAAATCGACAAACGATATTGATGAGCTTATTCAAAACCTAAAACATGTATCTCAGCGAAATCCTGATTATGATAAGCTAGAAAGAACATACTATGATGCGATTAACATATTTCCGATTTTTAGAATTCAAGTAAGCACAAAGGAATTGGAAGAAATACCTATTTTTAGGACCAGACCATATAAGGATATTGATGAGAATGATATATTTAACCCTTCTCAATTTGGAGCTCCACCCATTAATGAAGATTGTGGTATTGGAAGAGCAAATTGGAAATGTAGGAATGTTTTTTATGGTAGTGATCAGATAGAAACATCTGTGGCTGAAACAAAGAGGTATTATGAAGGGGAGGAGTTCTATATCTCTAAATGGTCTTTTGATCAGAGTGGAATTGAAAAATACAATCATATTGACGTTAGAATCTTAACTAAAACAGATATTCCTAAAGAGAATATTTTGTATAACATTAGTCAGTCATTTTCCGAACAGGTTAAGCAATCATTTAAACTTTTTTCTTCATCTCAACAAAAAATTATTTCTTACCTTAATGACAGAATATGTGAGCTTTATTTATCTGATGAGGATGGCGTCTATCCAGTAACAGCCTTTATCGCAGATAGACAATTATATAACGCCAATAATACAAAAGAGAAAATAATATTCCCAATTCTTCTGTATCCAAGTATTGAAAACAATTTTAGATCCTGTAATTTTGCTATACACCCTCTTTTTGTGAATAATTATATGAACCTGGATGCATTGGCGCATATGAAGGTTGTTAGGTTATCAAATGGAAAATTTAATCATCAAATCGTAAAAGTAGGGAAACGGATTAGTCCATCAACAGTTGAATGGTACCACCTTAATCCAAATATTGATAAAGCAACATGGCTTATTCAAACAGTTATGTGTGGAGTTACTGAGAGAATTTTATATCAATTTGATGGGAAAGATAATGAATTCGAGATTGAGGATCTGGATGAATCATTTCCAAAAATGGTCAACCAATATTTATTCACAAACAAAAACTCTATAATGGAAAGTATCACTATACCTGATATGGACTTTAAAGATGCATTATCCTTGACACATAAGTTTTCATTAATAGGCAAAGATAAAAACACTGAACCTATTAAATGTATTAGGCTCATTGTTACTGTATTAATCCAAATTCCAGTTGAGTATTCACCAATTATGAATTGATAACTTAAGAAATATAAAATGAGAACAGATTACCAATTCCCCTTCGGTCAGCCCCTACAGAAAGTAGTGCAGAAAGACCGCACACCAAAGAAAGCCTTTGTGCTGGGTGTTTATGCCAGTGCTGTACATGCCAGATGGGTTGATGCTAATGGTAAACCGAAAGTTTCAGCCTTAGCTGTAGCATCAGAGCCGGAGATCTTCTGGCATGGTGAAAATGCAGAGGAGATCATCAGTGCGATTCCAATCCCTGCAGAAGCCGGGAAGCTGGTTGTCCCTGGAAACAAAAACATGAACGGTCCATCCGGGAAAGCACTGGATGAATTGTTCCTTGCTCCCTTGGCTCTAGACCGTTCAAACACTTGGCTTTGTGACCTGCTACCCTATTCAAGGGTAAATCCATCACAACGGAAAGCAATTGATGGTAAATATGAAGATGCACGAAAGGAATATGGACTCAATGAAGCCACCATTCCGGATTTCGATAAAGCAGAGCTGAAGTCAGATACCCGCCGTGATGAAATCCTTGCCGAGTTGAAAGAATCCTAGGCAGACACCCTCATTCTCCTCGGAGATCTTCCCATAAAGCACTTCCTGCATCATTTCGACAAACGATACTCTCGTCTTGCAGATTTTGGAGTTGATACAGAGAACTACGGTAAACGCCGGAAGATAATTATTGATGAAAAGGAGTACGACGTAATTGCGATGTGTCACCCGCGACAGGCAGCACGGCTGGGTCATAGTAGCAAAACCTGGGGTGAGTTGCATGATGGATGGGTGAAGAGAAAGAATGAAATTCAATTGTATGAACTGAAATATCTAAGTAATTTTGGATATCTTACTCTTTTAATATCTTTGTGTTTATTTGGTGCACTCTTTTACTGGCGCGATTGGTTCTCAATTGATATCCGGTGGAACCAAATCGTACGAGTAAGTATATGGGCTGCCGCTACAACATTGTTATATAATGGTCTAGATCTAATTATTGCATTCAAGAAAAAAAAGAATCCGAATAGATTTTGGCGATTTGTTTATAAGTGGGTACACAACAAAACAGAAAATTGATAATTATGGACGATTCAAATAGATTTTCCCCATCAATCCAAGAAGCAGTTAATAAGTTTCTTACCCTTCGTGATGTAAATCACCGGAACGCTTCTTTTGATTACTGCTACAATTATTTTCAAACCACACCATGTTATACTGATGATATGGAAAAGAGCTGTATGGTTCTTGGTTTTTACCTAGCCAGCTGGGGGATGTTTCGTGGATCCAGTTTTTTACTTCAAAGGAGTGCCAGGTATTTTATCCCATTTATTGAGTATATCGAGGAATTGGATCATTCCGTGTGGGGAATTGATGCAGACACATATAATCACAGTAATATTGAACAAATTCTTGAAGTTTATAAAAAGACAGTAAAAATAATGATCCCTGGAAAACAGCAGGCAATAACCTTAACCACAAAAATTTTACTTGGTGTTTTTGGTTTTGTCCCTGCCTATGATAACTATTTCTGTGACACTTTCAGGAGCATGTACTCAGGAAGATGTGCATTTAGAAGTTTTAATAAGAAGTCCCCTCCGAAAAGTCAAAAGGCAGGAACGATAATTAATTCCAAAATATTTGTAGTTATAAACAAACTATCGTTAATAACTTAATTAGTTAATACTATTATTTTTTGTTAAATTTGTTTTTTAAT
>Ga0265294_10005367_pt1 | contig 15660 bp, 13 predicted proteins | sample MunlanPumphouse3_FD_192504 | JGI IMG/M metagenome (GOLD analysis project Ga0265294, IMG submission 192504) | Groundwater microbial communities from a municipal landfill in Southern Ontario, Canada - Pumphouse #3 | ecosystem: Environmental > Aquatic > Deep subsurface > Groundwater | place...
GATCTGATCGGCAAAATCAGCCAAAGCCGCAAATTTAACATCTCTATTACACCTGACACAAGGACTGGGGGTTTGATTATTTTCTAGTGATTTTTTGAAATACCACGTTACACATTTTGAAAAACTCTTTTGAATGTCAATCACATGAAATTTGACGTCCAATTTTTCGCAAACCTTTTTTGCCAAATCAAATGACTGGTCGGGTCTCATTTTAAGCGACACCCCAACTACATCGCCAGCAATCTTTTTTAGCGTTGCCAAAGCTACCGAAGAATCCACTCCGCCAGAGAGCCCAACTATAATTTTACTTTTTTTGTTTATTCTCGTGTCTGTAAATGTCATATAAAATGATTCTATCTATTTTAACTCGATATTTTTTAGGTAACGCCTTCAACATCTTGCGGCGTAAATTACCTTCGGTGTCAAACAATCCAATCCCCACCAAAATTAATATCCAATCAGGAAAGATCGGAAAAATTAAACCAATAAACCCAATAATAATCAAGAGGTACCCCGCAATCAACCGGAGCACAAAAATAATATCTTTTTCTACAAATCTTATTTGTTGCTGCAACTCACTCATTTTTTAGTTTAAGTATAACCGGACAATGGTCGGAACCCAAATATTTCCCCTCAATCTTACAATCTACAACATTTTTTTTAAAAAACTCTTTGCCAGTTACAAAATAATCAATACGCCAACCAATATTTCGTGTTCTGGCGGAGAAAAAATTTGACCACCACGTATATTCAACCTTATCAGGATATAACGCGCGATAGACATCAATCAAACCATCCGACAAAAATTTATCCATCCATTCCCTTTCTGCGTCAGTAAAACCAGCATTTTTTTTGTTATCCTTGGGTCTAGCAAGATCAATTTCCTTGTGAGCAACATTTAAATCTCCACACATAATAAGACGTTTAGAACCAAAATTCTTCAAAAATTTTTCAATCGCAATGTTAAATTTCATTTTAAAATCAAGCCTAGAAAGATCTCGCGATGAGTGCGGAAAATAACAATTGACAATATCAAACCCATTGAATTTCGCCACGACTACTCTGCCTTCGCGATCAAACACTTCATCGCCAATCCCACAATATATTTCGCGAGGTTTCCGCCTCGCGTATATTGCCACACCCGAATACCCAGGTCTTTGCGCGCTGTGAAAAAAACTCTGGTAGCCCTCTATCTTTTTATATTTTTCGCCTAAATCTTTTTGCGCTACCTTTATTTCTTGAAGACAAACTACATCAGGGTTTTCTTTTTTTATAAACTCATTTAATTTATCCCATCCCGAACGTAACCCATTTATATTCCACGTCGCTATTTTCATATCACTAATTTATTACCATTCTCTCTTAACCATTTCCTCTGTTTTTCATAATCACTCATAAAAGATTCAACACATTTCCAAAATGATCTTGAATGATTCGGCTCAAAAACATGACAAAACTCATGAACCACCACATATTTTATAACATCAAGTGGCACTAAAACCAATTTTAAATTGAAATTTAAACTTTTTAACGAGCAGCTACCCCACTTTGACTCATATTGTTTTATGACAATTCGCCTCGACCCAATATCAAAATTATTATTAGAAATTATCCTCAAAATCTCCTCTTTAAGTTTTACAAAATAAAAGTATTCTATATGCATTACTTTAGCATTTTGTGGAATCAAAATTTTATTTTCGAATGTTTTGATCTCGCCATTTACACATTTACGAATAATTCCGTATTTTTTGCCAAATAAATCGAAACTATCACCATTTTTATATTCTTTTAATTTAAAATTTTCCTTAATAAGACATTCGCCTATCGCACACGCATTTTTTTGAACATAAAAATCTATTAATTTAAGCGGAAGTCTAACTGGAGCGATAACCCTAACTACCCCGTAACGCACGTAAAACCTTATTTTTGTTGTTCTAGCTCTTCTAAGCTTATATTTAATCATTCTTTTATCTTTCGTAATAACCTTAAGCCCTCGCCAATCAGTCATTTGTCTGCCACAATCAATAAATCTGCTGCAATTATTGCAATAAGAGTTATCTTTTAAACTACTTTTTTTAAAATCCTTTTTATTGTCTTTCTCTCTCACTGCTTTTTTTTCTTTAGTTTATATTATAGTTAAATTATATTTCTCACATAACAAATATATCAACCCGTTGTTGAAAGTTATATTGATCACTTCCTGAGTTTTTGCGATATCTTTATTTCCAAGCCATTTTTAGTCGGGATATAGTATTTTTTATTTTTTAATCTTTCCGGCAAATGCTGTTGATCTACTTCAGCGTTTTTAAAATCGTGGGCATATTTATAGCCCTCACCATAATTAAGTTGCTTCATCACTCTAGTTACAGAATTTTTTAAATGCTTTGGCACATCAAGATTCCCTGTTTTCCCAACATCAGCCCTTGCAGATAAAACAGCTCTATAACACGCATTTGACTTCGGAGCGCATGATAAATGAATTACTGCCTGAGTTAGTGACACATCACATTCCGGCAAACCAATAAATCTACAAGCATCGAAAGCCGCTACCGCTACCATTAGCGCATGTGGATCAGCAAGGCCTATATCTTCACTGGCAAACCTTACCAGCCGACGAGCAATATATAGCGGATCCTCACCGGCATCAATCATACGCACAAGCCAATAAACCGCTCCATCAGGATCGCTGTCACGCATAGATTTATGTAATGCAGAAATTATATTGTAATGTTCTTCGCCCGACTTGTCGTATTTTAGTGCTTTAGCAACATTCATCTTTTTTATTGATTTATCATCAAAGACTTCTTCCCCGGAAAGCAGTAAATCTTCAAATAGATTCAATAATATCCTTGCATCACCATTGGCATTTTCAATCAAAAACGCCTTAGCTTTTTTATCAAGTTTTAGCGGATATTTTTTTATTGCTCTATCTAAAATTTTGCGCAAACTTTCATTGTCTAATCTTTCAAGCTGTATAACCTTAGACCTAGAAATAATCGGCGATATAACCGAAAATGACGGATTTTCAGTAGTTGCACCAATTAACGTAATTATTCCCTGTTCAATAAAAGGCAAGAGAATATCTTGCTGTGATTTGTTAAATCTATGAATTTCGTCAATAAAAACAATTGTTCTAATACCAACAGTGTGTCCCCGCTGAGCAACTTCCAGCTCTTCTTTAAGTTGTTTTGCCGATCCACCTGTAGCATTTAGATGAACGAAATTCGCCTTTGTTTTTTTAGCAATGATACTGGCAAGAGTTGTTTTACCAGAACCCGGTGGACCAAAAAGTATAACTGAGCCCATATTATCGGATTCAATAGCGTTTTTAAGCCAGCTATTGTCGGAAATGATATGGGTTTGACCGACAAAATCCTCGAGTTCGATTGGTCTTAGATCATTTGCTATTGGCAATATTCCTCCAAAGTATTCAAATTATACGACAATTTCATAAATATTAAATTACTGATAAAATCAAAGCACATGAACCAGATTATCAATTATACCAGACTAACAACGTCTGATAGGTTATCTGATAGATTCGCAACCTGTCAAGTTTATGAACCGGCTGATAGCGAAAAAGCCAAACGAGGCAAGCTTTTTTTACACATCGAGATTATGGGACAATGGTTGATAAATTCGCAAATTGGCCAAACAGTCATAAATACATTAATTAGAGAGTATTACAAAGATAACTCACGTAGCGGTTTATCTGGTTTTGAATCAGCAATTAAAAAAGTTAATGAAACATTGGCGGGGATTGCTCAAGGAGGCGAAACTGATTGGATAGGTAGATTTTCTGGTGTAATTATTTTAATTCAAAACACAGATATCCATTTTGCACAAACTGGATCCTCCCACAGCTATCTTTATCGTTCGAATAAAGTAAATTTTGTAACTGAAAATGCTGATGCTGAAACCTCTCCACATCCACTTAAAACCTTTACAAACATAACTAGCGGAAATTTAGATCTACTTGACAAAATAGTAATAGCTAATAAAACATTTTTTGACAATATTGGACCGTCAGAGTTGAAACTCATGGTTAACTCAGAGAGTCCAACTTTGTGCGTAATAAATTGCGCCAAAATTTTAAAAAGCCGATCAATTAGAACAGCAAGCGCCATTATTATTGAGATAACGACTAAAAAAGATCTGGCTGACCTACCGGTTGGTGAAAAAATAGAGACAATTTATATTGACCATTCATATATCACAATTTTCGGAAAAATAAAAAAAATCGTAAAAAAAACTAGCGTTATTTTGGTGCATGTCATATCAAAATTATTCAGTAGTCTGGAAACTAAAAAAAATACAACTTTCAAAAAAGTAAAATTACACACAGAGAAACATAATTATACAGAGAGAAACTCTGTTACTTTATCAAAAGCAAACCCTCTTTTTAAATCAGTCAATCTTCTTAAGCAACCCGAGAAAAACAAAATTCTAAAATCAGCCGCCAATAGCACAAGAATTAACAACATTATAAAATTTAAAAATAAATTAAAGAGATTGCTTATTAGAATTCGACTTTATCCTCAAAAAAAACAACATCGCACAGCCCTAGCTTTTTCTATAGTTATTTCGATTTTACTGCTTACAATCTCCTATTCGGCGTATAAAAACTTTAGATCAAACAAACTAGCAAAATCCAACAAGCAAAATAACGAAATTCAACTTCTCATAGAGGAAACGACAAAACAAATTGAAGCTGCCGACAAAGATAAAGCCGCAGAGCTTTTCGAGAAAGTACTAAAATATGATTTAAATAATCTAAACGATCGTTCATTAAAAGAAATTAATGAAAAGATAGATATTCTAAAACAAAGATATTTTTTGCTAGCAGGTATAACAGTTATCAGACCCCAAAAAATATTTAAGCTAAAAAATAATCCACTGATTACTAGTGCATCTGATGGATTCTATATTTTAGAAAATTTTGCCGATTTATCGTTTTTGGATGTCGATACATTAGAAATAAAAAAGCAAAGTGAATTCTCCGACTTGGATAATATAAAACAAATATTTTATGTAGATGAAATTGCGACCATTGGATTATCATCAGGAGATAAAATATTAACCAGTGACCCAATAGAACCGCTAATAACCGAAAATAAAATTGCAACTGGCTTATCAAAGATAAAGACTTTTGGATCGAATATTTATTTTAAAAACGACCAAGCAAACCAAATTCTAAAATCAGCCATAGCAAACAATAAGTTATCAGAAGCCAGCACTTATTTAAAAGAAAACCATTCTGAAAAAATAGAAGATTTTTCAATTGATGGAAGTATCTATACTATCGATTCAAATAATAAAATTCGTCGTTTTTCCAGAGGAAAACAAGTGGCTATTATCGAATCACCCACCGGATCAATCAACTGGACAAATATAGAAACGTCAGAAGATTCAACAAATATTTTTCTTTCGGGGAAAGATCAATATGGCTATAGAATAGCCAAAATCAAAAAAAATGGAGAAATAACCGGTCAATTTGAAATCGAGAATCTTGATATAGAAAATCTTATATTCTTGCCACAGAGAAATTTACTAATTGCGATAATTGGACAAAGTATTGAAGTTTATTCTCTATAAACTTGTCTAGGTCCAGACACATCGTGAACACATTGGTATGGTAAATACTGGAGGTGTTCATGAAAGGAAGTGTTGGTGTCTCAACAAGGATTGGGACTATTCTGCCGGGAGCAGGAAGGATCTCGAAAATTTGTTCTCAGTCGAAAGAAGCTGATTTACGACTCAAATGGATTGATTATTATCTACTTAAGAAAAATGCCAGAGTAACTTGTAGACACTTTGGGATTTGTCCGAGTTTGTTTTACAAATGGTTTGATAGATATCAAAAGTTTGGACTCAGGGGATTAGAGGATCATTCACGTAGACCACTAAAGATTCGCCAATCCAGTATTCCCCTTGAGCATATTGACCTAGTGAGAAAGCTTAGAAAAAGATATCCATATTTCTCCAAATACAAAATAAAAGTCATATTATCTCGCGAATATGATGTTGAACTCTCACCCTCTAGCGTAGGCAGAATCATCAGCAAATATGATCTATTCTTTGCTTCGCCATACAGAGCGAAGAAACAACGACAAAAATATGCTCGTAATCGATTGCCAAAGAACTTTACTGTAGCCCAGCCAGGTGACCTTGTCCAGTCAGATACCAAGCACATTCCTTTCTTTGGACTCAAAAGATACTTTTATGTAATCACTGATTGCTTGACCAAAATGGCCAGTATTCATGTATCAACCAGTATCTCCTCAAAACAATCCAGAATCGCTTTTGAGCGAGTAGGTAAACATATTCCATACCAAATCAGAAACAGCCAGAATGATAATGGTTCAGAGAATCTTCTTGAGCTAACAAAATACCTACAGGCAAATAACATCAAGCAACACTTCACAAGACCCAGAACCCCTAAGGATAACTCATTTGTAGAGCGTATGATCGGCACAATCGAACGAGAGTTTATACAACAAGGCAAACTTACCTTCAATGTGGCAGATCTTCAGATAGCAGTAGATGAATGGCTTGATGAATATCACAACTTTAGACCCCATCAGTCGTTGGGTTACTTAACACCACATGAATATTATGAGAAGATCAAACAAGAAAAGTGTTCTCGATGTATTGGACCATGACATGATCTTGACAAATGATCAAAATTGTGCTATAATTTCTTCAGAGTTTTAGTTCTCTAAGGTTTTAAAGTTGGAAAGCAAACAGCAAAAGATTTTAGCTTTGTGTGAAGAAGTGAAGGAGTGCAAAAAGTGCTCCCTTTATAAGTTTGCAAAAAATCCAGTTGCTGGTGGTGGAAATGTAGAAGCTGAATTAATGTTTGTTGGCGAAGCTCCGGGCGAGAAAGAAGATTTTCAAGGGGTGCCTTTCGTTGGTGCTGCTGGCAAGTTTTTAGATCAAATGCTCGAATCTATAGATTTAAGGAGAGAGGATATTTATATTACCAATGTTGTAAAACACAGACCACCTGGTAACCGTGATCCCAAGCCGGAGGAAGTCGCTGCTTGTTGGCCGTATCTAGCAAGGCAGATTGAGATTATTCAACCAAAATTGATTGTCTGTTTGGGTCGTCATTCTTTAAGTAGATTTCTACCTTCTGTTGGACCGATTTCAGCTGTGCATGGAAGAGCATTTAAAAAAAATGGACAGGCATATATGGCGCTTTATCATCCGGCCGTTGGTCTTTATAACGGCGGCATGAGAGAAACTTTGTTTAACGATTTTAAAAAAATTCGCATTGCATTAAAAAAAATAAATAAAAAAGGAGAATAAATAAGCTTACCTCTCTAGGTTAGCTTTGTATTCAGAAGGAATAAATAATGTTAGAAAATAAAATCTCGAAACCTGTGGCTAAGCAAACCGCCTATCACGCCTCTTTAGATGATTTTAGACCACCACAGAGCAAAAATAATTTTGTTCGTAAATCAGGACAAAATTCGAATGGCCGTAGTGTAAGAACCAAAATTTCCAAAGAAAGTAGGACCAATCAACCAACAATGGTCGATTTTAAGGCATCAAAAACCTTAAAGCTTTGCCATCTAGGTGGACTTGAAGAGGTCGGAGAAAATATGAGTATTCTGGAATACGGTAATGATATTTTGGTTATTGATGCTGGATTCTCATTTCCTAGCGATGATATGCCTGGAGTTGATTATGTTATTCCTGATGTTTCGTATTTGGTAGAAAATCGTCGCAGAGTGCGTGGTATTGTTTTGACTCATGGACATATGGATCATATTGGCGCTATTCCTTATATAATTGAGAAAATTGGTTCGCCAACTATTTATGGTACAAATTTGACAATAGGTATTCTGAAAGAAAAACTTGAAGAATTTGGTCTGACTGGGCGCGTTAAAACTGTTGTCGTTGATCCAGAGAAAGATAATCTCAATCTTGGTGTGTTTTCAGTTAGTTTTTTTAGGGTCAATCACAATATTCCAGACACTGTTGGGTTGGTTATTGACACACCCGAGGGTACTGTTGTGCATACAGCTGACTTCAAATTTGATCTTACTCCGATAAATGAACCAGTTATTGATCTCGGAAAGATTTCGCAAATCGGAAAAAAAGGTGTCTTAGCATTGTACATTGATTCAACAGGTGCCAGAAACAGTGGTTATGCTATATCCGAAAGCGAAATTAAGACAAACCTAATGGAATTATTTTATAAATCAAAAGGAAGAATATTTATTTCTTCATTTTCGACTCTTATTTCCAGAATCCAGCAGATTATTGATGTTACGGCACATTGTAATCGAAAATTAACAATAACTGGGCGTTCGATGATTTCCACTATTGAAGTTGCAAGTAAACTCGGTTATCTTAAGCTGCCTGAAGGATTGATTGTCACACCTCAACAAGCGGCCAAGTATCCAGATGAAAAAGTGACCGTTTTGTCTACTGGTACACAGGGCGAGGATTCCTCGGCTTTAACCAGGATGAGCCGAGGAGATCATCGATTTTTTAAAATTAAAGCTGGTGATACGGTTATTCTCTCTAGTTCCATAATCCCGGGTAATGAACGCCAAGTTGTTGAAGTTTATGATAATCTGCTTCGCGCTGGGGCTAAGGTTATCGATTACAAACAAATGGATATTCATACTTCTGGTCATGCTCATCAAGAAGAACTAAAAACTATGATGCGTCTTGTTAACCCAAAATATATTCTTCCGATTCATGGTAATCGCTATCTGAGAGCGGCCAATGGAGACTTGGCACGATCGCTTGGATATAAGGACGAAAATATAATTATTGTCGATAATGGTGAAGTGATCGAATTTTCTGATTCAAAAAGTACAATACTTAAAACTAAAATCCCTACATCTTTGGTTTTGGTTGACGGTTTAGGCGTTGGTGATGTTGGAAATATTGTTATTCGCGATCGCCAAGCAATGGCTGAAGGTGGAATATTTGTTATCATTTTGACAGTTGATCATAGAACTTATCAAATTGTAACTAGTCCGGATATTATTTCGCGTGGTTTTGTCTATATGAGAGCTGCCGAAGACCTAATCCATAGGGCGCGTCACGAAGTAAAACAGATTTTTAGACGCAACTCCGGACGTCAGAGCATAGATATGCAGTTTATCAAAACTACGATTAGGGAAGAAATGGGCGAGTTTCTCTTTAATGAGACCAAGAGACGCCCCATGGTAATACCTGTTGTAATCGAAGTCTAGGTTAACGTATAACGTAAAACGAAAAACGTATAACCACAAGGCAAAATTAATAATTGCTAAGTAACAATTGTAAATCAAAAGACGTTAAGTTTGGTCATTGCGAGCGAGCAAAGCGAGTGCGGCAATCTAGTTGATTGGTCTGGTATATTTATCTCTTTGTTTCGTTCTTTTTGCATTCTTACATTAACATTTTGATTTTTAACTTTTGATTTTTAATTTTGTCTTCTCTGTTTAAATGAAACTTTTTGTGCTAAATTATTGAAGGAGGAAGCTTGGCAAGAAGAGGCCGCAAGCCGAAGAATTTGAGTATCTGGGAAACACTTGATCCAAAGGCGACTAAGGAGGTTGGAGCGCTTCTTTTGGCGATACTTGCGGTAATTCTAATCCTAGCCGAGTTTGGTGCGGCTGGAAAACTTGGTGCCTCATTATTTGGTACTTTAAGGAATCTGTTTGGAATCATTGCTTACATTTTTACACTTTGGATTGCTTTTGGAGCATATTATCTTTTTAGTTCTGAAGCGCCGCAAAAAACTAGAGTTATTTTTTGGGGCTCTTTTTTTCTACAGATTTTTTTATCGACCCTTGTCGCTCCATTTGGCTCAAGTGGTGGTGTTGTGGGCGGATATTTATTTGGCGTTTTAAATTCTGTTTTTGGTGAAGTTGCCAGTATTTTAATAATGTTTTTTTTGTCGCTAATGACAATTGTTATTACATTTAATATCTCGTTAAAAGATTTATTTGCTAAAGCTAATCTTAAAATTCGTACTAGTTCTGAAAAAGATTTAACTAGTGGCGATCGTCGCGGTATTTCGGTTTTTAAAGTTGTGCGTAGAAAAATTGGTATGCATGATAAACAGGTTACGGTTCAACAAGCCCCCCCGCCTTCTTTAGCTGATGGAAATTGGTCGCTGCCCCCGATTGAAATTTTGGAAGAGTCTAAAGGTAAGGGGCAAATTGGCGATGTTAATAAAATGGCAAAAACGATTGCCAAAACAATGGCGGATTTTAATATCGAAATTACTCCAGAGAAAGCAAATATTGGTCCTACGGTTACCCAGTTTGAGTTAAAACCGGCTGATGGTGTTAAGCTTTCTTCTATCTCGGCACGCGCCGATGATATGGCACTAGCTTTGGCAAAACACCCGATCAGAGTTGAAGCACCGATTCCTGGCAAGTCGGCAGTCGGTGTTGAAGTACCAAATGATACTGTGGCCAAAGTCTCATTGAGAAACTTAATCGACAGCGAAAAATTTACGAAACGCGATAGCAATCTAATGCTGCCGCTTGGAATGGATGTAGCCGGCGAAGTCATAATGGCTGATTTGCGAAAAATGCCGCATCTTCTAGTAGCCGGAGCAACCGGTTCGGGTAAATCGGTGGGACTAAACTCGTTCTTGGTTAGTCTTTTGTACCAAAATTCACCGCGCGATCTACGACTTCTGTTGGTTGATCCGAAAAGAGTCGAATTTACGATGTATAATGGCATTCCGCATCTTTTAACTCCGGTTGTTGTCGAAGTTGATAAAACAGTCAATCTTCTTCGCTGGGCTATTTCTGAAATGGAGAGAAGGTTTAAATTATTTGAACAGGCTGGCTCGCGCGATATTGATTCTTACAACGAAAAAACTAAAAAAGGTTTTAAGGGTCAAGATGGTTCATATCATGAGAAACTTCCATATATTGTTATTGTAGTCGATGAGTTAGCCGATCTAATGATGCAAGCAGCCAACGAAGTGGAAGCGGCAATCGTCCGATTGGCACAACTAGCGCGTGCAACCGGCATGCATTTGGTGGTCGCAACACAAAGACCCTCAGTCGATGTTATCACGGGTTTAATTAAAGCTAATATTACTTCTCGTGTTGCTTTTTCTGTTGCTAGCCAAGTTGATTCTAGAACTATTATTGATCAGGCTGGTGCAGAAAAGTTGTTAGGTAATGGCGATATGCTATTTTTGGGTGGAGAGTATACTAAGCCAAAACGTATTCAGGGCGCTTTTGTGTCTGAAAAGGAGGTTAAAGATGTTACCGATTTTCTCAAAAATCAGGGAGGGGCTATCTATGATAATTCGATTACTGAATACAGAGAAGTCAGCGGGTTAAAAAATGGCCGCCGTGGGGGATCAATGGGTTCTGGAGATAGCGACGACGATAATCTTTTATCTGAAGCTAAACAGCTTGTTGTAGATTCCGGTACCGCGTCAGCTTCATTTTTACAACGTCGTCTTAAGGTCGGTTATGCTCGAGCTGCTAGACTGCTTGATCTTATGGAAGAGCAAGGTATAGTAGGTCCAGCAAGGGGTGCAAAACCGAGAGATATTTTAGTCGATTCAATCGGTTATGATCAATCGGACGAACAGTATAAAGACGGTCCGTCTAACGGTTACCAGCAAAAATAGATTGAATTTATATTTGGTTTTATTATGCCTTTTAAAACTAAGAAAATTGTTTCTTCTGACACTGTTGGATCGCGGCTTGCTCGTGCGAGAAAAAAGCTTAAACTCACAATTGAACAGGCTGAAGAAAAGACTAAGGTTAGATCTAAATATTTACGGGCTATTGAGTCAGACGACTGGAAATCTTTTCCGAGTCGAATTTATGTTTTAGGGTTTGTACGTAGATATAGTGAAGCGCTTGGTTTAGATAGCCAAGAAATATTGAATGAATTCAAGAGACAATTTGATAATTTTACGCTCTCGCGTGAACTGGAAACTATTTCAAAAAGAAATGTTGTTAAACAACCAAGTGTGATTATCACACCAAAGTTGATCTATACGGTTTTAGCCGTAACTTTGGTGGTTTTTGTTATCGGCTATATGGTTTATGCTGTCAGTAAGTTTTCTAAACCTCCCATAATTGAAATCACTTCACCAAAAGAAGAAACTGTTGCCCAAAAAAATATCGTTATTGAAGGTAAAACAACGCCCAATGCTATTATTGAAATAAATGGTCAAGCTGCTAATGTCGAAGACAGTGGCTTGTTTATCCAAAAGGTTCAGTTGGAAGAGGGCGTTAATATTTTTGAGATTAAGGCAAAAAGTCGTTTAGGTAAAGAGAAGGCCAAAATTATCAGAGTTTTATATCAGCCAATTCTTTCTAGCGAGCCTCAAGTTACACCCATAATAACCCCGTCAACAACCCCGAGCGTCTAAAAAATAGGAGGATCATGAGGAAAGTCAAGAGTAAATTTATCGAGCAACAAGCACCGGTGTCGGGAGAAAGTGGTCGTAAACAGGCTCTTGATGCGGCAATTTCAGTTATAGAGAAACAATTTGGAGTTGGCTCGATAATGAAGATGGGTGAGGTAAAAAAACTCGATATTGGTGTTATTCCAACAGGTTCAATCTCGCTTGACATAGCTTTGGGAATTGGCGGAGTTCCCCGTGGCAGAATTATCGAGATTTACGGACCAGAAGCTTCTGGTAAAACATCACTTGCTCTATCAATTGTAGCGCAAGCGCAAAAAGCGGGCGGTTTAGCTGCTTTTGTTGATGCCGAACATGCATTTGATGCTGAGTATGCCAAAAAAATTGGTGTTGACGTTGATAATCTGCTTATTAGCCAACCGGATACGGGTGAGCAAGGATTGGAAATAACAGAGACACTTATTAGATCAAATGCGCTTGATATCGTGGTCGTTGACTCTGTAGCTGCTCTTGTGCCAAGAGCGGAAATAGAAGGCGAAATGGGCGATTCGATGATGGGCGTTCAGGCACGGCTAATGAGTCAAGCATTACGTAAAATCACTGGTGCGGTCTCCAAGTCTAAAACATCTGTCATTTTTATCAATCAACTTCGAATGAAAATCGGTATAATGTTTGGTAATCCTGAAACAACTACTGGCGGGATGGCACTGAAATTTTATTCTTCAATTAGAATGGATGTTAGACGTATAGAGCAAATTAAAAAAGGCGATGAACCGATTGGGAATAGAGTCAGAGTTAAAATTGTAAAAAACAAAGTCGCTCCGCCCTTTAAAACGGCTGAATTTGAGATGCTTTATGGGCAGGGAATTTCTTTGTCTGGCGAAGCGATTGATCTTGGTGTGCAATATGGGCTGGTTAACAAAGCAGGGTCGTGGTTGACTCTTGCCGATCCTAAAAAAATTGGGACCGATTCTGATAAACTAGGTCAAGGGCGTGATGCGGCTCGTGGATATCTTGAAAAAAATCCTAAAATTCTAAACAAACTTATAAGCGAGATTAAAGCAAGTGTCAAACAAAGAATCGAAGAAGCTGGTTGAATATTGCCTAAAAATTCTTACTCTTAGATCGTACAGCGAATTTGAACTTTACCGAAAACTGTTGCAAAAAACCGAAGATACTTATTTGGTGTCTACCGTTTTGGACCAACTTAAAGATTGGGGATTGATCAACGATTTAGAGTTTGCCAAAAATTTTGTACGTTCAAGTTTGGCAAATAAGCCCAAGGGTAAATATCTGCTCTCTACGGAGTTGTCGAAAAAGGGAATATCAAAAGAAATCATCGATCAAGCCCTTGAGCAATTGCCGGAAGATCAGAGTTCGTTGATCGATGAACTCATAAAAAAGAAAGCTGCAAAGATGAGTGGCTTGACACGTGAAAAACAATATCAACGGCTCACTAGTTTTTTGTTACGCCGCGGGTTTAAATTAGATGATATCAGAAAGCAAATCGAAAAAACTCTTGATTAAACTACCTATTTATGCTATAATTTCAAAATGATTTCATTTCTAAAAAATAAACAAATTAGGTCTCGTAAAACTAAGATTATTTGCACTATCGGTCCTGCTTGTTCTTCAGACAAAGCGATTAGAAATTTAGTTAAGGAAGGTATGGACTATGCCAGGTTTAATTTTTCTCATGGGAATATTGAGGAGTTTAGATCGTGGACAAAGACAATTCGCAAGGCGGCAAAGTTAGAGAAAAAAGAAGTTCAAATTATTCAAGATTTACAAGGTCCGAGAGTTAGGATTGGCAAGCTAAAGAAAGAGGGAAAACAGGTAAAAGTTGGTGAGAAGCTGACACTAGTTTTTAATTCATCAAAACTAACCAAGCGAAATGAGGTTCCGGTTCAGTCTGATATTCAACTCGATGTTAAAAAGGGTGATAAAATTTTAATGGATAACGGACTGATTGAACTTGGTGTTAAAAAAATCGAATTCCCCAATATTCATTGCGTTGCTTTAACTAGCGGTGTTTTGTTTTCCCGCAAGGGTCTTAATTTTCCTAATTCTAACACAAGAGAACCACTAACTGAGAAAGATTTAAAAGATCTAGATGCTGGTCTTGATATGGGTGTTGACTGGGTTGCCCTCTCATTTGTAGAAGATAAAGATGACATAGAAAAATTGCGGGAGATTGTTGGTGATAAAGTCAAGATTTTAGCGAAAATTGAAAGACCGCAAGCTATTAAAAATTTTGGCAGAATTTTAGATGTTGTCGATGCAATCATGGTCGCCAGAGGTGATCTTGGGATTGAGATTCCATTTTGGAAATTACCTAGTATTCAAAAACGCGCTATTCGCCGTGCTAAAAATGCTGGCAAACCTTCAATTGTAGCAACTGATATGATGGCTTCGATGGTGGTCGCACAAAGGCCAACTCGAGCCGAGATTTTGGATGTTGCAAACGCTGTGATTGATGGCACTTCGGCCGTGATGCTTTCTAACGAAACGGCAGTTGGCAAATATCCGATCGAGACAGTTAGGTGTATGAGAAGAATTGTTGAAGAAGCAGAAAATTTTCAAAATTCTCACGAGCTCGAAAGTTTGCTGTAATAACGTATAACTAAAAACGTATAACGCAAAACCACAACAAAATAACGTAAAATTAAAAACGAATAACGTATAACCACAATTAATAAGTATTAAGTATTAAACAAATACTAAATCCAATTTCAAGCGAAGCTTGAATAAAGATTTATTTTTTACCGTTTATTTGAAGAGCTTGAAACGATTGGTCTTTTGTTTTAGACTGTTCTCAAGCAGAAGGGTCATATATGGTTGACTTTTTTGTTGTTTTGGTGTACTGTTTTGAGCTGTTGTTTGACAAAAAGACAAGGAGGACGCAGAAATGAACGTAGCAATCGTTGTAGCAGTGGTCGTTGCCGTTCTTTCCGTCTTGGCGGTGGGTGCCATGAGCGCTTGCCGCTGGCGCATCGTTGTGGTGCGTCCGGAACGCTATTTTGTCGCCAGGGGGATTTTTGTTCTCCTGGCGGTGTTGGCAATTTGGGCAGTCTGTCGCTTTGGCTGCCCTTGACGGTTCTGGTGAGAGGGGGGTGTAACCCCGCCTTACGGCGGGAAAAAGCTGTACCCGGAGGTGATCGTTTATGTCGGCGATCAACGCTAGGACGCAGGGTAAGAGCCGCCGTCGCCGCGTGCGCGGCGACGGCGGTAAGTCGGTGCGGCAGTCCGTGAGGACTGCCGCACTGGCTGAAGCGGCAGATGTCAGGCGGCGTGCTCGT
>Ga0265294_10005368_pt1 | contig 15658 bp, 14 predicted proteins | sample MunlanPumphouse3_FD_192504 | JGI IMG/M metagenome (GOLD analysis project Ga0265294, IMG submission 192504) | Groundwater microbial communities from a municipal landfill in Southern Ontario, Canada - Pumphouse #3 | ecosystem: Environmental > Aquatic > Deep subsurface > Groundwater | place...
GAATGAGGCGATTATCATTTCTGTTTCTATCGTTTCGCTTTTTTGTTTTGGCCTTTTAGCATTTCCTAGTGACGCCATTTCTCTTTTATATTCCGACAAGTATGTCGCCGGTCAAAACATTTTTATGGTGTTTTGCATAGTATCTATTTTCCGTTCGGTATATTGGGGAATAATTCTTAATTGTACCGGGAACACAAGGTATATTTTGTTCTCATCATTGTTCTCTCTGGGACTGAATATTGTTTTAGATTTAGTTTTATACAATATTTTCGGTGTTATCGGATGTGCTTTTGCGACTTTAATCTCATCTTTGATGATGAATGTCTTTCAATTAATGTTTACTAAAAAGATAATTGGTATTCCTATTAGCAAACTAATTCCGTGGAAAAAAATCATGATCATCTTTTTTATAAATTTCGCTTTCTTTGTTGTATTTTCTAGAATTAGAACCCTGATTGTTGATACTTATCAATGCAATTCAATTGTTGTCTCAATTTCACTTGGTGCAATTTGGGCGCTTATATATTTTGCTGTCATGTTTAAAATATATCGAGTCAAAAAGTTAAATAATATATAATATATTATATTAGAGGAGAAAGTTATGATTAATGTTATTGGATTAGGTTATATAGGATTGCCAACCGCTCTTATGATGGCTAGTCATGGAATTGAAGTTGTTGGTACTGACTATAACAAAGAATTAGTGGCCACCTTAAATGCTGGAAAGACCACATTTAAAGAAAAAGGCTTAGATGAATTATTTGACGCTGCTGTTAAAGCAGGTATCAAATTCTCAAATGAGTATCAAGTAACAGATATGTATATCGTCTCTGTTCATACTCCATATGATAAATTTTCTAAGAAAATTGATCCTTGCTACGTTGTTAGTGCAGTGGAATCAGTTTTAAAAGTTTGTCCTAAAGGAGCGACCATCGTTGTGGAATCCACAGTTTCTCCAGGAACAATGGACAGGTTTGTGCGTCCTGCTGTAAGAGCTAAAGGTTTTGAAATTGGTAAAGACATCCATTTAGTCCACGCCCCTGAAAGAATTATTCCAGGTAACATGGTCTATGAACTCTTACATAACAACAGAACCATTGGTGCGGATTCTAAAGAAATCGGTGAAAAAGTAAAGAAACACTATGCTTCTTTCTGCCAAGGAGAAATCGTTGTTACTGATATTAAAACCGCAGAAATGACTAAAGTAGTGGAGAACACCTTTAGAGCGGTTAACATCGCGTTTGCCAATGAATTAGCAAAGATTTGTAATTATGACGGGATGGATGTCTACGAAATCATCAAGATTTGTAACATGCATCCACGTGTAAATATTCTTCAACCAGGCCCAGGAGTGGGAGGTCACTGTATCTCTGTTGATCCTTGGTTCTTAGTGGGAGATTATCCGGCTTTAACCCATGTTATTTGGGATGCGATGAAAGTTAATGACTCTATGCCTGTCTATGTTTTGGATAGAGTTTCAAAAATATCGAAAGAAAAAGGAATCAAAGACTATAGAAAAATCGGTATCTATGGACTTACTTATAAAGAAAATGTCGATGATGTTAGAGAGTCTCCAACACTTCAACTCTTAGAACATCAACAACACCATCTTGCTGAACCATTAAAAGTCTATGATCCATGGATTGAAAAGGATTTAGTCCCAAATCAATACCATGATTTCGATAAATTTTTAAATGATGTTGATTTAGTGATCATCATGGTCAAACACGACCACATTAAACAAAATTTGAATAAACTCAAAGGAAAAGTTATTTTTGATGCATGCAATATTTGTAATTTAGAAGGAACTTATAAGCTTTAATGAAAAAAGTAATGTTAGTGTTTGGAACTAGACCAGAAGCAATCAAGATGTGCCCAGTTGTTAATGAACTGAAAAAGCATCCTGAATCTTTTAATGTGAAAGTGTGCGTTACCGGCCAACATCGTCAAATGTTAGACCAAGTATTGGTTGCTTTTAACGTCGCTCCGGATTATGACCTTTCAATCATGAAAGATAAACAAACTTTGTTTGATATTACTACAAATATTTTGAATAAAATCAAAGAGGTGTTGGAAAAAGAAAAGCCAGATGTTGTTTTAGTTCACGGCGATACTTCGACAACTTTTGTTACCGCTTTAGCGTGTTTCTATCTTCAAATTCCTGTTGGCCACGTTGAAGCTGGTTTAAGGACTTACAACATTTATTCCCCTTATCCAGAGGAATTTAATAGAGAAGCGGTAAGTATTATCTCTAGATATAATTTCGCTCCTACGGAGTTATCAAGACAAAACCTTCTTAACGAAGGAAAGAAACCAGAAACTATCTACGTGACTGGTAACACTGCGATTGATGCCTTAAAAACCACTGTCAGAGACGATTATTATAATGAACACTTAAAATGGGCCGAAGGATCTAGATTGATTCTTTTAACAGCCCATAGAAGAGAGAATTTAGGCGAACCAATGCATCATATGTTTAGAGCAATTCGTAGAATTGTTGATGAACATCCTGATGTTAAAGTTATTTACCCAATTCATATGAATCCAGTAGTTAGAAAAGCTGCGGAAGAAGAACTTGGTAACGACGAAAGAATTAGAATCATCGAACCATTAGATGTTTTAGATTTCCATAATTTTATGGCGAGATGTTATTTAGTTCTCACCGATAGTGGTGGCATTCAAGAAGAAGCTCCTTCATTAGGCAAACCTGTTTTAGTGATGAGAGACACCACTGAAAGACCTGAAGGAATTAAAGCCGGAACCCTCAAATTGGTGGGTACATCTGAAGAAGTTATTTATAAAGAATTCAAAACCCTTTTAGAAAACGAAGGCGAATATAAAAAAATGTCACACGCTTCAAACCCTTATGGTGATGGACATGCTTGTTTTAAGATAGTACAAATTTTAAAGGAACGACTATAATCATATGGTTTTTAAAACAATTCTTTATTTTTTTATAAGTTTATTTACCACAATTGGCTCAACTAGAGGATATAACTTGAACCACGTTGATCAAACAAAAACTTTTTTGCAGCAAAATAACGATACAGTATTCATGCAATGCTATTCTTATGGCGGGACTGTTGATTTATGGAATAACTCTGATTCAGATAGACGTTTTATTGTCCAAGACAACAATTATTGTTTAAATTATGTCTTTTTCAATGGTGACATTTTTTGTCCATATTTATTAGGAGAAGGATACATTGAATGGGGAGACGATCTGCTAGATGAAACCGAAGAAATGTTTGAAGAATTGCATTTGTCTAAGTTTGAGTGCAATGGTGTAAATTGCTTTAAAGTTGGAGCCTCTGGAACATACGTTTTTTCTTTATCGTTGTCGACATCGATTTCTTCATCAAATCTTTCTAAAATCTGGGATGTTAGTTCGATTTCTTTTGATCCATCTATTGATAGAGATTCTCCTCAAGGAAATTTTGATATTTTTCTGCACGGAGCTTATGATGGAAGTTCTTTTTCAAAAATTAACTCAAACGCAAAAAAAATTTCGTTTGATAGCACAACTAATTGCTATATTCTCGAGGTTGGTCTTTACGAAGGGGATATTTTTTGCCCATTTTTAAATAACTCGAACGCTTATATTTATTCTTTAAATGACAAATATTCCAATACCATGCTCGAGAAGAATTACCTCGACACAGATTCAAATGGTTATTTTGTTTGTCTACAAACTGGTACATTTTTAATTTCTATTTCATACCGCGTTGAGTATTTTATTAATCTATCTTTCCTTTGGAGTATTGATGGCGGCTCGAGCATTACCTATATTAGTCAATCTATCATTGAAGAAAAATGTACCGGATTAGAAGAAATATTGTTTGTTGGTACTGCTAACGGCGAACAACAATATAACACAAATTCAAAATACATTTTCTCTTTTAATGCATCAAAAAAAGTCTACGAGATAAGCATTTATCTTAAATCTGGTGACTATTTCATATTCTTCTTAAAGAAGAAAGATTTATACGTGAATGGTAACGCACTTACTGACTATGCAAGGCAAATGATGAAAATTAGTGGACTGACAACCTATATGTCTTCAAACAGAACTTATTTTTTGGCTGAAAAATCAGGATTATATTATTTTGCTTTTGATGGATCAATAGAAAACATTTATAATCCAAACGAAGTTTGGAAGAATCATTCTAAATCTGTCATTAGATTTCTTGGGAACTCTAGCAATTGTATGTTTTTTCTCTCGAGTGACCTTAAGGCAAAAACACTTTCAACATCCAATAACGAAAATGATATTTGTCAATTCTACAATTATAAACTTTCGTCTAATGTATTAACAAGGTTTGGCAACGACTCTTTAAATATCTATAAAGTTGAATACGATAACAATTTTTCTACCAATTATTCTTTGACAATTCATGATCAGATGACAAACAAAAAAATTGATGGAATATTAACTGATGGCGCAAGTCTGCTTCTAGACAGTCAAACAATCTCAAATTCAAACGGAAAAGCACTTGGCTTTTTATCCTTTTTGGACGAAACAATTAATTATACTATTCAAGATGATTATTATATTCCTAATAATATTTATCAAATTGGCATTGGGACGCTTCATTCAATTGTTTCTAGATATGATAGTCTAAACAGCGAAGAGAAAACTCTTGTTGATTGTTCAACCATCAAGATTAACAAGGGTGGTGAAATAATCGAAGAAAAAGTTTTAACTTTTATCGGAGAAGTCAACACCATTTTGTATAAAAGTGTTGATAATTCACTATTCCCAATTTATTTGGTAGTAATTATTGTTATTGATTTGGAGATTATTTATTTTGTGCTTTGCTTTAAAAAGCACAGGAGGGATGAATATGAATAAAAGAGCATTTCTCCTTTTTCCGTTCATGACACTTATTACTGCTTGCAATCTAGATAATTCGCCTATTTCTGAATGCAGGCTAGTTGGCAATTTAAATCATGTACAATACTGGAATCAAAACGATGAATGGGATATTTCGTCGTTAAAATTTGAATTAGTTTATTCTAACGGGAAAACAGTCAAACGAGATATTACAAGCAATAACTCTACATTTGTTTTCTATCCAGCATCGCCTGTCGGAATAGAGCCGACCGATAATTTTTCATTTAAAATCACAGAGTGTATTTATAGGGAGAACGGGCGTACTTTTTATCTTGGAGAAAGAACTTTTAACGGAATCAAAATAATTGATTATCCATACAAAACTTACATCACCTCGGCGTCTGAAAAAAGCGAAGAAAAAACGCCATTCCTATTTATTTTGTTATCCATGTTGTTTATTTTCGTTACTACTCTTTTCCCGTTTATATTGCATAAAAAACATAGATTCAGGAGGCACAAACTATGATTCTTTTAGATTTTATACTTGGTATCAAAAAAGAGCTTTTTATTATTTTGATAATTGTTTTTTGTTTTTTATTGTTTCTTGCTATTTTTCTCTATTTTGCTGTTGTTTTTGTTAATGATGATAAAATGGCAATTGTTTCAAACATCAAAGGAAAGAAACGTATTTTAAAAAAAGGAATTAGATTTATTTTGCCATTGTTTGAGCGCACCGAAGCCTTTGTTTCTACAAAAGAAATATTTGTAACTAAAGAAAAACCAATATCATTTGGTGATAAAACAAACATAGAACTTTCTTATGAGTATTCCTATATTGTCAAAGATCCACTGGCTTTTTACAATGTTGCTAATGTAAATGATGTGGTTTTATTCGCTTTAAAAGCCTTTTTTTCAAACCATTCATTATCTGCAATAAATAATGATTTGATAAAAAACAATTTGAATGAATTTTTAGATAAATATGGTTTCGAAATTGTTTCTTTAAACATTAATACGGGAAATAAGAATGGGTAAAATTGCAATTGTAATCTTTAACGATTTAAAATACTGTCCATATGCCTCATTTTATGCAGAAACTTTTAATGCTCATGGAATTGATTTTGATATTATTTCGCTTTCACGCACTTTAAGCAATAACGATCCTTTATCTCTTAAATGGAAAGGTGATTTTTCAATCTTATCTAAAATAACTAATTTTATTAGATATAAAAACTTTTTAAAAAAGAAACTCCCGAATTATAATTTTGTAATCGTTCTTACTACAATACCTGCTGTTTTGATGAAACTTTTTTTAATTAAGCATTTTCGAAATAAATATTTAGTTGACATTCGTGATTATACATACGAACACAATAGAATTTTTAAATACTTAGAATCAAAAGTTTTGCGCTTTTCAGCACTTAATTTTGTTTCATCGCCAGACTTTGTTAAATTTTTACCAAAAGGGATTAAATATGAATTAATTCATAATAGCAACTATTCGTCTTCTTTTGACTCTAAAACTCTGAACCATGCTCGTGACATCATAAAAATTGGATACATCGGATCTATTAACTACTTTGATCAGCTTGCTTTATTTTGCGAAAAGTTCGCGAATAATAAGAATATCGAATTGCATTTTTATGGGAATGATTTAACAAACAAACTTTTAGATTTATTAAACAAACTAAATTCAGATAATATTTTTTATCATGGAGAGTATGAACCAAATGAAAAACCTAAAATCATTAATTCTGTTGATGTTCTTTTTAATGCTTATGGGAACAAAACAACCCTTTTTAAATATGCGATATCAAACAAGTATTATGATTTTCTAAGGTATGGAAAACCTTTGATTGTTTCTTCTAATACAACAATGGAAAAATTGTCATATCCATATTGTTTTTCATTTAATTTTGACAACCAAAATATCATCGATGATTTTTGTTGTTGGTATAAAAATATTGACACAGATTCTCTTAGAACATTTATTAAACAAAAAATGGAAGAAGTTATATGTCAAAATACCCACGCCAAAGAAATACTTTTAGGTGTTATAGCAAAGGATGATTAGTATGAGACACACACTTGTTATTGTGAATTATATGAGAACAAATCCAACGATTGTTGATGATTTGGTATTTTCTTTTAAAGATAAATTTAAAAAAATCTACGTAGTCAATCGAAATACAAATTCTAACTACAAAAACATTGAAGGCATACAAAATGTTGAAATTTTGGAGGTTAATAAGGGAAAACGTTTCTTTTATCATTTGTTCTCCCTAATTACTTTTTTAAACAAAGACACTTTATCTGATATTGGATATGCGATAAAAAAGAATTTTTTCTCTATAAAGAAATTGTTTTTGCAATTTAAGTATTACTCAATTTCAAACATGTTGTTTTACACGATGAAACAAATACAAGAAATCAAAACTAACTCTAGTGATGTCACATTACTATCGGTTTGGTTTACTTCTGAAGCTTTAGCGATTTCAAAACTGAAGAAAAAATATAAAGAATTAAAATGTATTTCTATGGCACATGCCCATGAAATAGAAACAGAAAAAAATGACGATACCTTTTTTTATAAAAAAGTTCATCATAAATATTTAGATAATATTATTTTTATTTCGAAGACAAAACTTAATTCATATTTAAAATATGTCTGTAACCCACGCAACCTTGATTATAGTAGATGTAAAGTATTGTATTGGGGATCAAAATCCGATTATATACATGGAAACATTTCAAATGTTTCTGATTACAATGTTATTGTTTCTTGTTCTACTGTTGAGCCTCTTAAACGCGTGGAACAAATAGCTAAAGCAATCTCTTTGTTACCTAATAACTGCATTTGGCATCATTTTGGCGATGGAAGAACTTTTGACTTGCTTGAAAAAACTATCGAAACATTTTCTCCTGAAACAAAAAAAAGAATATTTATTCATGGCAGAGTAGATAATTCCGCAATTAAGACTTTCTACCGCGACAACAAGGTTGACTTATTCATAAATTTTAGTACGACTGAAGGCTTGCCAATTTCTGTAATGGAAGCCCTTTCGTATGGAATTCCATGCATTGTTACTGACGTTGGTGGCGAAAGAGAAATAATTGATGATGGTTTGAATGGTTTTGTTTTAAACAGAGATTCGACTTATTATGAATTAGCTGAATTAGTGAACAAGTTTATTAGCCTTCCTCCTTCTGAAAGAATTCGGTTTAAAGAGGGGGCAAGAAATACATGGGAAAGGAAATTTGATTTATCTTCCAACATTGATAATTATTATGAGGTATTAAAGTAAAATGAAACTAATCATTCAAACAGGTTTGGTCGACCATCAAAAAGCTGACGCAAAATGCTGTTTTAAGTTGCTAGAGCAAATTCCTGATAAGGATCAATACTTTATTATAACTACAGGGTTCACTGATGGTCCTATATGTATTTCAGGAATACATGGCTACTCTTTTAAGAATATTAAGGCTCCTCGCATGTTTCGCCTATTTTTTAGTTTCTTTTTTTCACCCGACATTAATGTTTTGCTATTACACAAAATCTTTAAATACGTGTCAAACAATTTTGTATTTGATACGATCTATTGTTTTTCCGGTGATTATCTTACACAGATTTTGGGTTCCCGTCTTAAAAAAAGATTTCCAAATTTAATTATGAAAACTATTTTGTATGATCCGATGCCTACTAACAATTATGTATACAAAAGAAAGTTAAACCTGCTATATCCCAAAAAAACAGTCGTAAAAATGATTAAAAATAGTGTTGATTATGTTTATTGCACAAGTGGTTTGTTTGACGACTATAAAAGTGATTTTTTGCATGTTGAAGTCTGCGGCTTGCCTTTATTGACAATGAAAGAAGATAAAGATTTTAAAAAGAAAGATAAAAATACTTTTACATTTTTGTATGCGGGGTCAATTAATACAAAAGTTAGGACTCTGTCGCTACTAATTAACCATTTTAAAAAAATTGGCGAAAAAATAAATTACAAAATTATTTTTGCCGGTGTATTTAGTAAACAAATAATAAGAAAATTAAGTTGCATTAATGCTGAATTTGTTGGGTATTGCGATGAAGAAAAACTTAAAAAGCTCTATGACATATCAGATGCACTAATTCTTATTGGTAATAATAATTCATATCAAACACCCAGCAAATTAATTGAATATATTTCCTATAGGAAAAAAATAATTAGTTTTGAATCACTGACCAATTCTCAATCAGGAGTTTTGCTAAAAGATTACGTTAATTCGTTTATAATTGATGATAAAGATTGTTCAATTAATGCTTTCCTTTCATTTATAAAGCAAGACTTCATTGATCAAAAATCAATTGAAAAGGTTTTTTACGAACATACGCCAAAGTACAACTATGAGCTCATTTTTAGTTAAGTTTTTTTTAGATGTTAAAAAGCAGAGAATAATATTGGCGTCTCTCTTCTTTTTGTTTTTTATTAGTAGTTTCTTACAGCCATACAGTTCTATGGTCGGAATTAACTCTAATATTTTTGCTATTTTGTTAATTGTGTATTTGTTTATTTACTCGCATTTTCACAGAAATACAAATAAGATTTACCCCTTTCTTTTTTGCTTGGCATTTATCGTGTTAAGATTTGTTTCTCTTGGCTGGGGTTTTAATTCTGAGCAGGGAATTAATGTTGTTGAGACGCATTATTTAACGCTTGGCATGATGTTAATTATGTGCTTCCTAATATCAATCATTAAAACTGATTCATCAACTATAAAATGCGTTTTTTCATCATATTATTTTGCCTCACTAATTATCGTGTTTTTGCAATTGTTTTTTCATAAGCCTTTTGCTTCTGTTGCCAATAGGCAAGTTATAACATTGTTTGGAGGACAAGATGATCCAAATCAATTAGGTGCAATTCTTAATATAGCTGTTTGTTTTTCTTTGTTTTATGCTATCAAAATATCGAAACTTTCAATCAGAATACTAAATATCGTTTTTTATTTTTTAAGTTTTTTAGCCATAAGCTTGACCGGCTCTAGGGGGGCCTTGTTATCATTTGTTTTAATATCACTGTGTTCTTTGGCTTTTTTCATTTATACAAACAGACACGGAAGCAAGACAAGATTATTAATTATCATTGCAATAATTGCAGCATTTTCTACCGTGTCAGTTATTCTTGCTTTCTATCTATTGCCAAGCAACATACTCTATCGCTTGTTTTTTAAAGGATTTGGTGATGGTTCTGGACGCCTTTCGTTTTGGAATGATTCTTTCCAATTAATAAAAGAAAGACCGTTATTTGGATATGGCTGGGGAGGCGTATACGTTAGGGTCCACAATACATTTATATCCATTGCGCTCGATAATGGCCTTTTTGGTTTATTTCTCTTTTTATGTTTTTTGCTTGTTATCATATTTCGGATTTATCAAAAAAAGAGTTTTCTTTGCCTTTCTTTACTTCTTTCATCTCTAATCTGTTCATTTTTTATTGAAGCAATTACACTAAGGTTTTTATGGATTGGTTTTTTTATATCCATACTTGCAACAAACAATTTGAAAACAATAACCGCAGACAAAAAGAAGAGTTTGATATATTATTACAGTATTGAGATATGAAAAAAATTTTATTTTTTGGTTATTATTTTTACCCATCTAGCGAAATTGGTGCAGTCAGAATATCTGAGCTTGCTTTAAGGCTTTCATGCAAATATGATGTGACTGTTGTTTTAAAAGAGCATCAAGCATGTTTGCCTAAAGAAAAAAATCTTCATTATTTATTCTATAACAATGAGAAGCACCCTTCTCAGCCCGAAAAAAAGCATAATAATAATCAATTTGGGAGAATTCCGAGTTTTTTGAAAGAATGCTTTAGAACAATCAAAAATATTATTCATTCATTTAATGCTTATAAAACATTCAAAAAGAATTTTAATGGTGATTTATCTCAGTACGATTGTGTAATTGGTTCATATGGTCCTTTGTGCAATTTGCTTTGTGCAAATTATGTAAAAAAAGTAAAAAAGAATGTCTTATTCATTGCTGATTTTAGAGATCCTATGACAGCGCCAATTATACCTAGTATTTTTATTCCTTACATGCGGTTATTGCAAAATAGAATATGCAAAAAAGCCGATATTATTACCGCCGTCTCAAAGGGGTATGGCAAAATGATATCGACCAAAAAGACAAATAATAAAATCCATATTGTGACAAATGGTTATTCTTCGCTTATTCCTAACGACGAACTTCCTGATTCCTTTTCTTTTCTATGCGTTGGTTCTTTGTATAACGGAAAAAGAAGAATTGATAGTTTACTAAAAGCACTTAGAGAATTGGTGGATGAACAAAAGATTGAACAATCAATTTTAAAGTTTCAATATATCGGTTCGGATTTCGTTTTTTTAAAAAAACAAGTTGAGCAATATGGTTTTCTTGAAAACACTAAAAATCTGGGAAAAATATCTAGAGAAGATTGTTTAAGTGAAGAAAGAAAATCGTATTTTCTTCTTTTGCCTACTTGGAATAAAAAAAATTACATCGGAGTGATTCCTGGTAAATTCTATGAATATATTTCAGTGAAAAGAAAAATCATTTCTATTTGCATTGGTAATTTAGGAGAATCCGAATTATCTCATATGATTAAAGACACCAGTACAGGTTTCTCTATTGAACAAGACACCGACAAACGTTTAGTAAAAAAGTATATTGAACAAGAGTATCATAATTTTGCTAAAAAAATATATCCATATTCGCCACGAGGCATAGAAAAATATAATTACGGTAACATTATTACTCAGATTCAAGAATTAATAGAAAGTGATTAGCAAGTAAAGATTGTCTTAAAAATGCTTGATTTATAATGTTTATGAATATTCTTATTGTCTCTCAATATTATTGGCCAGAAAATTCTAGGGTCACCGATATTGCTGAATCTTTGCAAAAAGAAGGCAATGAAGTGACCGTTTTAACCGGCCTTCCAAATTATCCACAGGGATATATTTATGATGGGTATAGAAAAGGTGAGAATAGAATCCAAGAACATAACGGTGTTCAAATTATTAGAGCTAATCTTATTGAAAGACGCCATGATACATTACACCGTCTTTTGAACTATTACTCATTTCCACATTACGCATCAAAACTAGCAAAGAAGCTTCCAGATGATTTTGATGTTGTTTTAGCGATGGAAGAGTCACCCATTATGCTTGTTAAACCAGCAATTGTATACGCAAAGAAATATAAGAAGCCACTCATTATGTATGAAATGGATCTTTGGCCAGAATCATTATTAGCTGGTGGTGTTGCTAAAAAGTCTTTCATATACAAACATTATAAAAAGGTGTCTGCTAAGATTTATTCTCAGTTTGATAAAATTATTGTTTCTACAAAAGAACATATTCCATATATTAAGGAACTCCCTGGATGTAAGGATTTAGATATTGAATATTTGGCTCAATATGCTGATACGATATTCGAAGAAAGCGATTTAGGTAACGAAGACAATGGTGTTGTTGATTTAATGTTTGCAGGTAACATTGGTAAAGCGCAATCGGTTGATACCATTATTAGAGCAGCAGCATTATTAAAAGATAATCCTGGATTCAAATTTCATATCGTAGGTAGTGGAAGTGAATTAGAAAATATTAAAAAACTTGCTACTGAATTAAAAACAGACAATGTTGTTTTCTATGGTCAAAGACCATTAGAAGATATGCCGGGATTATATAAGATTGCTGATTTAATGCTTGTTACATTAGAAGACAAACCTTATGCTAATATGACCATACCAGGAAAGGTTCAATCATATATGGCAGTGGGCAAACCTATTATCGGTGCGATTAATGGCAGCTGTGCTAATTTTATAAAGAATAATGATGTTGGATTTGCTTGCACATCTGGTGACAGCGAGGCTCTAGCAAACCTCATTAAGGGTTTAGATTTAAAAGAATTACAAATGATTGGCGAACGTTCTAAAGATGTTTACTTTAAAAAATACAATAAGTCTATTTTCATGAAAAGATTAATTTCTACATTGGAGTCAATGAAGAAATAAAGCCTACATTTCTTTAATAACCGAATATTTAAAATTCACGATTTGTCCATTCTTCCTAGTTTCAAGAGATTCGACAAATCTTTTTTCTTTTTGAACAATGGAATAAATCAACTTCCTGAATTCATCCTTCGATGTTTCCTTCTTACACTTGACTACAGTTAGCTCGTAATTAGGCAAAACAATCATCTTGTAGTTGTGAATATCCGCCAATAAGAAGTAGTTGAAGTTTTCTTCTAATAATTTATCTATCCAACCGTCTATTCTTTGCTCTTTGGTGAAAACATAATCTTTACGCTTAATCTCTTTCCTTCGCTTCTCTAAAGAGGAGATTCTTTCTTTAATGGAATTTAGATTATTCATAAACGCTTCATCATTAATAACATCAGGGTTTTGTATTTCTAATGCTTCATTCTTCTTTAACTCAGCTTGTTGCTCTAATAAATCAGCATTAACTTTAATTAGATCAAACTTCTTTTTAGCCCCAAAAGACATAAGAAGAATTACTTTAAGAGTTTCTTTAATTCTGACCGCTACATCTTTGATATCTGTTTGATTCCTAAGAATATTAATAAAGATATGATCTAAAAGATCACGGTCATAATATGGACTAGAACAATAGATATCATTACTATGTTTACCAATATGACAGGCATAGAACCTGTCTTTACGTCTATAGTCTTTCCTTTGATGACACATTAAGTTACGGGTACATAGACCACAATAAAAGATTGAGCTAAAGTTAGCGTTATAAGTTTTTCTATTAACACTGGATTTAAAGCCCTGAACATAATCAAAGAATGGTGGTGGAACTATATAAGAATGATATCCTTCATAAATATAGATAGGTCTTTCACCTTTATTCCTTTTAATCATTCCATTAACATAGTTGCTTTTAAATGTTTTCTGAAGAACAACATCTCCTTTATATCTTGGATTAGAGATAATGCTTTCATACATTCTAGTTCTAAATGTTTTTGAAAAGTTTAATGATAAAAAGTCTCTTCTAATAAATCTATCAACATCATGCATCTTGATATTAGATATAAAGAGCATAAATACTGTCCTAATTGCGATAGCTTCAGGTTCATAGATATAAATCTTATCAAAGCTATCTTTTCTATATCCTAATATTGGTCTAACTCTTTTAGAGATATTACCTGATTCCATTCTTTCATGAATACCAGAGGAAACACGAACCGATTGCTGTCTTGATTCTTCCTGCGCTAAAGCGGAATACATTGTAAGCATAAAATCTAGTTTTGAATTAGATGCATATAGTTCATCGGTTTCAAGATAGACTTCAACACCTAGATTTCTTAATTCATATATGGCTTGAAGAGTGTTTATTGTGTTTCTTCCAAACCTAGACATTTGTTTAACTAAGATAAGATCAATAAGTCCTTCTCGACATTTATCCATCATGTCTTGGAATTCTTCTCTTTTATCTATAGATGTACCAGATTCAGTATCCGCAAATATTCCTACATATTCCCATGTGTCCGCGTGTTCTTCTTGAATAATTCTTTTATATCTACCAATTTGAGCATTAAAAGATTCTAGTTGTTCTTCACTATCAGTGGACACTCTAACATAAGCGCAGACTCTTAGTTTATGCTCTGGACTAGCTTCTTTTATTAATTCTTTTCCTAATTTTTTAGTCGCTGGAATTATTGTTTTTTTTACCATAGATATCTATAACAGGCATTTTGTATTTCTTTCTTAGAAGAATTATGGCTTCATTCATCTCAAAAACATCGATAACTCCCTTATCGCATAATTCTTCTAAGATATAAAGACAGATGTTATATTCGTACGGAAGTTTCTTATCAAAGATAACCTTGTCTTTATTATGCATAATGGTGCCTGTTCCTTATGTGTCTATAAATCCATCAAAAAAGAAAGAAGTGCAAGTCATTTTAGATTATAATTAAAAAGAGGCATAACATGATTAGTTCAGACGATTTCTTATTAAAATATTGGAAACATTATATTCAATTAGAGAAGGAGTTTTCTTTCACGGTTAATTATGTTGCCATTGATTCTGTTAATTATGATACGTATTCTGATGCGTATTTAAAAATAATTTTACAAGTCGGAAGCGAAATTGATGTTAGCTGCAAATTATTGTGTAGTCTTTTAGGAGAATCTATACCAAAAGGCAACATTCACAAACATAAAAAATGTATAATTGAAAACATAAAAGATTTTTGTGATATTAGGATTAATGAAAAGTTGTCAGGTATCAATTATTGCCCTTGGGAGGAGTGGAAGCTTGAAAACGGAGTGCCTACTTGGTGGACAATTTATAATAAAATTAAGCATCACCGTATAAGTGTTGGAACAATATTGGGCACAAAGCAAGAGTATTATAAGTTTGCAAACCTTAAATACACACTTCTTTCACTTATGGGATTATATCAACTAATGTTATATTCATATTATTTCATTGCTAAAAATGAAGGTTCTGAGTTACTTGTTCCTCTTCCTAGCTCGAGATTGTTTGACACAAAATCTTCTGTTTGGAAAGAATTAGATAAAGGCTCGAATGACATTTCTATTTTTAACGAGTCTGAGGGGACTTTACATATTTATACCGGAAAATTTGATTATTAGTGTTGGGATTGTTACAGTCGGAATGATTTGTAGCAAAAAATAAATTGGGATTACTACAGTACGTTAAAGACATTTGTTTGAAACTCCCCCTATAAATTGGACCAACTGGTACAATGAAAATAGGGGGTTTTTTCAAAAAAGCCCAACTATATTTTTATTTTATTAGTAA
>Ga0265294_10005370_pt1 | contig 15657 bp, 25 predicted proteins | sample MunlanPumphouse3_FD_192504 | JGI IMG/M metagenome (GOLD analysis project Ga0265294, IMG submission 192504) | Groundwater microbial communities from a municipal landfill in Southern Ontario, Canada - Pumphouse #3 | ecosystem: Environmental > Aquatic > Deep subsurface > Groundwater | place...
GTCGGCATACGGGGTATGCGCACGGACGTATTCGTCGCTCAGCCGCACGTCTCCGGTCAGTCTGCCCCGGGTGCGCAGGAGGGTGGCCAGAGTATCTCCGGTCACCTCACCGTACGCCACGAAGTCCTTGACCTTGCGGATCATGCCGAGGTATGCGGGGGTATCGGGCACGAGGACGCAGTGGTTGATATGATGCAGACGGAGCATCTTCAAGGTGTCCTTGATCTCGCGGTTGGTGTTGACCACACCGCGCACCTGCACTACCGCGTACATCACTCTTTCCCTCCGATCCGGACGATGTTCGTCTGCTTGAGTGCCTCGAACGTCGCCTTGGCGTAGTTGATGGTTGTCCGGGTCTGCCCCCGGTTGAAAGCCCAGACATCCTTGATGCCTGCAAGCGTCAGGACCTTCTTCGGGATATCACCGGTCACGAGGCCAATGCCCTGTGGGGCAGGCTTCAGCGTCACCCGGACGCTGCCTGCCTTGCCGGTCACCTCGATGGGGATTGAGTGGGCGGTGTCACAACCGCACTCCCAGCTCCCGCATCCCCGGGAAACCTTGATGAGGTTCTGTTTTGCGTTTGCTATTGCCTTCTGGATCGCGTTGCCGACCTGCACATCCTTGCCCTGGCCAAACCCAACGTAGCCGTTCCTGTTGCCGACCACCACGACGGTGCGGAACTTTACACGGCGACCCGAGTCCGTCATCCGCTGGACCATGTTGATGTCCAGCACCTCGTCCGCCAGGTCGGGCAGGAGGAGATCGACGATCTGAGGCTCCTTGATCGGTCTGCCGCTTGCGAGTACCTCATCGATATTGGTGATCTCGCCTGCAGCGACCATGCGCCCGAGACCGGTGAGCGGAATCCATTCTTCCTGTACGTATGCCATGTCACACCAGCTCCTTCTTGATGGCCTGAGCCACAGCCTCTACATTTGCCACCAGGTTGCCTGCCTTCTCAGGGGCATACCCGGCGATATGGGCACCTTTGAGCCGCTCCTCATCGGGGAGGATCGATTCACCATAGGGTACATCGAGACCGCCGTCCACAGCTCCCTTGAGAGCAGCAAAGACGCGCGCGCCGGGTTTTGCCCGGGCGAGCCCGATATCCAGGATCCCCTCTTCATACCCTGCGTTCAATGCCTTGACCGCAAACAGCATCCCGGTCAGGTAGGCTGCCGGGGTGCTGGCGTTCGATCCCTCGTAGCCGTAGTCGGCAAGTTCAGCCGAATACGCAGCCACCAGGGTGCGGTCTCCCTCAATCTCGGGGACGACAAGTTGCACGATGATCTGACGGTTCGTCCTTCGGACGACCATCCTCGGGCTTCCTGACGACAGGAGCGACATCCGCTTGTAGTAATCAGTCTTGCCCTCGTGCCTTCTTCGGAAGGGCACGAAGTATCTTGGGCCGGTTGCCATTATTTCATCCTCCCTGCCATCGTCTCAACATGAGCCGCAAGGTGCGACACGCTCCGGAACTGACCCCCGGAAGCCCGTCGATACATCACGCGGTAGAGACTCCGCTCGATTGTTCCTTCTTCACGCATCTCGCGTAGTGTGCGACGCTGTGCCCGGATCTTACGGATCCATGACCGCTTGGTCGAGCCGCGAGCACCGGTAGCGCCTTTCCTCCGGCCCGGTCCCTTCCGGTGGCCATAGGAACGCTTTGCCATCCGCGCCCGCGCCCGGCCCCGGCTGTTCCCCTTGACGAGATGCGCCTTGATGACGCCTTCTCCGATGAGCTCGCGCAGGTCGTTTCGGGAGATGGCCGCCTCGATGTCAGCCTGGCGCTCAGGATCAAACCAGACACGGTTGACACCGCACTTGAGAATGGCGCCTGCCATTCGCTTCTGGCTGGCAAGATCACTCATCTTCCTTCACCTCTTCTTCGCTTTCCGCAGTCACGGTCGCAGGGGTAAGATCCTTTGCGTTCAGCACCTTAAGTCCCAGTTCCAGAGCCCGTGCTTGAATCTCTCCACGCTTCCTGTTCCCTACAGACCCACCGATCCGGACAGCCTGAACCTCCGGGTTCACGCCCGCAAGTTCTGCCAGCGTAAAGATCCGGATCTCCTCATAGCCGCTCGGGTGCATGCCGCGGATTGCAACGGGGCTCCCGTATCCCGGCCGGGGAAGGGCACCTTTCGCGCTGAACTGCCGCCTCTGCTTGTTTTGCAGACCGCGCGGACGCCGCCAGACATCAGCCAGTTTCGCTTTGCGGTTAAGTCCCCGCCTCTTGAAGGCAGGCTTGTTGTGCCGGGTGCGGGCACGGATCAATCTTCTTGTCTCATCCATGCTCATCACGCCCTCTCAGTGATGTAAACGCCGTCCTGGAACACACGGGGATCACGGTTCGTGACCCGGGTCGCGTGCTCGATGTTTGCGGCCGTGTTGCCTACTTTCTCCCGGTCGATACCGGTGAGGGTCACTTCGTCGTTTCCGACCTTGACGGTGACACCCTCGATGATCTTCGCGACCCGGGGCTGTTTCTCGCCAAGGAAGTTGCTGATCTCGAGACGGCTACCCTGCTGCTTGAGCTGGATCGGGAAGTGGCTGTAGACCACCTTCATGCGATACTCGTAGCCTTCGGAGACGCCCCGGATCATGCTCTTTGCCAGCGCCTGAAGCGTGCCGCTCATGGCGAGGAAACGCTTCTTATCGGATGCCGTGGCGATGACGACCTCGCCGTCCTCAACCGTGACATTGATCTGCGGGAAGCGCATGTCACGAGTCAGCGTGCCCTTCGGTCCCGAGACCGTGAGCATGCTCCCCTCAAGCGTGACATTCACGCCGGGAGGGATCTCGATCTGTCGTGTTATTCCCATACTCTTCCCTCCTTTAGTAGACGTATCCCAGCAGTTGTCCGCCGATACCCTCGCCCCGGGCCTCTGCGTGGGAGATGACTCCCTTCGAGGTGGAGACGATCAGGATACCAAAGTTCTTTGCCGGGAGGTACTGCGACTCCCAGTATTCCATATCAGCCATAGCCACCGGGAACCGGGGGGTGATGGCGCCACACTTATTGATCGTTCCGGAGAGTTGGACCCGGAACTGGCCGCCGCGGCCGTCGTCGATGAACTCGAAGCTGCCGATAAAGCCGTTTTCCTGCATAACGCGGAGCATTGCACCGAGGAGCTTGCTGGCGGGTTCGATAGTAACCTCATTCTTTCCAGCGTCGCCGGCATTCTTGATGGTGCTCATCGCGTCAGCGATTGGATTCAGTCGTGCCATGTTCTCTCAACCTCTAGTTCATCTTCTTGAAGCCCATCTTCCCTGCCCATTCACGGAAGCACTGGCGGCAGAAGTAGATGTCATATTTACGCACAAGGCCTTGTTTCCGGCCGCATATGCGGCACTCGTTTGCACCACAGCCGAATTTCTTTCCGTTCTTGCCCGCTGAAGGTGCGCCTGATTCATCTGCCATTCTTTACACCTCCACCTGGTAGTGCTCGCGCATGAACGCAATGGCTTCCTCTTTGTTCACTTTCTGGTCAGCCGGCAGCTTCCTGCGCTCGACGGCCCGTCGTGCAATTCGAACGCCTTTGCGCTCGAGCACAACGTTGACGTCCATACCGTAGATGCCGATTGCCGGGTCGTACGACATGCCCGGGAAGTCGGTGTGCTCCTCGATACCGAAGGAGACGTTGCCGGTCTGATCGAACTGCGAGGATGCAAGCTGCCGCTCGATGATGGCAAGCGCAGTCGTGACGAACTTCTCGGCGTTCTCCCGGCGCAGAGTGACCTTGCACCCGATGGGTGCGCCCTTCCGGATACCGAACGCAGGCTGGGTCCGCTTTGCTATGGTGCGGACGGACTTCTGGCCGGTGATCTTTCTCATGAGGTCTTCGGCCTTGACCAGCCGCTCACCGCTCTCTCCGACGCCCATGTGCACGACAACCTTGTCGATGTAGATGTCCTTCATCGCGCTCATGCCTGCGCCTCCAATTCAGGTGCAATCGCGGAGCGGCCGACCATGAAGACGTACTCCTCAATGGTCTCAAACCGGGTTCCGGTCGAGTCGTCCGCGAGGATGACGCGGTTCGGGACGGAACTTACGGTCTTGACGATCTCGACGATCCTGCCGACTTTTCCAGAGTGCTTTCCGCCGACGATGGTGGCCACGTTTCCTTCTTCGAAGGGGAAGTGATCGACGATCCGGAACCGGTCTTCACCCTCGGTACCAAGGGTCACGACGATGGAGTCTTTTGCCTTGTAGGTGTTGTCGGCGAGGATGTTCGCACCGAACGCAAGGTTCAACTGGACCTTGCCGCCCTTGACCGTGGTCTTGTTTCGGATCTTGCAGAGCCGGGTCTTTGCGGACTCTGCCGGGATCTCGACGGCGTTCAGGTTACCCCGCATGTCGAGCTGAATGCGGTAGTGCTTCCCGAGCTTCGGGATCGAGACGATGTCAAAGACACCGAGGCCCATCTGCGGGTTCCTGCAGGCCCGTCCATTGACGATGATATCACGCTGGTGCAGGATCTTCCGGACCTCGCTTGCGTTCTGGGCAAGACCAATGTGCTCGCGGAGCCAGACACCGACCGGTAGAGCACCGGCGTTGTGGGGGCCTGGGGCGGCCTTCATGACGAATTTATGTACTTTCTTGGGGATATGCCAGGATTCTGGCGCTACCAGCCGCTTGAGATAGTTGGACATTATGCTCCGCCTCCGAGTCTCTCCTCACGTAGTTTGTCTTTCAGGTTGAGCTTCGTGATCTGCACATTGGAGGGATCAACCGGCCGGGGAACCTCAGTTCCGTCCGACTTCGTCACCATCACGCCGTGCACGACCAGCCGGCACATCTTCATATCAACCGCATCAACGATGCCTTCGTCGCCGGCAAAGTCTCCACGGAGCACCTTGACGGTGTCACCCTTGACCACACGGGCCCTCCGGGTGCTGTATTTACCACGGAGTTCGGGGGCAAGCGACGCGAAAAGGAACCGGCCCCGGGTGTGGTTCGGTGCGTTGTAGCGTGCCTTACGCTGTTTTCTTGGTTGTTTGCTTACTATGCGTACCATTCTTCACCACACCTTAGACGATTATCGTCGCCATGGAGGCGATCTTCGGGAACCGCTCCGCTATCTCGCGGGGAACAGCGCCCTTGATCTCCGTTCCCTTCGGCTCGCCGCGCTCATTGATGAGCACCATGGCGTTGTCCTCGAACGAGAGACGGATGCCGTTCGGGCGGCGGATCTCCTTCTTCTGCCGGATGACCACCGCTTTTTCAAGTTTCCTCCGCATATCGGGGGTGCCTTTCTTGACGCTCACGGTCGCGATGTCGCCGACGCCCATGCAGGGCTGCCGCCGCCGGACACCGTGGTAACCGTCAACCGAGACGATCTCCACGAGCCGTGCGCCGGTGTTGTCGGAGCAGACCATCTGGGAGCCGGTGACGAGGGAGCGCGGAATGGTCGACTGCATCGCCTTCATTCGTGCATCACCTCGACCACCACGAAGTTCTTGGTCTTTGAAAGCGGTCTGCACTCCGCGATCCGGACCACATCACCCACGCCCGCGTTGATGCAGGGCGTGCTGTGGGCATGGTACCGGGATCTGCGCTTCTCATACCGCTTGTATTTCTTGACGTAGTGGAGGAACTCACGCTCCACGACGACGCTACCGTTCATACGGTCGCTCACGACTTTGCCGGTAATCACCTGGCCGCGTACCGGCAGAGTGCCATGAAACGGACAATTTGCGTCCTCACATTCCGTTTCCGGAAGGGGGACGTCCAACCCAATGTTTCGTGCCATTATTCAGCCTCGTTTATCTGATGCGCATATTGATCCGCCGTTCCGGCTGCGTGTCGAGGCTCGAACCGTCCAGATCGACGGTCGTGCCATCCGGGAGCCGGATGCGGAATACGCTGCATCGCTTAGGTATGCGCGTCTCTCCTCGCCGGGTCAGGATGACCAGGGTGTTTCTGGTCTCATCGATGATGCGACCAGACACCCCGGCATGACCCGGGTTGCTCGCGCGGGCGACCAGAACGTCCAGGCCGATCAATTCGTGCCGCAGGACGTTCTGGGGAGAGATCATGCGTTCCTCCGCGCGTTCTGTTCTGTCCGGATGCGTGCGACGGTCCTTCGGACCTCGCGGATCCTCCCGGGATTCTCGGTGGCACCGCCGGCACTGACTTTCCCCCGCTCCTGGATCAGCTCGAGGGAGAGTTTCTGCTCCTGCTCAAGGAGTTCGACGTCGGAGAGCTGTTTTACTTCCCGTGCGCGAAAGATTGCCATCTACCTCTCCTCCACGTATTCCTCGCCGGAGATGTCCTCGAACTCTTCCTCGAAGACTTCTTCGCCGACCTCTTCGGTCTCGATGGGCTCAGCCGGGGCCTTTTTCACGGGCTCAAGGACATCGAAGGCGTCGGGCAGCCGGGCATCCGGCGGGACAATCTTGACCTGAACCCCGATGGTCCCGAGTTTCTTGACCGCAAGCGCGTAGCCCTTCTCGACGATCGTCTCGCTGGGCTCACCGCAGTGCTTGACGTAACCTTCGGTGAACTTCTGGGTCCGTGACCGGGAACCTGTCAGCTTCCCGGCGATGACGACCTCACAGCCGAGCGCACCGGACTCCATCACCCGGCGGATCGTGCTCGATCCGGCCTTTCTGAAGTACCAGCCGCGTTCAAGCGCGTTTGCCAGCCGTTCCGCCATGATCTGGGCGTTGAAGTTGGGGTTCTGGACCTGCTGGACCTCCACCTGCGGGGACTCGATATCATACGTAGTGGCAAGGTCCTGAGTGAGCTGGCGGACCTGCTTGCCGCCCTTTCCGATCACGATACCGGGTTTCTCTGCAAAGATGGTCACCTGGGTGCCGAGCGGCGTCCGGGTGATGTCCATGCCGCCGTACCCTGCCCGCTTGAGCTCCTTCGTGAGGAACTTCTCGACGCGGACGTTACGCACGCCGTCAGTGATAAATTTCTTCTCGATTGCCATTACGCCACCTCGCTCACAACGATCTCGATGTTCACGGTCTCCCTGCGCTTCGGGGTGGCGCGACCCATCGCGCGTGGGAAGAATGCCCGGAGACCACGGCCGGTGTTCGCGGCAACGTGGTCGATCCGGAGTTTCCCGGTATCAAGGCCGATGTACTCGGCGTTCTTCTCGACAGACTCAAGCAGCCGGATGTAGGCTATTGCGGCCTTGACCGGGTACCGACCTGCCGCCCACTTCTGAAGGCCACGCTTGTGCGCGACATTCCGGTTGAACCGCTTGAAGGGGATAGCCTTCTTCAACTCCACCACGTCGGCAAGGTATGCCTTTGCTTCGGCGGTGGTCATCTTCCGGATGAACCTGGCAATCTCGATCGAGTGCTTGGGAGAGACGGGAAGCTCGTTCGCTTTTGCGCGAGCGACGTTCTCGCCCTCGATCTGTGCTGAATATTCTGTTCTTGCCATAGCCATCACTTCAGCGGTACGTACTTACTCGACCGGGTCGCACCGATACCGGCGCTACCGTGGGAAACCCTTCTGCGAGTCAGTGCAAACTCTCCAAGATAGTGGAAGACCGCCTCAGGCTGGATCTCCACTTTCAGGAACTCTTTCCCGTTGTGAATCTCGATCGTCTTGCCAATCATCTCGGGCAGGACGACCATGTCACGCAGATGGGTGCGGACCTTCTCGTCTCCCGACCGAAGGTCGGCGAGGAGTTTCTCGTGTTCTCGGGAGAGACCGCGGTCAAACTTCCTCCGTGCTCGGGACGGCATGAGCGGCATCAACTCGGAGAGAGCCATCTGCTGCAGATCCTCCATGGAATGGCCGCGATAGGTGAATTCCTCACGCCGCCGTGGCATTCGCTTCTGTATCTTCTTTGCCATGATTCACCCTCACTTCTTCCACTTGCCGGTTCTCCGGGCGGCAATATGCCCTACCTTCCGTCCCGGGGATGTCCCATGGGATACCGTCTTCGGCCGTCCGCAGTGCTGGTGGCCACCGCCACCGAACGGGTGGTCGATGACGTTCATGCAGACACCCTTGACGCGGGGCCATCTCTCGGCGGAGGACCTGACGTGGAAAGCCTTCTTTCCTGCCTTGACGAACGGTTTTTCTCCCCGTCCGCCGCCGGCAACGATACCAACGGTTGCCATGCAGGCACCATTGAACCACTTGTTCTTGCCGCTCGGCATCCGAACACCGACTCTGCCGTCGTCGGCCTTGCCGATGACGAGGGCCTGGACGCCGCTCGAGCGGACAAATTTACCGCCGTCGTTGGGCCTGGCTTCAATGTTGCAGACGTATGCCCCGACCGGGACCTCGTTGAGCGGCAGGGTGTTTCCGTTCTTCACCACGCCACCCGTGCCCCAGGAGACCGCATCCCCGACACCGAGTCCTTCAGTGGCGAGGATGTAGACCTTCTGGCCGTTCTCGAGCCTGGTGAGAGCGATCGGCGCGTGACGGGCCGGGTCGTGCTCGATGTCGATGACGACTCCGGAGGTCAGAACGTCGGTCTTCCCCATGTGCCGCAGTTCGGCCTTATACCGGTGCGACGGTGCACGGTAGGATGGGCCGCCTCTCCCGCGGTTCTGTGCTATAATTCGATGTGCCATTCGTTACTCACCTCACATTATTCCCAGCCGGCTGAGGATCTCTTCAGCCGCTTTCGTGTCAGCAAACTTTACGATGGCCTTCTTTTCGCCTTTCATGGTCATCAGTGTGCGAACAGAGGTCACTTCCTGTTCAAAGGAAGACTCCAGCTCGCGCTTGATATCCTGCTTGGTGGCATTCCTCTGCACGATAAACTGGAGTTTGCTCTCGCCTTCGAGCATCATCGTTGCTTTTTCAGTAACGAACGGATATTTCAGCATCATGAGAACTCCTCCAGTCTCCGGATTGCAGACTCGGTCCAGATCGTCAGGCGTCCTGCCTGCGTGCCGGGTGCCAGCAGTTCGGTGTTCAGCTGATTGACCGTCACGGCATCGACACCGGCGAGGTTCCGGGCCGCCCGGAGCGGTTCGTTTCCGGTGACGATGAGGACGCTCTTGCGCTGCTTGTAGCGGCGGCCACGCATGGTACCGCGTCCCGCACGGACTTTCCTGCTGCCCTTCGCCCGCTCGACGTCGGCATAGACACCAAGCGCAGAGAGCGCCGCAATGATCTCACCTGTCCGGGTGATCTCCTCGAACCGGTCCTCGAAGACCAGCGGGAGATCGCCCTCAAAGAGGTGCCCGCGTCCCCGGGCGAGGTCCTGGTAGGTGCTGGCTGCGACGGCAGACCGGAAGGCCTTGCGCTTCTCTTTCCGGTTGATCTCCTTGACGAGGATCTTTGCGACCTTCGGGGGATGCGCTGCACGACCACCGGTTGCCTGCGGCACCCGTGCCACCTTGCTGCCGTTCTTCAGACGGGGGACCTGAGCGACACCCCGGCCGCTACCCCATGACGCTGCCGAGGTGCGGAGGCCGGCATAGGGGTTTGTCCCATGCGGCTGGAACCGGGTGCTCTGGAGTGCGAGGACAGCCCGCTTAATCAGGTCGGGCCTGTACTCTTCATTAAAGATTTCCGGGAGATCGATCTCGTGGGCGATCTCGCCTGTCAGTGTTCGAACCTGTGCCTTCATCGCTGCTTACCCCTGCTGGCTCTGCGCGCTGACGAAACTGATCGTCGGCGTGCGGACGGTGTGTTCACCCTGCCGTATTGCGGACCGTATCCGGACCAACCGCTTGTTCGGTCCCGGGACGGAACCCTTGATCAATACGTAGGGGCCGCGCACAAGGCCGTAGTGGAGGAATCCGCCTGCCGGCGTAATATCGGCGCCGTCGGTGCCGACCCTTAAGATGCGCTTGTTGAACTCGGTGCGCTGCTGGTAGCCCATCTGGCCCGACTGCGGGACCTGCCACCGAACATGGTGCGGGTGCCACGGACCGAGGTTGCCGATGTGACGCTTCTTGCCGCCGCGGGAGTGTTTCCCCTTCCGGACCTGGACACCCCAGCGTTTGACGGGGCCTTGTGTGCCCTTACCGGCGGTGACGGCAGTCACGTCGACGAACTCGCCAACCTCGAGGTTGCCGGAGATCGTAATCTCTTTCCCGAGAATATCCGCGGCGTAGGCGATCTGCTCGTCAAGGCTCCCGCCGGCGATCCGCATCTCCATCAGGTCGGGGACCTTCTTCGGGACGCCGGTGAGTTCCATGGGCCGGGTGTAGGCCAGAGCGTAGAGTCCCGCAACCTTGCCTTCACCGATTGCATTCCTGATGGCGTCGAGGGCAGCAGCGGTGTCGTGGTTCTTCGGGACGTTGATGCGGCGGGACAACTCCTCGTCGAGGTCGGTCGTCCAGGCCTCGGTCAGCGCGTGCTTTCCGTAGGTATCCTCGCTGTATGCGCGCACCCCTGCCACCCGCATGGGCGGGACCTCAACCACGGTCACCGGCACCATCACATCTTTGCCTTCGGTGGGACTGCTCTTATGGTCGTCCACCATGATGACGTGGGTCATCCCCACTTTATACCCTGCAAATCCCTGCACAGCCGGGGCTCCCTCGTATTCCGGCCATGAGCCGTAGTGGGGAACCGGGCTTTTTGCCCGTTTTCTCGGGCTGTACGCGAGGGATCCTCTGCGTGGCCTGTGTATATTCGCCATGTTTCAATCAACCCTTCGTGCATTGTAGTGCGATACATCGCTCTCTAGAGCGACGCCGAATTCCGTGCCGGACGAGCCGGCACGATCGGTCTTCTGACGAACCCGTTGATTCGGGGCAGGACATCGAACACCCCGGTGAAAACGCCGGGGTGCGAAGGGAAACAGTTGATGGAGGCAACGGAGATCTGGAGGGCGAAAGACATACGTCTCCGCGCATCTCGATCACCCATCTCCGTTGCCAACCCGGGCGGTGCACCGGGCATAGGTCCAGTCTTCGCCAATAGATCCTGACTCTTTGACGCTTCCGGGAAGGTATTTCCCGAAACCGGGCGCGCTGCACTGCGTTGGCCCAGCGTCTCGATCAGATCCAGCTCCTGTCATCCCGTTGTGGCGAGCACAACTCCGTATCGACATCGCCCTCCATAAGGAGGGTTCGATTGTTGCTTTGTTTGGTACCCCCTACACCACCCCGCCGCGAGCCCCTGATCCGCACATATTGCGAAACCGGAGCGATCCCGGGAATCGAAGGCACATACGGTGCCAGAGGCCCCCGGGATCCTGACGGGATAGTGGAGAGCGGTTTCTTAAACATTACTTAAAATAGGATATAAGCCTTGTCATCCGATTTTCCGGGAATCTACCCGAAACGGATATCTACCGCAGATGCGGCATCGATTCGATGGGCTGAACAAAGGGCTGCGAGGGCACCGCTCACAGGCAGGCGGCCGGAAGACCCGCGGCTCGCATGGCTCCCGGCGCGCGCGCTCGTGCCGGTGCAACCGTACCGGGAGACGCATCACCCGAAGTACAGGTCACCATCCTCATTTATGTAGATCTCAACGGCGTCCCGGACCTGCCGGCCCCTGAACCTATCCGGGTTGGCATCCCGGAGCCGGTTAATGAGCGAGATCGTGTCGTACTTGACCTTCACCCCCATCTTCTCAGCCTCCGCGTAGATGACCTCGGGCGCCTTGAGGAGGTCGAGACCGCCCGGAAGCGTGCAGAGGTGCGCCGCATCGAGGGTATAGAGGAACTCGAGCGTTTCACGCGCGCGCGCGATGTTCTCGACGGCGGCCTTCTCGATGGTGCAGACGTTTGCCTTTGAGGTATGGATGATCTCTGCGATTTGTTGTTGCGTCAGCCCCTTCTTCCGGTAGCGCAGCACCTCTTTCTGGCGATCGGTAAGCAGACCCTGTTTCATCATAGATATATATAATCACATTTAATTTAAACACTTCCCATTAACCTTTGCCGCCCCGGCGAGGGATTTCGGGCCATTTCAAAACGTTTATATGAGAACTTGGCGATACTATCGTGTTCTCAAATTTTGAGAGGTGTATAAAGTGGTTGTTAAAGTAGGAATTGCGAAACTGGGAAATATTGCCAGCGGTGTAATGGGCGAACTCCTTCTCGATGAGCGCGCCGACCGTGAGGATATGATCACCTTCATGGCGACCTCCGGCACGAAGCTGCAGCCTGAAGATATCGACCGCGTCGTCAGCAACATGAAGGCATGGAGCCCCGATTTCTGTATCGTCGTCTCCCCGAACGGCGTCCTCCCCGGACCCGTAAAGGCCCGTGAGGACCTCGCAGCGGCAGGAATCCCCTGCATCGTCATCACCGACGACGTCACCACCAAGAAGGAACAGTTCGAGGCGCTCAAGGCGAGCAACTTCGGCTACATCATCATGAAGGCCGACGCCATGATCGGCGCCCGCCGTGAGTTCCTTGACCCCATCGAGATGGCGGACTACAACGGAAACCTCGTCAAGGTCCTCGCCATCACCGGCGCGTTCCGCAAGATGCAGACGGAACTCGACAAGGTGATCGACCAGGTCAAGGCCGGCAAGAAGGGCGCGGACCTCGCTCTGCCGAAGGTCGTCATGACCTCCGACAAGGCGGTTGACGGCGAATTTACCAACCCCTACGCGCTCGCGAAGGCCCGCGCGGCTTACGAGATCGCGCAGGCGGTTGCAGGCGTCAACGTCAAGGGCTGCTTCATGACGAAGGAGTGGGAGAAGTACATCCCGATCGTCGCGAGCGCCCACGAGATGATGCGCCAGGCGATGCACCTCTGCGAGGAAGCACGTGAACTCGAGAAGGGCATGGACGCGGTCATCAGGAAGCCCCACAAGAAGACCGGCGAGATCGTCTCGAAGACTGCGCTTGTCAGCAAGCCCGAGTAAACCCAATACTATCTCTTTTTTGCTTTCAGGCTGTTATCGCCGCCGTATGCTCACCCGGGCGACTGCGCTGTGATCCCGTGCCGCCGGATACAGAAGACACCTGCACGATCCGCCGGGAAGAGAGGAGAACCTACACCCTGCACCGGAAGAGCGCGCCCAGGTCCTCGGGAAGTGTCAGGACGACAGGTTCCAGGTGCAGCCGCTCCATGAACGCCGAGTCGCACATGGAGCGGCTGTTCGGGTTGAGACGGGCGATGAGAGAGCAGAAGGCCCGGTGACCCCTTCCAGCACGAGGAGCGTCAAAGAAGATCGAGAGGTTGAAGGCGTGCGTGCCGAGGCTCCGGTAGAAGGTGGCAACCCTGAGGATCCCGGTGGCCAGGTCCTCGACATACGGCCCGAGTTCGGCAAGTGTCGATACCGGGAGGATCCCGCGGACCTCCCGCTCGCCGAGAGGGACGGGGTTTGCCGACCAGAAGATCTCGTCCTCGAAGAGGAATCGTCCAGAGCATCGCTCACGCTTCATGAGGTCGTCCCAGTAGAGACGGCCGTGGTCGGCGAGGTACCGGCGGCCGGCTGATATGTAGAGGTTCGCAAGGTACGTTGGCTCCCGGTCGACGAGACCCTGCAGGTGTGGGTGGACGATGCTTGCACCGGCTGAGGGGAGGTAGTTCCAGTTGATGCTTGCGTAGCCCGGGGACCAGGCCAGGGCTTCGACCGTGCTGGATATGGCATCGGCGAGACACTTCCTGTCGAACAGGCCGGCCGCATCGTGATCGGGCGTGATCACCGTGACCACGTGGTGTTCGGCGTAGGGGTAGAGGTTGGGGAATGTCACGCTCTCCCCGCACCGGAGCCGGGTGCCATCCTCGAACGTCGGGGTGGAGGTTTCTATCACGTCGGGGCAGAACGGGCAGCCATCACGGGAGCCGGGCATAGCAGGAGCGGCATCGATCTGCCGTTCGCCACGGATGGGACTGATCCGGCACTGGATGCCGGTGAGGGTTTCCCGGCGGTACTGGAGAACCCCTCGATCAGTCCGGATCTCACGAATGGTAAACATAGCCCTTCATACTCCCATTGGTGCGCCGACCCTATAAAAGCCGATATGAATTGACGACGGCGAGGAGCTTCGTCCCTTACGAGGCGCAAAACGCCAGACAAGAACATGAGTGCCCGTGGTTTCAGAGCCGCAAGGCTACCAGGAACACATATGCAGGAAAAAAAAGTGATGAGTCTTCCGTCTTAGACGATGTACTTGCCGAGCAGGCGGATGGAGTTGGTCATGTCGGGGCCGAGCGGCGAACCGAAGATGATCTGGGTAACTCCAGCCTTTGCGAGGTCTTCGCACTTCTGCTTGACCATGTCGGGGGTTCCGGCGATGGTGAAGGCGTCGATCTCCGCGTCGGTGACGAGTCCGCCGACGGTCTTGAAGTCGAAGCGGCCGAGCGCTTCCTTGATCTTCGCGACGTTGTCGAGGTTGAGTCCATGGCGCTTGAGGAGGTCGGGCGGGGAGCCGGCGGCGATGAACGCAGCCACGATCTTTGCGGCGTTCCGAGCTTTCTTCTCGTCCCGGTCGATGGACATGGCGGTGTAGGCACCGACGTCGAACTTCTTCTTGCCGACCTTCTCCATCGCTCCCTTGATGAGCGGGATAGCGATCTCGAAGTCCTTGGGGTTCGAGGCGTTGATCAGGGCGCCCTCACCGATCTCGCCGGCGAGCTGAAGCATCTTGGGCCCCTGGGCACCGATATAGACCGGGATACCCTTCTTGCCGGGCAGGGTGACGCCGGTCAGCTTGGCACCGTCGTAGTCGAAGAACTCCATGTTGCCAGTCTTCTTGACCTCTTCACCGGAGAGGAGACTCCGGATCTGCACGACACCCTCTTTCAGGCGGCCAACGGGCTTGGCGGGGGCGATGGCGAGCTTCGGGAGGGTCGAGAGGTCACCGGGTCCGATACCGAGGACGGCACGTCCATCGGAGATCTCGTTCAAGGTAGCCATGAAGGACGCGATGGCTGCCGGGGTGTCGGTGAACGTATTCATGATGCCCGGTCCCATCTTGATCGTGTCGGTATTTGCCGCGATCATGGCAAGGGTCGGGTAGGCGTGACGGTTGTTGTAGTGGTTGGTGATCCAAGCGTAGTCGATATCCTTTGACTCTGCAAGCTTGGTGTAGTTCACCACCTGCTTGACGTTGATTGATCCAGGCACAAATTCAATTCCATATGTGGTCAAGGCTATACACCTCAATGAGTAGTTACGTGCCGGGAGTTATATATATTCCCATTTTGTGCTCGCTAAACGACACGCACCGCACGGGTACTGCAAAACGGAGTGTTGTAACGTGTTCTCCAGGGCATCCGGAGAATCTCCTTTCTTACTCATAGGAGAGGTCCAGCACGAGGGGATAAAACCAAAGGATTCAAATACCTTGCTTTTGCGAACGGATGCGCGCCCGGCCGGGCTTGAGAGAAATGTATATGTTTGCCCGCCCATATAGTAATCAATGGTTTTGAGTGATATGCGCGCCTTTTTTTGCGACAAAAGTCACTTTGTGCATGCAATGGCTCAGGGCTGGGGGAGCATAACAATATGCGAGTGCTGGCAATAGGATTGGGCGGCGCCGGGTCGCGGGTTGTAGATAGCCTCTACGATCACGACCGACGAAGCAGGGTCTACTGTATGAACGCGGTAGCGATCGACATCGACCCGAACTCCCTCATACAGCTCCGCCACCTCCCTGACACCGCCAGGATCTTTTTCCCACGGATCGATGTCATGGATTCCGGCGATATCACGAACGTGATCGATATCGAGGAGGTGATGACCCGGATCCAGGGCCTGGATACCCTGGATATCGACGCCATCCTGATCTGTTGTGGGCTCGGGGGCAG
>Ga0265294_10005371_pt1 | contig 15652 bp, 10 predicted proteins | sample MunlanPumphouse3_FD_192504 | JGI IMG/M metagenome (GOLD analysis project Ga0265294, IMG submission 192504) | Groundwater microbial communities from a municipal landfill in Southern Ontario, Canada - Pumphouse #3 | ecosystem: Environmental > Aquatic > Deep subsurface > Groundwater | place...
TGCTTGCTTTCCAGTTATATAATCAATATTCATTTCGAGTATTGTTAAAGCATTCATAGATGAATTAATCTCTTTGTCGCGTGATTCGACAGTTTCTTTTGGTGAATACTTTGTGGCAAGTGTGCGAATCGCATTTAGTTTAGTGCTTTGATTGTTAACGATATTAACTTTTCCATAAACGATAACGCTTTTAAAAAAAGTAGTGAATTTTTCGGGAACAATTTGATCTTTATCTATTACGCAAAAAGAGACCATGTTATTCTTTCTTAATGCTTCAATTTTCTTTCCTTCTCCAGCGCCATGAAAATAGATTTTATTGTCGTCATAAACATAACTAATTGGAACAGCATATGGGTAGCCATTTTCAACTTCAATTGCTAAAACGCCACTAGTTCCTCTTTTTAATATCTCAATACATTCTTCGTTTGATAGAAGTTGTTTGCTTCTACGCATAATTTTGTCCATATTTTTCCCTCTTCATTATTTTAAATTGTGATATAACATAATTCAATTATAAATTTGCCTTTTAGCATTCATGCGACACCTCATTTAGTATATAATTCTAATAGGTGAATTTATGAAAATAGAAACAGGATTTTTAGAGACAAAAGATTATAAAACATACTATAAAATAGTAGGTGATTTGAGCAATGGTAACATCCCATTAATTGTTTTGCATGGAGGCCCAGGTGGAAATATGCGCTCTTACGAACCTTTTTTTGCTTTAGCAGATAAAGGGATACCAATTGTTTTATATAATCAGCATGGTTCTTATTTGTCACCTATTAGCGGTGATATTGATAAACTTTTTACTTTTGATTCATTTGAAGAAGAACTTGAATTATTATTAAAAAAATTAGGAATAAAAAAGTACCATTTATTAGGTCATTCATGGGGTGGGATGCTTGCCTTACATTATGTGTTAAAGGCAAAAAATATAGATGGCATCCAATCATTAATTCTTTATTCAACTTTACCATCAACGGAACTTTGGAATGATGAATGTAAAAGATTAATAAAACATTACCCTAATAAGATGAGAGAAGAATTATTAAAAACATATGATAATCCCGAGTATGTTTCAAATCTTGAAAAAAGAGGCGTTAAAAAATTCCTAAGAGAACATAATAATAATAAACCTCAAGATGTTTATAAATATAAAGAAAAGAAGATTAAGTTTATTGGTAAAACCTATAAATACATGTGGGGAAGCAGTGAACTTTTTGGAACAGGAACTTTAAAGGATTACAATCTTATTAAAGATCTTCATAACATTAATTTGCCTACATTAATAATGAGTGGGCAAGAAGATGAATCGACACCTTTCATTAATAAATTGATGAATGATGAAATAAAGGATTCTAAATGGATTTTATATGGAGATTCACAACATTGTAGTTATTTAACTGAAACAGATAAAGTGCTTAGTGACTTAGAAGATTGGATTAAAAATCATTAATTGCATATATGCATTTTTTAGATTTTAGAGGGTTATGTATACCAAATTTAGGAGTTTCGTATGAAAAAAGAAATTAAAATTGATGAGTTTAAGTTTGATGCTTACAATAGACTAAAAAATGATTGGGCATTAGTGACAGCCAAAAAGAAAAATGGCGATATTAATTGCTTAACTATTTCTTGGGGAGCTTATGGGCAATTATGGGGTAAGCCAATTTTTATTGCTTTTGTTCGACCTGAAAGATTTACGCACGAGTTTTTGGTAGATACGGATTATTATTCAGTTTGTTTTTTTAATAAAGAATATCAAGATAAACTATTATATATAGGAAGAAACTCTGGCCGTAACGAGGACAAGATTAAGAAGATGGGATTAAATGTTATTAATGATAATAAGGCTCCATATTACGAAGAATCTGCATTAACTTATATTTGTAAGAAAATTTATGTTGATGATTTTAAAAAGGAAAATTTTATCGATAAAGATATTTATAAAGAAATTTATGAAAAAGCTGGTGCTAAATGTCACACGATTTTTATTGGTGAAATCGTTAGTATTCTTAAGGAAGAGGATTAGTTATGAAATATGTTTGTTTTGATTTTGATGGGACCTTAGCCGATAGTTTTGATTTTATTTTTTATTCGTTTGATAAATTCTTTTATGAAAACTTGAATATCCATATGACAATGGAATTATTCAATAGATTAAGTGGACCTACTGAAGAAGGCTTTTTAATTAATGAATTTAAAGATAAATATGATCCAAAATATTGGCAAGAATATTTAGATTTATATCGAAAAGAAGCTCATAAAATGATTAAACTTTTTCCAGGAATGAAAAAGATGTTGGAGCATTTAAAATCAAAAGGTTATAACCTCATCTTTTTAAGTGGTAGAAGTATTGAAACAGCAATGATTTCTTTAGATGATTTAAAAATAAAGGATGATTTTATTGGATATTATGGTGGTTCAATAGAAGGTTGTGTGAAAGATAAACTTTTGCTTCAGGTAAGCAAAGATTTTAATGTGTCTCCAAAAGACATCCTTTATGTTGGTGATAGCGTTCAAGATATTAAAGATGCAAAAACGGCTGGTGTTAATATCGTTTCAGTTTTATTTACTAACCCATCTTGGTGGAGCAAAATAAAAGAAATGAATCCAAATTATGCGACTAATGCAGTGGAACTAGAAAAGAAGATTGATGAAATCATGAAATAAAATAAAACCCAACGGAGGACTGTTGGGTTTTATTTGGCTCTTTGTAATCTTATGGGGCCGGTTTAGTTAACCGACCCCATAAGATTACAAAGAGCCCTTTTTAGTAAATATTCGTTGTTTATAACCTTTTTTAATATTAAAATACTCATGAGAGGTGTACATATGAAAGTTACAGAAACTTTTACTGGGTCGAAAGTACCAAAAGGAACAAAGTATCTTTATCCTGCTAGTACTATTTTTCGTGATGCATCTTATACGCTCGTGTCTTTATTCCTATTAACCTATATACAATATAGTGCTCCATTAGGCTATGGATGGGTTTGGAATATTACCGATGCGGTAAGAAGTAATGCGACATATTATGCTCAATGGGGCGTAATTACCGCAATTATTATCATTCTAAGAATTTGGGATGGGTTTAATGATCCAATTATGGGTTGGATTGTTGAGAAGACACACTTTAAAACTGGCAAATATAAACCATGGATTTTAATTGGTGGTTTAACTAATGCTGTTGTTTTATATTTAATGTTTACTCTTCAACCTGGTGGTTGGTGGTATGTTGTCTTCTTTGGTGTCTTTTATCTTTTATGGGATTTTACGTTTACGATGAATGATATTGGTTATTGGAGTATGCTACCAAGCTTATCTAGTAACGAAAAAGAACGTAATGATCTTACAACTTTAGTTAGTGTTTGTGCTTCAATTGGTGCATTCTTAGCTGGAGGACTTATTCCTAGTTTAGTTGCTGGTGATGCAGTTCATATGTATTCACTTGTTGCATTAGCAATTTCTGCATTATTTGCTTTATCGCAATTAATCTTATTCTTATTTTGTAAAGAACATAAACGAGACGAGAAAGAAGAAAAAGCTAGTGAAGGGACGAAGTTTACTGATATGTTTAAGATTCTTAAAAACAATAGTCAAACAAGAATAACAACAATTGTTATTTGTGTTTATTACTTAGGTTCAAGTATCTTAAATGGTTTTGGTTTAAATTATTTTTATTTTAATTATGGCTATGGCAATGGTGGAAGTATTATGACTTACTTTACGGTTGCTTATGCATTAGGCACAATTATTGCTCAATTTATTTTCCCAGCATTGCTTAAAAAGTTTAGTCGTAATCAATTGTTTACGATTTCGTTTTATATCTTGGCTATAGGATATGTTTTATTCTTCTTATATGATTTGCCTTTAGGAAATGGGGTTTACTTAGGATTAGAAGGACTTGGAAAAACAAGTACTGGTGCCTATTATGGTGATATTGGTATTCTTTGCTTCCTTGGAATCTTCATCTTTGCTGGACAAGGATTATTCTATTTAATTCTTCTTGTTATGATGACAAATACTATTGAATACAATGAGTTCAAATTTGGTGAAAGAAGAGAAGCGGTTATCTTCTCGCTTAGACCATTAACAGCTAAAGTTGCTAGTGCACTTATGAGTGGTGTTACGACTGGTGGATTGATGATTACTAGCTTATTAACAATTAGTAGTGGAATTAGCGAACTTGAAATTAGTAAAGGACTAAGTCAAATTACTAAAGAAGAAGTTATTTCTGGAGCAGATGAATTGATTAGCGGTATTGCTTTTAATCAATTAATTTGGCTTAAAGTATTTATGTGTTTGATTCCATTAGCGTTATTTATTATTTCTTATATTTTAATCAAGAAGTTCTATTTCATTGATGAAAAATACTATAACAATATGCTCACTGAAATTGATAAAAAACATCCTGAAGAAGTAGCTAAATAAATTATAAAAATAAAACTTCCTTAATCCGTAATTGGATAAGGAAGTTTTTGTTTGCATCCATGCGAATCTATAAATCTAATCGCTATTTTATATGGATTTTTAAAGTTTTAATCTCTTTTTCGCTCTTAATTTTGATGATTCCATCGCCAACTTTTAAGCATTTTACATAGAAAGAAATTTGTCCACCAATTAAGGATATAAGGTGAGGCCCAATAATTTCTAAGTTTTTATTTGTCTCAAGTTCAAGAGGCATAAATGCATAATTCATAATTGAGTCATTTTGATCTAAATACTTAATGCTAATTCTTGCTACATCATATGAATCTTCAAGTTCTACAGTTGGGTTAACAAGTTCATAAGTTAAGTGAAAACTAGTAGAAGGACTTAAGGATTTTGTAATTGCAAGTTTGCCATTTTTGTATCCTTTAAAAGTGTAGCCACTAGATTCATTTCCCCAGTTTTGCATATATTTTGTATATAAATCAAAGAAGTCTTGTACTTTTTTATGAGTATGCAATAAAACTAAACCAACTTTTAAAACACATTTAAGTGGAAGGTTTCCATAACCATTAAAAGCGATATAGTTAAATACTTCGTTAATTCGTTTTGTATCTTTTTTCGAGAACTTTTCTTTCATTCTATTGCCTAGTAAATCATCAACCATAATTAATGGATGAGGCATGTATGCATAATCGTTTTTATCTGGATAAAATCTATTAACTAGTTCGTCATTAATATAAAAATCAAGATAATCTAGGTTAGTTGCGACATAAATTTTTCCACCAACTGCGGCACAATAATCACCTATGTTTTTATTTCCTAATACTTCGAGATAGGGTTTGCTTTCATTTTGAGATTTATAAATTGCGCTTGTTAGTTTGGCATTTCGATACATATCATAGACGCCATGATGACAAATATGGTCTCCAGAACCAAAATCTTTATGAGTATTATAATCAAAAGCGCACCAACCAAATGAACCAGAAATATTTGGATATCGATAGGTATCATCAATGATTTTTGCAAATCTTAAAGCTGTAGTTATTCGATATTCTTCGGTATCATAATTTTTAGTAGGTTTCATATGTCCCATAAACTCGGTTACAAGATATGGCTTATGATCTTTATGAACAGTTTTTGGATTATCTAATCCATGGCTTAAACGGTCTCCTGAAAAATCATTAAATGCATAAACGTCTTCTAAGCATTCACTATGTTTAAAGTTTCTAACGCCAGTTGTTTGTCTAAATTCATCGAATTCATGGGCAATTTGATTTGCTTTTGAATAGAGTTCATGGTCATCTGGTGACTCATCAATTCGAATGCCATAAAGAATAATAGAAGTAAATTTTCGATCTTTTAAAACCATTCTTTTAATAAAATCATAGAAATTATTTCTCCATTCATCTTCTTTTCCAATATGTTGCCATCCTGGAACTTCATCAATGACTAAAAGACCTATTTCATCACATTTATTTAAAAAATAATCGCTTGGTGGATAGTGGGAACAGCGAACGGCATTTACGCCTATTTCGTTTTTAAGAATGTTTGCATCATCTTCTTGGGCATTCTTTGGCATTGCATAGCCAACATATGGATATGCTTGATGACGATTTAAACCAATAAGCTTTATCTTCTTATTATTTAAATAGAAACCATCTTCTTTGAAGATTGCATCTCTAAAGCCAAATTTTCTTGTTACAACATCACTCTTTCCATCAATTGTTAGTGTAGTTTTAAGGGTATATAAATTTGGAGTATTAGTATCCCATAATTTTGGATTATTTATTTTAATTTTGTTTTCTTTAAACTTTTTAACTAATTTATCATTAAAATATAATTCATAAGAAAGGCTTTCTTCTTTAGAATTTGTAGATAATGTTGGAGAAATAGTAATATTTCCATCCATTGAACCATGAACATATATATCTTCAATATAATTATTTGGTTTAGTTTCTAAGAATACATCACGATAAATTCCGCCAAAAGTAAGGTAATCAACAACGAAACCAAATGGAGGAATAAGTTTATCTTCACGTGAATCAACAACAACAATTAATTTATTTTCGCCTTTTTTAATATCTTTAGTTACATCAACTGAAAAAGGAAGGTAGCCACTTATAAATTCGCCATAATCATGATTATTAAAATAAACATGTGCTTTAAGCATAACGCCATCAAACTTAAGAAAATATTTGTTATCTTTGGTTGCCTCATCTATCTTTATTGTTTTAAAGTAGGTTGAAACAAATTGGTATTCTTTTTCACTAAAATAAGCATGAGGTAAATCCTTAACATTATGCGGAAGCATAACGTCGATTGCATCGGTTGGAATTGTTTTTAAGTAGGTTTTCTTATAATTTCCTATAAACTTCCAGTTATTATCTATTTTTTTAATCATAAATGGTTTTAAATCCTTTTGAAGTTATTATAAAATGATTAAAGAGGAAATTGTATGATTTTATTTAAGAATAATGTTTTCTATTTAAACACCAAAGACACAAGTTATGTGATTCGAGTTGAAGAAACAAAGCATCTAGTTTTAGAACACTATGGTGATTTAATCAGTACAGATGTTGATCCAAAAGCGCTTTTTAATAAATGGAGTTGTGGTGTTGGTTCTGAAGTAGTTAATAATAAGGAATTAAGTGCATCAAAAACACTTGATTTAATGACTCTTGAACTCTCAACAACTGGTAAAGGAGATTATAATTCTCCATCAGTTATTCTTAAAAATAAGAATGGTTATGTTTTTGATTTTCTATTTGAAAAATATGAGATTAATAAGAAAATAAAACCTCTTAAAGATTTACCAACCCCTCATGATGGTGATAATGAACTTATTATTACGCTTTTAGATAAATCATCTAAAATTGAAATAGAATTACATTATATTGTCTTCGAAAAAGCAAATGTAATCGCTAGAAACATAGTTATTTTAAATAAAGGCACGGATGCGATTAGTGTTCTAAAGGGAATGTCATACATGCTAACACTAAATAATAACGATTATGAAATATTAAATTTATATGGTATTTGGAACAGCGAATGTAATAAAGAATATACAACTATAAAACATGGTTTATATGTAAACGATAGTAAAACTGGTGCAAGTAGCAACCGTCATAATCCTTTCTTTATGATTAAAAATAAAGATGCAAGTTTTGATGCTGGTGAAGTCTATGCTTTTAATCTTGTTTACAGTGGAAATCACTACGAATCAGTTGAAGAAAATGTTGTTGGGCAAGTAAGAATAGAAGGTGGCATATCTCCTTTCTGTTTTGATTATGCCTTAAAAGCGAATGAATCTTTTGAGACTCCATTTGCAGTTATGACTTATTCAAGTAAAGGTATGAATAAAGCGTCACAAAATATGCATTATTTTGTAAACAATCATATAGTTAGTGGACCATGGGCGAACAAACCTCGACCAATATTAATTAATAATTGGGAAGCAACTGATTTTAAGTTTGATCAATCTAAACTGATGAAGATTGCAAAAACTGCTAAAGATTGTGGCATCGAATTATTTGTCCTTGATGATGGTTGGTTTAAAGGAAGAGACACTGATAAAGCAGGATTAGGTGATTATGGAGTTAATAAAAAGAAATTGCATAGTGGCTTAAATGGTCTAGCTAAAAAGATTAATAAACTTGGTATGAAGTTTGGTTTATGGTTTGAACCTGAAATGGTAAATCCAGATAGCAATTTATATAGAAATCATCCAGAATACGCCATTACTCATCCTGGATTTAAACCAAGCGAAGGACGTAACCAATTATGTCTAAACTTAGCTTTAAAAGAAGTTCAAGATTATATTATTGAAAACGTAAATAAAGTTTTAGATTCAGCAAATATTAGTTATGTTAAATGGGATTACAATCGACCAATTACTGATTTTTATTTAGAAAATGGTGAAACTGGAAAATTCTTTTATGATTATATTGTTGGCCTTTATCGAATTCTTAAAGAAGTCACATCGAAACATAAAGAAGTATTATTTGAAGGTTGTAGCAGTGGTGGAAATCGTTTTGATTTAGGAATTTTAAGTTATTTTGAACAAAATTGGGCAAGTGATGATACCGATGCTTATGAACGTAACTTTATTCAAAGTGGTTTATATTTAGGTTATCCTCAATCAACCATTGGTGCTCACGTTAGTGCAGTTCCTTCGCATAGTGCCTTAAGAGTTACCCCAATTGATACAAGATTTAATATTGCAAGTTTTGGCTGTCTTGGTTATGAACTTGATTTAAATCATTTAACTCCATTAGAGATAAAATTTGTTAAAAACCAAGTTAGTTTTTATAAGAAACATCGTGAGTTACTTCAATTTGGAACTCTATATCAATTTAGTTTTATGGAAAAGAGTAACCATTCGGAATTAATGGTTTTAAGTGAAGATAAAAAAGAAGCGATTATTGGCTACTTTAATGGTTTACAAACTTTAAGACCAGGAGTTACTAGATTAATTGCTAAAGACTTTAATGATAAAGATATCTATAAAGCAAGCGTTAGACCACAAGAACACAATTTAAAGTTATTTGGTGGTTTAATTAATTTTGTTTTACCAGTCAGATTAAATGAAAATGGCGCAATTATAAATACAGTAAGTAAACATAAAGGCTTCCCAATTGAAAAAGAAGAATATATCGTTAGTGGATCAATGCTCAATAGTGGAGCAATTAAACTTAATCAAGAATGGACTGGAGCTGGAATTGGTGAAGATGTTCGGGTATTAGGTGATTTTGGTAGTCGTTTATATTTTATAAAAAAAGAAGAAAGCAAATAATTTTGCTTGTATAATAAAAAGGTAAAGAAAAAGAGGCACATATATGGAAAGTGAAAAAACAATAGCATTATTAATTGATGGAGATAATATTTCTTATAAATATCTTCCAACAATTTTAAGTGAACTTAATAAGCAAGGAAGAATTGTTATTAAAAGAGTTTATGGAGATTTTAGTAGCAAGATACTTACTCCATGGCGTAATTGTGCCCTTAAATATAGTTTAACTTGTATTCATAATTATGCTTTTACAGTAAACAAATCTTCAACTGATAGTAGCCTCATTATTGATTGTATGGATTTACTTTACCGCGATAATATTGATATTTATTGTATTTGTTCTAGTGATAGTGATTTTATTCGTTTAATCCAAAGACTTAAGGAAGCTAATAAACAAGTCTTAGGAATGGGTGAAACAAAAACTGTTGAAGCCTTTAAATCTGCAGTTGATCGTTTCTATCCTTTAGGTGTGATTAAGGATTACTCTAAGACTAGTGGAAATAAAGTCTCTAAAGCGATTACGGATATTTTAAAGAATAAAGATGAAATTGATGCTCTTAATCTTGATGGTAGTAATATTGATGACGTCTATAAAGTACTTGTACTATATGTTAGTGAATTAACCGAAAAAGAAGATATGGTGCACTTAAGCAATTTATCTACTTACTTATATAAGCAACATCCAGAATTTGATGTTCGTAGTTATAAGTTTAGTAAACCACTTGATATTATTCGTAAATACAACGATACTTTCGATATTATTAGTGTTCCAAGTGAATCTGATCCAAGTAAAGTTAGTATCTATATTAAATTAAAAGGAACTAAATAGTGAATCTAAGTTTAAATTTATTACTTATTCTAAATGATGTCTGTCCAGAATATCCCGGTAACGCTTTATGGCCTGATGGTGGCGTTAAATGGCATGCCTGGGATTGGCATGTTTTAAGTTTATGTATTCCTGGATTTATTCTTTGTATTGTCTTTTTCTTTTTAGGAATTAAGTTTAGAAATAACCGCAAAGTTGCAAATATTATTTTATTTTGTACTGGGTTATTTTTAGCTTTAGCCGAAACTTATAAACAAATTTCTTATAATATGATTCGGGGATTTAGTATTTTTAATGGTTACGCTTGGGACGTTTTTCCTTGGCAGTTATGCAGTATTCCAATGTTTATTGCTTTAATTATTCCATTTGTTAAAAATAATAATCGACGAGATGTTTTAATTGCTTTTATGGCGGTATTTGGGATGATTGGTGGATTTGCGGCTTTATTTGTGAATCAAAATGGATTATTTAGTTGGGGAGACGTTGGAATTTATATTCATACGATTGTCTGGCATCTTGTCTTAATGATGTTAGGTTTCTTCTCTATTGGTTACCTTTCAATTGGTCAAGGTAAATACAAGCGTAATCTTAGGGTTGTTGGTTATACCTATATTATGGTTTTAGGTTTTAGTTTAATTGCTCAAGGAATAAATTTCTTTATTCCTACGCTACTTGGAGTTGATGATTGTCGAGCTATAAATACCAATATGTGGTATATCTCGATGTGGTATCCAAGTAATGTCTTTGTTCTTAAAGATATTTGGATGCTATCTCCTGGCATCCATGGATATGGGTGGATTCTTGCTTACTCAATATATATGGTCGCTTTAGGTCTAGCTGATTTACTTATAATCTCAATTTATTATTGGGTATATCGTTTATTTAGTTGGTTACACTTTAAACGTAAAGTAAGACGATTAGAAATGAATAATTAGAGGAAGATAAATATGGAATCATTATTACAAGGCGTAAATATTGTTGCTTATAAAAAGAATAATAAGATGTATGGGATGACTTGTGCTTGGGCAACGCACGTAGATTATAAAGAATTAATCTTACTTTTAGGTTCGCAAAGCGATACCGGAAATAATCTTGAAGTAGGGGACATAATTGGCGTTAGTAGTTTAGGCTTAAAGAATAAAGATTTAGCTCTTCATTTTGGTGAAAAGCATTCTTCATCTTTTGATAAGTTTAAAGGTATTAAGTATACCCTTGATGGAAACGCAATATTATTCCCTAATACTCATACAAATTTTGTTTGTGAAGTTATTAAAGTATCTCATCCATTAAGTAGTGAAGAAGATAATTTAGTCGAAGCTAAAGTCTTAAGCGAAGTTATTAATAACGAAGCTAAATTCTTAAGTATGGATGACATGAATTAGTCGTTTCTATATATTAAGTTTTTAAAGAGGAATACAAAGTTTATTCCTCTTTTTAATTACTTTATAAAATATTTAGCACTCTATATTGACAAGTGCTAAAATTGTAGTAATATTAAGGTGCGTGTAGGAGGATTAATATATGAATGAACAAGGATATGAAGATTATTCAAAAGATGATGATATTTTAAAGAAGTTTGGTCGTTTAATTACTGAAGAAGTTAAGTCTAATAAGATAGATCCAGTTATTGGTCGAGATGAAGAAGTACGTAAAATTGTGACGATACTTGCCCGTAAAACCAAGAATAATGTTATTTTGCTTGGTGAACCAGGTGTTGGTAAAACCGCGATTATTGAAGGTTTAGCTCAAAGAATAGTGCGTAACGATGTTCCTTTAACGCTTAAAGATAAGGAAATCTTTGAACTTGATATGGGCGCGTTGATTGCTGGCGCTAAATATCAAGGTGAATTTGAGGAACGTTTAAAAGCGGTTTTAAATAAGATTAAAAGTAGTGATGGGAAGATAATTTTATTTATTGATGAAATTCACCTTATTGTTGGTGCTGGTCGTACGCAAGGCGCCATGGATGCGAGTAATATGCTTAAACCAATGCTCGCTCGTGGAGAAATTATGTGTATTGGTGCAACAACTTTAAACGAATATCAACAATATATTGAAAAAGATAGAGCGCTTGAAAGACGTTTCCAAACTGTCATGGTTGAAGAACCAAGTAAAGAAGATACTTTATCTATTTTAAGAGGTCTTAAAGACCGTTTTGAAACTCATCATGGTGTAAAGATTACGGATAACGCTCTAGTAGCAGCAGTTAATTATAGTGTGCGTTACGTTACTAATAGGTTTTTACCAGATAAAGCAATTGATTTAATTGATGAAGCATGTGCTGAGACTCGTGTTGAAATTGAATCAATGCCTAGTGAACTAGATGAAGTAAGACGTAATATTCGTCAAAAAGAAATTGAAAAGTTTAGTCTACAAAATGAATCTGATGAACAATCTAAGTTGAGACTTAATAAACTTGATGATGAACTTGATAAATTACATGCTGAAGATGATAAACTTACTAAGACTTGGGAAAGCGAAAAGAAAGATATTCTTCGTAGTAAAGAACTCAAAAAAGAACTTGAAGAGAAGAAGTTTGCTTTAACAAAAGCTTATAACGAAGGCGATTATAAATTAAGTAGTGAGCTTCAATATAAGGAAATTCCTAGTATTGAAAAAGCGATTAACGATCTTGATTCTAGTAGTGCTAAAGATGGCTCTAAACGTATGCTAAGTGACGTTGTAACGGAAGATAATATTGCAAATATTGTTAGTAAGATGACAAATATTCCAGTATCTCGTATTGAAAAAGGTGATAAAGAAAAAGTTTTAGGTTTAGCTGATACCCTTAAGAAACGAGTTATAGGACAAGATGATGCAATTAATCTAGTAAGTGACGCTATAATTCGTCAAAGAGCAGGGATTAAAGATGCTAATCGTCCAGTTGGTAGTTTCTTATTTTTAGGACCAACTGGTGTAGGTAAAACGGAAGTTGCGAAAGCTTTAGCTCAAGCTTTATTTGATGATGAGCATAAGATTATTCGTCTTGATATGTCAGAATATATGGAAAAATATAGTGTTTCTAGGTTAATTGGTGCGGCTCCAGGATATATTGGTTACGAAGAAGGTGGCCAATTAACTGAACCTGTAAGACATAATCCATATAGTATTGTTTTATTTGATGAAATTGAAAAAGCTGATCCCGAAGTCTTTAATATCCTTCTCCAGATTATGGATGATGGAAGATTAACGGATAGTCAAGGTCGTTTAGTAGATTTTAAAAATACCATCATTATTTTAACAAGTAATATTGGTAGCGAAGAGATTCTTGAAGGTCATAAAGAGCTTGTTGCACCTTTGCTACATAAGACATTTAAGCCTGAATTCTTAAATAGAATTGATGAGATTGTTACATTTAACTCTTTAGGTAAAGATGTACAAAGAAAGATTGTTGATAAGATGCTTAATGATTTAAAGTTAAGACTTGCTGAAGAGTATTATAGTGTTAAATTCACTGACTCATTAAAGGATTATATTCTTGAAAGTAGTTATACTCCTCAATATGGTGCTCGACCAATTAAGCGATTTATTCAACATGAAGTTGAGACAACTTTAGCCCGTATGATTGTTGATGAAGAGATGAAACCAAACAAGAATTATCTTGTGGACTATAAAGATAAGAAGATTCTTGTAACGGAAGTCAAAGACTAAAAGTTTAAAAAAGATGGATGCTACCTTGCAATTTTAGCAAGTAGCATCCATTTTATTTTGGGTAGAATTTGGAAAAGTGCCATTTTTGAAGGCAAAATATATAGGAAAAGTGGCTAAAACTACCTACCAAATCTATAGGAAAAGTGGACAAAAATGAGTCGAAAATCTTTGGAAAAGTCATTTTCTCTTTATAAAAATTGGTTCAAAACATGGTAAAAAATATAAGAAAAGAGGTTACGGCATTAAACTTGCGTAACCTCTTTTAAAACTAAATTACAACTAAGCTAAAATATTAATTCTTCCATCACCATAAGCATTGCTATATTTTTCAGGAATCGTGCCATTTAATTCATCACGAATATAATTAACAAGTGCTTGGTTATCAATAGAAATATCTTTAGCAATAATTTCAGAATCTTTTAAGCAAGTATTACCATCACCTTCATTAAGGATGGTGTAATTTGCGCCAGCTACTGTATAAATCTTATCTTTATCAAGCAAAGTATCACCAACATAGACGTTTTTAATTCTTCGTTCGCCAGTAATTTCTTTAAGGATGTTATTGCTATCAACAACAACTGGAGTAGCAATTGTTGTATCAACATCGAATTTAATTCCTGAAACTTGTAAGAAACCACCAAATTCATTTGGAAGTTTATAAACACCAAATTCTAAGCAATCAAGGATACTTTGTCCACTTGCTTTAACCATACAAAGTTGATTACTAAAGGCTAAGGCAGCAATAGCTTGACCATAAGTAATGTTGCCTTTTGGAATATCTTTACGAACGCCACCGCCATTAACAATTGCAATATCAGCATCGGTAGTGTAACGGAAGGAATCAACACATAAATCACCTAAATTAGTTTCTTGTTTACGAACGATTCTCTTTTTAGTTTCTGGATCAAGAATTGTGAGATCATAATCAGTTTTGCCAACAACCTCATTTAATTTTTCATTAAATTCAGCTTGGATTTTTGCAATATAATCGCTAATTACCGCATCTTTTGTATCATATTCTTTTATAAGACCAGTCGACATACTGCCATCTTTATTAATGTAAAGCATCCCAAATGATTGAAATTGAGTTCCAGTTGAAGAAAGTAAAACTCTATCGCCATCTTTATTTTTAACACGGTCGCCTTCAATAACACTATGAGAGTGACCATCAAGAACAACATCAATTCCATTAGTATTTTTGATTAATTCTTCACTCATATATGGTGATAAATCAGCTGTAGAACCTAAGTGTGATAAAGCGATAACGTAATCTGCTCCTTCGTTACGTGCTGAATCAACTGCGGTTTGCACGGATTTATAAAGTTCACTTCCATCACCTTGGGAGAATCCATAAATAAAATTACCATCAGCATCTTTAAAATAGGCAGGAGTGGAGGAGGTAATTGTCGTTGGTGTAGTCATACCAACATAAGCAATCTTTACATCATCATATTCTTTAATAACATATGGTTCTAAAACTGTTTTATTCGTTTTTAAATCCATAAAATTAGCGGAAACATAAGGGAATTTTGCTTCTTTAGTTAAATCTAAGAAAGTACTCATTCCATAATCAAATTCATGGTTACCTGGGATAGCAACATCGTAACCAACTTCATTCATAATTTCAGTTATATATAAACCTTTAGAGATAGTACCAATAGTGTTACCTTGAATAGCATCTCCACAATCAACTAAAGATACATAATTTCCTTCGGCTAATAAATCTTTTTTGCATTGTGATAATTCAGCATACCCAAGGGTTTTATCGTCGCCAACTTGACAATGGACATCATTAGTATAAAGAATTGCTAAATTCTTATCTAATTTTGCTTCTACTGCAGGGCACTCTTTGCATTCTTCACAAGTACAATCAGACGATTTGCAACCTGTAAGAGCAAAAGCTAATGCTAATAATAGTATTAATCTTTTTTTCATATGTTTTATATTTTCCT
>Ga0265294_10005372_pt1 | contig 15649 bp, 12 predicted proteins | sample MunlanPumphouse3_FD_192504 | JGI IMG/M metagenome (GOLD analysis project Ga0265294, IMG submission 192504) | Groundwater microbial communities from a municipal landfill in Southern Ontario, Canada - Pumphouse #3 | ecosystem: Environmental > Aquatic > Deep subsurface > Groundwater | place...
TCATTGCTACTATTTTAATTGCATTTTGTATTGATTATTTTTGGGTAGCATAATCAAAAGCTTATTACCAAATTGATTAGGTATCTCTAAAGCAGACGGATAATAGAAAATCATATTTTGTGTTTTAAAGTACAAAAAACATATTATTAAAATCTTCAACAAGGATGCATCGGATTCCATACAAACCAAAATTGATAGAAGACATAGTACAAATATTCGTCGAATCTTTCATTCTTAAGAAAGAGAAAGCAATTACTTCATTATTTAGAAAGACTAGTGGAAATACTGGTCTTTTTTGCTATCGAAAATTCATTTCATATTGATTATTAGTCATAATACGATATTTCAATAATTGTAAGGTACGAACTTTTTGAGAGGGGTACCGAAAAATAACATAGGGAGACGAATTGTATTAAAATGGTTGCCCTTACACATATTAAATTTCTTTTATTACAATTCATACATACTATTTCTTCTTTTTAGGAGGTACGAAAAGTATCTCTTTTATTATACGATGAGGGGTACGAACTATTTTATAGGGGTACGAAAAAATAGCAGAGGGGTACGAATTGTATCAAAATGGTAGTCCTAACACATATTAGCACGATAGGTATGATACAATATTTTCATCCTTTTTTAATACGCAGAAAGGGAACATTCTCCTATCTGTACGAAATATAAAGACTTGTAGTAGTCAAAAATTAGGCTATTTATAGGGCTCTTTTTTCTTGCTATTTAACTATTTAACGATTTACAAGAAAACAAAAATATTGATTGTAAAATAAGAAAATGGTTTTTTGGGTTAATGGTTTTGTAATTTATGACAATGGATTTTTTATCATTTAATTAACATTAATTAGGGTATTTGATTTAAGGGGTATACAATTTATTTAATGCAATTTTGATTTGTCATAATTCTGTAACATTTATTTATTATAATATTATATATAATAATGAAAGGATAGTCATAATATATGAAAAAAATTATATTTATTATTTTTATAACCTTGTTTTCAATAGTTCTTGTTTCTTGTCAGTCTACTGCTCAAGATCCAACTCTTCCTTCTGACTTGCCAACAATACCATCGGATTTAGTTGAACCCACTACGCCAGATGATACCGATTGGAATGAACAAACTTATACGTCAATGAGTTTTTTAGAGAATACCGTTATTGCCAGTGATTACTCGGGAATTCAAGTGAGTTCGACAGCTGTTGCATTTGTAAAGGGTGGAATATACGTCTTAAGTGGCAGTTATACAAAAACCTTGATAGTTAGCGCACCTGATTCTGAAGTTAGGTTGGTATTCAATAATCTAGAAATTAATTCTTCACAAGGATCGAGCTTAATCGTTCTTGATGCTGAAAAAGTAATTTTAGATATTCAAGAAGGAACAGATAATTATATAACTGATTCTTCAAATTATGGATATACTGATAGTAATCTTCTTAAAGTTGATGCAGCTATTTATAGTAAAGCGGATTTAGTAATTAGTGGGACTGGATCCCTTTCGATTACTGCTAACTACAATGATGGAATCAAAGCAAATGACGCCTTAATAATGTCAGAAGTGAATCTAACTATTCACTCTGTTGATGATGCCATCACCGTCAATGATTCAATTTCTATTGAAAGTGGGAATTTCAATTTGTTTGCAGGCGGTGATGCCATTAAAGTGAGTAATGATAATATTGAAAAAGGCGAGATTTTTATTTTAGGTGGAAACTTCTTTATAGATTCATTTAATGATGGTCTTCAATCTTCATCGTATATCTTAATTCAAGGTGGAGTATTTGAAATTATTGCAGGTGATGGATATAACGCTTTTTTAGCAACAGATCAGTCAAGTAAAGGAATTAAAGCAACGCTTGGAATTGAAATTTCAGGGGGAACTATAGAGATTGATTCGGCGGATGATGCAATTCATAGTGATGCTTTGGTCTCGATAGTTGGAGGAACGATTACCATAAAAACTGGAGAAAAAGGAATTCATTCTGATAATTCATTTACTATTAGTGATGGAACGGTTACCATTGAAAATTCATTTGAAGGGATTGAAGCAAAAAATACGGTAATATCAGGTGGATTTCTTGATATTTATTCCATAGATGATGGAATTAATGGATCTGATCCTGAAATTGATTCAGCAGAAGCACCCTTACCTAATGAAACTCCGGATTCATCATTATCAACGGCTGTTTTTGAAATAACAGGAGGAGTTCTTATTATTGAATCAAGTGACGACGCTATTGATATTAATGGTATCATCTATCAAAAAGGTGGTATTATTGTTATTAATGGTCCAGTGAGTGGAACGCAAAGTGCTGTAGACTATGATTTGGGATGGGTTGTAACGGGTGGAACTCTGATTGGTGTTGCTGGTTATGGAAATGAAACAAAAGCACCTTCTGAAAGTTCAACACAACTTAGTGTAGTGTATAATACTCAAACAATTAGGTCAGCGGGTACAACGGTTTCGCTCATGGATGCTGATAATAATTTGATTTTTGCTTTTACTCCTACTAAATCATACCAAGCCATTATTATGATTTCACCAGAATTGATTCAAAATTCTAATTACTCTATTTATTTAGGTGGAACTATTACTGGATCGATAGAGAATGGTTATTATGAGGATGCTGTGTTAGAAGGAGCGACCTTATTGAAAACAATCACATTGTCATTGATTGTGAATACTTACAATATTACTTCCAGTTCTCCTTCAAGACCACCAAGACCTTAATTTAATTATGTAAATGATTGAAAGAATAAATATGTATAACAATGAATTGTTTAATAAAAAGGCCGAAACAAGAATACTTGTTTTGGCCTTTTTGTAAGGTTTAAAAATATGTTGAAAATGAAATGATTACTGTTTTAAATTTTTGCCCATATCAAACCAGAAAATAATTCCAGATTCAACAGATTTGCATCCATATTCAAATCCTAAGGATACTTGAATGGCCTTCACAATGGATAAACCAAGTCCGTGGCCACCGTTGGATCGGGTTCTTGAAGAATCAGCTTTGAAGAAACTATCCCATAGTTTTTCAAGAGTTGAATTATCAAGAGGGTCGCACGTGTTATATATTTCAATTCTTATGGTTTTTTCTAAATCTTTAATTGAGATTGAGATTGTTTTTTTCTGATCGACATAACAAATGGCATTGGAAAGATAATTAGATAAGACTCTTTCTGCTAATACTATATTATAATACACATTGATATTATCTATTTTTTGAAGAGAAAAAGTGATTGAAGAATCTTCTATTGTTTTCGAATATTTATCACATATTTTTTGAACAAAAGCATTGACTTCAAAAACACAAAATTTATTTTTATGCTCTCCAAATTCAGATTGATCTAATTCTAATAATTCCTCTACTAAAGAAGTCATTTTAAGTGTTTCTTCCATAATTACACTACAGTAGAAATCAGATTTTGATTTTGACTTGGTCATATTTAAGGAAAGACCCTCGGCATAACCTTGAATTAAAGATAAAGGTGTTTTTAATTCATGTGATACATTGTTGAGTAGTTCTCTTCTTTTTGTCGCCATCATTTTATTAGCTAGCATTTCTTTTTTTAATATTTTATTATTTTCATATAAATCATGAATGGTATTGGATAAACTTTCTGCAAGATTATTGATATTTTTAGATAATTCCCCAATTTCATCTTTAGATGTGATTGATAAATTAGTGGAAAAATCTAAATTTTTCATTTTTTTAGTGACGTCATTAATATTTCTTATTGGTTTTGCCACATTGTTTGAAAGTATATAAGTTAAAGCCATTGCTAATAATAAGATGACAGTGCCTATATAGATTAAAAATTTATTGGTAATAATGATATTAGTTCGAATAGATTCAAGTGGGGTTCTAAGTTCGAGATGATAATCGTTATCAAGTGTACCTGAAAGAATAATAAAATTCTTATTAATGCTACTATCATTTCCAATCAAAACATCGTAGGCTTCTGAAGTAAAAATTGTTTTAGTAATTTCAAGTGGAGGTCTTGGAAGGGTATTGAAAGGATTTTGAAGATAATTTCTCGAGCCATAAATAAGTATTTCATTGGTATCAAGAATTAAGATATCTACGTTAGAAGACGTTTCAATGGATGCGAAAGTATTAAAACTAGTTTGATAATTCAAGGAGTCAATCGCATTGATTGTTTGAAAATGTTCCTTTAAGGTATTTCCTTGTTTTGATATATAATAAGGTTCAAGCAGCAGCGTATTTGCAATAATCATTAAAATAATTAGCAAAAAGCTTAATAGACCGATTTGAAGAAATAGTTTTTTTCGAATTGAGGTCATTCTATCACCTCAAACTTATATCCATATCCTCGGATTGTTGAAATATAGTCGGAAGCTTTTCCTAGTTTAGTTCGTAATCGATTGATGTGCGTATCAACGGTTCGATCTATTCCATCATAATCGAATCCCCACACAAAATCTAATATTTGATTACGTGATAATACTTTTTCCTCATTTTGAATAAAGTAGTTTAACAATCGAAATTCAATTTTACTTAAGTAAATATTTATTCCATTCACCAAGACGATATGTTTTTCTTGATCAATGGTGATGATTCCTTTTTCATAATTAATTTCAACTGGAATCGTTCTTTTGATTAATGATTTGATTCTTGCGAGTAAAACCGTTAAAGAAAATGGCTTTTTAATGAATTCATCTGCTCCATTATAAAAACCATAGAGTTCATCTTTTTCTTGGTTTTTAGCGGTAAGTATAATAATTGGAACATTCGATTGTTCTCTTATTTTTTTGCAAGTGTCCCAACCATCTATGATGGGCATCATGACATCCAAAATGACGAGATGAATAGTGGGATTTTTATAAAATATGTCTAGGGCCTCTTGTCCATTGGATGCTTCCAAAATCAAAAATCCTTTGCTAGATAAGAAATCATTTAACAAAAATCTAAGTCTTTGCTCATCATCTGCAATTAATATTGTTTGTTTCATGAAAACACCTCCTTAACACATTTAAATTATACACTAAAATTGTAACAAATATATTACAATTTCACATATTTTAATTATTGTTATAATTTTGTAACAATTTATGAGTAATATTTAAGTAAAAGAAAGGATAAAATTGATGATGAGAGAACAGCACATAGATAGACATGAACTCAAATATATGATCAACTATTTTGATTATGTAATCTTTAAGAACAAATTTGACAAGATTTTAAAAAGAGATCAAAGCTGTCAAGAGGCGGCTTATACTATTACTAGTTTATATTTTGATGATATACAAAATAGTGCTTTGAAACAAAAAGTCGATGGAGATGCTTTTCGATATAAGTATCGAATTCGATATTATAATCATGACACCTCATGTTTTAAACTAGAAAAGAAATCAAAGTATGAACAAATGACCTCAAAGACATCTTTGGATTTATCCAAAGAAGATGTTGACCATATTTTAGAAGGACAAATTGAATTTTTAAAGGATACTGAATCAGAAGTAGGGACTGCGTTTTATAATGAAATTATCAAAAATCGATTACTTCCTAAAGTGATTGTTGAATATGAAAGGTTGGCTTTTATTCATCCGATAGGTGATTTGCGAATCACTTTTGATACTGCGATTAAAGCATCTTTTCACCAATTTGACTTTACCAATCAAAAATATATTCTCACGCCTCTTTTGGAACCAAATGACGTTGTTTTGGAAATTAAATTTAATCATGAGCTTCCACAATTTATTAAAGGAATTTTAGAATCAAATCATTCTATTCAAGAATCAATTTCAAAGTATGCATTATCAAGACAATACAATTATTATTTATAGGAGGAATATTGTATGTTATTAACATCATTTACTGATATTTTTAAAGCAAGTTTTTTAGAGAACCAATCGTCAATTACGCCGATTCAAGCTACTTTTACCATCTTATTTTCTTTTTTAATTGGATTATTCATTTTCCAAATTTATAAGAAAACATATCATTCTGTTGTCTATACTAAAAGTTTCAATACTTCTTTAATCATGATGACGATGATTACGGCATTAGTCATTATGACAGTTACCTCGAATATTGTGTTATCATTAGGGATGGTTGGTGCGTTGTCCATTGTGCGGTTTAGAGCGGCAGTTAAAGATCCAATGGATATCGTATTTATGTTTTGGGCTATTACCATCGGAATTATTTGCGGGACGGGGTATTATTTATTAGCGATTGCTGGATCAGTAGCTATTGGATTTATTTTAGTAGTGTTCAGTCATTATTCTCGCCCAGAAACACCGTATTTGTTACTTGTATCTATGTCGACTGATGAGGCTGAACAAAAAGTTCAAGAAGCAATTAAAAAATCAGTCAAAAAATATTTTATTCGTTCTAAAACAGTTGAAGAAAATCAAATTGAATTAACGGTTGAATTGCGATTTAAAGATAACGAACTTTCTTTTGTGAATGGATTAAAAGTAATTGAAGGGGTTAAGAATTGCGTCCTTGTTTCTAATAATGAGTATTCTAATTAATAGAAATAATTTATTATTCTAAATAAAAAAATAGAATGGTCAGCCATTCTATTTTTTTGTGGAATGCATCTTTTGGAAAGTTTTAGAATTTTATATTGCTTATCATGCGTTATTCCTTCATTTAATTAAAAACTTAAACAAGGGTAATGGGATTATATGAAGGGTAAATGAGTAGTAGTTATTAGAAAAATGAGAGACTTACTTGACACCCCTATACTTATTAATGTAGAATGATCTTATGTGAAAAAAGGAGTATTAGTATGGAATTGATTCAAAATATTTGGGAATGGTTGATGAATAATATATTAAAAATGAAATGGTTAGAAGATGGGATGGGGCTGTTAGTGACAGATGTTTTTCATCTATCATTAGAAGAAAGAATTGGACAAACTATTCATTTCTTTTTATACGATACAATTAAGATTTTCATTCTCTTAATGGTGTTTATTGGGATTGTTTCTTATATCCAAAGCTATTTTCCGCCTGAACGAACAAAAAATATATTAGGTAAAATGAAAGGAATTAAGGGAAATATCATTGGGGCCCTTCTTGGAACATTGACTCCATTTTGTTCTTGTTCAAGCATTCCAATTTTTATTGGTTTTACAGTGGCGGGATTGCCATTAGGAGTAACCTTTTCTTTTTTGATTTCATCTCCTCTAGTAGATCTAGCATCATTTATGATGCTGGGAACCTTCTTTGGATTTGACATTGCTTTGTATTATGTAGTAGTTGGACTTGTGTTGGCTGTAGTTGGAGGAAGCATTATTGACAAACTCCATATGGAATCTCAAATTCAAGATTTTGTTTTAGAATTAAGGAGTGATGGTATCGAATCTTCTAAAGAAGAGATAAAATTGACTAAAAGACAGCGGGCAATTCAAGCCATTCGTGAAGCTTTTTTGATTTTAAAGCGGGTTTATCTCTATGTGCTTATAGGAGTTGGGATTGGTGCACTTATTCATAATTGGATTCCTACATCGTTTATTACGACTGTCTTAGGGGAAGATAATCCATTTTCGGTATTTATTGCTGCATTCATTAGTATTCCTATGTATGCTGATATCTTTGGGACATTACCGATAGCAGAGGCACTTTTATATAAAGGAGTTGAAATGGGAACCATTTTAACATTCATGATGGGGGTTACTGCATTATCACTTCCTTCCCTTGTTCTTCTTCATAAAGTGGTAAAGAAAAAATTGCTATTTGTATTTATTGGCATTGTTACTATTGGGATTATTATCATTGGTTATTTATTTAATTTTATTATTTAAGGAGGAAATATATGCTTATTAAAGTACTGGGTTCAGGTTGTTCGAATTGTCAAAAGCTTGAAGAAAACACTCAAAAAGCGTTAGCACAATTAAACATCAATGCGAAGATAGAACACGTCAAAGACTTTGTTCAAATCGCTAAGTATGGCGTAATGCGAACCCCTGCATTGGTCGTTGATGAAGTTGTGAAAGTCAGTGGACGAGTGGCAACAGTAGACGAAATTTTAGCCATTTTAAAAAAGACGAATAATTAAAATACTATTTAATGGTTCAGTCTCTTTTTAATTACTACGTTTATTGATGAGTTCATGAGGGTATTTAGTCACGTTTGTAATCAAATAATAAACACGACCATCAAAATGAATGGTCGTGTTTATTATTCTTTAGATAAATGCAGTGGTGGACGTCGTAAACACGTGCTGATGAACGTGTGAATCAGGGCAGGAGAGAAAAACATAAAGCCTAAGATCATCATTCCTAGTTCATAACTCAATGAACTATTTTGATAGGGATGGTGTTTGCAGCGACTAATAAAGGCACTGATTGGGATTCCAATGACATTTCCAAGAGTAATAGTTTGAATAGCAGCAAGAATAATTCTTGCTTTTTGTTTACCATATGTTTTTTGTAAAGTGGCTACCGTTGAAGGGAGCGGATATCCTTTATAATCAGTATAATGCTGAGCAAATAAAATTCCAACACTTTCTTCTGGTTTAATATAGGCGGGATCTCCACTTAGAAAAGCGTTTATCTCTTGTGTTGTAAATCCACCTTGAAGTGCCATTTTGGTGTGAGCATAACTACATACTTCACACCCGTTGACTTCTGTTACTGCGAGCATTAAGCGTTCTATAAATTCATTTGAAATGAGTTTTTTTCTTTTTGAAAAGCCAAGAAGAATAAAACTGCGAATTCCATAGACAAGGCCAAAATATAGTTGTGATAAAGTGATTTTTTGCTTATATTGTTTTTGTCGTTTCTTTTCCATAGTAAGCCTTCCTTTTTCTATGATTATACCATCATCATTGGTTATTAGAAAGATTAATGCATTTTTAATATATGAAATAAAAGCGTTATGTTTGCAAGGTTATTATATTCATGATAGAATAAAGTATCAAATTGAAAAGGAGATAAAAATATGTTAAATAAAAATGTATCAAAATTATTAAACGAACAAATCAACAAAGAAATGTTTTCTGCGTATTTGTATTTAGATATGGCTCATTATTACATCAATAAGGGTTTAGAAGGATTTGCTAATTGGTTTAAAGTTCAAGCGAAAGAGGAAATGGATCATGCCACGCTATTTATTGAGTACCTCCAAAATAATGGAGTTGAAGTAGAACTGGATGCGATTGCGAAACCAACCATGTTGTATAAAGATGATCGCGTTTTGCTTGTTGAAGCACTAAAACATGAAGAGTTTGTCACCGCCTCAATCAATACTATTTATGAGGAAGCATTAAAAGCTCATGAATTTAAAACTCAAGAATTTTTACACTGGTTTATTAAAGAACAAGTAGAAGAAGAAAAAAATGCTACTGACCTTATTTCTGCTTTTGATTTGCATTATCCTCATGGGGTATTTGCCTTAGATGGCAAGCTTCAAGCTCGTGTATATCAAGCACCATCCTTAAAATTAAATTAATTATCTAGTGAAAAGTCAAGGTTAAACCTTGACTTTTTTGTTTTCAAAAAAAATAATTTTTTATTTTTATATATCACTTGATTTTTTTTCATATTTATGTTATTATTACCAAAACAAAAGGTAATACCATATGTCTATTTAATGAAAAGCTTATTTTTAAGTAGTATATAACAAAAAAAATGCTAAATTTTTGTTAAAAAATTGTCGTCTAAAGCGTTTACATTTGATTATTTACGAAATGTATTGAAATTTTTATAGAGAAGTGATATAATTAGATATAAATTTGAAAGGAAGGAAAATTTATGATAACTAAAAGATTTATTCGTGTATTATTTACCGCATTACTAGTTGTCTTAGTATCAGTAGCCGCTATTGGCTGTAAACCAAAAACCCAAGATACTTCTGGGTATACTTATAGCATTTATACGGCTCTGTCTCCATCAAACTGGAATGAACTAACTTATGAGGATAATAATGACACTCAAGTCATGAACTATCTTCAAAGCAATTTCTTTACATTTGATTTCCAATTTGATAACGATGGCAATATCGTAGATGGTAAATTTGATGTTGAATTTGCTGCTGCTACAGCTTTAGAAGATGTATCTGCAGATTATGTAGGCGAAGAATGGGGTATTGAAGAAGGCGATGAACGTCGTGCATATAAAATCACTTTAAGAGAAGATTTAAAGTGGGATGATGGCACTGCAATTAACGCTGAAGATTTTGTATACTCTATGCAACAACAATTAGACCCATTATTCCAAAATTATCGTGCTGACAGTTTCTATGTTGGAGCTACTATTCTTCACAATGCTGAAAACTATGCTAAGCAAGGACAAAAGATTTTTGTTGATAATGCTGCAACTGGAGAACCTAAATATGAAGTTGCTGACTTAGTTAAAGACAATGATGGAGTTTATGCACTTCCAAATGGAGAAGTCGTAAAATTTGGTTTAACTGATCCACTAGATTGGTGTGGTGGTCATACAGTTACTTACTACAGCGCATATTTAGATGCAACAGCTTTTGCGGCATTAGAAGCTCTAGCTGATGAAAATGGACGTGTTGATGTTACTGATGCAACTATTGCATTAATAACCACTTTAATCGATACTGATGATTGGGGACATGAAGGTCCTGGAAATGTGCCACTATACATGGTATTTGAAAATGAATATGCTGCAGTTGATTTTGAAGACGTTGGAATTTTAGCCGAATCTGATTATGAATTAGTTATTATTCTAGACAAAGAATTACCACTTCTTAATGAAGACGGAAGTTTATCATATAAAGCAGCTTATAACATGGCAAATTTACCACTTGTTAAGAGAGATCTTTTTGAAGCCAACAAAGTTCAACCGGCAACAGGTAGTGAATTGTGGACATCTACTTATAATAGTAGTGTTGCAAGAACTGCTAGTTGGGGGCCTTATAAATTAACAACTTTCCAAGCTGGTAAAGAGTATATTCTTACTAAGAATGAAAATTGGTTTGGATTTACAGCTGATTTATATCCTGGACAATATCAAACTGATAGAATTAAATGTGAAACATTAGCAGAATGGAATTCCGCATGGTTGAAATTCCAAGCTGGAGAAATTGATGATATTGGTATTGATGTATCCATCGCAACTGATTATAAATCAAGCGAACGTGCATACTATACTCCAGATGATTTCGTTGCTTCTCTACAATTACAATCTAATAAAGAAGCATTAGCAGCTCGTCAATCTGAAGGCTACAACAAAACTATCTTAAGTTATGTTGATTTCCGTAAAGCTTTATCACTAGGCGTTAATCGTGCTGAATTTGCTGCACAAACTACCACTAGTTCATTAGCTGGATTTGGTCTATTTAACTCAATGCATTACTATGATGTCGCTAATGGTGGCGTTTATAGAAATGAAGATGTTGCTAGACAAGTTTTATGTGATATTTATAATATCGATGCTACTCAATTTGATTCTTTAGCTGAAGCTGAAAGTTCAATCACTGGATATGATTTAACAGCTGCTCGTGCTTTAATTACTCAAGCATACAATGATGCAATTGCAGCAGGTGATTTGAGTGCAACTGATAAAGTTAAATTAACAATGGGAACTGGTACTCTTAGTGAAACCGTTCAAAGAAGATTTGATTATCTTCAAACTGCATGGGCAGAATTAGTAGAAACCACACCACTTGAAGGAAAATTAGAGTTCGAATCTGTTGCTAAAGGTGATAAATGGGCTACTGACTTCCGCGAAGGTGCATATGACATTTGTATGGGTGGTTGGACTGGCGCCGCTTGGGATCCAGGATACTTCCTACTTGCGTACTTATCACCATCATATATGTATTCTAGATCATGGGCAACTGATACTGAAACATTAGAATTTACAATGGTTGGTGCCGGTGAAGAAGGAGCAGACATTACTGATACACTATCATTGTTAGATTGGTATGATTGCTTGAATGGTGCACAAGGCGCTAAATACAACTTTGGTTCAGGAGCTCTTGAAGAAGCTAAGCGATTAACTTTAATTGCCGCTCTTGAAAAAGAAGTATTAAAAGTATACTATACTGTTCCTCTATATAACAATTTTGGAGCAAGCCTAATTTCTTACAAGGTGGAATATGGAACTTATACATATAACACTTTCATGGGATACGGGGGCATTCGTTATATGACTTATAACTATACCGATGCTAAATGGACAAAATTAGTTAGCGATAATAATGGTAATATTGATTATAAAGCATAATTAATTAGTAAACATTCTCAGTGTGGGGCAGTTTTAAAAATTGTCCCACACTTTGATGTTTTTTAAGAATTATCGGGTATGTAATGATGAGTGACTATCTAATCTATAAGGAGAATTACAATTATGTATATGTTTAAATATATTTTAAAAAGACTTGGTTTGATGATGATGACGTTCGGTATTATCATTATTATGTGTTTTGTATTAATCAAGTTATTACCTATTGTTATTGATGTTCAGTTTGGTCAAGATGCTGATATCATTAGAAATCAACTAATTGCAAGAGGATACTACGATCCAATTCCTGTCCAATTTTTCAATTATATAAGAAGGATTGTTGTGAGTGGTGACTGGGGAATTGGCGTTAGTCTGGCTGAATATCGTAATATGCCAGTTTGGGATGTTTTTGTAACAAAATTACCTCCGACTGTTTTAATCAATGTTTATTCTTCTTTAATTGCTGTTCCAATTGGAATAGGATTAGGTATTTTTGCTGCATTGAAAAAAAATAAATGGCAAGATCATACCATTAGTACTAGTGTTATGATTTTCATTTCTGTACCTAGTTTTGTATATGCTTTTCTTGTGCAATACTTATTGTGTTTTAGATTAAAAATGTTCCCAATCACTATGCGTGGGGGATTTGAATACTTTACTTGGGATATGTTTAAATCAATGATTCCAAGTGTAATTAGTTTAGCATTCGGCTCAATCGCTGGATATGCACGGTTTACTCGGGCAGAATTGACCGAAGTTTTAACAAGCGAATTTATGTTACTTGCTCGCACCAAGGGCTTAACCAAAGGACAAGCTACCACAAGACACGCGCTGCGTAATGCGATGGTACCAATTTTCCCAATGATTATTGGTGAATTTATTAGTGTTTTAAGCGGATCATTGATCATTGAAAAGATTTTTAGTGTCCCTGGGGTAGGAGGTTTGTATCTTGCGGCTATCAATAGCAAAGATTATGACTTCTTTATGCTTTTGTCTGCGTTCTATACTTTTGTAGGATTGGCAGCAGGTATTGTTATAGACATTAGTTATGGATTTATTGACCCAAGAATCAGAATGGGGGCGAAGTAATATGAAAGCTAAAGACTATAAAATCTCAAAAGAAAAATTTGTATTTTGTTCCAACGAAGGACGCCTACATGATCAAAAGCTAGATACGAAACCAATGAGTTATTTGAAAGATGCTTTTAGTCGGTTTAAACGAAATCGTGCTTCTATCACGGCAGCTATTATTATTGGAATTTTAATTTTATTTGCTATTTTTGTCCCAATTTTTTCAAAATATACGGTTCAATATAATGATACATATTATCGATATATCTCACCAAAAAATAAATTGTTTGCTGAACTAGGCATTCCGTTTTGGGATGGAACAAAGGGTAAAGAAGCCACTGCTCAGGATTTCTATTTCTATTATTCCATGGGCCAAGAAACAGGAAAAAATGCCATTGTTGATCAAGAATATTCTATTATTCATAAAATTGGGTTAACAGGCAGAGAGGTTACGTATTATAAATATCAACTAGATACCTATCAAGCGGTGGGTGTTGTCCTGATGGATTTGCGAACAGAACAATATCAAAATATCCAAAATTATCAGGATGAAAAAGGTATCCAAGTAATTTATCCTATTACCATTCCTGAACAACGTCCAACTTCTCGTCAAGATGTGAATAAAGTTGGTAATTATTGGTATGCTACGGAAGAAATTAATGGTAAAACATCAATCATTTTAGATGATGATGGAAACTTAATTCCAATTTATAAATCATATACTGGAACTGATGACTATTATAGTGCTTTAAGATATGAAGGGGAAGGTTATTTATACGATTACTCAACTAAAAATCAAACAGGTTATAGTGTTCGTGTAAATTATTATGAATATTACATATATTATCATACGTATGTTTTACAAGATGGCATCACTGAACCGATGTTTCTATTTGGTACAACTAATTATGGGGCAGATATTTTAACATCACTTGCCAGTGGAGCTCGTTTTAGTTTTGCTCTTGCCATTATTGTTGCATCAATTAATCTATTTGTTGGTGCAATTTATGGCGCTATTGAAGGCTATTATGGGGGTCGTCTTGACCTTGCCATGGAACGAATTGTCGATGTGCTGGCAGCTGTGCCCTTTATGATTGTTATTTCTTTATTAAAATATCATTTAGAAAATGTTCCACAGGCGGTTATTTTATTTATTGCCTTCTTTATTACTGGGTGGATTGGAATGGCAGGAAGAACGCGAATGCAGTTTTATCGTTTTAAGAATCAAGAATATGTTTTAGCAGCAAGAACTTTAGGCGCTAATGATCGCCGGATTATGTTTAAACATATTTTTCCTAATGCGATTGGAACATTAATTACTAGTTTTGTTCTCGTTATTCCGGGCATGATTTTTTCTGAAACTAGTTTAAGCTATTTAGGAATTATCAACTTGAATACTGGAGATATGACTAGTGTTGGAACACTCTTAGCAAGTGCTCAACCATATCTCGTGTCATATCCTCACATGATTTTCTTCCCGGCGGTATTTATAAGCTTATTGATGTTAAGTTTCAACTTATTTGGTAATGGCTTACGTGATGCCTTTAACCCATCATTAAGAGGAACGGAGGACTAATTATGGAAAAGAAACTAGAAGTAAAGAATCTTCAGATTTCATTTAGAACACAAGGTGGAATTTTAAAAGCCGTTCGTGATATTTCATTTGATTTGTATAAAGGTGAAACTCTTGCTATTGTTGGAGAGTCAGGCTCTGGAAAATCAGTGACTAGCAAAGCCATTATTGGTATTCTTGCTGGAAACTCGATTGTTGAAGGAGGAGAAATTCTATACGATGGTCAAGATTTATTAAAAATAAATGAAGATGATTTCCACAAAATACGTGGAGATAAGATTGCGATGATTTTTCAAGACCCTCTATCAAGTCTTAATCCTATTATGCGTGTAGGACAACAATTGACTGAGGCGATGATTTTAAAGACCAAAACTAGTCGGAGAAATGCTCGTCATAATTTTAATACAAAATTAAAATTATTAAATGTGAACGCAAATGAAGTCACCACCGATCAAGATCATCAAAATGTCCAAAAGCATAAAGAAGATATCAAAATTTTTGATGATTTTTGTGTTCAGGGGACAAGATTGGAACGAGTTTATAATGAAGCGATAGCTGAATTAATTGGGCTACAACTTACTATTGATAATGTTTTGTTCTTAATTGAAAAGAAACAAAAAATTGATCTTGCAAAACAATTTAAAGAAATCAATCGTGCGATTAAAGCTAGCGTTCATCCATTCGTTCTCATCGTTGATGAAGAAGTCGCTCAATCACAACAAGATTTAGATAATTTACGAAAACTTAGAAAGAAAATTCCTGTAGCTGATGCGGTGACTGTGCTTAAAAAGCTATCAAAAATTGTTAATGAAACTGCTTTA
>Ga0265294_10005373_pt1 | contig 15646 bp, 18 predicted proteins | sample MunlanPumphouse3_FD_192504 | JGI IMG/M metagenome (GOLD analysis project Ga0265294, IMG submission 192504) | Groundwater microbial communities from a municipal landfill in Southern Ontario, Canada - Pumphouse #3 | ecosystem: Environmental > Aquatic > Deep subsurface > Groundwater | place...
TTAGATGATAGATATTTCCCTTAAAATTCCAGAAATATAAGTTAAATATAAGTTAAATTAAATTCTAAATTAGACTTATATCTAAAATTTAACAGTAATAATGGGCAATTTACCAAACTATAAATCTATCATAATTGAGTTTTGCAAGTTAAACATAAGTTAAACCATAGCAGAAACCGACATTAATCTCTTTTAAAAAACACATCTTAAAATCCAGAAAAAAACGTCAATCAATGATAAATTCTTTGTTCGTATGTTCAATGATTCCGCATTTATGCACTACACCATGGATTTGATGTGTTCAGACATATACCGGAAAATTAAGACGGCAGAGGTTTGAGTTCCTCTTTTTTATTGGTTCGGAAAATGAGATATTCTTTTGGAAACACTCAGAATGATTCAGCATTGTTCAAATATATGCGATAAATAAACCATATCCCGATCCATTACGCACCTGCACCATACAAAACAAGATCCGCTTCCACGTACGGCCTGATATACGGGCTCAGATACTTTTCAGACACAAGCTCAACCTCACGTCCAAAGAGCTCTTCTAAGAAGTCAGCAAGATCCAGGAATTTCTTAATCCCTATCGCCCCATTACGAAACGTATACAGTACATCAACATCGCTCTCAGGCGTATCCTCCCCCCGGCTGACAGACCCAAAAACTCCTATTGTTTCGATATCAAATTCTCTCTGGAGAAACGGCAGCTCACGCTCACGTTTTCGTAACACTTCGCCACGAATGCTTACATACGAACCGCTCATCTTTATTCCCTCACCATATGATACCGATATCCGGTATGTGCTCTGTCTGTCAGCAATACTCATAGACATTTCGGATATACGGGGTTATCACGCGGATATCCAGGATGAGATGTCCCCCAAATGATACCCATCTATTACAAGACCCCTATCGGCTCGTCCCAATAATATATGTGCTATACGGGAGTTTCTGGAGAATCTCAACAGAGAGGAAACTCATAATGAAAACCAAAACAAAGGTCACCGGATAGAACAGCCAGTTATCCCAGCCAAATCCAATATACGGGAATATAAAGATAAAAAGAGACACAAAGGCTGCATGGACAAGGTAGATGCCAAAAGAGTAATGCCCGATTTTTTCAAGGAATGCTACTCGTCTCGTTCTATGAGAGACCAGATGCAGGGCTATGGAAAGGCAGAGGTAAAAGATGAGTACATAGAATATCGGCGTTATTACCGCGGCAATATAGTGCCAGTACTGTCCCAGAAAGGGATGAATCAGGGTTAAATCATAGGTAAAAAACTTCTGAGCATACCCAAGAATACCAATAATTGTACCGAAAATCAGAGGTATAGAGAGCCAATACAACGATTTCCTCGGCTTCCATTTTTGCAGTATTTCGTCATATCTCTCCAGAACAACCATTCCTAATATGAAATAGAAGAGGTATCCAAGAAACTTGGTGAAAATTCCCAGTATGGGGGTGGCAACGCCAAGGAGGGATACATCCGGCAGGGTATATGAATTGTAGATGACTCCGATGAAAAAAGATGCAACGAGGAGTGTTAACGTTCGGCCTTTTGATGTACCGTAGTTGTAAATCCAAACGATGACCGGATAGATAAGATAAAACTGGATAATCAACACAAAAAACCAGAGATGGTAATAACATCCCCCTGTTGCGTATCGGTATATGATATGAGGGATGTCAAGAATGATTGGCGTTAAAAGCACAATTGAGCCGATATATGTTACTCCCAGATAAAATGTCGAAAAGATAAGATACTGGGGCAGGACGGATTTCAAGCGTTTTTCATAGAAAGTTTTGATGTCTATTCCTTCAAAATATTTGTTGTACAACACAAAACCGGATATGCATATGAACAGAGGTACGGCAAAATGACTGAACGCATCAATTGCCATGTATACCGATGACAATACCGTAATACCATCCATAATCTTGAAATGATCTGATACATGAATGCTGATCACTGCCAAAATTGCGAATGCCCGTAAAATATTTACTTCGTCGAAGTAACGGGCAGTATTATTCATCACACCTGATGTGGCAACCTTAGCTATAATATTATGTGAGGCATTTTTCGGATTTGGGGATCATGGGTATCCGAATTTCCTTGAAATGAGGAGGTGCTGGTCGCGAACGCGGATGCACGAACGTAATAAGATATATCCCATATCTCATAGGTATAGTACTTGTAACACAGACAATTTTTCAAGAGAAAAATATGAATTTTATCAATATCACACGAGAAAATAGAGAGGAAGAACATGTTTGCTGTGCAATTGCGGATAAAAACCATCAATGCGGGGTAGACACCAAAAAAGAATGGCTAAAAGACAGGATTCCCGAAGGCCATGTTTTCAGAAAATTAGACGAACGAGGCAAGGTGTTTATTGAATACGCCCCTCTTGAAACAGCGTGGACATGACTCCAGGTAAATTTGGGTGTGAACGTTATATGGAAAAGAAAAATATCACATCAGAACGTGGCACCGTATACTACTGGATAGGCGGGAATCAAAGCAAAGATTCAGCGTGTATTGTGTTTACGCATGGCATGACAGCTGACCATACGATGTTTGATAAACAGGTGGAATATTTCAGCAAAGACTATACCATCATTACGTGGGATATCCCTCTTCATGGAGAATCACGGCCTTATGACAATTTTACCTACCAAAATGTTGCACAAGACCTTAATCGGATTTTAACGGCAGAAGAGATAGGCCGGGTAATTTTAGTGGGTCAGTCCATGGGGGGATATGTGTGTCAGGAGTTTGCGATACAGTATCCGAACAAGGTAACGGCCTTTGTTGCGGTGGATACGACTCCGTTCGGAGAGTGTTACTACTCAAAATGGGAGCGATATATCTTAACGAAAGCAGGGAGTATTGCCTCGTTGTTTCCGTATACCATGCTCGTGAAAAGTATTGCCAAAGGGGCGACAAGAACGGAATATGCCTATAATAATCTCTATGATTCGGTTTCAAAATTGAGCAAAAAGGAGATCGTGGTTATCATGGACGTTGCATATAATGATTTTTTACAAAAGACTGAAACCGCAGAATTCGATTTTCCCGTCCTTTTGATACTGGGAGATAGGGATAACACGGGATTTGTGAAGAAATATAATCTGATGTGGAGTAGCCGTACGGGGTATCCATTAGAGATCATTTCGAATGCGGGTCATAATTCAAATGTGGATAATTATGATGAGTTTAATGATAGGGTATCTCTATTTTTGAGCAAATTATAAAAAAAACTATTGTCTGAAAAAGGCATGCGGAAAGGAAGATGTAACAAAAATAGTGTTTGGCGAAACAATACCTCATGAGTGGGATTCATGAAAACAGAACCCTTTTTTCCCTATCACCCGTGAATGAGGCATATGAGAACCTGTGACTCATGCAGATCGGAAATTGTTTATTCCATGAAATCTATGAGTGCAATGGGGTGCTGTTGCAGGCAGAAGGGAAAATGCTCTTCTGACTGCTACGGCTGAGATTATACCCGTTTTACCTGATCCGGATAATGCCGGCGTAGGGAGCTCCTTTTAGTGGTCTTCACCTCTCGCATTATCCGCCTCGATTCAGGGAGGATAATAGAATGGATTTAGATGTAACAAAAGCAATTACCGATACCTGGTTTCAAAGACTTCAGGAAAATCTGGACGTTGATGTGGCTATTGCCGGAACGGGCCCGTCAGGACTCATTGCCGCATTAAGAATTGCAGAAGCGGGATATAAGGTTTCTATGTTTGAGTGCAAACTTGCCCCCGGCGGAGGCATGTGGGGAGGTGCTATGTTTTTTTCCTCGATTCCTCTTCAGAATGAGGCAGTTTACCTTCTTGATGAGCTTGAAATTCCCTATCAGAGATACAATGACAACCTTGTCATATGTGACAGTGTCCTTGCGACATCTGCGCTGATATACCGGGCATGCAGATCGGGAGTTTTGATTCACAATGGCATGAGTGTCGAGGATGTTGTGTTTAAGGATGACCGGGTATCAGGAGTTGTTGTCAACTGGGGTACGGTTGTAAGAGAAGGACTTCATGTCGACCCTCTGTCTTTTCGGGCAAAAATTGTGGTTGATGCAACCGGCCACCCCTGTGAAATCTCAGAGAAGGTTGCAAGAAAGAATAATATAACTCTTAACACGCCGTCAGGAAAAGTCTCAGGGGAGCGTTCCCTGAATGTAACTGAGGGTGAGGCAGAGACGGTTAAGAATACCAAACAGATTTGTCCCGGACTGTATGTCTGCGGTATGGCGGCAAATGGAGTTTTTGGTTCACCAAGAATGGGCCCCATATTCGGAGGGATGCTGCTTTCCGGAGAGAGGGCATCACAGCTCATCATAGAGGATTTAAAGTGAATATAAGAGATTTTGGGTTGTATCTGATAATAACAAACCCTTCTGTCTCATATACGAAAATTGCCCGGGTTGCTGTTGAAAATAACATCAGGTATCTTCAGCTGAGGGAAAAAGAACTCAGTGACAGAGAGATTCTTCTCGCAGCAGATGAGATTCTGGCAGTAACTGATGGCACAGAAACGCGGTTTGTGATCAATGACCGAGCAGATCTTGCGTTTATTTGCGGTGCAGACTGCCTTCATCTCGGTCAGAATGATATCAGCCTTTCAGATGCCAAAAAGATCTGTGGTGGAAAGGTGAGGGCATTTGGACTCTCAACTCATAACCTGAGCCAGGTTAAAGATGCGGTCCGGCTAAATCCGGATTATATTGGATTTGGTCCGATATTTAAAACACCGACAAAGAAAAAACCCGACCCCGTAACAGGAACTGCCATTTTAAAAGAGGCAATAAAGATTGCAGGCGATATTCCGGTTGTTGCAATTGGGGGTATCACTGCTGAAAATCTTCGGGATGTCCTCAATGCCGGTGCAAAAAATCTGTGCATGGTCAGGTATATGATGAATACTACTCATCTGGAGGAGAGGGTGGCAGAGACTACCGGCATAATAAATCGGGCAGTTTTTCAGTCCCCATGACGGATAACCTTTCTTCAATACCCCTCGTGCAGGACACATCATCGACACAAACCCCTTCGGCTGCACTGCGTATGTCGAAGGCGGAAATGACCCTCGATCCGGTAGTCCGTTCCCAGGAACGGTATGATGCAAAAATTGTATATGAAAATCTCGAAGCCGACAAGGTTGGCGATGTCTCTGTCAAGGTTGCGTCTGTTGCGGCGTTCAGTGCCGCTGCCGCTCAGGTAATGGCAGATACCGCCCTTGCCACTGCAATCGGGGGCACACCGTCCCGAAACTATGCAAAGGATACCTTTTCCTGCAAGCTGAAGTGCCATGACCCCTCGGGGGAGACCTACTTTGTCACCCTCTCCCGCAGCAAGGTCCGCATCTATTCCTATGCGGATGATGCTATCCGGAACACGGTTGAGTCATGGGCTGATGGAACGCCTGTGCTTAGCTGAACCGGCGAATGAATGACGGAAACAGGGGTAGGCCTCCTCCCCCTGTTTTTCTTTTAATAAAAATGATACAAAAATAAAGAAGCTCTCTCTTTTTAGAAATTATGGAAAGACTGAATAGATCTCTTCCCGGCTTTTCACCCTGAAAAAGACCACACTCCCATCCAAACGAAGAGAACACCCTATCCGGTACCGACCAACGCGGATACGATAACGGTCGCTGGTTCCTTTTATTTTTCGTATATCATGAAGACCGAAGAGTGATTCTGATTCAGGTATTTCATGAAAAACAAGTTCTTCTATAGTTCCCCGGTATTTTTCCGGAATATGGGAAAGGTCCTTTAGAAATATTTTTTTTGTAAAAACAGGTGACCATGCTCAGGCCTTTTTTTCAGGGTTGCATAATAATCATGTGCTTCCGAAACGGAAAGGGGTTCATCGTCATCGGCTTCGTTCATAAACTTATCAAGACCATAGTCTTCGATAGCAGCTTGTATTTTATGAAACGTTTTGATGTCGAGGATAACACTTACCGGTTCGTTATCATCTGAGACAATATATTGAGGTTTTATATCGAACATGTTCTTTACCCTCCTTCTTTCATTCTTTATGAGTATATGAGGTAAAATACTTTCTCAAGAAATATCAACTAAAATAGTGGGGGCAGTTTTATCGGTCTACAGAAAAAATAGCGAAGAGTCAGATGAATCTTTCATTAAATTCTTTCAGAGATAGATAATCTCAATATCCGAATGGTTTTCCATCAGATATTCTCCCACCAATCGACAATGAGAGAACTCAGGTGTTGACTCGCTACAGAGAAGGCATCCATGATCTAACTGTTTAGGAGTATACATATCTGAAATATTGTTTTTCTTGAGCATCGCCCGATACTGTTTCTCATATTCTGGCCAGGTGATCTCCTCGTTCCGCCATTTCTTTAATAAATCCTTCTCTGTCGCAACCTCTTTCCAATAAACGTAATCAATATCTGCAATAGTCTTCAGGAAATAAGGCAAGTCACTCTCTTTGGTGAACCCTGCCAATTGAGAGGTATTGCTTGCGCGAACATCATACACAACCCGAACCTTATTTTCAATCAGCAATCCGAAGAACTCAGGTGCCGTTTTATGGGTGAATCCGATGCTAAACAGTTTCATGATATCCCTTAAAAGAGTCTCTCTTGCATATCATCAGCAATATCTTTTTCCCCTCGTTTGGTAACCAGTGAAATTGTTTTCTGGTCAGATGAATCAAAACCATCCTTTTCAGAATTGGAATGAGATACAGATGAATTAATGAGTTCCATTTTAGCATTGGAGAGGTTCCTTTTTTGTGGGGAGTTTGCCCGAAAGGTCCCTGACCGACCTAATTTAGAATATAATTCATCTAAATTTCGGTTTGGCTCATTGAAAAGATCTCTTTGAGCGGGATCAAACATCTCGCTGAGTAATTCCTCTTCTAATTCTCTATTCGAAATTAACTCAAGACAAGGCACCATATGAATAACCTTGACTCCCCGTTCCTGTAATTCCCGGGAAATAAGAATGAACCGATGACATTGTTGTGGCTTTTTTTCTACACACATCAAGCAGACGGTGCGGTTCTGTTTAATAAGGTCAATCAGATCATCAATCCCTTTTTGGAATAGAGGGCGTTTCCTGACATCATCATAATTGACAGACCCATCCTCGAATACCAGATCAGGGTCGGTATAATGTCCCCCTAATCGGTCTCCATAATAGAGGTATTCGATCTCATGTGATGCAAGGAACTGTTCAAGCGCTTTCTTGTTGTAGTCCGGTTGATACGAGCTGTACGGTGTAGTGCGTACGTCCACGAAGGTGTCAATCTTTTCCTTTTGTATGAAATACAGGAACACTTCACAAGGAAGATCAGAATACCCCATGGTGTAACACCTCAAACTATTATTGGATTGAATCATTTTCCCCCCATTTACAGAAGGTATTAATCTAACACCTTGTTTATATCGTGTCCTATTGATTGGAGGTAATTCTGTACTTCGGGGGGTTGCATACCACTCAGACACAGATCGCTTTTTTGGTCCTAACAGAAGGATACAACGAATACACCATAAAAGCAGTTCATACACTGTGGAATTGAAAAAACAAGACATATCCGTTTTTTCCGGACATAGTTATCGCAATCCCCCTCGTCTAACCGAAGTAATCAATACCATCAAAAACAAAAAATGGCGTACAATATGACCCTTCCCCAGAAATATCTGAATACATTCATATGCGGAGATTCACTTGAGGTCATGCGGGAAATGCCTGACAAGTGCATCGATTTAGTCGTTACTTCTCCCCCTTATAATCTTAAAAATTCCACCGGAAATGGAATGAAATGTGGCAGTCTTGGTAAATGGGCAAATGCAGCCCTTCTCAATGGTTATCAAAATTATGATGACAACATGCCCCATGATGAGTATGCGTCCTGGCAAAGAGCCTGCTTAACCGAGATGATGAGACTCCTGACCGATGACGGCGCCATATTTTATAATCATAAATGGCGAGTACAGGGAGGCTTATTACAAGACAGAAGTGACATCGTTGCAGAGTTCCCCGTTCGTCAAATCATCATATGGAGAAGAAAGGGAGGCATTAATTTTAACCCCGGATATTTCCTTCCCACCTATGAAGTAATTTATCTTATTGCAAAAAAGGGATTCCGATTAGCGCCAAAAGCCAATGCATTAGGGGACGTCTGGGAATTCGCCCAGGAAATGAAAAATTCCCATCCTGCACCTTTTCCCCTTGTATTAATCGAACGGATCATCTCTTCAACAACGGCGAAATGCATCCTAGACCCGTTCATGGGCTCAGGAACAACGGCACTTGCTGCTAAAAACTTAGGCCGGAACTATGTTGGCATCGAGATATCCCGGGAATATTGTGATATAGCCGGGAACAGACTGAAAGAGTCCGATAAGCCATCTTTAGATCCAACCCTAAAAGAGGATTTACCCGGAGATGTGCCTTAGAATAATCTATAGAGAATTTCGATAAACCGATAGAAAAACCATTAATTCAATGCGAATACGTGAAAAGGATATGATTGGATAGGGAATCCGTCCAATGTTCGGGTAAAAAATATGATTTCAGGAGACCGGAAGCGACAGAGTGTCGCAACCCCCTTTACTCTAACAATCCCTTCATCGCTTTATTATACCGCACAATATTTGCAGGCACCCGGCATCTCCCCGGTTCAGGAGATTTATTAGATATGACAATCACTCCCCGGGAAGGCACAACACCCCACAAAACAAATGCACCGGACAAAACACTCCCCCCCATGCCCACCATATACAGTGGTTCGGATATGAGGTCGCCATTCTCATCATAATACCCGGAATGAATTCCGGTATTATTGCGCCAGATGCCAAACAGTTGCCGAAGGGTAAGTGACGAGCCAGACCGGGTATATGCACTCCCAATCATTGCCGATGAGATTGTGTCATCCAGAATCGGGTCTTCCAGATTTTCAGTAAATACATTCCAGTGATCGAGGATAAAGGAAAGATCCCGGATTTTTTCGGTAGGATCAGTTGAACTCCCCTGATATATCACCAGATAGGGTGATGGTTCCATTTCGGTTTTCTCAGCGTTTGTCATGTTACCCACCATCCTTTACTTGCGTGCGGAACTATAAATATATTACTGTAATGCATCAATGTGCCATTGTAATATTCCACATGGTAATATTTTCGTTTTCCCGACCCATCTTCATCATATCTTTCGTTTTCATATCAGCCGAGATCGCCCGAATTCGGGTATGGCACTGCGGTATTTTTAAAAAAACAATCCGTTAAAAACAGAAAAGATCCCCCAATCACCCGCCAAGTTTATTTTCAGAAGGTAATGCCCCTAATCTAACGAAGAAACCTCCGGGCAGCATATCATTACATGCCTTACCCACCTTATGGACTCACACAGGAAACCGGTAAAAAAATCGAGATGAATCACCCCTACCCTTACCGCAAAGATCCCCCAAATCCTCGGATTCATCTCCGTAATGACACTGCCGTCCGGATTGAGAACGACATGCCCGGAGGCATCCGGAACGACTGCATGTGATGTTTCCCTCTCTGTTCCTGAGATACGAATACAAAATGGGGGCAACGCCTAGCACTACGCCCAGCATTCATTTATCATCGGCACACCAGAGAAGCCTTAGAAAGAGGATTCTGGACGTTTGCTCAAAGTATGTCCAGCGAACATTTAAATATTGAATACCCGTATTCAGGGTGGTGGTTATATGCCTCATGGGAAATTTGAAATTTACAAAGACCGTTCGGGGGAATTCCGGTTCCGGCTCAAAGCAGCAAATGGACAGACCATCGCTATTGGGCAGGGGTATTCCTCCAAGGCATCGTGTATGAAGGGCATTGCGAGCATTCGAAAAAACGCTCCTGCTGCCCAGGTTATTGAACTTGAAGTTGATCTGTAGCTCCTGAATGAAAACCGGGCATTTTTCTTTCGTAACCCCCCCATATATCCCGGACGTTTCTCGCATCCATTGTTAGGTTCGAAAAGATTCGAAGTTAACCATAGGTAATTATCATCCATTCTCCAATAGAACAACAATCCAGCGTAATTGGAGGGTGGAAGAACGTATGAATCAAAACATTATCTGGGGCCTTTTGGGCGCCGGGATCATCGCTGTCGCGGCTATCTTTGGTGCAGTGATCTTTGCTGAGCAACCTTTTGAACCCGTAAACGGAACCGGGATGCAGACATTTACCACAGCATCCGCACTGACGGCATATCTGGACAGCATGCCAAAGCCGGAAACCAGTTATTCGGACCGTCTTTTCAACATCATGGGCGGCCCCCTGAAATCAGTTTCTGAGTCGGCAATGATGGACGGTGCAATGCCTCCGCTTTCGCAGGGGTTGAACAGCCCGTCGTCGGGTTCAGGAGAGGCAGCGGTGTACTCGTCCACAAATATCCAGGTGGGGGGGGTTGATGAAGCCGATTTCCTGAAAAATGACGGGAAATACATCTACCTCATCAGCGGAGGCCGACTGGTAATTGTAAACGCATATCCGCCCTCTGGTGCAGGCATTCTTTCTGAGACACCCATCTCCGGCACCCCGTCAGCACTATTCCTCTCAGGCGACCGGCTTGCAATATTTTCAACCTCTCGAGATACAGAATTCAAACAAACCGAAAAGGGTGTCGCCCCCATCCCGTATACCCGGGGTGTAACCCATGCATACGTGTATGACATCAGCGACCGGAAAAAACCCGCACTCATCCGTGACCTCACCGTGAGCGGCACATACTATGACGGACGCATGAAAGGAACGGATGTCTTTCTCTTTACCCAGGAATATCTCTCACGCTATGGGGATATGCTGCCGATGCCCGAGGTGCGTAATGGCGATAAAATCATTGCACAGCCTCCGGTATCAGTGCCGGATATGTATGGACATTCCTGGCAGTTTACGACCATAACTTCCTTTGACATTCGTGACGGTTCCCTCACCGATGCCGAGTCATTCCTTCTGGGATACGGAAGCACGCTCTACGCATCTCAGGATAATATCTACATCGCCTACGCCTGGCAACCCTACTCCGGAAGGGGCTGGAACGAATTTGGGCAGGCACCCGCAGAACCCCGTGAACAATCCGTAGTTCACCGCTTCTCGGTAGATAAGGGCAAAATATCCTATGCCGCAAGCGGCACCTTCCCCGGCAAACTCTTAAACCAGTTTTCCCTCGATGAATACAAAGGCAACCTCAGGGTTGCAACCACCGTAAATGACTGGGGCCGCGACACCTATACGCAGTACAACAATGTCTATGTCCTTGGTTCTGACCTCGCAATCAAGGGAAGACTGGAGTTCCTTGCTCCGGATGAAAAGATATATGCGGCCCGGTTTATCGGTGACCGGCTGTATATGGTCACCTTTAAACAGATGGACCCGTTGTTTGTCATCGACCTCTCAGACCCCACGATGCCTGCGGTGCTTGGCGAACTCAAGATCCCCGGCTATTCAGACTACCTGCACCCCTATGATGCGACGCACATCATTGGCGTAGGTAAAGAGACGGTGGCCAATGAATGGGGCGGGTTTACCACCGGCGGACTCAAGATGGCACTCTTTGATGTCGCTGATGTGAACCATCCCAAAGAGGTTGCCCGCGTGGAGATAGGTCTTCCGGGTACAGACTCTGAAGCACTGCACGATCACAAGGCATTCCTCTTTGATGCATCACGGCATATTCTCGTTGTTCCGGTGCATGAAGTCGTGAAAGTGCCGGTCACCGGCAAGGACTATGACAGTTATTCGACACGCTCATGGGAGGGTGCCTATGTCTATGGCCTGACGCCGGAGAACGGTTTTGTGTTGAAAGGAACGGTGACACACAATACCAATCCGCAGTCGGGGTATTATTGGGGTTCTTCTGACGCGGTCAAGCGGTCCCTGTACATGAATGATGTGCTTTACACAATTTCCCGCACAAAAATGGTGATCAGCGGACTGTTGCATCCGGACACGGTCTATGGCACCATCAGCCTTCCTTATGGATACGAACGGTATGGTGGGGGGCCTCAGCCAGTTCCGATGTTTGAATAACCTCTTTTTTTATCTATCCACCTCTCCTCCATTTTAGTAAAAATTACCCGTTACACCCGTTCTTCTGAAATTGAGAATATGAACGATACCAATGAAATATCTCGTATTCTTTCTTGGGTATCCATCAGAATTATCCTCTGGCCGAACAGGGAAGGGAATAAATACCTATTCCGGGATACCCGGTATCCATCACCATGAGTCAAAGAAGTCAGCGCAGAGTAACGACAAAATGCTTACCACAAAGCCGCTCATTTTCTATCTCAAAAAACGATATGTCATGATTAAAAAACCCTGAACCTGTTACCCGGCCTTCCGGTTCCGTTCGTGCAGATAAACACCAATCCACAGGAATATACCGCTGAAGAGTACCATGCCGAGGGTGTCAATAAAGGGTCCATAATACCCGGCACCGGTCAGGGCGTACTGGATGATATCCTTTGCATACGTCAGCGGGGAAGCGAGGGCCACGACACCATAGACGCCCATCGCGCTGACGGGGATAAATATCCCGCTCACAAAAAGGAGCGGGAGCCGTATAAAGTTCAGAATCATCATGACATCCCCCGGATTATCCGTGGGGATTGCGGCGAACATAATCCCCATAGCGGAGAATGCAAAAGAGATAAGGATCAATGCACCAATCAACCCGACCGGATTTGCGATCCGGGTGCCGTAGATGGCAATGCCAATTACCAGCGGGATGGTGGCAATGATCGCACCAAAGATCGCCCCTCCGGCAATTTCACCGAACAAAATGGACAGCGGGGAGACCGGTGCGGTTACCATCCGTTCGTAGGTCTTCGTTTTCCGCTCAGTCGGTACTGCCATCGGCCCAATGGACGATGCGGCGAAGAACACCGAGATCGCCATCAGTCCCGGGACGAGCACATCTGCCGAAAGGTTTCGCCCGATGGCAAAGGAGAGGAAGAGAAAGAGGGGGAATAAGACTCCGAACATGATGATGCCCGGACGCAGGTAGTATATCCGGGCGTCTTTCTTTGTAATTGCCCATGCACTCTTCAGCTCCCGCCATATCCGTGCTGTCGGTGGACGTGGTATCACGGCATTTCTCCCGTGCGATGATTACGTTGTTTTTGGACAATCGAAAGAAACGCGTCCTCAAGACTTGGTCCGACGGTGTTGATGGAGAGAATCTTCAGGTGATGCTCCCCGGCATAGGCAAAGACTGCGGTTGCAACATCCCCGGGATAAGGCGTGAAAAGCCGGAGTTTATTGCCCTCGTGACGTGACGAGGTCACGGTCTTTATCGCGGCAAGGTCTTCCGTGACCCGCGGGGTCATGGAATCAAGCGATACCTCGACTGACTGCGTAGTCTGTATCGTCTTTTTTAGGTTCTCAGGAGCATCCACAGCGGCAATCCGGCCCTTTACAATGATGGCGATCCGGTTGCAGAGCGTGTTCGCCTCTTCCAGCGTATGCGTTGTCAGAAAGATCGTGGTCCCTTCACGGTTCATGCGGGAGAGGATCTCTTTTAGGAGAAGTGAACTCTCTACATCCAGTCCTGATGTGGGTTCGTCCAGAAACAGAATGTCAGGCTCATGGATCAGCGCCATGCCAAGCGTGAGTTTTCGCCGCATGCCTTTTGAAAAACCATGCACTTTCTTATCCCTGAACTCAGCAAGGTCAAAGATATCGAGGATCTCCCGCGCCCGAGCGGTCCGTTTTGTATATGACAGTCCGTACAGTTCCCCCGCAAACATCAGGTTGTTCCACGCAGAGAGGTCCTCGTAGATGTTCGATACCTCAGGCACAACACCAAAATGCTCTTTGGCGTGGTATGTATCCCGTGCGATATCGTAGCCCATAATCAGTGCTGTTCCCTCCGTTGGTTCTGAAAGCCCGGTGAGCATTCGGATGGTGGTGGTCTTACCGGCGCCGTTTGGGCCGAGAAAACCGAAGAATTCCCCCGGTTCCACATCAAAACTGATGTGATCGACCGCACGAAATGTGCCGTAGTCCCGCGTAAGATTATCGACACTGATTGCCTTCATGGACTTTCCTTTCTCCGTTGGTTAAAGCAGTTATTTAATGACGAGGATTATCATACGTTCAATGCATTGAATCCCGCGAATACCGTTCGCTTCTACCGAGACGAGATGCCCGGGACCCACATCATACCGGGATTCTTTCGATGTGATGACACCTTTCCCTTCAAGAACGAGAAATATCCCCCCGTGTGGTTCGGAATGCGGGGGGATTTCCTGACCCTGGTCAAGGCAGATCATGAACGTGCCGAATCCTTCTTTTTGAATGAGGTCCTTTTTCACAAAATTTTTTTGCGAGAACTCTGCGAGCTCGTACATAGTAATATGCAGATTTTTTTCATTATCCATTTTCATCCCTCGAAAAGATACGACAACGAAAGAAAACGAATTATTCCGTTGGTATAGTTACCTACTACCCATTGGATAGCATTAAAATTATCCCGTAAATAGCGATATTGTGGCGGTGGGCGATGATAGTGTCGAACGTCCGTTATGTGCCCTTTCGATGATGTGATAAACGCCATTTTTAAAAAGTGAACACTGCTTCTGCTTCTGCTTCTCAGGATGGGAATTCATACAACGATCCGGGATCAGTTCGGGGCCACTATCAGAGACCCTCAGGGGTCACCTCAGCGAGATATTGATCGGCGATATGCGTTTTCAGAGATCCTGTCCCGATTGAGTCGCATCTGTTAAAAGACGGTGAGGCGCTCCAAAAAACGATGATATCGCTTTGGAAATGGGCGGCACAGCGGAATAATCGCACCAGAGGGATGTTCATTTCTGTCTGCGAAAAAATCACCTCCCCGGGGAAACGGTCCTATGTCAATTGAAAAATCGTGATGTTCCATGTAAATCCATTATTTACAAAAAACGGGAGATTACCCCTGCGCCCTTATTCTACCTTTTTTTAAAGAAACCTGCATTGTTTCGTTTCAGGAAAAGGCATGCACACCAGATGCCGTCAGCACAATGAAACCGGAACATACCCATATAGTATCATAAGAATGGGCCTGAGCCGTTTGTTTCACACGTGCGTTTCAGCCACTGAAACGGAAACCACACCTCGTTCCATGCCTTATCAAGCATGGTTGCATAAAAGTGGTAATCCGGGCTCTCTGCTCTCCACCCGGGCACAACTGCCTTCATACGGGCATCCTGCACCAGATACTGCACATCCATCCCCGGCTCCAAAGATAGCCCTTCGGAACGATACATCCGCACAACCGCAGCAGAGATGGAGTTCTGCTGGTAGGTGGTCTTACTCAGCCTGCGGCGTATCACAAATGAGGAAGGCGGTGCATCGGTCATGGTATCCCGAGCGGAGCGGTAAATCCCGGCCACCTCGTCTGCACACCCAATCAGTTCATCCGCTGAGGTAACTTTTCCCATCAGAGAAAAGCAGGACTCCTGCATTGCACGAACATACGGAGGAGTGTCCCGCCGCTGTGCCATCACTCCCCGGAGTTTCATCGTGCCATCCGTGAGACGCCCATAATAATTGCTGTATGACCCCGTCCCGTCGTTTTGCGGAAGAAAAACCAGCCAGTCATAATCCTCGCGTTCGGTGGG
>Ga0265294_10005374_pt1 | contig 15645 bp, 14 predicted proteins | sample MunlanPumphouse3_FD_192504 | JGI IMG/M metagenome (GOLD analysis project Ga0265294, IMG submission 192504) | Groundwater microbial communities from a municipal landfill in Southern Ontario, Canada - Pumphouse #3 | ecosystem: Environmental > Aquatic > Deep subsurface > Groundwater | place...
ATGAGGAACTGAGGTTCTTAGAACCAAAGCCGATGATTGAAATACTCGTAAGAAGCTCCACCCTCAGAAGTCCAGTTTACCAGACGAACAGGGTGGTGTAGTTCACTTTGATAATCTGCCTTTAAATTCCATTTATCCAGAGTTGTCCCTGCCTTGGAAATTATATCTCCCACTCCTCAGTATATAGTTACGAACCTCACATTTTTGACTCATGCTGAATCCAAGATTCATCATGAGCTCCATCCATTTTTGAAATGGAGCACAATGGAAATCGCGGGGAGCGATTTTCTTTGGTTATTTTTGAAAATATTTTCGTAACTGTAATGAAGAAGGCTCACCACTTTCACAAGTGTTGAGCCCGTATTTAATCTGTGATTTATTACGAAACCAGACTTTTTACTAAAAGTATGGTTTTCGACTATAAATATATTCTGAATCTGGGGTTAAGAGTTATAGTTCCAAAAAAAGGTCTTATTGTAAGCAGGATGCCAGGAACAGAGAGTCACTCCTGCACATTAATGGTTCTCTCAGCATAATGATCAAGTGAATCAAAGAAGACCTGTTTTGCCTGTTTTGCACGTTTCTCATCACCTGAGAATATGTCCTGTGCAAGATATTCAAGTGGAATCAGATAGAAGTGAAGTGAATGATAGCGTTTCTTCATATCCCGCAGGTGGATGGTTGCCTCATCTTCCTTTCCTCTCATCAGGAAAAATCCCAGATCAAGGAGCTGAAGCAGGTAGAGTGGCATTCCTTTCTGCAGAGCCTTGCTCCTGAAGCTGACATATGAGGATGTCCCGCTGGATAGGAGAGACAGTTTAATACCATAGTAGACAGGTTCAAGGCTCTGGGGATGATGCTGCATCATCTGTTTTACAACACTTGCTGCACCAATACCGTCATATGCCTCAAGTTTCAGATTATACTGCTCACGGAGGAATGAGAGATCATTGTAAAATCTCTCTGTTGCGAACTTCAGAAGTTCGACACGTTTTTCTTTGTTTTTGTCTCTTTTTGCCTTGGCAATACCAACTTTTATGAACCATCTCTCACTCGGGAACCAGTTGAGTGAGTTTGTAATCATCTCCCAGAATGCTCTTTCCATAAGGGAGTTTTCAGGTATGTCAAGCTGACGGAGGTGGAAGATGTGAGGCTGAATACGTGCAAGTTCAAGGAGCTGCTCACGTGCCAGGAGTTCAAGCCTGCCAGGCCTGTATTCCTGGCCAGGGGTGTGCTTCTTGCTCTCTTCCTTTGCCAGTTCATAATAACAGAAGGCAATGTAGAAACCAATCCTTGCGTCATACTTCCAGTAATCAGAGAAATAATTTATTGCGTCCTGGTATTTTCCTGAATTCATAAGTTTGAGTCCTGCCAGGATCTTCAGTACTGCCTTGCCTGATTTCTTCCTTTTTGAGCGGACTGCGTTGCTGCATATGCGTTCAATGAAATTTATGTCCTCTGCCATCTTGCTGGCGGCCATGAGCCTGTATGCTATTGCATCTATGAACTCATCATAGGTCGTGTCATCGAGATCAGGGAATGCATTGTCAAGAGAAGAGATAATATGGCCAAAAAAAACAGGGAGGTTTGCATTGATTTTTGGTGAGTATTTGTCAATATACGCGAAGAGATCTTTCTTCAGAACATCTACTCTTTCATATTTGATTGCATCTGTTAATTTCTCCCCTCGTACCATGGCACATCACAATCCCTGATTAGGATCTGCATATCATTTAATTATAAATATTGCCATTCTCATTTGCAGATCTCAGAATAATAATACTCACCGACTGAGCGTTGTTCTCTGTCAAGGTATGATTCTGGTTTATTAATCCTTGGACGCCCACTCTTGTCACGACGGAATGTGATATCCAGTTCTTTCAGGAAATGATTCATACCTTCCTTCATCTCGAAGGGACCATATGCCTCACCATGTACGCCAGGCTCACCATCAAAGACCAGCAGGCGTTCACTGATCATATCAATGAGGTAGATATCATGGTCTATTACGATCACGCCTGAATCGTTGTTTTCTGCGTGACGCCTCAGTGTTCTTGCGAGTTTTACCCTCTGCTCGACATCAAGGTGGGCACTGGGCTCATCAAGGATATAGATGTCAGCATCCTGGGAGAGGCAGAGTGCTATTGATACTCTCTGGAGTTCACCGCCTGAGAGCTGATCCAGGCTGGACTGGAGGATGGGTTCAATTGAGAGGGGTTCGAGGATCTCATGCTGATAGTATGATGTGTCAAACTTCCTTGTGCTCATCCTGAGTGTCATCTCGACTGTGTTGGATGAGTCTGATTTGACATACTGGGGTTTGTAGGCGATCTTGATCTCTTTTGAGAGTTTCCCGCTGTCTGGCGTCTCGGCACCTGCGAGTAGTTTTGCGAAGGTACTCTTACCGATACCATTTGCACCGAGGAGGCCAAGAACCTCACCGCATCTGATCTCGCCGCCATTCACTGTAAGGGAGAAGGAGTCGTAACTCTTTTTCATCTGGGGGAATTCCATGAGGATCTTGCGGCCGACACCTCTGGTATGTGCACGTTTCTCAAATGTCACTGAGTAGTCTCTGAACCTGACATTCTCCTCATTAAGGAAGCCTTCAAGATACTGGTTTATACCAATTCTGACGCCCTTTGGTCTGGTGATTATACCAAATACCGAGGGTTTACCATATCCTATGTGCACTGTGTCTGCAAGCATGTCGAGAATGGCAAGGTCATGCTCGACTATGACAACTGGCCTTTTCTCAGCGAGTTCACGGATCATCTTTGCGGCTATGACACGCTGGTAGATATCGAGATATGGCGTGATCTCATCCAGGAAGTAGAAATCAGCTTCACGGGCCAGGCAGGCAGTCAGGGCGACACGCTGGAGTTCTCCGCCACTGAGTTCTCCTATCTTTCGCTGAAGAAGGGGTCTGAGCATGAAGGCATCTATGTATGAATCCAGCGCACCTCTCTCGTCAGTAGACTTAAGGAGCTCTTCTACATTTCCTTTGAAGACTTTTGGTATGAAATCGATGTACTGGGGTTTTATAGCAGCCTTGACCGCGCCCTCTGAGACCCGCTGCAGATAGTCAAAGAGTTCTGTGCCAGCGTATTTCTTCAGAATCTCCTCCCATGGTGCCTGTGACTCGAGGTTCCCAAGGTTTGGTGTCAGCTGGCCGCTCAGCACCTTTACGGCAGTACTCTTCCCTATACCATTTGCTCCAAGTATGCCTGTGACTTTACCTTCCACAGGGGTGGCCATGCCATAGAGGGCAAATCCATTTGTCCCATAACGGTGTGTAGGTGTTTCAAGTTCCTCAGGCAGGGTGACAATGTCGATCGCACCAAACTGGCATTTCTTGACGCATATGCCACATCCGACACAGAGTTCTTCAGAGATTACTGCTTTTCCTTCCTCACCTATGACAATCGTCTCGTCCCCTGTGCGGACACGGGGGCAGTAGAGGATGCATTCTTTTCCGCATTTCTTTGGATGACACCTGTCATCATGTATAACTGCTATTCGCATGGCGGATCACTGATATAGGGCTGTGAGCAGCAAGGTCCAGCTGATAAACCAGAATGCAAAGGTCATGAATGCCTGATAGAACCAGTCCTTGCCACCGAGATCTGTATAGTCTATTCTAACGAGCATGAAGATGTGTTTCTGGAAGACAATTCCTGCGAGCAGGAGCAGCCAGCCCAGGATGCCTTTAGGCTCTCCCAGAGGTGTGCTGGGGTCTCCGATAAGCACGAATGAGAGACCGCCCATCAATATCCCCATGAAGCAGGCGATCATCGTACGCACTACGCGCTCGGTGTGTTTTTTCTTTTTATCGTCACGGGTGAGTGATGCGCTTTTGCCTGTTTCATCACCGTGCTTTACTTCCTCACTCATCAAGACACCAGTAGACTAATTTTACTCCTGAGAGCATATGTAGTTTGGTATATCAATGGCAACAATGCAGGGAATGAGTGGAATTGATGTGCGTGCGGTGGTTGCTGAGCTCTCTGCATGTATTCCGTTGTGGATCGGCAAGGTCTATCAGTATGATTCAAGAGCCTACGGATTCCGAATAAAAGGGGAGAATAAGGCAAAATATAATCTCATGGTGGAGTCCGGCAGGCGTATTCACTATGTGGCAGAACTCCCACCTGCCCCGGAAAGCCCCTCAGGATTCTCAATGTATCTCAGAAAATATCTCAGCGGGGGAAGGGTAGTTGATATCAGACAGTATGGTTTCCAGCGTGTTGTGACGATCGATGTGGGCAAGAGTGACACGGTCTATCACCTCGTAGTTGAGTTGTTTGATGAGGGTAACATCATCCTGTGTGATAAGGACTACATCATACTCAAGGCTGTGAGGCCCCACCATTTCAAGGATCGTGAGGTGGTTTTCGGGGTTCTCTACGAGTATCCTGGCAGGGATCTCTCCAGCCTGAGTATCGATGAGATGGCGAAGATGCTTGCTGCTTCTGATCGCGATATCGTGCGGTCTCTGGCATCTGAATTTATGCTTGGCGGGCGGCATGCAGAGGCAGTCTGCATGATGGCAGGTCTGGATAAGTCGATTCCTGCGGCAGAGGCAGAGGCCGCTCCTGTATTTGCGGCATATAAGGCTCTCCTTGAGAGGGCTGCATCAGGAAAGGGAGGTGTCATTACAAAATCCGGATGCTGGTCATTTGCCCTGGAGGATGAAGAGGTTCTGAAATCTTTTGAGTCTTTTAGTGAGGCTCTTGATGCCTTCTTCCCTATGGAATTCAGGAAGGAGGAGAAGAAATCAAAGAAGCTCAAACTGACTCGTGAGCAGGTGATCCGCAGGCAGCAGGAGGAGGCAATCAAAAAGTTTGATAAGAAGGTTGAGTCTTCTCAGAAGGCGGTCAATGCGATCTACTCCAACTATGCTCTTGTTAATGAGGTCATAGGCACTCTTGACGTGGTGAGCCAGGAGCACTCCTGGCAGGAGATCGACGAGGTGCTCAGGAACAGCAATCTGCCAGTTGCAAAGGCTGTATTGAGGGTAGTGCCTGCTGATGCGGCGGTTGAACTCTCTCTTGATGATCTCAGGGTGGAGATATTAGTTCATGACAGTCTGGAGGTAAATGTCAATCGTTACTATGGAGTCATCAAGAAATTCAAGAAGAAGAAGAGGGGAGCACTCGTCGCGATGGAGCGCCCTGTAAATAAACCGGCAGTGAAGAAGAAGCAGTTTGTGTTCCTGAAGCCAAAGTGGTTCCACCGCTTCCGCTGGTGTTATACGAGTGACGGGGTGCTCATGATCGGCGGCAGGGATGCCGGTACAAATGAGGAACTGGTCAAGAAGTATCTTGAAGGCGGAGACCTCTTCCTGCATGCTGATGTCCATGGCGGGAGTGTGGTGATTCTCAAGGGCAGAACCTCTCATATGGACGAGGTCGCACAGTTTGCGGCTTCATATTCCAATGCCTGGAAGGCCGGGCACTTTACTGCTGATGTCTATGCTGCAAAGCCCGAACAGGTGAGCAAGACCGCGGAGTCTGGTGAGTTTGTGGCGCGTGGGGCTTTTGTGATCAGGGGCGAGAGGGAGTATTTCCATAATGTCTCTCTTGGTGTCGCGATTGGGGTTCAGATGGAACCCTCCTTGGCTGTAATCGGCGGGCCTGTGGATGCTGTCAAAAAGAGGGCAAAGATCTGGGTTGTGCTTCAGCCTGGCACATTTGAACCAAATGATACTGCACGAAAGGTTGTGCGTGATCTGAGGGCAATGCTCTCTGAGGAGGAGTGGAAGGGTATGAAGATGGTTCTCAACTCAGGAAATGTTGCGGCCTTTGTCCCGCCAGGCGGTTCTGATATTGTGGTAGAGGAATGAAGGCTGAGAAGGGCGATCTAAAGGGATCATATGGGGAGATCAGTCTCTTCCCTGAGAACCTTGATGATCTCTGGCATCTGGCTCATCTGGTGGTGGCCGGTGATCTGGTCTTTGCCACTACCTTCCGCAGTCTTGAGTCATCAACTGACAAGATCAGGCCTGAGAAAACTGAGAAGAAGCCTGTACGTCTGGGTATCAGGGTGGAGAAGGTCGAGTTCCACAGGACATTCAACCGTCTCAGGATCGCGGGCATCATTGAGCATGGGGTGGACACTGGTTCTTATCATACTCTGAATATCGATGCCGGCCATGAGGTCTCGGTCATCAAGCGCTGGCTTGCTGTGGATCTTGAGAGGGTTGAGAGGGCAGTCAAGGCCTCGACCGCCGGTGTGGTCCATGTGGTGAGTATTGAGGATGGGGAGGCACAGGTCTTCAGGATCAGGCAGTATGGGCCTGAGCATGTTGTGACTCTCACCGGAGGGAGTGGGAAGAGGGAAGGTCTGGATATAAGGTCTGCTTTCTTTGAGGAGGTCTTCTCCTCTCTCTCTGGTGTCACAGGGCCGGTTGTGCTTGCAGGTCCTGGTTTTATAAAGGACGATTTTCTTTCATATCTTAGATCACATGAGCCTGAGACTGCTGAGAGGTGCATCTCTGTTGAGACCCGCCGTGTAGGCCGCGGTGCTGTGCAGGAGGCAATCGGTCTTGGTGTCCTTGATAAGATCACCGAGGATATCCAGCTCTCAAGGGAGGTTCGGGTCATGGATGAGTTTCTTAAGAGGATGGGCACTGATGGCAGGGTGGCATATGGTACTGATGAGGTAAGTGCTGCTGTTGATTATGGTGCTGTGGAGACTCTGATGGTCTCTGATGAGATGATGCGTCTGCCTGAGGTCAGTCTCCTCATTGAGAAGGCTGAGAATATGCAGGCAGGGGTTGTGATATTCTCTGGTGAGTTTGATCCAGGTGCGCAGCTGCTGGCCCTTGGTGGTATCGCGGCGCTTCTCAGGTTTCAGATTCAGTAGGGGTGGGGCTCTGTTGGATCTGTGATCTTTATGGAGGTGCTCCACTTGTTAGAGGCAGGGGGCCGAACCCCACGCCCCTTGAAATACTCTGTGTTTCTTATGCTCATTTCACTCGCACCTCAAAGACTCCGTCTTTTCGAACTCGTTTCATTCGCACCTCAAAGACTCTGTCTTTTCGAACTCGTTTCACTCGTTCCTCAAAGATGCAAACGTCCATGGCAGATCGAAAACCTCTGATTTTCTCTTTTCGTATTTTCATTTTCGCTCTGCTCACGCTTGGCTTTAGGATAGTCCCCTGATGGGCGTCAGTTCTCTGGATCCTTGATTATATTATGCCTCCATCCGGCCTCCATCATGTGCGGGGGCTGGCGGGGGCCGCGGCCCCCTGCCTCTGACAAATTGATTTTAAAAGGTCATGTTATAGGCTAAGGCAGGGGGAGCTGGCGCCCCCCGCCAGCCTCTGGCCTCAGGATAGTCCCCCTGTCAGGTCTCAGTCCCTGATCATATACCAGCTAATTATCTGTTCCATAAGGCTACCCTGTGGCTGATTCTCAATCACCCTTGTCTTCTGAATGAGATCGGTTTCTGTGTAGGCAGGGGGCGGCCTGGCCCCGCCAGGTGTCAGAATCAAGAGTCCAGATTATGATTCAGGGACATATACCTGAAAGGGGGACAATCCCATGCTCAGTGTGAACGAAGTGAACTCGAGAAGATGTTTACATCTTCGAGGGGGCTGGCGGGGGGGCGGCATGCCCCCTGCCTTATCAGGCTGACCTTTCTCAGGGAAATATCCTGGTTCCGTGTCTTTGAGTTTTGTCAGATACAGTTAATTCTGGCTTTGAAATGACCTCATGCGATGGGCGGTTTTATGCACAGGCAGGGGGACGTGCGACCTAGCCCACCCTGCCTATGATAATCAAGATGGAGTCTAATCAGAGGTTTAACACTGCTTTCGTATAGGCAGGGGGTTGCACCCCCGCCAGCCCCCCTCGTGATAGTCCCCTTGTCAGGAGGCTGGATCCAGATAATGGGTGATTCTCATTAAAGACGCCCCTCTCTGCTGTGTTGTGAAGGCTGTGATCTGCGGAATGCTCTGGATCCAAAAACGTCTGAAATGTCCTGCGCGATTTGCAGAATAAAAAAAAGGATTATTCTTTTTTCTCTTCAGCTGGGGTTTCTTCAGCCGGAGCCTCTTCTACAGGGGTCTCCTCTGCTGCTTCCTCAGGGCGCTTGAAGGTCTCCTTGAGAATGACATTCTGTACAGACTCGATGTACTGGAAGATCTGGTAGACAGCCATTCCGCGGCCCATGTTCCAGTTCTTATCATAGTTTATGCCTGCTGGCAGGTCGATGGTCAGGTCACCTTTCTTAATTGAGAGTTCCATTGCACGACCACTGAATAGTTTGATTATTGCCTTTGCCTGCTCCTTAGGATTCTCAACAATACTCTCGACATTGAATGAGTATTTCAGTGCCTTTCCTGCGAGTGGGTGGTTGAAATCAACTACTGCACGCTTTCCAACGACATTTACCACGACACCTTCACGACCATCAGCCTGCACACGTGCGCCGAGGACTGGCTTCTCGTTGAAGTTCTTTGTTGGTGCGGACTTGATAAGGCTCTCATCACTGAGGCCATATGCCTTCTCAGCCTCGATCTCAACCTCTCCGTCCTTGCCAATCTCTGCTCCCTCAAGTGCCTCGTCAAGGCCTGGGATAACATGTGCGGCTCCGATGCGGATTACAATAGGCTCGTATGCCTTCTCTTCATGATAGATATCCGCTTCTTTTGCCTTCTCTGCATCGGTTGTGTCAAAGACAACGCCGTCCACCATTCCGGTGTAATTGAGTTTTATAAAATCTCCGCTTTTAATTGCCATGCTCTTGCACCTGTCTCTATCAAGTCAGTCTGATGTAGAGATCTTCTTATATCCATTATCTCTGACTTAATAAGTTCTGTTGCCCTCTATATTTGGCCATGAACATTCTTTAGGGTATCGTTATCAGGATGAGTTGAGATGCTGGATTATAATCCTGAGATGAGGCTATTTCAGTCTGTTATATATGTAGATTGCGTTTAATTATGGATGTGACTGAGAATGCTGGAAGTTGAAGCAAAGGTGAAAGTGGAAGACCTTGTCTCAATTCAGTCTTTCCTTGAGAGAGAAGGGGCTGAGAGACTTGGTGAATCGGTTCAGAAAGATATCTACTTCAATGCCCCGCACCGGGATTTCGGGGAGACTGATGAGGCTCTCAGGGTGCGCTATGCAGATGATGAGGCTGTTGTTACCTATAAGGGCCCGAAGATCGGCCTCACCGGTATAAAGGCACGTGAGGAGATCAACCTTGATGTGAAACGTGGCGACAGGGCTGAGATGATTGTGGAACGGCTTGGCTTCCGTCGCACTGCTGTGATCATAAAACACCGTATAGAATACCGCTGGCAGGAAACCACCATAGAACTCGATGAGGTTGAAGGTCTGGGCACTTATATAGAGATCGAGGTACTCTGTGAAGACGGAGGGGAGGCAGCCAGCAAAAAAATTGAGCAGGTAAAGAGAGATCTTGGGATTGAGGGCAAAAACATCACCGCCTCATATCTGGAGCTCTTCCTCTCTACACAGTGATCAGTTCGACTGAGATATCCTTTGCCTCATCACCAAACTCGATGATGGCGCAGTTCCCATCAGAGGCTGGCCCGGGGTTGACAATAGTGACTCCGTCAACCTCTTTGATCCCTTTTTCTTCGTGAATGTGGGCACAGCAGACAAGATCATACTCTTTCATATGCTTTCTGACGCTGGTACTGCCGACATTGCTCTCTCCAACCTGGTCGAGGGTTCCCTCTGGCGGGGCATGTGAGACCAGCACATTGTGTATATTGCGATCTGGTTTTGCCCTTGTGAGGATCTGGTCGATCTCCTCTTCAGAGAGTTCGAATGGTGTGCCAAATGGGGTGGGATTTGATCCGCCAAGACCCGTCAGTGTGATCTTTCCGAGTTTCAGGGAGGTCCCATGGAGATTCACAGCGCTGGAATCCTCAATTGTCTGGACTATTTCCCTGGGATCACAGTTACCTGGCACTGCAAAGCAGGGGGTCTCTATCTGTGCCATCAGGTCTCTGACCTGCTCCACAGGGCCAAATTCTGTGAGATCACCGGCGATGATCACCATGTCTGGATCCAGTTCCAGGAATGCATTCATTTTCCCGTACTGACCATGAAGGTCTGCAAGGAGAAGAACCTTGATCATAGATTAGTGTTGGTTCAATCCTCTCTAAAGAACCTTGTCCTGGCATCGATCCATGAACCTGTGACTCTGCCATTCAGTGCGAGGCTGCCAAGGGCCTTCTGCACCTCAGGAAGTATGGTTACTGGTGTGGTGCCTGAAAGGGGTGTCCCAGGAAGGGGCGTGAAGTAGTGGGCATGCACCTTGCCGAACCGGGTCACCCACCTGATGAGATCAACGGTCTGCATCTGATCCTCAGGCGTCTCAAATGGCAGGCAGACTATGACATCCACGACTGGCATGACATCATAGTCATGACAGAGTTCGACCGCCTTTATGACATCATCCACTGTGTGCCCTCTGTGGAGACGTTTCAGGACGGCTTCGCTCCCTGACTGCGCCCCAAAGTGAAGTTTCCTGTTGGCACAGTATCTGGTGATTATATCCAGAGAGGCGGTCGAGACACATTCAGGCCTGACCTCACTTGGAAAGGTTCCAAAGAATACCCTGTGGTCATGAAGACTCTTCAGGAGATTATCCACCCTGTCAAGGCGGAGGTGGCGCCCGTCTGAGCCATAGGCAAGGGCATTTGGAGTGACAAACCTGACGTCACGAAATACCTTCGCAGACTCCACGATCTGGTCGATGGTTCTGTGGCGCATCTGTCTCCCAAAGAGTTGGGGTGTCTGGCAGTATGCGCATCCAAACGGGCAGCCACGGCTGATCTCTATAAACCCCCTGACTTTGGTGAATGGACAGTAGGCAGGCAGCCAGACTGATGTGTCAGGAGGTGTGTAGGTATCTCTGGTGGAGACTCCAGGCGGAAGGGGCCCTGTCTCTCCTGCTTCTATATAACTGAGGAGGGCCGGCAGGGTGTACTCACCCTCTCCGACCACCACATAGTCTGCATATTCAGCGACCTGCCTGTAGCATGCCGAGGCATGGGGGCCGCCTGCGATGGTAATGCAGGGGGCATCCCTGATCTCATCGCGCAGCTCAGGCTCATCAACAGAGTTCAGGCTGTAGAGTGTGATGTCATCCTCTGGCCTGTCCACACTCTCCAGTATGATGCCTGCACCCTCACATGCGGCATATAGGGCCGCGTAGGAGTTCCGTGCCCACCTGATATCGCGCCAGTTTATCTTCATTATTTTTGTCTTCTCTGTTTCAGGGGATGATCTCGCATCCCTGATATTTTGTATACTCAAAGTCAGAGAGGGAGATCTCTCCATCCCTGATCATGGTCTCGATCTCTGGCTGCACCTCTGCAAGGGTGTCATGAAGCACCTGTACTGTGTTGCAGATGATCGCCCGTCCTTCTGCAGGCCAGGGCTGCAGGATGTTGGAATACAGGCATCGGCCTCCGCAGAAATCGCGGATATCACAGTCAGTGCATTCATTGCCAATATCTATTGTTCTGAGTGATGAGGGCTCAGTTGTGGCGATGTTGCCGAGATAGTAGTCTTTCATCCCGACCATGCATGGGCAGGCGGCGATGTTGCCGTCTGTCATGATGCTGTAGTTTGCAAAACCCGAACCACAGCGGAGGGGGCTTTTTCTGTGCAGCAGCATATCCTGCATGGCCCCGAGGAAGGGATACCACCTGAGAACACGTCCATCTCTGTGCATCAGATCCACCCATCTCCTGACAAGGTGTCTGATGCCCGGGTTGTATGACTCCTCTGCCCAACGGCCAAAGTCGCGCATCCCGTAATCATTCCAGAAATTCGCGTCTATCTGCCAGTGGATAGATGAGAATGAGAAGTCCTCGTTATCTGCGAGCCCTGTGACTGCCTCCTCGATATCTGTCTCCTCTGTCACAGTCATCCTGGCAATCAACTCGCCTCTGTAACCCTGTTCTCTGGCCTGGCAGAGATTTTCAATGATTCTCCTGTATGTGCCCATGCCCCTGTAGTGGTCAGTAAGCCTCTCAGGCCCGTCGATTGAGACATATATTGTGGAGAACCTGTTGGTATATTCAGGTTCCAGGCTGTCAAGGAGTGTGGCATTGGTGTGTATTATAAACACCTCAACACTGGCATTCTCCATGATCTCCCTGATGAGATCAGGTCTCATCATTGGCTCGCCCCCATAGAAGGTAAGACCTGCATGTGGGTCCTTTTCCAGGAATCTGTACAGGTCTGTCAGATCTACGGCCAGTTCTGATGGCAGGCTCTCGTCTATGACCACATTCTTCTGGTGTTCTGGTGCTGGTACCTCGAATAATTTACCTCTGCAGTAGGTGCAGCAGAGGTTGCAGTCATCTGTAAGGATAAGATGGTAATGCAAAAAAATCCCCTGATCATTTCTGTCTGAGAAAATATAACTCTGGGGGTTTTGTTGTTCAGTCTTCGATTACCCCTTCATAGATAATCGTGCCCTCATCGCCGTCTACTGTGGCCATCACATCGTTTTTCAGACTGCTTATAGGGGTTTTTGGGCGGTCGATCATCGGGATTCCTGCTATGATTGCACCTGTTGCAATGATTGGCTCGGCCTCTGAGTTGATGATCGCCGCAGGCGCCCTGCCATTCTTCTTAAGGGCATACATTACATATGAACCGACTGTTGAGCCCTTGCCATATGGAAAGGCCAGTACTCTGCCATCAATTGATATTCCCTGAAGCGGGTGGTTCTCTTCCAGAACAATGCCAGTCTCAGGGTCAACCCCTGATAAGAATGAGATCGGTTCACTGCTGATCAGAAGTCTGCCACTTCCCTTGCCTTTTGCAATTCCTCTTCCCTCTACTGTTATGGACATACCTAATAAATGGTCTAAGGTTCAAGATAAATATAGACATGGATGAGAGCGTCTTTGACAATCAGGGTAAAGGGACAGAGCTTACGAATCTGAGGATTCAGGAGCTCAATGCTAAGGTGATTGATCTCAAGGTAAAGCTTGATGTCCAGGCAAAGGAGATCAATCAGCTCAAGCGTGAGAATGCCCAGCTCAAGAGACCTCCGTTATTTGTTGCGGTGGTTATTGATGTGCTGCCTGATGGCACTATATATCTCAGGCAGCAGGGTAATAATCAGGAATATATCACACATGCGGCCGAGGATCTCGGTGGAGACCTGAAACCGGGCATGAAAGTCGCAGTAAATAATGCCCTTAATATTGTCCGTATGGTTGGTCAGACCGTGGATTCACGTGTGCGTCTGATGGAGCTTGAAGAAGCACCAGTCGAGACTTTTGAGCAGGTCGGCGGGCTTAAGGATGTGATCGAGGAGGTGCGCGAGGCAGTCGAGTACCCACTTACAAGGCCTGAGATCTTTGAGCGCATTGGTGTCAAGCCTCCAAAGGGTATACTTCTATATGGACCGCCTGGAACAGGCAAGACTCTGATAGCCAAGGCTGTTGCACATAAGGCAAATGCGACATTTGTCAGAATGTCTGGCAGTGAGCTTGTTCATAAGTTCATTGGTGAGGGTGCGCAGATGGTGCGTGATCTCTTCTCACTGGCACGTGATAAGGCTCCTGCGATCGTCTTTATCGATGAGATTGATGCAGTGGGAAGTATGCGCACTCAGGACGGTACATCTGGAAGTGCTGAGGTACAGAGGACACTGATGCAGCTTCTTGCTGAGATGGACGGGTTTGACACCCGTGGCGATGTCAGGATAATGGCAGCAACCAACCGCGTGGATATGCTTGACCCTGCCCTCCTCCGCCCAGGACGGTTTGACCGTGTCATTGAGGTGCCTCTGCCTGATGCCGGTGCCCGTCATGAGATCATGAAGATACACTCTGCTCATATGAACATGGAGGGTGTATCTCTGGAGATGCTTGTGAACCTGACAGAGGATTACACAGGTGCTGAACTCCAGGCTGTCTGCCGTGAGGCCGGTATGATGGCTGTCAGGAGAAGCGCAATGTCTGTGACTGAGAAGGACTTCCTTGATGCCATTCGTAAGGTTAAACAGAGATCGACGAGTGATGACAGGATGTTCATCTGATTATGGATATTCTCTTTGTGCAGAAAGAGGGTACAGACCTTCATTCCACTCTTTTTTCGTCTGAAACCAGCCGGGATATCCTTCGTTTTTACAGGCCACGCAGGCTGGATTATGGTGTCTCTGTCACCTGTGCCACTCTTGGGAGTGCTCTTGCCCTTGTATCTGAACTGAAGTGGTATGTGAGGCGCTATGTCTCATCTGTGATTTTTGAGATTGAGGAGGGGATCTACTGCACCAGGGCCTATGCCATAGATCTCTATGAGCATGAGGAAAATCTGCATAATACCTGGGCATTCTGCCACATGATCGGGATCAGGGATGGTTATGAGGCCAGGATGATTATACCTGAACCCGGGCAGAGGGCAGAGGATTACCCTGAATTTTGTGATTCTGTGGACACTGTTCTGACTGTCAGATGCAGTGAAGATGAAATTTCTGAAGATCAGTGAAAAATAGCGTTCACCGGCTTTGCCGGGCATTTCTTTTTTTATAACTCCTCAAATCTAATCTTTGCGCTGTAGTTATAGGCAGGAGGGATCTGGTATGTCTGGTGATGAACCAGCCTATCTCAGACACCTGAGATCAGGCGAACTTGAGGAGAGGATTACGCCTGCGTATAAGATCCTCTCTTCATGCTCTCTCTGTCCACATTGCTGTGGTGTAGACCGGGTTCATGATGAACAGGGTTACTGCGGAGCCGGCCTTCTTCCTGTGATCTCAGGTTATGGCCCTCATTTTGGGGAAGAACCGGCTCTTGGTGGCAGGTCTGGTTCTGGAACAATCTTCTTCTCAGACTGCACGATGAGATGTGAATTCTGCCAGAACTATATGATCAGTCAGTCTGGTCAGGGCAGGGAGATCACATGTGAGGAACTTGCAGGGATCATGCTGGTGTTGCAGGGGCAGGGATGCCATAATATTAATCTTGTATCACCGACCCACTATGTGCCCCAGATCCTCAGAGCTCTTTTTATTGCCGCGAAATCCGGTCTTTCCATCCCTCTGGTTTATAATACTGGCGGGTATGACTGTGTCAGTACCCTGAGACTCCTTGAGGATGTCATTGACATCTACATGCCTGATGCAAAATACGGAGATGATAAAATTGCTAAGACTCTCTCTCATGCTCCTTCATATACGAAGTTCATGAAGGACTCTGTCAAAGAGATGCAGAGGCAGGTGGGTGATCTTATCTGCACTGACGGTATTGCCAGGCGTGGCCTTATTATAAGGCATCCTGTCCTTCCTGATGATCTTGCAGGCAGTGAGGCTGTGCTGACTTTTATTGCTGAGGAGATCTCAGTGGATGCCTATGTTAATATCATGGATCAGTACAGGCCTGAATGGCATGTCCTGACTGATGCTTCTGATCCCCTGTTTTTGAGGCTGAGGCGTGAAATAACCCATGAGGAGTATGAACAGGTGATCGCTCTTGCCAGAGGGCTGGGTCTGCACAGGGGGTTTCCCTGGATCTGAGGATGGTCAGGGGATCATTATTCTGGTGACTTTTATTCCTGATCTTTTGTTGCCGCGGCCTGAATCCTGGGGTTTTGTCTTGATGGGGGGGGACTTCCTGCTCTGCCCGGCTTATCT
>Ga0265294_10005375_pt1 | contig 15644 bp, 29 predicted proteins | sample MunlanPumphouse3_FD_192504 | JGI IMG/M metagenome (GOLD analysis project Ga0265294, IMG submission 192504) | Groundwater microbial communities from a municipal landfill in Southern Ontario, Canada - Pumphouse #3 | ecosystem: Environmental > Aquatic > Deep subsurface > Groundwater | place...
TGACCCGGATTCAGTGCTCCCTGGACGAGATCCGGTTCGACATTAACGCGGAGGCGCCCGAGCGCTTCGGCATCTAACGGGAGGTATCACATGAGGTTGTCGCGTAGCATGATCTGTCTGGATTGTTCCGATGTATTCGATGTCCCGCGCCGTGGACGGTGCCCGAGATGCGGTTCAGGTGCGGTGTGGCCCCTGGGCAAATGGATTCCCGTCGCGGCGGGCGTGCCGGATGTGCGCCGCCTGCCGGCAGAGACCGAAAAGGAGGCTGCCGCTTGATTACGCTGTCCCAGCATTTTCGAGACAACTGGCGAACCCGCGTCGGCGGGGAGCCGGACAAGGACGCGGTGATCCAGGCCGTGCTCGACTCGGTCGTGGTCCAGAAGGGCCGCTTTTACTTCGACATGGCCGGCAACCGCCGGAACCTGCTGACCATCCTGTGGAACGCCGATCTGAACGTCGTGATGACGGCGGACCACGTCACCGGCACGATGGTCAGCGTGCTGACACCGCCGGTGTGCGACAAGTGGAGGGTGTGCGATGCCATCGTCGGATGAATCGATAAACCCCTGCCGGATCTGCGCGCACCACCTGGCCGGCGGCGACAAGAACGCCGACTGTTGCCGGGGATGCGCCGACCGGGTGAAATACGTGGCCGCCATCGGCGGCATGTTCGGCCCGGTGCCGATCGAAATGACCGATATGGGGCGACGCCGCCCCGCCATAAATAAGGAGGAGAATGTGAACCCTGACGTTAAAACCACCAATGTAACCGAGGTCGTGGGTGCGCCCGAAACCACCCGCACCTGCAACAAATGCGGGGAAACCAAGTCCCTGGACGAGTTCCGCAAAAACCATACCTGCCTGCACGGACGCGAGCCGGTGTGCAAGGGCTGCAAAAACATCGAAGCCCGGCGCAAGACCGCCGAGGCCCGCGCCGCCCGCCTGGCAGCCAATCCGCCGAAGCCCATCCCGCAGAAGGACCTCGAAACGACCAAGGCCTGCCGCGTGTGCGGAGAAACCAAGCCCCTGGTCCAGTTCGTGATCAACAAAACGTGCAAAGACGGCCACGAGAACGTCTGCAAAAACTGTCTGCGGATCACAAACGCCGAAAAACGAGCGGAGAAGCGAAGGGCCGCCGCCGCGCCGCCTGCCGCGCCAGCAGACACCGGTATTCCCCTTGTCATCACCGCGCCGCCCGATCCAAACTCAGGCAACCTTCTGGAGGACTACATGGAAACCAAGATCTGCCAGAGCTGCGGCAAAACCAAAGCTCTTGCCCTGTTTCCCAACGACAACGCCAGCGATGACGGCCGGACGAATGTGTGCAAGGAGTGCTGCATCGGTCAACCGGTTTTCCTGTCCCGGACGCGAGATGGTCAATTTGAGGCCAAAACGCAGGCCGCTCCGGAGCTTCCGAAATACGCCCCGGCCGGAGCCGGCATCGCGCCCGCGACCATCACGGCGCCGATGGACGACGCGGCCACCGAACCACGGGTCGAGGTCGCATGGGACAACCCTCAGGTCTCAGGTTTCATCCCTCATCCCTCTCCCTTGGACACCCAGATCGGCGGCGACCACTACAAGCACTTCGCCATCCAGCCCATCGAGTTCACCACGCGCAACCGGCTGGGCTTCATCGAGGGGTGCGTGGTCAAGCGGATTTGCAGGTACAACCGGCCCGGCGGCAAGGGCCTTCAGGATCTTTTGAAAATCAAACACGAGATCGACTGCCTGATCGCCATCGACGAGAAGGAAAAGGCGGAGCGGTCTCAGGGGAGGCAAGCATGATCAAGATGAGTCCCGAACAGTACAACGCCATCAAGAGCGCCGTCCAGGTGATGCTCACCCGGCACATCGGCCCGGGCAACGGCATCGGCATGGGCGAGCTGTATTTTGCCGCCACGGGAAAGCCGTGGAGCAACCGGATCAACGACACCCGGGTGCTGCGCAAGATGATCACCGAACTGCGCAAAGAGGGCGCGGCGATCTGCTCCGACGTGGCCAACGGCTACTACCTGGCCCAGACCGCCGAGGACCTCTCGGCCCACTGCGGCCGGCTGCGCAAGTCCGCGCTCAAGAAGCTGGCCCTGGAAGCCCGGCTTCGGCGGATCGCCCTGCCGGACTTGATCGGTCAGATCGCCCTGGAGCTGGACAAGGGGGCCGAGCATGAAGCGTGACGCTGCCGATCCGGTCAAGGAAGCGGACGCGATCCTGGAGCAGATCCGGTTCAACCAGCACCTGCTGTTCGGCCTGAACGCGGACTGCGCCCTGGAGGTCGCCGCCGTCACGCAGAAGTACGCGGCCCGGTCCAAAGAATACAGCGCCGCGATCCAGTCCCATGAAAAGGCTTTGGAGCGCCTGGTCCGCAAAAACCGGGACGCGATCCTGGCCGGAAAGGAGCGCGCCCAGTTCAAGACCGGGTCCGTGATGCTCCGGTGGGAGACGCGGGTGAAAAAGATCAAGGGCATGCTGGAACGGCTCCAGAAAGCCGGGATCGAGGCCGCGATCAAGTATTCCAAGGCCGTCGTGGACTGGGACATCGTGGAGAAGTTCCCAGACGAGGAACTTTCCCGGCTGGGAACCGAGCGGGTCAAGAAGGAAAAATTCTCTTATGAGATCAAAGGGATGGAGAAATGACCATCGAGGAGATCCTGAAGAAGCGGATTTTACGGCCGGACGAGGTGGCGCGCGCCCTGGAATGGTCCAGGGCCACGGTGTATTTCAAGCTCAAAACCGGGGAAATTCCGTGCGTCGCCGGGTCCAAGCCCTATAGGATTCCGGGGGTGTGGGTGCGGAATCAACTCACCGAGGAGGGAGTGCGTAATGAAGCCTAAAACAGCGAGACGGATATTGAAGAAGCGGGCGGTCGAGATCGCCAGATATCGTGGCTACCCGCACCAGAAGCGATGGCTGCACCGGCTGGAGGAAAAGTGCTTTAAGATCGTAGTGGGCGACAAAATCGAAAAAGCTTTTGGGAGGCGTCGATGAGGTTGGTCTGTCCTGAATGCGGAGCGGTCGCATCGATCGCGGCCTGGGCCAACGACTCCAGCGTGCGGCAGTTCCTCAAGATCTCCACGGAGCTGCCGTGGCAGATATCGAGCCGGGCGCTGCCGTACATCGCCATGTTCCGGGCCGACATGAAGCGGGGTTTACAGTGGGACAAGGCCCTGCGCCTGGTCGGCGAACTGGCCGAGATCGCCCGGGAAGGCCATGTGCAGTGGGATGGCAAGCCGGCCCGGCCGATCGACGCCGGGATCTGGGGCCAGGCCCTGGAACAGATCATCCAGCGGCCCCCGCGCAAGCTGCCGCTCAAATCCCACGGATACCTGCGGTCCATCGCCTACGACATGGCCGACGAATCGGATCGGCGGACCGAGAAAGCCCACAACCATGCCGAGGCGAACGGGACCCTGCGGGCGGATCTGGCGGCGGAGCGAGCAGAAAAGCCCGCCTCCCCGGAGGTGGTGGCGGCGGTGCTGGCAAAATGGCGAAATCGGAAACGATTGTAGGAGGCAATATGTGGAAACGGATTTTATGTGATTGGCTCGGGTATCACAAATGGACGTTTAATCTGGTCCAGACAAAGTGCGGATCGGTATGTCATCCCGGCCGCGTGTGTGAACGCTGCGGCGCCGCGCAACGGGCCATCATTCGCTCCCGGCTCGTCGGCTGGGAGGATGTCGATGAGGCGGAAAAGGAGGGTGTATGAACGGGTTTTCCATCATTATATTTGCGGCTCTGGCCGTGATCAGCGCGGCCATGTTCGGCCTGATCCTGGTGGACATACTGTTTAAGCTGCACCGGCATTCATGGGCCGGCCTGATCGGCGGGCTGCTGCTGGCGGCCGTGTTCGGATGGGGCGCCATGTTCTTCGGGTCCGGCGCGCTCAAGATGGCCGCCGCTGCCATAGCGGGTGCGGCGATATGATGACCGCCGACCGCAAGACGGTCGAAATCTTCGTGGAGATCAAGCGCCGGACGCAAAAAGCCGTGCTGGTGTCCGACGGCGCCGTGGAGGTCTGGCTGCCGCTGTCGCTGATCGACATCGAGCCGGGCAACAAATACAACCAGGCCACCATCACGCTGCCGGAATGGCTGGCCAAAGAGAAGGGGTTGATATGAACGATGAACCGTGCGATGTGTACAAAGCCGCCGTCGAGGCGTTCGGGAAAAAGGCCCAGGTGCTGAAGCTGGTCGAGGAGTGCGGCGAGCTGATCACGGCCTGCATGCACATGGTGTCGTGCCGGCCGGATGCGATACTGAACCTGGTCGAGGAGATCGCGGATGTCGAGATCATGTGCGCCCAGATGCGCACGATCGTGGGCGACGCGGGTGTCGACGCCGCCAAAAAATACAAGCTCGACCGGCTGCGGGGCATGATCGACGCCCGGATGGGCGGGGGAAGGGCTGAGGGCTGAAACCTGAAACCTGAGGGTGTAACGAAAAGTGGTACCGACACCCCGTTTTCGTGTCGTTTCGTTACACTCCGTCATGCGCGGGGCAACAATATCAACGGGTTACGGTTGGCACGGTAATTGCTACATATAGTAATTCGCCAACCAATAAAAAGGAGATACGATGTGGACGCAGTTGAGCAATTCGGGCGCGAGGCCCTCCTTAATTACCCAGAACCCAGAACCCAGAACCATGACCGCCGCTGAGCTGGTCGACCGCCTCGACGAAAACACGGCCCGGCTCAGTTGCGTGGCGCGGCTGCTGGCAGAGGCGGACGTCAAATCCATGCACCCGACCGAAGAGAGCATCGCCGGTCTGGTCCTGATCCTCAACGACGCGGTCAAAGGCCTGCGCGCCGTCGCCGCCACCCTGGAGCGCCAGGGGATGGATCAGGAGCTGGCGGGATAATTTCCCTTCCTTTTGCGACCCGGAGGCCGGGGCGTGTTTTTGACCGCCTCGATGTCCTCCGGGTCGACCATCCAGTCCCTGCCGATTTTGGTTGCCGGAATGATCCCGGCATCGATCATGGCCCGGATCCGGCGCGTGGTCACGCCGAGCCGGTCGGCCGCTTTTTTTGTGGTAACCAGGTTCATATGATTTCCCATGCTTTTGAATAGTCGTGATGCTTGAACAGCTCCGGCATGCCCGAGTTCTGCTTGAACCGCAGGAACTCGTCGGCGTCCATGCCCAGCTCCTTTGCGACCGCCTCGTCCGGCAGGCCGCCCTGAAGCATGCCCGCGACGATGTCGGTCATGGATCCGACGGCGTGCGTTCCGCGGGCGCGGTTGTGCCGTATGGTGGCGGCCATCCGGTCCGCCTGGCCCCCTCGGCTCGGTTTGATCACGGTGACGGGCAGCCGGCCGAGCAATCGTTTCCGGATGCCGGACACGGTCGATCCGACCCGGTACCGGTGCTCGCCGTCCACGATGTTGTATTTCCCGCCCGAATGCCAGGACACGATCGGCTGCGTGTACCCGTCGCACGAAATCGAGTGTTGCAGCAAGCGCATTTCCGGCGGCGCCACCGAGTTAGGGTTGTAGTCGTTCGGAATCACGTCCGCCTGGCGGACCCAGAGCACGCAGTCGACCGGCTCGCTTTTGAACGGACTGATCTCGTGCAGCCGGGTTTTCAGCCGGTTGATCGCGTCGATCTTCTCCTCGTCCGGCATCGCATCGATGGCGGACACCACCTGCTCTATGTTGTCGTCCAGCCCGGTTTCAAATATGCTCATCGTTCCACCACCTTGCTCATATAGGCGAACCGGCCGCGCTGGCTCGTTCTGGTATATCCGTGGTCGTGGAGCATCTTCTCGGACGCGCTGACCGCGATCACCTTGATGGTGACCTTTCCTTCGACGTGTTTCATCAGCTCGGCCTCCCGGCACTCGAACAGGTGCTTGTAGACCCCGTTTTTGCGGCGCTCCGGATCCACGTATGAATCGCACAGATGTATGACGTTTTTGGACAGATCCCGCAACGAGAAGCTGCTGAACCCGATCGCCCGCTGCCGGCTGTCCAGCGCCACGACCCAGATCCGGTCCGGTCCGTCCAGCACCTGGTATCCGCCCATCTCGTCGGTGACCGCCTTGTCGCAGAAAAACCGCCCGAGCTTGGCGTAGAACAGCTCCCCGTCCTCGGCGGACGTCATCACGCAATAGTCGACCCCGTCTTTCGTCATGATCTTCTTCATGTCACAGCTCCTTGTATTTTTTGAACAAATCGGCCATGTGCGCATCGTTTCGCGCGCTGTCTCCAAACCCGTATTTTTTGCACATCCAGTCCCGCTTGATGATGAAATTGGCCATCGTCTCCCAGGCCCCGACGTAGCAGATCGGAATTTTACTGGCTTTAACAAACGCTTTTGCCTCCTTCTTGGTGTCGAACCACCACCGTTCGAGCCCGAGCTTTTCGCCGGAATAGATCTTGAACCAGCGGAAGATCACCCGGAACCGGTACTCGTAGTTTTCCCTGGCCGCCGGCGGCAGCGAGTTGAACAGCAGCCGGGTGTAGGCCTCCCAGGTCATGTCTTTCGGCTTCTTGGTTTTCAGGCGGTTGAGGTTGGTCCGGTTGTAGTAGCAGCCGAAATTCGCGCCCTCAACCCGCTCGACCAGGCGGCGCCATGTCTCCGGCTCGACCAGCCGCCACTGGTCGAGGTCCTGCTTCTGGCTCTCTCCGTAGGCATTGCAGATCCGCATCTCCTGCGGGCTCTTGCCGGCCAGGTAGAATTTGTCATAGGCCCGGTTGTAGTCGTAGCCGTGGTCGTAGGCGCATTTCCACACATCCGCCGCGGCCCAGTCGTAGAGGGGCATTGTCAACCAGGTTTTGTCGCCGTTGCCGATGGCCTTGTACGTGTACGGGTTGGCCTTGGTCCGGTTCTTCTCGGCGGCCACCAGCATGTGGCGGCCATACGACTCGTCCGATCTCATGCCGATGAAGCAGGCGATGTCGTCCGCGCCCTTCCGGTCCGCCAGCCAGTCTCCGAAGTGCTTGACCACCCATACCGAATAGCTGTCCGGATTGTACCACTGCCGCCACTCCTCCGGCATGTTGCCGGTATGGATCACGAACGGGTGATCCGGCATGGGCCGGACCCACAGGTCTTTCTTGGCCGGGTCCCAGGGCTTCCAGTACCGCTCGAATATGCTGGACCCGTTGTCCTCGCACTCCGGCATGCAGAGCCAGTAAGGTTCGACCTCGTCCCGCGCCATCTGCCGCTCGACAAACTCGATGGTCAGGCGGTAGCAGGTTTCCCAGTCGAAAAACATCACCGGCACCGGCAGCCGCCCGAGCAGCCGCGCCCGGTCTATGACCATTTGCAGCAGGGCGCCGCTGTCCTTCCCACCGGAAAAACTCACATAGAACGCGGGAAACGTGCTCAGTACGCCGTCGATCCGTTTGATCGCGGCTTCGTACACGGTTTCGTTGAGATAGGCTTTCGGCATTACAACCCCTCGATCAGTTTTTTGATGTCCGTTTTTTTGTGCTTCACCTTGTCGATCTCCCCCTTGAACTGCCGCACCGCGTCCCCCTTGGCGGACAGCGCGCTCATGATGCGCTCGTCGATCGAATTGGCGCACACCAGGTCGATGTAGTGCACGTCGCGCTCCTGGCCGATCCGGTGGCACCGGTCCTCGGCCTGCAACCGGGTGGCGTACTTGAACTCGTTGTTGTAAAAAATCACGTACCGGGCCTGGACCAGTGTCAGCCCGTGCCCCCCGCAGGACTGCGTCGCCACGAAGAACCGGGCGCCGTTGCAGAACCGGTCGACGGATGCGGTCCGCTGCGCCTCGTTGAGCTTTCCGTAAAACAGGGCGACCGATTCCGGCCCGTATTTTGCCGCCAGGGAGCTTTGAATCTCCATGATATCATATTCGAATTTGGCCCATATGATGATTTTTTCATCCGGCGGCAGATCCGCCACCGTGTCCAAAAGCATCGCCAACCGCGGGCTGTAGACCTCGTGGCGCGTTTGCAGCTCGATGTCGTTCCAGTATCCGGACACGATCTGCTGGAGCGCGCCGAACAGCCGGAAAATGGCGTAGGAGTCCAGCTCGTCGTCCTCCATCGATTCGAATGTTCTCTGCTTCGCCTCCTCGTAGAGGTCGCGCTGGGTTACCGTCATGCTGAAAAACCGGCTCTTGTATGTTTTGGGCGGCAGGTCCAGGCACTCCTTTTTGGTGACCTGAAACACGTAGGGCTGGATCTTGGCGGCGATGTACGCCTGGTTGTGGGATTTGACGATCATGCCGGGGTATTTGTCGGAATATTCCAGGTGGTTGGCCGCGAACGAATAGAACGACCGGTACCCGAGGATCTTGGGGGAGAGGAACCGCATCTGGGCGAACAGGTCCACGACGCCCTGGCTGATCGGGGTTCCGGTCAGCAGCACCCGGTACCGGCATTTCTCGGCGAACGCGGTGAGGCGCTGCGTCCGCAGTGCGCGGTGCCCCTTGATGTAGGACGATTCATCGACAATGGCCATGCTGTTTTCGGTGAGCAGGGCTTTTACGGCCAGCGCGATCCGCGTCGACCCGGCGATGGACTCGATGCCGACGACGTGCCAGAAACATTTCGGCAGGGTGCTCGACGCGGTTTTGTCGTCGAATACGTTGATCTGCTCGGGCGGCGTGTCCGTGTGCTTGAGGATCTCCCGGCGGACGGTTTCCTTCAGGCTCACCGGGCAGAACCACGCGGCCAGGTCCAGCCGCTTCTGCCGGCGGAGCACCATCTCGATCACGGTCCGGCTCTTGCCCGTGCCCATCTCCATGAACAGCGCGCCCAGGCGGATGGGCATCAGCTTGTCCGCCGCGGTCTGCTGGTGGGTCATCAGTTTAGTCTTTGAATTCATCCAGCACATCGGTTTCCTCGATCTTCAGCAGTCCCGGTTTCGTGAGCTGCGTTACTTTCGCCACATCCTTGATCTTCGGAGACACCACCAGGCTGTCCTCCCGAATGCGCTTCTGCTCGTCCACGACCGCCTGCGCTCCGGCCGTCAACCCGAAATCGTACATCTGGGCAAAGTCCACCACCTCGTCGAAGCTCGTGGGCGGAACGACCACGAAGGGCTTGTCGTACCGGGACCCGGCGATCTTCCGGGCCGCCTTGTAAAAGTCCTCGCTTCTGGCCCAGGAGATCGCAAACCAGCCGTTGTGTTTTCCGGATGCCAGTTTCGCCACCCACCGTGTTTTTTCAGGCGCATACGATCCGGATGCCGTTTTTTCTCGGATGACGTCGTCCGTGATCTGAACGACGAAACCGCCCGCCAGCAGCCTGGACGCGATCTCGGCGGCCCGGTCCCGCACGTCGGTTTTGGCCGGGTTGAACGCCCGCTCCCAGGCGTCGTTTCCCCAGGAAAACCCGGCGGCGCGGACGATCTCCCGGAACCGGTCGTCCCTGGCCGGCAGGCGGACCCGGACCGTGCTGTCCGCGATTTTGACCTCCGCGGGCATCTCCACGACGGCGGTTTCCGGCCGGAGCGTCGATTCGGCCTTGATCGCCGCTTCGTCGATGGCGTCGATATCGTTTTTAGGCAGCGTGTCCTTGAACCGGCCGAAAATATCATGGGTGCTCGCGGACCGGTTGTCGATCCACCACGAGGCCGCGGTGTGGCCGTACAGCCAGTCGAAAAAGGCGGCGGTGTTTTTGACGTTGGATGCGTCCGAAAGGATCGACTCGAAACTTTTCAGCATGCCGCCCCGAATCCGGACCGCCCAGGCCACCTGCTTCTCAGATCCGGAAAGCTCCGGCAACTCCTGCTCGGCCGCCTCTTGACGGGCCGCTTCCGTGGCCTCGTCGCGCTGCCGGGCCAGCTCCTCCTGATAGCACTCGGAGCACAGGGTCGTTTCCAGCCATTCAATCCGCCGCTCCCGGTCCCGGCGCGGCCCGATGAGCTGGTGGGCCTCTGTGTGCCCGCAGGTGTGCTCGATATCGTATTTGGCCATGTTGCCTCCGGCGCCCGGTTTGACCTCCCACCGGGCGAAGGGTTCTTTTTACAGATCGTTGAGCTTTTCGCACAGGGCTTTTCCGAGCTTTCGATCGATCGCCATTCGGCCGATCGTCTCCTCGACAAACTCGTCCCGGGTCTGGGACCCGTAATGGCCGTCCGATTCCCACAGGTTGACGGCGGCCCGTTGCAGGCATCCGCGCTGCAAGTTTTTATCGGAATAAAACCGGTGCAGCCCCTGCACCAGGGCGGGGATGGAGATGTCCAGAAACCGGAACTGAACACTGCCGTTATCCGAACCCCAGGATTGATCGATCACGAGATTTTGCAGCAGGTTGCGGAAGTGGATACCGGCCCATGTGCGATCCGTATCGTTCTGCCCGTGATCGGTGAAAACACCGGCGTCCTCGTCGTATGAGGGCTGCACGAACGGATAGATTGCATCGGCGATCGATATGCCGTTCTCGATCACGGCGCTGACAGCCTCGGCCTCTTTTGCGTTTAGAACGATTCTTTTTGTTTTCATAGGGTCTCCTTGTTGGTTGGTTTTCCGTTTCGGTGTCTAATCTATACCGTGCGCGGAATAGATTATCAACAGAAAAAGCACACAAAAAAGATTTTTTTTTCGACAGCAGAAATTGTCCGTAGAATCCGTAGAATCCAGCAGGGATATCTCGCGCGTGTATAGTGGGAGAAATCAAAGGGCTGAGGGCTGAACTGGAGGGCTGAGGGATGAAACCTGAAACCTGAGGGATTCGGCTCAGTCCTGTACCGCCACATATACCACACTACGAGAGCAGTTATATACCCTGGCGAGTTGCCAGAAGCTATCGGCCCCGGGTGGGTTCCGGGGCCAAACCACCAGGAGGCGGCATGAATCGCGACCTGTCCAGCATCACGAAGATCATCGTTCACTGCTCGGATTCCGAGTTCGGCGACGCGGCCCTGATCGACGCCTGGCACAATGCCAGGGGATGGGCCGGCATCGGCTACCACTACGTGATCCTCAATGGGATCATCGCCAAGGGCGCGCCGTATGATCCGGCCCTCGACGGCAAGGTCCAGGTCGGCCGGCACCTGACCGAGATCGGCGCCCACGTGCAGGGGCACAACGCCGACAGCGTGGGGATCTGCCTGATCGGGAAGCATCACTTTACCGGCAACCAGCTCCTGCGATCCCTGCCAGACCTCCTGACCTCCCTGAAAGACCTGCCCGGCATCACGGGCTGGCAGAACATATTCGGCCACTGCGAATTCGACAGAAACAAGACCTGTCCGAACCTGGACATGAACTCCGTGCGGAGGATGATGGCATGAAGCGATGGACCACTGCTATCTGTCTGATCGCAATCGCCCTGTGTGTATCCGGGTGCGCCTCCCTGGTCTACGAGTCCCCGGATGGAACCAGGGTGACATACAACCGATTCATGACCGGAGCGGACGCCATCAAGGGCCAGGTGCCCGGCGCAACGATCGAGTCAACGGGCCAGAAGGCCATCGACCCGGCCGCGCTGGAGGCCCTGGTGCGGATTTTATCGACTGCAAACTGATATGGCTCGCGCTGGCGCTGCTGATGCTCAGCGGCTGCGGCGCGGTGGATAAAGCGATGAAACACAGCCCCACAAACCAGGCATACGACAACCTGATCCGATCGGCTACCGGCCGGCCGGACTCGGATGCTCTCGCCCCGGTCAACCGGTTTTTCAACGACCGGATACGGTACGCGAGCGACTTCGAGACGTGGGGGACCGGAGAATACTGGGCCACTCCGGACGAACTGATGGAGAAAGGCCAGGGCGATTGCGAGGATTTTGCCGTCGCCAAGTTTTTTACGCTCAAATGGATCGGCGTGGACGAGGATAAACTCAACCTCGTGTACTGCCGCATCGCGCCGGGGGACCGGCCGCACGTGACGGTGGGATATCTCGCGGATGCGGATTCCCCCCTGATCCTGGACAGCGTGACGGATGAGATTCTTCCCGCGCATGAGCGGGCGGACCTGAGCCTGATCATGGGGTTCAACTCCCGCGGCATATGGGTGTTCAAGGGCGGGGTCCGTCATTTTGTATCGACCAGCGCCAAGCGCGTGCGCCCCTGGCGGGAGCTTCAGAAACGGATGACGCCATGACCCAGCTTTTCGCCCCTCCCGGATACTGGCGGATGAGCCCCGAGCACCGGGCCGACATCTGCAACGGGTGCGGAACCAAGGGCCTGTGCGGGTACGTGATTCCGGACACGATCTGGTTTTTGAGCATCAAGGTCGCCTGCGACATTCACGACTTTATGTATGCGACCGGGCTAACGGCCGAGGACAAGATCGTTGCCGATCGCGTGTTTCTCTACAACATGCAGCGGCTGATCTCTGCCGGCTGGCAGTGGAAATGGCTGATGCGCCGGCGGACCAACCTGGCTGAGATTTATTACGACTTTGTCGTTAAACGGGGCGGCCCGGCGTTCTGGGATGGCAAGAACCGCCCCGAGGAGATGGGCACGGTCTGATGGACGATCTGGACCAGGCGGCTGAATTTGCGGACATGCACCTGAGGCACGCGATGAAAAAGCACTTTGACGCGATTGAACCTTCGGACGGAAACGGCATCTGCATCGACTGTGGGGAGCCGATTCCGGAAGAGCGGCTGAAGGCGGCGCCGGGATGCCGGCGGTGCGTGGGATGCCAGGATATACACGAGAGGATGACGCATGATTGACCCGGCGGTTGCACCGGTTTCGACCGACATGATCGTGACGGTGATCCAGATGCTCGGCCTGCCCGGCATCGTCTTTCTGATCTGGTACTACGACCGGCAGCGGTTCACCAAGCTGTCCGAGATGCACGGCGCCGAGCTGGCACAGAAGGATCAGCACATCGCCGACATCCTGTCTCAGTACCGGGAGGACGTGTCCGAGATCAAGAAGCTGTACCAGAACAACGCCCACCTCTGCGGGGAGTACGCCAAGGCCCAGCAAAGCCTGGAAAAACTATATTTGCAGACCATCGATATCGTCGCGCTCAACACCCAGGCCCAGACGCGCCTGGTCGAGCGCATCAACGCCAGCCTGGAGCTGCTTGCAGGGAAGAAACCGCAATGAATCAGGAAATCGCCATAATCCGGGGAATGCTGGCCGAGCTGCGCCAGAAGAAACTGTCACTGGAGGCCCGCACCGCGGCCTCGGTCCGGGCGGCCAAGTCGTTGCTGGCCGGGTTCGAATTGAGGCCGATCCGCGAGGTGGACATCGCCGGCGCGGCCATTCACCTGAGAGACGCCGAGGCCCTGGCCGAAGAGCTGTCCGCCGTGGTGAAAGACATCGCCGCGGCCGAGCGGGAGCTGGCCTGATGAGCGCACGACGGAAAATACGCCGCCGGTCCCGGATCGAGACCGAGCTGCCCGATCCGGTCCGAAAGGGGCTGGATCGCATTCTGCTGGAGGGGGCCACCTACGAGGAGGCCACCGAGTGGGTGCGGCAGCAGGGATACGACATATCCAAGTCGTCGGTCGGCCGGTACGGGATCCATTTTCTGGAGGCCTACCAGAACATCGTGAGGTTCGCCGACCAGAGCCGTGCGCTGACCTCGGACGCCGGCGCGGGACTTCCGATGGAAGAAGCGGTCGGCAAGATGCTCCTGCAGAAGGTCATGGCGGCGCTGCTGAACGGCACCGCGGACATCGCCGAGAACAGCCGACTGATCTCCGATGTGGCCAAACTGCAAAGCTCGAACATCCAACTGGCCAAACTCAAGATGGACCTGGCCGAGCGCACGCGGAAAACCGCGGACGCGGTGGAAAAGATCGTGAAAAAGGGCGGCCTGAGTGCCGATGCGGCGGACCAGATCCGCGCGAAAATACTGGGGATTGCGAAATGACGTCCACCTGGCCCGGAAAAGAGGATCGAGCGAAGCGCGCGCCGATGGTGCTGCTGCCCTATCAGCAGGCGTGGAACGCGGATCCGAACCCGGTCAAGATCATCGAGAAGTCCAGGCGGGTCGGTCTCTCCTGGGGAGAGGCGGCCGAGGACTCGATCCTGGCCTCGGACCGGGACAACGGCATGGACGTTTTTTATATCGGCTACAACCAGGATATGGCGCGGGAGTTCATCGAGGACTGCGCCGACTGGCTCAAATTCTACAATCTGGCCGCCGTCGAGGTCGAGGAGTTCATCTTCGAGGACGAGCGGGCCGAGAAAAAGGGCATCTCCGCGTTTAGAATCACGATTCCCGGGGCCTGGAAGATCGTGGCCCTGTCCAGCCGGCCGAGCAATTTGCGCGGCAAGCAGGGCAAAATCGTGATCGACGAGGCGGCGTTCCACGACGACCTGCCCGGACTGATGAAGGCCGCCATCGCCATGCTGATGTGGGGCGGCCGCGTGGTGGTGATATCCACCCATTTCGGGGACGACAACTATTTCAACGAGCTGATCAACGAGGCCCGGTCCGGCAAAAAGCCCTACAGCGTGCACCGGGTGACTTTGGACGACGCGCTGGCCGCCGGGCTGTACCGCCGAATCTGCCTGAGGCTGGGCAAGGACTGGTCCGCCGAGGGCGAATCCGAATGGCGGCAGGGCCTGGTCAACTTTTACGGGGACGACGCGGACGAGGAGCTGTTCTGCATTCCGTCCCAGGGCGGCGGGGCGTATCTCAGCCGGGCGCTGATCGAGGCCCGCATGAGCGCCGACATACCGGTGATCCGGTGGGCGCAGAAAGACGAATGGGCGCAGCGGCCGGACCGCAAACGGGTGGCCGAGACGCGGCTCTGGTGCGAGACCGTGCTGCGGCCCTGGCTGAACACCGATATGGCGCGGCGAATCGCCTACGTGGGCGAGGACTTCGGACGGTCCGGAGACCTCACCGTCATCACCCCTCTGATGGAGATGAAAGATTTGACCCTGAGGGCGCTGTTCATGCTGGAGCTGCGCAACATTCCGTTCCAGCAGCAGGAGCAGATCTTCTATTTTACCTGTGACAACCTGCCTGCCCTGTCCGGCTGCGCGCTGGACTCGCGCGGCAACGGGCAGTACCTGGGCGAGCGGGCCATGCAGCGCTACGGCGCGGACCGCGTGGCGCAGGTGATGCCCTCCGAGGCCTGGTACCGGGACGCCATGCCCAAGTACAAGGCCCGGTTCACTGACGGGTCGATCGTGCTGCCGGCCGATGCCGACGTGCTCAACGACCACCGGCAGATCCGGCTGGTCAAGGGCGTGGCGCGCATTCCGGACAGCCGTGAAACCGCCGTGTCCGACAAAAAGAAGCGCCACGGCGACTCGGCTATATCCGGCGCGATGGCGGTGTACGCGGCCCACCAGTTCGCCGGGTTCGCTGGCGTGCCCAAAGTGATGAGCGCCGCGCCCAACTCCATGCCCGGCGTGCTGAGCGGGTACGCGCATAAACGAATCAATTACGGGGCGTATGTATGAAGATATGGGTCAATGAATCCAGATTCGTGAACATCCAGGACAACCGGACCGCGCTGAACGACGAGTTCGCGCCGCGTTCCAGGTCCGTGGACTGGCTGGGCGTGTTCGGCTTCCTGCCGGATCCGGACGAGGTGCTGGCCAAGCTCGGATCGGACCTGACGGTCTACCGGCAATTATTGACCGACGCCCACGTGGGCGCCTGCTACCTGTCCCGGAAATCCGGGGCGCTGTCCTGCGAGTGGGAGATTCGCGAGCCCGCGGACAACCCCAAGCGGGTCAACACGCGGGTGATGGACGCCGTGGTCGGGTTCATGGAGGACATCGACATCTACCACGTGA
>Ga0265294_10005377_pt1 | contig 15640 bp, 11 predicted proteins | sample MunlanPumphouse3_FD_192504 | JGI IMG/M metagenome (GOLD analysis project Ga0265294, IMG submission 192504) | Groundwater microbial communities from a municipal landfill in Southern Ontario, Canada - Pumphouse #3 | ecosystem: Environmental > Aquatic > Deep subsurface > Groundwater | place...
GATTTTTGATGGAGCAACTGACCCAGCTCGTTCAGCTTTATTCCAAGATTGTACTACTCTTGAAAACAGGCAAGTTGCCTTTTCCCTTTTCTATCTTAGTTCAAACATGGGCTTTGGAATTGGAGCTACTTTGGCAGGATTTTTGTTCAACAATTATACAGAAATGCTTTTCTATCTTACTGGGATTCTGGGAATAGTTGGAGCCTTACTGGTTCAATTTCTAGTGAAAAAACAGCAACCAACTTACAAAGAACTAGAAAAAAGCAAGGAAGGTAACCTAACTGATAAAGCAGTTGATGGAAACATCTTCAGAGCGCTTAAAGCTCGGCCAAATCTTATGTTTTATATTATAATAATGTGTGGTTTTCATTTCTTGTCAGCTTTATTTTTCTTTGGATTACCACTTTACACTACGGGCCTCTTTAATGAAGCTGGAGCTTCAAATTATGGAATTTTGATGTTTACAAACGCTGCTGTTGCAGTAATACTTACTCCTTTTATAACCAAACTATCAAAGAATATACATCCATTGTTAAGTGTAGCCCTTGGTAGCTTACTCTTTTCACTTAGTTATTTCCTATTTGGTTTAAATTCAATATTTATGATTCTAATTTTTATTATGATTGGAAATACAGTAGGAGAAGTTTTCTATGCAACTAACAGTAATTATTATGTTGCAAATCATACCCCAATGGGACATAGAGCCAGATTTAATTCTATTATGTCAATTCTAATGGGAGCTGGAAGTGCTGTCGGACCTTACTTTAGTGGAGCCATACTTGATCGATGGGATTTTAAAACACTATTTTTTATTGCCGGTTTTGGAATGATTCTTATCTTTTTTGCTTTATTAATTTTGCATCAAAAAGATATAACTTAAAATAGCTTGCCCCTCTATTCATTTTACTGATAAAATAACCTCATGAAAAAATTTTTGATTTTCCTAATTTTGTTATGCTTAGTAACAAGTCTTTATGCTTTTGATTTCGTAACAGAAATTGAAGAAATCAGTATGCATCCTGATTTCTGGGCAGGAATTTTCCCTTCTTATATTGCTTATAAACTTAAACTACAAATATTTGAATTTATTCCAGGCAATGAAACTGAACTTTCGGTACTTTTATCAACAGGTATACAACCTAGAGTAATTACTCAAAATCCTATCAATGGAGCTCCTGTTTGGGAAGATAAATGGAATGATGATAGCTATACGGCTCTTAATAGTTTAAAATTAGCAGACTATGATACGATGGCATCTTCTTGGGCTCTTACCTTTGGACAAGGCTTTGGTGAACGAAAAAACGAATCAAGGAAAGACCCCCTATTTGTTTGGGCTAGTTTTGATGGTCAGTGGGAACAATCTTTGAACCCAATACTTCAAGGACTCGATAGAAAAGGTTATCCCTTTGATAATTTAGTTTTTGACTATACTGTTACTGATGACGAAATTTCTGATTATGAAACTCTTGTAGGTACTCCAGACCTTCAAGGAGACCGACAATTACTTTCTATGAGTTTAAATTTGGGGTTTAATATAGAAATGCTGGAATTAAACACAGCTTCAATTCAAGGGGTAGATGCAAAACTTAAATTTACCTACGCACCAGAAAAACTTGGAAATTCCTTTACTGGTAAATCTGATTTTATTAAGCTCTGGCTCTGGGCTGAAACGGGTTTTACTATTTTTCAACTTAAAGATGAAAACGCTTTAAACAAAATGAGTTTTGTAGTTGTAGATGATTTTGAATTTAGATTCTTAACGGGTTCTCAAATTCCAAAATGGGCAGAAAAAACTTATGGTACAGTATGGAATGTAGAAAATATAAACAGTCCTGTTTTCCTAAGAAACTCTACTAAACTCTACTATTATGGAAGACAATTCTTAAATGGCTTAGCTGTTCCATCTTTTATGCTTTTCTTTGATTTAGGGTATAATGGAGGAAATTTGAATAATACAACCACCTCCTTAACAATCCCTTTAAACTTCTTTACAGGAAGCTATGGAGTTCAAATAAATTTAAAGATGTTTAATTTCTTATATATTTACTATGAAATAGGACATGTTCTTTGGGATAATCTTGGTGGGAGTTCCCATTTTGAATCCTCTGAAACTATAAAATTCCTAATAAAACTAAATTATTAATTTTTTTATTGTCATACTAATAAAAAAATGGTTTAATACCCCCATGGAAAATAAAGAAAAAACAAACTATTTTAGACTTAAGAAATACAATTGTGCACAGGCAGTAGCCTTTTCATTGTTACCGTTTATCAACGAAAAAGTTGATGAAATAACCCTTTTCAAAATGACTGAAGCTTTAGGCGGAGGTGGTTGCGGAACACAAAAAGGAACTTGTGGTGCGTTAAGCGGAGCTCAACTTATCATCGGATTAGCTGAAAGCAACGGAAATCTTGAAAACCCTGACTCAAGTGATAAAACCTATAAATTTGGACAAAAGGTAAACGAAGAATTCAATCGAATTATGAAAAGCTATATTTGTGAAGATATAAAAAAAGATGACAATTGCGAAAAAGCAATTGAAACTGCAATAAATCTGACAAAAAAAGCTTTACAAAACAAAGATTGACAATATAGCAATAACAACTCCAGTTATTCCTTCTCCTCCTAAAAGCCCACTAGCTATTAAGCTTAGTGATTTATCGTTATTCTTCTTTTTTGGACTAAAGATACTTACAATTACTGCCCCTAACCCCATAATCATCGAAATTTCTACAGGAAGGTAAACTCCTAATCCAAGAGTTGCAGTTGGAACCTTCAAAAGATGCAAAAGAATCCCAATTCCGACTCCCAGAAAGAATGCTTTTTGATTTCCTAAACCATTTACCATAGCTGCGACAGCATTTGCTTGAGGAGCAGGAAGAGCACTGGTTCCAAATCCCCCAAAAGCCTTTTTCATCGCAAGTAGTATAAATACACTTAAAACGGCTCCAATTATTCCACCAATAGCCTCAGCACTTATTTGTGCTTTAACATTAGTCTTAAGCATATATCCACTTTTCAAATCATTCATTACATCACCAGATAAACCACAAGCTACTGCTGTAATTGAAGCAATTGTAAATGATGCAATAAGAGAAGGTTTCCAAACTAACCCAACGGCAAGAAGAACAAGTATTCCAAATATTTCCATTGGGTTTATCCCTGTCTGACCTGTTAAACTTCCTGAAATATAAGTAACAAGTGAAATAAGAATCACACTTACAACAGCTTGAAGAAAAGTAATTTCAGTAAAAAAGGTTATTCCTAAAACCACCAATAGAATGCAAATAAAAACAAAAAGTAACTTTTTATTTGAAATTTGAGATTTTTGATTATTATCTTTATTAATTAGAGCTTTTGCCTTTGAATAAAAAATCTTCAAAGCAACAGCAATTCCGGTTCCAATTAATAGACCTATTCCTAAATTTGATTTAAACACAACAGCAACTTCTGTACTAGCAAACCACCCTAGTTTTATTCCTACTGGTTGCATGATAAAATTTGCAAAGATACACCCTCCTAGCCATACATAGGCAAGAACAGGTCCAATTATTGCTCCAATTCCTAAAGCCATAGGACTTAACCAAATTGAAAGAGTTGGTGTATAGGCGGATGGTCCAAAAATAGTAAAAACTGAAGGAATCTTTTTGAACCCATCTCGAAAAAGAGTAAATACAGCACTTCCCCCCATTGATGAGAACAAAACTTTTGCATCCTTCCCTCCCTTATCGCCTGCGATAAGAGTGTTATAACTAGCTACTCCCATAGGGAAAACAAGTTTTTCCTTTTCAATAAGATTTTGTCTAAATAAAATAGTAAAAAGTATTCCTAGGATTGCTCCAGCTAAACTGAGAGCAATCATTTGGTAAATAGGAAATTCAATTTCAGGGTTAATTATCCAAATCCCTGGTAAAGTAAATGCTAAGCCACCTGCTACCATAGCACCAGCGCTCATCATTGTATGAGTTACATTTACTTCTTGCAAAGTAGGTTTTTTCTTGAACAAGTTGAGCAAAGCAAAGCTTACAACTGTTACAAAAATTGTAGGCCAAGGTAAAGCACCCATTCTTAAAGCCACATACATTGAACTGGCAGTAATTACAATAAGCCCACAAAATCCAATAAAAAAGCCCCTTAGGGTAAACTGTTTATCATCCATTTCAACCACCAATTAAAAGCAAAATAATTTTAACTAGTATCTAATAAACAGTAACATTATTCAATATTAACCATAAATACATCAATAATTTATATTTTTTACTTATAATTAGAATTTACGAATTTGACCATTTCTTCATTAAATTTTCTTTTATCCTCATCTGAAGAATCTTCAAGATTATGACCTGCTCCTTTAAAAGAAATAATTTTAAATTCTTTATTTCCAAAAGAAAGATATTTATCAACTAATTCTTGTGATTGACTATAGGGTACAACCTTATCATCAAGACCATGAAGAACAAGAATAGGTGGAGAATTAGATGTAATATAGCTAATTGGACTATTTTTTTCTGCTTTCTTTTTAAAAAATCCAAGAAAATCAAGACTGCGATAAACATCAAGATCAACAGGCCCAAATTCATCAATTATAAATTTGCTTTTATCGGAATTTGTAAAACCGACCATCATAGCAAGATGAGCCCCTGCTGAAGTTCCCCAAAGGCCAATGTTATTTATATCAAATCCATATTCATCCGCTTTACTAAAGACCCAAGAAAAAGCATCCTGACAATCTTCAATACAAGTAGGAAAAGAAGAAATTGAATTTCTTGCCGTAAAGTAATCAACACTTACTATAGCATAACCTTCTTTTAAAAGTTCTTCACAAGCTATCTTTCTTAAATTCTCAGATATTCCTTTCTTACTTCCTCCAATAAATCCACCACCATGAAAAAAGATAATTACAGGAGTTTTGTCAAACTGTTTTTCCGAGGGTAAAAGAATGTCTAAATATCTATCTCTTTTATACTCAATATTAGAATAAGAAGCTAAATCGCTTGATTTTAGATTCATTGAAGAAGGTTGAGTAATATATATTAAACTTCCAATTATTAGAAAAGCAAACAAAATTAAAATGATAAGTAATATTTTATTTCTTTTTTTCATTTATTTCCTCAAAACACCTTTTAAATTTACCATAGAAAGCAATTTTCAAACACCCCTTTTTCATAGGTATACTATACTATAGAATTCAATAATAAGATCTGGAAAAATAACCTTATAGTATGGTATTATTAAGCTTAGGAAGATAATCATGAAAAAACATATAGATGTGACTGCTGCTGTATTCATTAAGGATCAACGGCTTTTTTCTGCACAAAGAGCAAACAAAGGTGAAACAGCAAAGAAATGGGAATTTCCTGGAGGAAAGATTAAAGTAGGAGAATCCCCTCAAGAAACAATAGTAAGAGAAATTAAAGAAGAAATGGACACTGAAATAACAGTTGTTGAACCTTTAATCATAATAGATCACGAATATAATTCTTTCAAAATAACCATGCAAGCCTTTCTCTGTAAAATTGATAAAGGTAATTTACAGCTTTTAGAACATCTTGATTCAAAATGGCTTAAAAAAGAGGAAATAATGGATGTTGATTGGGCCGAAGCTGATATTCCTATCGCAAAGTACATAGTGAAAAACTGGGAAACTTTATGCAAAAGGATGTAATTGATTCAATTAAAGAGGCTAATAACACTGCTTTCATTGACTTTAATACACCTTGCGAAGAAAATTTTAGAACAAAACTAATCTTAAATGATAACCCAAATAAAAAAATACTTTCTACAATTTTAAAAGAACTTAGAACCTGTACTTCTTTTGAATGGTCTGTAGCTTTTATAACTGAAGGTGGACTACAATGTTTATTAAATACCTTAAAAGAGTTAGAAGAAAAGAATATTCCAGGAAGAATTATTACAACAACCTATCTTGAATTTACTAATCCCTATGTAATTGAAAAACTACATACTCAATTTAAAAATATTCAAATAAAAGTTTCTCAACTTAATTTCCATGCTAAAGGATATTCTTTCAACCATGAAAATTATAATTCTACAATAATTGGAAGTGCAAATCTAACCGCAGCAGCTCTAAACTCTACAAAAGAATTGAATATCTTAATCAATTCTACTAAAAAAGGGGAAATATTAAACGAACTTCAAAAAGAATTTAAAAGCCAATGGGAAAACGCATCTGACGTTTCTCCTGCTTTCTTAGATCATTACAAAAAAATCTGGGAAAACACAAATTTTAAAAAAAATAATCAAACCCATCAAGAAGAAATAAGTCAAACAATAAAGCCCAACTCTATGCAAATCACTGCTTTACAAGCACTTGAAGAATTACGCAAGAAAGGTTTGAATAAAGCTCTTATTGTTTCTGCAACAGGAACTGGAAAAACTTTTCTCTGTGCCTTTGATGTTAAAAGTTATAAGCCAAAAACTTTTTTATACATTGTACATAGAGAAATGATTGCTAATAAATCCATGGAAAGTTTTAAAGCAGTTTTAGGAGAAGATTTAAAATGTTCTATCTTTGGAGGAGGGAAAGAAAATATTGAAAAACCTTTCCAATTCTCTATGATCCAAACTCTAGCAAACAATCTTGATAAGTTTTCTCCCAATCACTTTGATTACATAATCGTAGACGAAGCCCATCGAGTAATGGCTCCTTCTTATCAAAAAGTTTTAAACTACTTCAAACCTAAATTCCTTCTTGGTATGACTGCAACTCCCGAACGAACTGATAACCAAGAAATCTACAGCATGTTTGGAAATAATATTGCCTACGAAATTCGTTTAAACCAAGCACTTGAAGAAAATTTGCTTTGTGATTTTCACTATTATGGAATTACTGATTGGACAATTAATGGAGAAAGCGTAGACGAAAATACCAAACTTAATAGTTTGGTTTCACCAATAAGAGCAAATCACATAAAAGAAACTTTAAATCTTTATACCTTTAAAAAAGAAAAAGCTAGAGGGCTAATCTTTTGCAGTAGAAATGAAGAAGCAAAACAACTTTGCATCGAATTGAACAACTTAGGTATAAAAACAATAACTTTAGATGGAAATAATAGTGAAGAAGAAAGAGAAGATGCAATAAACAAACTTGAAAGCTACCAAATAAATTATATTATTACCGTAGATATCTTCAATGAAGGCGTTGATATTCCTTTCTTAAACCAAATTCTAATGTTACGGCCTACAAAATCTGCAATCATATTTGTACAACAACTTGGAAGAGGATTAAGAAAATTCCCTGATAAAAACTCACTTACTGTGATTGATTTCATTGGAAATTATGAAAACAACTTCTTTATTCCAATTGCTCTTTTTGGAGACTCTTCATACAAAAAGGACAATTTAAGAAAACATCTAGTTAATGGGAATCTTGGCATTTATGGAAATTCTACAATCGATTTTGATAGAATAGCAAAACAAAGAATATATTATGCAATTGACAAAGCAAATTTTTCTAGAATCAAATTTTTAAAAGAGCAATATTTAGAATTAAAGAGAAGTTTAAATAGAATACCAAAACTAATCGATTTTGAAACTCAAAATACAATCTCACCACTTATGTTTTTAAATAATATTAATTATAAAACTTATTATGAATTGAAGGCAAAATTTGAAAGTCTAGACTTAACTAATTGTAAACTCTCGAAAACACATTTACAAAGTCTCTCTTTTTTTTCCAAAATATTACCTGAAGGCCTTAGATTAGAAGAAACAGTAATAATAAAGCTTCTATTAGATAATAAAACCATAACAATAGATGATATACAAAAATACTGCATAAATAAATATAACTTACCTTCTCCTTCCATAGAATCAATTAATTCAGCAATTTGGATACTTACGAATAATTTCCTTGTTAAAAAACAAAGAGATAATTTTGGAAATATTTCATATATTCAGAAGATAGAAAATAAAATTACCAAAACTAATGACTTTATTAATCTCTTCCAAAATAAAATTTATCTTGAGGAACTTCAAGATTTAATTGAAGTAAGTGAGGCAGAATACTTACATTATGCCAAAGCAAAAGATGCCCTTTTGATGGAAAATGGCTTAATTTTATACCGAAAATATATGCGTCGTGATGTTATTAGGCTATTAAATTGGAAAAAAAATGAAGAAGGCACAGTAAATGGTTATAAAATAGATAAAGAAACTAATACCTGTCCTCTTTTTGTAACCTATTATAAAGATAGCGAAAACATTTCTTCCTCAATAGATTATGCAGACCGTTTTGTTTCAGAAAAAGAATTCATATGGGAATCAAAAAGTAACAGAACTGTCTCAAGCCAAGAATTAAAACCTTTGATTAATCAAATAAACTCAAAGGTTAAAATTCTTTTATTCATTCAAAAAAGCAACAATGAAGGTTCAGATTTCTACTATATGGGAAATTTAGAAACCCTCTCACAAAAAAACTTAGTAAAAAATGACAGCAAAAATACAAAAGTTGTTGAATTTCATTATAAAATGGAAAACCCAGTTTCATTTGAAATTTATTCATACATCACTTCCCCTGTTTTAAAAACAAACAAGGGAAAAGATAACAGTAAAGATTTAGATAAGAACAAAATTGTCTAGTTTAAAACTCTAGCTTCATAAGGTAGTAGGAAGGTGTTGTCAGGATTCTCAACATTATCTAAAATAATATTTTTTAAAGATTGATCTTCAATTTTTACCTTTTTATCAGTCATATTACAGATTATGCGAACTTTCTTTTCTCCTAAAACTCGATCATAAGCAAAAAGACTATCTGAATCTTCCATAATTAAATTGAAGTCGCCTTTAATAATAATTTCATTTGTTGTTTTTAATTTAATTAACTTCTTGTAATAATTTAAAACTGAGAACTCCTGTTTTTCCTCATCTTGAGCATTAAAATGTTTATAATCTGGATTTACTCCAATCCATGGTTCTACCTCAGAAAAACCTGCATATTTAGTTTTATTCCATTGCATTGGAGTTCTTGCATTATCTCGACCTTTTTTTAGAATACTTTTAAAGGCCCAATCTTTATCTTCAGCATTATTATAAAAATTTAAACTTTCAAGGTCTCTAAGTTCATCAACTTTAGTAAATGGAACATTTGCCATTCCCAGTTCTTCTCCTTGATAAATAAAAGAAGTCCCTTTAAGCAAATGAACTGCAGTACCTAACATCTTTGCACTTCTTATTCTAAACTCTTCAGTACTTACATTTCCAAATCTAGAAACACTTCTAGGTTGATCATGATTGGAAAGAAATAAACTATTCCATTTTAAGGTTTTTTGCCAAGAAGAAAGAATATCTCTAAAGGTTTTCACATTAAAAGGTTTTATATGCCATTTATCTCCATCACTGTCCATATCCATAAGATCAAATTGGAAAATCATATCTAGTTCTTTCCCATCTTGAACCAAAGAAGGAGCATTTTCTTTATTTGTAAAAGGCGTTTCACCTACACACATACAATCTCTTCCAACAAAGCACGTTTGACGCATTTCTTTAAGATAATCATGCATTTTTGGTTGCATTGCAAAATATTCAGGAGAAAATACATAACCTTCACCTTTTCCATCCGGAAGACCCTTAGCTTTAGCAATAAGATTAATAACATCCATTCTAAAACCATCAACACCTTTTTCCAGCCAACGATTAATCATGGCATAAATTTCATTCCTAACATCTGAGTTTTCCCAGTTCAAGTCAGGCTGTTTTTCTGAAAACAGATGAAGATACCACTGTTTCCTAGTTTTTGAATAAGACCAGGCTGAAGGAACAAAAAATGACGCCCAATTGTTTGGTTTGTCTCTCCAAATATAAAAATCTGAAAATTCGTTTTTCATATTGCTAGAAGACATTCTAAACCAACGATGTTCATCAGAAGTATGATTAACTACAAGGTCCATAATAAGTTTTATATTTCGCTTGTGAAGTTTTTCAACTAGTTCATCAAAGTCTTCCATTTTTCCAAAATCTTCCATTATTTTTTCATAATTTCTAATATCATATCCCATATCATCATTTGGAGAATCATAAACTGGGTTCAACCAAATAGCTCCAACCCCCAAACTTGAAAAATAATCAAGTTTGTTTATTATACCTCTTAAATCACCGATTCCATCATTATTGCTATCGGCAAAACTACGTGGATAAACTTGATATACAACTCTTTCTTCCCACCATTTTCTGCTCATTAGACTCTCCTTTTTCTTTTGTAATACTCTGTTGCAGTCATTCCTGTTTCTTTGTGAAACAACTTTGAAAAATAATATTTATCAGGAAAACCAACCATTTCTCCAACTTGTCCAAACGAAAGATTTGTTGTTGCAATCAATTCTTTTGAATTTTTTATTCTTAAGCTGTTAAGATATCTAAAAATTGTATTCCCCGTAAACTGTGAAAATATACGATTTAAATAGTCAAAATTCATATCCATTTCAATCTCAATATCACTACTTTTTATTTTCTTAGTATAATTATTGTTCAAATAATTCAATAATTCCTCTGTAAGAATTTCACCTTTATGTTTTTGTTCTGCAGTCCCAACTTTTGCTAAAATAAATTCATGTGCTACCTCACAAAGAAAGCTTAAAAACTCTACTGAGACTCGTTGCTTGTAAAGCTCTTCCCTGTTTTGATAAAGCTTTATGATATTTCTATTTTTTTCTCTAAAATCAATATGAGAAATCTTAAAGACCTTTGGAAGATAGGAAATTCCGTCAGTAGGAGTTTTTTCTGAAAGACAATAACTAAGTTTACTTGCTCTCCTTTTCTCTAACATCTTTGGAATAATTTCTTTTTCAGTTAAATCTGAGGAAAAAAGACCAGAATCGGAAAAATGAAAATAATAATAATCACAAATTGCAGAAGCATAACCTTCATGTTGCAACCCCGGTTCCAATATAAAAAAATCTCCTGCTTCAAGATGATATCGAACAATATCCTCTTTTATAAACATTTCTCCATCTATTATAACATAGACAACATACTCTTTTTGAAGTTTTCTTTGAAAGTGTATCCAAGGTTTTGAATATTTAATACGACCTACCATACGGACTGTAGGTAATATTTCAGTATCCAATGAATACATTTCCATAATTTTACTCCATATCAATAACAACCATTGTCCAGAACTGAAGTTTTGGAACCTTAACCGAATATAATCGACCTTGCTCTATTATAGCATAATCAAAGTTCAATTTGAAAGGTCTAATGTCTTCAAAATCAGGGCTAGCTGTCCATATATTTTTGATTTTCCTATTTAATCGAATCTTTAAAAGAATATCTTCAACAAGAGTAGAATTTTCTTTTCCTTTATTCCATAAATTGTTATTAGAAGTCAAATTAATTAATTGACAATTTATTCTATTTTTGGTCTCACTTATTATAGTCCAAACTTTATCACCATCCCCATTTGAGGAAAATTTTACAGCTTGAGAAGAAAAAATGATATCTTCATTAATACCACCACAAGCAGTAAAAGAAACATTAACCCCAGTATCCTTGTAAAGTAATTTTTTATAGGCAACTGAAAAATCAAAATACCTAACACTTATAGATACGAAGCTTTCTCTTAATTTGGAATAATCAGCATAATAACTATTTGAAAGAAGAGCCTTGTCTTCGCCCATTACCAGTTGAGTTCCACCAGATGCATTTATTGTTGCAAAAGTAAGTCTCCATGCATTTTCAGCATTAATTTGATTTTCATTCCTGAAAGGTTCTATATAACAGGCCAAAACAACATTATCATGCCCAAGAAGCTTTGCTTTTTTTATAAGCAAAAATAAATCAAAATAGGAATTATGAGGAGGCCAAACTTCAATATAAGCAGCATCACTACACTTTGAAACAGTTTCGGTAGGCCAATCGTTTACAGCGTTGAAGATAATTCCATTATCTTCCCCCTCTTTTTTTACAGCCTTTTCTACTTTTTCCATAAGGTATGGTATTTCTTCTCCAAGAAAAACATTATCCCCTTCAAAGTTGCAACCTGTTTTTGGAAAACCATAAGTGTCCATGTGAATTCCTTTAAAACCAATTTCCTTAATTGCCTTTATAAATTCTTCAGTTATATAATTACTCCAACCCTTTTCCCGTGAAATATCCATATAATAAAGCCAATCTGCAAATTTAAGAGGCTTTCCATCAATTGTGTACAACCCCCATTGAGGATGTTTTGAAAAAACCTTTTCGGTTGCTGCATAAATAGCTCCATAAGCAAAAGGTCTCATTCCTGATTGACAACATCTTTTTACTTTATCACGAATAACATCTAAATTTATTTTTCTATTTAAAGGATCTAAATACTCTTTTTCCTTAGAAATAAGATCATCATGACGAAACATCCAATCATAAAATTGAACAGTATTAATATGAAGTCGACAAAGACTCTCTATTTCTTTTCCATTTGAAGGTTTTTCAAAATCTGATAAAAAACCATAAAGAACTGTTTTATCTTCCTTTTCATCAATCGAAAAAGCTCCCTGATAAGGCCCTATAGAAATTATGTAACTTCCTTTTTTGAGGTCTGAAAAACAATAAATATTCTCATTTTCTGTTGTTTTTAACGAATATAAGCTATTATCTAGTATTTCACATTCTCTTTGAAGAACAACTTTATATTTATCTTTATTTGTATAAATGATAACATTATCACCAGCAATATATTTTGCCTTATTGAAAATCAAATTTGTATTCATAATTAACCTTTAATAGCGCCTTGAGAAAGTCCGCCAATAACCATTTTTTTCTGAGAAACTATAAAAATAATAACAACTGGAATTAAAGCCAGAATTGAGGCCGAAAATACCCATTCCCATCGGGTAGAATGTTCACCATTCAATCTTTGAAGAAGCAAAGGAAGAGTAATCATCTTTTCATTGGCTCCAACTAAAACTTTGGCTGTAAAATATTCTTCCCAAAAACCTTGGAAAGCAAAGATACTCATTGTACCAATTGCAGGAGTCGACAATGGTAATAGAATTTTAAAGAAAATTGTTCCATGACCCCCACCATCAATAATTACTGATTCAGAAAGATCTTTTGGAATACCCCTAAAGAAATTCCTTAAAAAGAAAGTATTTCCACATATACAAGTAGAGACATAAACCAAAATAAGACCGCCTCTTGTTCCTATAAGACTTGTATCTGTAAAAGGAATTCTCAGAGCTTTTAATATAATAAATTGTGGAATTATATTTAAAAATCCAGGAAGCATCAAAGTAAAAAGATAAACAGCAAAGATAAAATCTCTTCCTTTAAATTTTATTCTTGCAAACCCATAAGCTGACAATGTTGAAATAAAGATTGCAAAACACATTGTGATAAACGTGTTTACAATACTATTGATTACCGCCATTGGAAATAGAGGCATTTGTAAAACATGTTGATACCCTACAAAATTAAAACTAGAAGGTAAAAGTCTTGGGGGATCAGGTAAAACATAACTAAAAGTCTCAAACGAATTAGAAATCATAAACAAAAAAGGAACCGAGAATAATAGTAAAAAAAACAAAAGGATAATCCAAATAATTACTTGTTTCATAAGGACCCCTCCTGATTGTCTAATTTAAAAGCTTTGTTCATAACAAGTGTCAGTAGTACAATGGTAATTGAACTAATAAGACCAACAGCTGAAGCTTGTCCAAACTGGAATTTTCCAAAAGCTCTATCATAAAGCATGTATTGAAGTACGCTTGTTTTTCCATTAGGACCACCACTAGTTAGTAACATAACCTGGAGGAACACATTAAAAGATCCAATTATCATATTTACCAAAACAAAGAATGTTGTCGGTTTAAGACTTGGAACAGTAATGAATCTAAATTTTTGCCAAGTTGAAGCCCCATCTAAATCGGCTGCCTCATAAAGTATATCTGGAATGGATTGTAAGGCTGCTAGATAAATCAACATTGACCATCCAGTATTTTTCCAAATTCCCATTAACCAGATTGCTGCATTACCTGACCACTCCCTAAGGAGCCATGGAATATAATTTGGAATAACATGAATTATATCAACTAGAAAATAATTGATTAAACCTCTATTAGAATTATTAAACATGTACTTAAAAACTAGAGAGACTATAACCCAAGAGGTAATTACAGGGAGGTAAAAGCCAACCTTGAAGATGCTTCCACCTCTCTTTAAATTATTAATAAGATAACTGAAAATCATTCCCCCAAAAACAATAAATGGAACAGTAACTATGGCATAAAGAAAGTTATTCCTATAAGCATACCAGAACTCTTTATTTGATTCTGTAAATATTACTTTAAAGTTTTCTAACCCAATAAAAGTAATATTTCCTTGAACAATTTGATAATTAGAAAAAGCTATCCTAATTGTGAATATCATAGGAAAGAGTACAAAGATTGATATCAAGACCAATCCTGGTAAAACAAAAGGGAAAGAATATCTCCAACCATTCAAATCCCTTCTGCTATAGTTTTTTATTCTGTATACCATTACAACAACCTATTTAGATAGAATTGCATCCAATTCTAAAGCAGTCTTATCAATTTCTTGTTTTACATCAGCTTTATCAACGAAAATTGTAGTCATACAATTTTTCCACAAAGTTTCTATGTCACTTGTATATGGTGAAGGAATTCTAGCCTTTGCTGTTTCAAGTTGCTTCATATATACAGACCAAACTGGATTTTCTAATACAGTAGCACTTTTAACCATTTCTTTTAAAACAGGTAACTGCCCTGATTTTAACATAGCTTCTTGGACTGCGTCACTAGTCATGAACTGTGCAAATTTCCAAGCCGCATCTTGATGTTTTGAAGTTGAGAAAACTACAATGTTTTCACCACCAACAACAGAAGCACTTCTTCCTTCATAAGTTGGAATTAAAGCAGGAACTATTCCCATATCAGCTTTTGCATTAAAATTATACCAAGGACCTTCGAAGAACATTGCATATTCACTTTCAATTCCATCCCAAGCATCAACACTTCCATCAAGATCTCTTATTGTAAAAATACCTTCATCATGAAGTTTTATCATTTGTTTAACTGCAGCAATACTTTCTGCGCTATTAAAATAACCACTTGCTTTTGTAAAGTTTTCATCGGTTAAGACACCTCCGAACAACCAGAAATAAGGATAAAGATCCCAATCACCAAAGCCTGAAACATTCAAAGAGTAGGTATCACGATTCTTTGCTGCTGCAAAAAACTCTTCCATTGTTGATGGAACTTCAGCTAAACCAATTTCATCCTTTAAGATTTTTGTGTTTACAACTGCAACTTTACAATTTGTATCAAGTGGAAGTCCATAATAATCACCTTTGAAATTATTTGTGGATAAAGGCCCTTCTAAGAAAGAATCTTTCAATCCATCAAATTCAGGATAATCACTTACAGCCTTTAAACCACCTTGATTTGCATAGGATGCAGTATTTGTAATATCAATACGAGCAACATCTGGTCCATTTCCAGTTCCAAAGGAAGTAACAACCATCTGATGATACTGACTTCCATCTTGTCTAATACAATCAATCATAATATCTGGATTTGCTTTTTCCCACATTGGGATTACTTCATTTAGCAAAACAGCTTCTTCTCCATCTCCATAAGTATACCAAAATTTTAAGGTAACTTTACTGCTATCTTTTTCTTCAACACC
>Ga0265294_10005379_pt1 | contig 15634 bp, 14 predicted proteins | sample MunlanPumphouse3_FD_192504 | JGI IMG/M metagenome (GOLD analysis project Ga0265294, IMG submission 192504) | Groundwater microbial communities from a municipal landfill in Southern Ontario, Canada - Pumphouse #3 | ecosystem: Environmental > Aquatic > Deep subsurface > Groundwater | place...
GCTGTTTATGCTAAGTTTAACTCGTCCCATGGATCTCTCCTTATTGGTGGTTGTAAACTTAATATTAACAGAGTTTTGTGGGACTTTCTTTATATTTTTTCGTGGACACTTTATCTTACTCTTCACAATTAATAGAACCGGTTTGAATTTTACTTGACTTCTCGATATGCCCATAATACAATTATATTACGTTTCAATGTTTAATCTTTGTACTGATTTAATTTAACTTAAGGGTATAAACATTAAATAAAAGGGGGAAATGTAATGAAAAAGATGTTGGTCATGTTAATGGTCGTTTTTTTGGTAATGGGTTTTGCATTTGCTGAAGCACAGCAAGAAACTATGTCTGAACAAACCATTGAAAAAGTCATAAAAACAAATGTTATGGCAAGTGGAGATCTTGAAATCTTTTCTTGGTGGGCCGGTGATGAAGGACCTGCACTAGAGGCTTTGATTACTCAGTTTAAAGGTAACTATCCTAAGGTAAATTTAATAAACGCTACTGTAACAGGAGGCTCCGGAGTCAATGCAAAAGCAGTATTAAAAACCCGTATGTTAGGAGGAGATCCACCAGAAGCTTTCCAAGTACACGCTGGACAAGAATTAATTGGAACTTGGGTAAATTCAGATAGGATGCTAGATTTAACACCTCTCTTTGAAGCAGAGAATTGGTTTGAAGTATTCCCAGAAGATTTAATTAATTTAATTGGAACTGATGAAGGAATTTGGTCTGTACCTGTTTGTGTTCATAAATCCAATGTAATGTGGTATATTCCAGCAAATTTGAAAAAATGGGGAGTTACGGTTCCTACAACTTGGGATGAATTCTTTGCAGTAGCCACAAAACTTCAAGCAAAAGGAATTGTTCCACTTTCAATGGGTGCTTTGTGGACAGCAAATGAAAACTGGGAAAATATTGCATTAGCAGTCTTAGGTGTTGATGATTATAATGCTCTTTGGTCTGGAGATCTTGCTTGGACAGATGCTAAAGTAGAAAAAGTATGGATGACCTTTGGGAAGATGTTAGATTTAACCAATAAAGATGCTTCTTCCATGTCATGGCAACAAGCTACCGATATGGTAATTAGTGGAAAAGCAGCTTTTAATTTTATGGGAGACTGGGCTGCTGGTTACATGATGACTACTCTAAAAATGGTTCCAGAAAAAGATTTTGGATGGGCAAATACCCCAGGAACAACTGGAGCTTTCCAATTTCTAGCAGATAGTTTTGGAATTCCTAAGGGCTGTAAAAATCCAACTGCAGCAGTTGCTTGGGTAAGTGCATGTGGTTCAAAAGCAGGACAAGATGCTTTTAACCCTCTAAAGGGCTCAATTCCAGCAAGAACTGATGCTAATATGAGTTTATACAGTGTATATTCAAAATCAGCCGCAATGGATTTTGCAAATGACTCTATCGTAGGTTCTTTAGCTCATGGATGTGTGGCTAATGAAGGCTTTATGAATGATTTCAATTCAGTAATGGATGGATTCATGAAAAATAGAGATGCTAAAGCTGCTTGCTTAGCTTGTGCAGAAATAGCAGAAACCAATGGAATGACAAAGTAAATTATAGGTATTAACTTTAAGGCGGCTTGGGGTGAGCCGCCATTTTTCTATTAAGAGGAATAAATAATGAATATTTCAAAAGGTAAGAAAAAAAACAAGGAAAAACTTTACTCACTTTTAATATTGTTACCTTCTATTTTACTAGTAGGTATCTTTGTTTATGGGTTTGTGGGGAATACAATCTGGACCTCTTTAACTGATTGGGGTGAAGGAGCAGGACTAGCTTTAAATCCGATTAAGAACTTTGTTGGTCTTAAAAATTATAAAACCTTGTTTTTTAGTTTTACACAATCAGGCTTTCGACAAGATTTAGTAAATACTATTTTTTATACCTTGCTATTATTGTTTGGGACTTTGTTTCTTGGACTTTTTCTTGCCATCATGTTGGATAGAAAAGTCAAAAAAGAAGGAATTTATAGAACCATTTTTCTTTACCCAATGGCCTTATCATTTATTGTAAGTGGAACAATTTGGCGATGGCTCTTAGCCCCTTCAGGAGGGGTAAATCAAATACCTACTTGGTTTGGTGGAAAACAGAATCAATTCCTTTGGATAAGTAGCCAAAAACAAATATTACAATTTAATTGGCAAAATATTTGGCAAGTACTTGGAGTTATAGGATTAATATTTTGTGTTATAGTTTTATTAATAAATATTAAAAGAGAAGACAAAAGGAAAATAATTATCTGGTCTTGTGTTTCCGGAATTTTTGCACTTTTTGCTTTTGTAATTTGCCCTTTGATTCCACCAGTTTTAAAGAGCGAAGAAAAACATGGATTAAACCTAGCTATAATTGGAATAATAATTGCTGGTGTTTGGCAATATTCAGGATATGCAATGGCCTTATATTTGGCTGGTTTAAGAGGACTAAGCGGAAGTATAAAAGAAAGCGCTAAACTTGATGGTGCAAATGAAGCTGTTTACTATTTTAAAATTGCTATACCGAATCTTAAGCCAATTACATTAAGTGCAGTTGTAATAATGGCTCATATTTCTTTAAAGATGTTTGATCTTATATATGCAATGGCAGGGGCTGATAATGGTTTTACTGGTCATCCTTCAGTTCGAATGTATCTTACAACCTTTCGAGCCAATAAATTTGCGCTTGGTGCTGCAATGGCTGTAATCCTATTCTTTTTGGCAGCCTGTTTCATAATTCCTTATATGGTTAATTCCCATAGATCAAGGAGGCCAATGCGATGAATAAAGTAAAAGTTAAGAAATCTTTTTATTATTTTTGGATGATTGTTCTTTGCATAATGTTTTTAACTCCAGTTTATATGGCAATTATTACCTCCTTAAAAGATCCTGCAGAAATTAATTTAACTACAAGTTGGAAATGGCCTACAATTTTGAATTTTAACAGCTATTCAAAAGCTTTCAAGTTACTTAAACCAAATTTTATAAATTCGGTAATATTAGCAGTGTCTGGAACTGTTATATCTTCTTTTGTTGGAGCCATTAATGGTTATATATTTTCAAAAAATAAATTTAAAGGAAGTGAGTTAATCTTTACGCTTCTCCTTTTTGGAATGTTTATTCCTTATCAAATTATTCTTATTCCTTTATTTCAGGTTCTTAAAACGTTTGGATTATATGGATCTTTGACAGGGTTGATTTTTGCTCATGTGGTTTATGGTATTCCAATTGTTACAATGCTTTTTAGGAATTTCTACGACCAAATTCCGGATTCAATCCTTGAATCGGGAAGAATTGATGGGGCAGGTTATTTTTCTATTTTCACTAGATTAATGCTTCCTCTTTCAATTCCATCTTTTGTAGTTGTTGGAATTTGGCAGTTTACTCAAATTTGGAATGAATTTCTTTGGGGAATCTGCTTAACAAAACAATCTTCAAATCCTATAACTGTAGGCTTAAGTCAATTAGCAGGAGGCCAAGCTGTAAGTTGGAATATACCTATGGCCGGAGCAATTTTGTCTGCCTTACCTGTTTTAGCAATTTATATTTTCTTAGGAAAGTATTTTATTCAAGGACTTCTTTCGGGCTCTGTTAAAGAATAATATATTGTATAAATACTGAATAATTATACAATTAATGTATTGATGAAAATTTGATTAACCTATATACTTTTTTTTATTAATTAGGAGAATTTAATGAAAAGAGTATTAATTGTAATTATGGTTTGTTTAATAGTAGCTAGCAGTATATTTGCTTCGGGTAAAACTGAGACTAAAGTTGACAACTCCCTTGACCTTGTAATGGAAAAGGGCGTTTTTGTTTTAGGATTAGACGATAGTTTTCCACCAATGGGATTTAGAGATGAAGATAATAACATCGTTGGTTTTGATATTGATTTGGCAAAAGAAGTTTGTTTAAGAAACGGTCTTGAACTTAAGAGTCAACCAATTAGTTGGGATGCTAAAGAACAAGAACTTAATACCCATCAGATAGACTGTATTTGGAATGGTTTTACCATTACCGAAGAAAGAAAACAATCAATGAGTATGACTGATGCTTACCTAAGTAACGCTCAGGTAGTAATTGTTAAAGCTGATAGTCCTTATCAAACTTTAGCAGATTTAGCAGGAAAATCAGTTGGTGTTCAAGTTAGTTCAACAGGTCAAGCAGCCGTTGAGGATAATCCAGAATTTAAAGATTCCTTAAAAGAAGTTATTGAGTTTAAAGATTTCTTAACAGCTTTGATGGATCTTAAAATGGGTTCAACTGATGCAGTTGTAATGGATTTGATTGTAGCAAATTATAATATAACCAATAACAGAGAACAATATAGAATTCTTGAACAAGACCTTGGAGCTGAAGCTTATGGAATTGGTTTTAGAAAAGATGATGTAGCTTTAAGAAATGCAATTCAAGATACTTTAATGGATATGGTAGAAGACGGAAAAATGGCTGAAATCTCTGAAAAGTGGTTTGGTTCTGATATTACAGTCCTAGGTAAGTAGAATGAGTAAAATGTTTCTCCAAATGCTTTCTGGATCCCTTGTTTCAATAGAGATTTTTGTTTTAACTTTGATTTTTGCTATTCCACTTGGATTTTTAGTAGCAAAAGGGAGAATGAGTAAAAATAAGATAATCAGCGCAATTGTAAATTTTTATATTATGGTAATGAGGGGAACCCCCTTGATTTTACAATTGCTGTTTTTCTATTTTGCTCCATATTACATATTTGGTTTTTCTTGGGGTAGATTTACGGCAGTCATAGTGGCTTTTACAATTAACTATGCTGCCTATTTTGCTGAAATTTATCGAGGTGGTATACAATCAATTGATAAAGGTCAGTATGAAGCAAGCTCAGTTCTTGGATATACAAAGAGTTATTCCTTTTTTCATATAATATTACCACAGGTGATTAAAAGAATTATGCCAGCCATGGCAAATGAAATTATAACCTTAGTAAAAGATACTGCTTTAGCCCAAACAATAGGAGTAGCAGAGCTTTTTAGGGTAGCACAGACAACATCTTCAAGGGTGTTCTCTACTATGCCAATTTTCTTTGCAGGGGTATTTTACTTTATTATGAATGGAGTTTTGTCTAAACTGTTTGATAAAGTTGAAAGGAAATTAGCCTATTATGAATAAAAATGAAAAAATAATTGAGGTGAAAAACCTTCAAAAGAGCTTTGACGGTATAACCGTTTTGAAAGGTGTTGATTTTTCAGTTTACAAAGGTCAAGTTCTTTCAATAATTGGTTCTTCTGGAAGTGGGAAAAGCACTATTTTAAGGTGTATTAATCAGCTAGAAACCATTGATGAAGGTGAAATTACAATATGTAACGATAAGCTTTATTACTACGATGAAAATGGAAACGCAAAAAGTGCCGATGAAAAGGAAAGAAAAAAAATAAATCTAAATTGTGGTTTAGTATTTCAAAATTTCAATCTTTTTCCCCATTTTTCAGTGTTAAAAAATGTTAGTGATCCTCAAGTCCAAGTTCTTAAACTCACTAGAAAAGAGGCAGATGAAAATGCTTTTACGCTACTAGAGAAGGTTGGATTACTTGATAAAAAAGATAACTTTCCTTGCCAACTCTCAGGTGGTCAAAAGCAGAGAGTATCTATTGCTAGGGCTTTGGCTTTAAAACCAAGTCTTCTTTGTTTTGATGAACCTACCAGTGCTTTGGATCCTGAATTAACTTTTGAAATTCTTAATATTATTAAAATGTTATCCAAAGAAGATAGAACCATGATTGTAGTAACTCATGAAATGCAGTTTGCAAAAGAAATTAGTGATGAGGTTATTTTTCTGGATTCGGGTATGATTTTAGAACGTGGAAAAAGCTCTGAAATCTTTAATAATCCAGAAAATGAAAGAACAAAAAAGTTTTTGATGAAATTTGATTAGAGGATTTTTCCATTTTGAATGATGTATTTAAAACCTTCTGGTTTTATGGCGGGTTCAGATATGGAAGAATTGTCTTTGATTTGTTTTGGATCAAAACAAACCAAATTTGCTTTTAAACCCTTTCTTATGAAGCCAACATCATTTAAATTAAATCTTTCAGCACTTAATCCCGTCATTCTATGAATTGCCCACTCTAAAGAACTTGAATGTTTCTTAAGAAAGCTTGGATCTAAAATGTGGTTAGTTGAATTGTAACATCTTGGGTGAGGGAAAGGACTATTATAAAGGGCATCTGTTCCAAAAGCACTTAACCGATGACGAAAGATTTTACCAAGAGTAGCTGATGATTCAGTATAGTCAATCATCAAAGCTTCTCCCGTTTCTTCTGAAAGAATCTTAAAAAGGGCATAATAAGGGTTTATCTTGAAGTGTTCTCCCACTTCTATTAGATTTTTTCCCCTTAATTCAGGAAAATGTGTTAATTCTGTTATGAATATTTTTGATAAAGACACCATATTTAAAATGCTATCCCAATTTTTGGGATTATTAATTTCATTTATTAATTGGGGATAGTTTGAAGAATCCTTTAAAAAAGCTGAACGTTGGATCCTCTCCATTGAGAGGACTTTTGGAGGAAGAAGACCCATAAGAGTTGTGCTTCCATATTCAAAAGGATATTGGTCAAACCCAATAACCTGTGAAGAGTTTTCAATAAGATTTAAAACTTGATCAATCAAACTTTGATTTTTATCCCCAATAATCTTTAAGTGAGAAATTTCAAGTTTAACTCCAGTTTGTTTTGCAATAGAAAGTATTTGATTAAGCGAAGAAATTATATTAGTTCCTTCACATCGATGATGTACACTAAGGATTTTATTATTTTCAGCACAAGTTTTTGCAAGACTTAAAAGTTCTTTGTTACTGGCAAATACCCCCGGTGCATAATAAAGACCCATTGAAAGGCCAAGAGTTCCCTGAGTAAAGCTTTCTTTTAAAAGTAAGGTCATTTGCTTAATCTCTTCATCTGTAGCTTCACGGTTTGCATTCTCTCTTATAGCTTGGAATCTTAAAGCAGAATGACTAGTTAACATTCTCATATCATAGGGTGAATGAATCTTATCTTTATAAGAATTATAATCTGTCCAATCAAAAAAAGGGTATTGTCCCAGAATGTCAAAAATAAGGCTTTTAGGGAAATCTTTATTATTTTTAATTGGAAAAACTCCAATTCCACAATTTCCCGAAATTTCAGTTAAAATTCCTTGATTAGTTTTCCCCTTCATAAGAGGATTTCTTAAAATTTCAAGATCACTATGGGCATGTAAATCAATAAAACCAGGACAAAGAATAAATCCTGTTAAATCAATAGTTTTTCCAGAAAAATTAGAAAAACTTCCAACATCTAATATTTTATCATCATCAATTAGAACATCATTTTTCTTTATCTTGTTAAGGCTTCCATCATGTACCAAGGCATTTTTTAATAAAATCATTATTTTCTCTTTAAAAGCTATCACAAAAAAGTGATATTAACTTTTGATAATTTCCTCTTATTCTAGCTGAAATAAGTGAAGCCTTAACTTCATCTATTTCTTTTGGGTTTAATAACATAATTGGATATCCACCAATCTTTAACTCAGTTTGAAAGGCAATCCAAGCCGTGGCTTCATTTGCTAATAAAAACGGTTTGATTTTCATTAAGCCACCAAAAAGAAAACTAGCTCTTGTTAAAGCATGAAGAGAAGACCAATTGTTTTTATATTGCAACATTAAACCTTTGAATTCTTTTTCTGTTAAACTGGAGCGAAACTGGCCCTTTTGCTTATTATCAACAGAATTTAAAATTCTTAAATTTAAAGTTCTTAAACTTGAAACTGATATCTTGGTATCTAGTTCATTTAATTGTGAATATTCATTCAAAATTTGAACATGATAAAAAAGTGGAATTCCTTCAATAAAATTCCCAGAAAGAATTTTTTCAATATTTAATAAGTCAAAATCAGGTTTTTCAAAATAAACTATATTTGAAAGGGTTGCAAGTATTGCTTTTTCTTGTTTTTCCTTGGTTTGACCCTTTGTTTTTGCATTTTCAATTTTATTATAGTTTTGATGTCCAGGAGTAAAATTTTCCCCTTTTGTAAATCGAAGGCTTCTTCCATCAGAAGGTCGTTCAATATCGGCAGGAATACTCCAAGCCCAGTTACCATGACGCTCGGCTCCCTCGACTCTTCCTTCGCTACATAAACCTCTGACTCTTCTTTCACTAAGATTCCATTTTTCAGCAGCTTCTATTACACTAATATAATCCATGTTTTAATGTTATTGTTAAAGAAGGATAAATGCAAGAAATTAAATACTTTCAAGGTCGAAAAATTTAATAAATTCTTTATCATTAGTATATTGGAAACTTTTTATTCCAAGTTTTTCAGCTGCAATTATATTTTCTTTAATATCATCAATAAAAAAGGCCTTTGAAGGAATAACTTGCTCATGAGAAAGAATATAATTGAAAAAATTCTCTTTTGGTTTAGCAACTTTCATTTCATGAGAAACATAACAATAATCAAAATATTTATTCCAGCCATTTTTTTTGAAATAATTAAAATGAGGAGCAAAAGTGTTTGAACCAAGAACAATTCGTTTATTATAACTTCTTAATTCCTCAATGAGTTTTACCGCTAGTGGATTAAGAGTTGAATGAAGGGTGGAATCAAAAGGATTTCCTTCTACTTTAACATCAAAACGTTTCTCAACGTGGGACCAATATTCATTAAAAGTAATAGAAGCTTCCATTAAAGGAAAATCAAAAATCAAATAATCCTCAATAAAATCTTTTTCATAAATATTTAAGCTTCTAGCTGTTTCTCCAAGAAAATCAATATTTTTTATTACAACATTACCCATATCAAAAATAAATAAGTCTTTTGATTTAATTAGTTTAGCCTTTTCTGGATTCATAAACAGCTGCACCTCCTAAAAAGTATCGTGACAATGTAAAGAATAATATAAACATCGGTATTGATGCAAGAAGGGCAACGGCCATTAAAGCTCCTTCATCAGTTTGTTTTTCTTCACTGAACTTTGTTATGTACAAAGGAATGGTTTTCATTTTTTCTCTTTGTGATACTAAAAGAGGCCATAAGAGATTGTCCCATTGATTTCTAAAAGACAATATTCCTAAAGTAGCAATTACCGGAGTACAATTTGGTAAAACTATTTTCCAATAAATTTTGAATTCTCCTAGGCCATCCACTCTTGAGGCATCAAGATATTCTGAAGGGAAAGTTAGAAGATATTGACGCATCTGAAATACTCCAAAGGCACTTACAAGAAAGGGTATGATTAGACCCCGATAAGAGTCAATCATTTTCAAAGAAGAAGTTACCATGTATAAAGGTATCATAATTGCCTCAAAAGGAATCATCATAGTTGCCATGATAGCCATAAAAACAAAAGTTCTTCCCTTAAAACGGAATTTAGCCAGACCGTAACCACAAAGGGAACCAAGAAGAACGGTTGAAACAGAACAAGAAATTGCAACAATAAGAGAATTGAGCAAATTTCGTAAGAAAATAACGTTGTTATTATTTCCATAAATTGCTTTATGAAAGTTTGTTAAGAATGTTCTTGGTATAGTTGTTCCAGTACAATCATTTAAAGTAACTGGAGTAAAAAACTTCGTAGATGGAATCCAAGAATAAGGCATGGATAAAATTTGTCTAGGGTCCATAAAACTAGCTGTGAACATAAAAATAATTGGAGTTAAAGTAAATAATAAAACCAAAATTAAAAAGATCCAAATTATAATTTCTCCCACAGTGTGTTTTCCAATAAATTTATTCATATTAACCTCCTAGTATTCAACGTCGTCGCTTTTTGAAACGGCGAATTGGAAATAGGTAAGAATTAACATTATAATAAATAATATTATTGACATAGCACTGGCACGACCAAGTCTGCCATTCCTAATTCCAGTGAAATAAATGTTCATAGTAATTACATCAATAGGCTGACGAGCAGCTCCTCCTTGATGGAACATGTATTGAGTGGAGAAGGTTTTTAAACATTGTAACATTGCCATTATCGAAACTAAAACGACTGTTGGTTTTAATAATGGTAAGGTAATTCTCCAGAAAGTTTTCCATCGATTGGAACCATCAACTGTTGCAGCTTCATAAATAGCCGGTGGTATAGCAGCAAGACCGGTTATAAATAATATTACGAAATAACCAATATACTTCCAAAAATAAACAATCATTGTGGAGGCCTGCAACATTTCATTGTTAACTAGCCAAAGAAAATCATGTCCAGATTGAAAAGTTAGAGTATTTGCAAATTGATTAAAAAGCCCTCTAGGATCAAAAAGAATTAACCATATGGCTGCAGCTACAACTGAAGAAAGTACTGCTGGGGTGTAATAGGCAAGTTGAAAAAATTGTTTTGATTTTGGATGTCTAAGTTGCATAAGAAATACAGCCAATATTAAAGAAATAACCACCATTGGTATAAAAGTTCCAATGGTAAAAGTAAGAGTGGCTCTCATAGAATTCATAAGTGAAAAGCCCCCATTGGATTTTGTAAATAAATAGATATAATTGTCAAAACCAATAAATTCACTTGTTCTTTGGACAGCCATTCTATTTGTGAGGCTGGTAAAAAAAGCATTAACAATAGGGTAGAAGCTGAAGACACTAAAGAAAAGAAGACAAGGTAAAGTAAAACTGAAACCCCACCGAGCTTGTTTTCTTTCAATACTGAAAGTTTTGTTTTTATTTTTCATATTTGTTCTCTTTTTTAAAGTAAAAGACAGACAGAACCCGAAGATCCTGTCTGTAATAAAAGTCTTTATTGCTCGTCAATTAGTTCTTGAGCAGAAGTTTTAAGTTGGAGATAAGCCTGTTTTGGGTCTACTCCTTGTAACATTACAGCTTCTACAGACGTTCTAATCAAAGCTTGTATTTCAGCAGAAGCGGCTCCGTAATAAACTATGTGACCACGTGCAAAATCACCTGTAAATACATCACTATAAGGCATATTTTTATAGGTCTCACTATTTAGAAGTTCAATAGTAGGCTGAATGATTCCAACATTTACCAAATATTCTTCACCATGACTTAACATGTAGCTGATAAGTTGCCAAGCAGCTTTTTGAGTTGCTTTATCAGCATCAGAATTTACCATGTAGAAATGTCCATAATAACAACCTGCTACATCTTTAACAGCATTTTTGAATTTTGGATAAGGTACTACCATCCATTCTCCACTGTTATAAAAATCTGGATTATCATTTAAGATTCTTGCTTCTTGATAAAGGCCAGTGGTACACATTGCTATATCATTATTGTCTTTATTGAAAAGCTTTCTTGCAGCTGTATAGGTAGGAGATCCAAGGTTTTCTCCATTTGGTCCCCAATTTTTCATGAAAGTTAAAAATTCAATCCAGGCCTTTTCACCCACAATAGCTTCTTTACCATCTTCGCTAAATAAGGCTCCACCAAGTTGTTCAACCATAGGTACGTTGTTAACAAGGTAGTAACCATATCTAAAGTCATAACCTCTACGAACTAGAATATCTCCTTCACGAATAATAAGTTTTCTTGAAATTTCTACCATGTCTTCCCAAGTTTTTGGATAGTCTTTTTCTGGATCCAAACCAGCGTCTCTAAAAACTTTTTTATTCAAGAAAATAGACCAATTGGTAAGTTCAAGTGGAAGTCCATAAACTTTCCCATCTAAAGTTACTCCTTCTAGCATCTTTGGAGCGTAAGAATTAATGACATCCTTAGCATCAGAATAGCCAGCTGCTTCATAATCAATTTGAGCAACACGACCAGCTGATATATATTGATACTCATCTTCAATGGAAAGATTAAACATGGTAGGTCCTTGGTTTGCAGCAAAGGCCGATTGGACTAATTCGATTAATTTATTTGCACTTTGACGAGTAACATTTACTGTAACATTAGGATGGGTTTTGGTGAATTCTTCGATATATCGATCTTCAAGTTTTTGCCTATTGGCATCCTCATGAGTCCAGAATTCAATTGTTACAGGAGCGTTTTCATCAACTTCCTGTGTTCCAGTTGCCAATAAAGGTGCAATTAATGCTAAGATTAATAATATGGATACAACAATTTTTTTCATAATTTTCCTCCCGAAAATTTCTTATAACTAATTTTCGGTCTGAATGGTTGTTTTTACAATAGAAATATTTTGTCATTTGTTCTTTGTTTTTGACATTTGTAGCTATTTAAAATAATTAAGTAGTTTTTCTTTAAGGGTTCTTGTTTCTTCTTCAAGTTTAGTGATGTGCTCATAGTCTAACTGTTTAGCCTTTTCAGTTTGATTAGTCTTTAAGGCTTCAACCAACTTTTGATGTTCACTAAGAACTCCTTGGGATATGGAGTCAAAAGAAAAACTCAACCTTCTAATTCTTTGGTAGTTTCCACTATGAGTTTGAATTAAGGTATAACAATTTTCTTTTTCAGCTCCCTTAAAGATGAGGCCATGAAATTCATTATCAAGAAGAAGGAAAGTTTTCATATCTCTAATTTCAAAAGCTTTAGATTGCTTTTTAATTATTTCTTCCATCTCTCTTATGTAGGTTTGACCTTCAGTAGTGCTGACTTGTTTTAAGAAAAGTGAAAGGGCTCCAAGTTCAAGTGTAGTTCTTAAAAACTGTTCTTCGCGGACTATTCTAAGATCAATTTTAGAAACTTTTGTTCCACTTTGTGGAATTATAGTTAGAAGTCCTTCTCCTGCGAGACGATTAAGTGCATCTCTTAATGGAGAGCGACTTACTTGATATTGATTAACCAAATCACGAATCTTAAGCTCAGTTCCAGGTTCAAAATCTAAATTTAGTATTTTTGTTCTTAAGTCTTGGTATATCTTTTCACTATCCATAATAAGATTATTGTAACACGTACGAAGTGAATTTGCAAGAAATAAATAATTAATATGTTAATATTTCAGTTTTAAAATATTCTAATATAAAAAATTATGATAACTAATATATTAGTTATTCAAGAATTAGCTTGCAATCTAAAAAAAGCTATGTTAAAATATAACTCCCGTAGGAGGAATTTTATGAAACTAACTATTAAAGGCTTGAACGATAAGAATTGGAAAGAGAAGGGATATATGCTTCCCCAGTTTTCAATTGATAAAGTAAAAGAAAATACCAAGAAGAATCCAAAATGGGTTCATTTTGGTGCAGGTAATATTTTTAGAGGATTTCAGGCTGCAAGAATGCAAGATCTTCTTGAGCAAGGAGTAGAGGATACTGGAATTATCGTTGGTGAAGGATTTGATCTTGAAATCATAGATAAAATTTATAAACCCCACGATAACCTTTCTTTGGTTGTAACTCTTAAAAGTGATGGAACTATAGAAAAGAGAGTTGTTGCTAGTGTTGTTGAAAGCTATAAATGTTGTCCTGATAACAGTGAAGATTATGGAAAATTAAAAGAAATCTTTAGAAATCCAGCCTTTCAAATGGCAAGTTTTACAATTACAGAAAAGGGTTACGCAATGACCCCAAAATATGTTATTGATGATATAGAGAGAGGTCCTTTAGAATGCCGAACAATTATTCCAATGGTGACCTCTTTAGCCTATGAAAGATTTATTGCAGGCGCTCATCCATTTAGTTTTGTGAGTATGGATAATTGCTCCCACAACGGAGAAAAATTGAGAAATGCAGTTTTGCAAGTTGCCACTCAGTGGAAAGAGAAATTACTTGTTCCTAAAGATTTCGTTGACTATATTTCTGATGAAAAAAGAGTTTCATTTCCTTTATCAATGATTGATAAAATTACTCCAAGACCAGATGCAGATGTTAAGAAAATGCTTGAAAAAGATGGATTTGAAGATGCAGAGGTTATTATTACTTCAAAAAGAACTTATATAGCACCTTATGTTAATGCAGAGCAGAGTGAATATTTGGTAATTGAAGATCGTTTTCCTAATGGAAGACCAGCTTTAGAGAAAGCCGGAATTTACTTTACAGATAAAGACACTGTAAATAAAGTAGAAAGAATGAAAGTTTGTACCTGTCTTAATCCACTTCATACAGCAATGAGTGTTGCTGGATGTCTTTTGGGATTTAAGAAAATTAGTGAAGAAATGAAAGATTCTGACATAGTAAATATGATAAAAACTTTGGGTTATAAAGAAGGACTTCCAGTAGTAACTGATCCAAAAATTTTAAATCCAAAAGATTTTATTGATGATGTTGTTGAAAATCGACTTGTAAATCCTTTTATGCCTGATACTCCACAGAGAATTGCTACAGATACCAGTCAGAAAATTGCAATTAGATTTGGAGAAACTGTAAAAAGTTATTTGAATGATAAAAATCTTAATGTAAAAGACTTGAAGGTTATTCCTTTTGTGTATGCACTTTGGATTCGTTATCTTATGGCAATCGATGACAATGGAAATGAATTTACTTTGAGTCCTGACCCAATGTTAGAAGAGCTTCAGCCGATTGTAAGTCAGCTTAAACTTGGAAATACGGACAATCTTAAAGAAATAGTTAAACCAATTCTTGAGAATGAAAAGATTTTTGGTTATAACCTTTATACTTCCCAACTTTTTGATGCTACCTTTGAGAATCTTAAGAAGATGCTTTCAGGAACAGGAAAAGTAAGAGAAACTCTTCATGGGTTATTTGTTTAATATTTAAGGAGAACGATGATGTTAAAAGTTAAAAAAGACTATACCTACGCTTTGGTATGTCCAACAAGTATGGGAGTTAGATTAACTCCGATAAATAGAATGCCAGTTCATACAAGTTCTATATATCAAATGGAATCTACAAGTGCAGAAAGTAATGTATTGAATGTTTCTGCTTCTTTAGGTTTGAGAACTAAAGTTTTGACAACTTTTGTAAAAGACAGTCCTATTGCGAGTTTTATTCAAGCAGAATTAAGAAAAAGAAATATCGAATATGATGGTAAATGTGTAGAACAGGGGAATCCTTGGGGTTATCGTCATCAGATAAATATTGCTGATAGTGGATATGGAATGCGTGGACCAAGAGTTTGTAATGACAGAGCTGGAGAAGTAGGTCGAACCTTAAACATTAAGGATTTTGATTTAAAAAAACTTTTTGTTACTGATGGGGTTGCAATCTTACACATTAGTGGACTTATTGCTGCTTTAAGCCCTGAAACAAGCGTATTTTGTCTTGAACTAGCACGAGAAGCAAAAAAGAATGGAACTTTGATAAGTTTTGATTTAAACTATAGAGCTAGTTTTTGGATTAACAGAGAACAAGAATTATCTGCTATTTTCAAAGAAATTGCCTCTTTATCTGATATTTTGATTGGTAATGAAGAAGATTTTCAACTTGCATTGGGTGTTAAAGGTCCAGACGCTGGTGGAAAAGGACTTAACGCAAAAATTGAAGGTTTTAAGGGTATGATTGAAAGAGTTAGAAAACAATATCCTGCAACCAGTGTATTTGCTACAACATTAAGAGAAGTTGTAAGTGCAAATGAACATATTTGGGGAGCCATTGTTTATACTGAAGGACAGTGGTTTGTTGAAGAACCTAGAAATATTCAAGTCCTTGATCGTATTGGTGGAGGAGATGGCTTTGTAGCAGGACTGCTTTATGCCATAATTAAAGGTTTTGATGTTGAACAGTGGATTCAATTTGGTTGGGCTACAGGTGTACTAGCTACTACTGTGCTAACAGATTTTGCAACTCCTGCCGACGAGGCTCAGGTTTGGAGT
>Ga0265294_10005382_pt1 | contig 15628 bp, 16 predicted proteins | sample MunlanPumphouse3_FD_192504 | JGI IMG/M metagenome (GOLD analysis project Ga0265294, IMG submission 192504) | Groundwater microbial communities from a municipal landfill in Southern Ontario, Canada - Pumphouse #3 | ecosystem: Environmental > Aquatic > Deep subsurface > Groundwater | place...
GAGAAACTATTAAAAAGCATGATGCAGTTTTATTTATTACCCCAGAATATAATCGCTCCATTCCCCCTGTTCTCAAGAATGCTCTTGATATTGGATCTCGACCCTATGGACAAAATGCATGGGACAAGAAACCAGGTGCTGTTATTAGCATTTCAGCGGGTGGTATGGGTGGTTTTGGTGCTAATCATCAACTTCGTCAAGTTTTGGCTTGCATAAATGTTCCCGTGATGGCACAACCAGAAGCATATATTGGTAATATTGATGCCTTGTTTGATGAGGATGGAGCCTTAAATGATGAAAGGACAGCCACTTATCTATCGGCTTTTATGGCGGCCTTTTTGAAATGGGCACAAACAAATATTTAAATTTATTTTTCTCTATTAGTGGCGATGAAAATTTTCTTGAATTTATCATTCAAAAATAATGATTTACTCATTTGTGACACTGGCAGAAAAGCAAATACTTATTTATTATCTACATTTTGTTGATGCTATAAATTTAGTTAATAGACCCTTTACAGGTTGGCGTTTTGTTGTTATATATAATATTGCTCAAAATAATTATCGGTTGATTGTCAAAAATAAGCGCCTTTGGCGCTTTTTATTTTATGAAAAGATTTCTAGGAAAATATATTCCTATTGATGATTATAATTGGGCTTTTCCCTTACATTTTGGGTCATTTTTTGAGATAATAAGATAGTAATATGAATAAATATAAAGTAAATGATGAAGTAATGCACTGCCGAGATGGACTATCTGTCATTATCGGAACAAAGGAGATGGGAGGTAAATCTTATTTCTTAGTACGGGCTAATCGCAGTGATGCCGAAACTATCTATGTTCCTTTTGATTCTATCGACGACATCATTCGTCCTATTATGTCAAAGGAAGAAGCTGATAAACTATTAATTAAAATCAGCGAGATTGAAAAAGAATTTAATCCCAACACTAAGCAACGAAGAGATGCTTATAAAAGAAAATTGTGTTCTGGCGATGTTGAAGATATCGCTTATCTCTTCGCCCAATTAAGAGCGTATCGAGATGATCCTGAAGGGGTTAAACTCGGACCCGCTGATGTTGATATGTTGGAGTACGCTACCAATTTTATTCTCGATGAATTCTCGACTTGTTATGGAGTTAAGCGTGACAAAATTCTCGACTTTATTGATCAGCGAATTAAAGAATTAAAATAGGATTTAATCCTATTTTTTTATACACGAATATAATTTCTTTACTGTATCGATAATTTCACTATCAGGACAAAGAACACCTAATTCTTTTTGGGTACGATAACCATAACTGACAATAAAATAATCGAGTTGTGAGTTTAGGGCTGTTTGACGATCGACATCTGTATCGCCAATATATAAAGCCTCATTTCTTTTTATTTGTAAAAATTGAAGAATCCGATCAATCATATTAGGAGCAGGTTTTTTTGGAACATCAGTTTGATCTCCCTGAATAAAGTCAAACGAATTGTTAAAGAAATGATGAATCAATTTCTCCGCTACTAATTGTGTTTTATTAGTGCAAACCGCAAGAAGAAAACCATCATTTTTCAATTTTTTTATCAGCTGAATGATGTCTTGATATGGATGAGTATTCTCATCGTAATGCTCACTATAATAGAGACGAAATTCATGAAGGGCCAATAAATATTCATTTTTTGTTGCTTGCTGTGGCAAACTTCTTTCGACCAATTTTGCAACACCATTGCCAATTGCTTGTCGAATTTGTTCAGTTGTACGCTGTGGCCAATTATGCAAAATTAAGACGTGATTTACGGCGTTTTTTAAATCATCAATTGTATTGAGAAGCGTTCCGTCTAGATCAAATATTATTGCTTTTTTCATACTAGTCTCTTCACTACATCTTCAATATTTTCATTAATGACAAGATCACACATGTTGTCATAAGATGTCTCACTTTTGTTGATGACAATGAGATATTTACCCTTGAAATAGCGAAGAAAACCGGCGGCGGGGTAGACAGTCAAAGATGTCCCAACGACAATTAAAACATCGCATGTCATAATTGCGGATATCGATCGCATAATTGTATCTTCATTAAGAGGTTCTTCGTAAAGAACGACATCTGGTTTAATCACCCCTCCACAAACATCACAAGTAGGAACTCCTTGATGGTTTAAGATATAATTCATGCCAAAGGAACGCCCACACTTTTCACAATAATTGCGATGAACATTACCATGCAATTCATAGACTAGCGAGGAGCCAGCTTCCTGATGAAGACCATCAATATTTTGGGTGATAATGATGACATTTTTACCTTGCTTTTCAAGATTGGCAAAATAGCGATGAGCGAGATTTGGTTTCGCTTTAGGGTAGAGCATTTTTGATTTATAAAACTCATAAAAATTAGATGTGTGAGTCTTGAAGAAGTGATGAGAAATAATTTCTTCTGGCGAAATAGATAGTTTGGTTTTTTGATTATAGAGTCCATCAGCACTACGAAAATCAGGAATGCCACTTGGCACCGAGATTCCAGCTCCCGTGAAAACAACAATTCGTTGTCCTTCAGCAATCATGTTCTTTAAAATTTGATATTTATCCATGTCATTATTATAGGTATTTTTTTGATTATATCAAAATCAATATATCTTTTTTCTCATTTATTGTGGTATATAACCTGTGACTATCAAAGAAAATCAAAGTTTAAAGGACCTCATTGAGGTCCATCATACTTTAAAGGTTTAGACTTTTCGCGCGTTTGTTTGTATAATGCGTGTGGCTCGCACATGGGACACTTTAAGTACACATTGACGAATATTTGGTTCTGGTTGATTATTGTTGTCACCTGTTTTTTTGTTGAGAATATTGCTCTTTTGTCTAATGGTGTTCCAAGCGAAGGGTTTTCAAACCCAGTATTTTATATGTTGACTGCTCTCATCTTGATGATGATGGGCATTTATTTCTTTTTAGAGCACAAGAAAAATCATATGACCTTCAATTGGATTTTGCTCTCAGCACTTATTATCATTTTTATTACTCTAACAGTCGCGATATGGACGAATCCATCTTCCACAACTTTTTCTAATGTTGAGACAGGAATTACGGCCGAATTGACTTTTTCTATTGAAGAGAAAATGCATTATACTATTCGATTATTAATTAGTTTAATTGTTATTTATATGATGATGTTTGCTTATGCAAAAGGTCGATTAAAAAATCGAGGCATTCTTTGGTTTGCCTACTTGTTAATTGCTACTGTTATTGTGGCGGTTATTTTTTCGCTTTTTCATGAGATTGATATTTATAAAAACATTTTGCTTGGCACATTTAGTGGCGAGGGAACGGGATCTTTTTTCATCAATCCAAACATTTTTGGCTTGTGCTTGATGTTTGGCATTTTAGCTTGCTTAGTTGTCAATTATTCTAAGACTCGATGGTGGACCTATTTTCTTATTTTCTTTTTCTTTTTGGCAATGATTTTTACTCTTTGCAATACGACTCTCCTCATTTCAGCAGTTGTCATTTTTTGTTATGTCATAGCTCGAATCATCATCAATTATGTGAATCGTCATTATATAAAGGCTTCTGTTTTTCTTTTTCTTATCATCGCTCTTTTTATTTCCCTTTTGGTTGTCTATTTGATTAGTGTAGAAAAAAATTGGGCCCTTATTGTTTCACTAGATGGTTTTCTTAGACATTATATTTTTACGAATAATTTTGGGACCTTTTCTCATCGTAAAGAAATTTGGGATTGGGCTATTTATTTAGCAACGCGCAATCCTTTGCGCCTAATGATTGGTTATGGTTATGGGGCTAGTTCAAAATTAATCTTAACTTATTCATCAATTTTTAATCACGCGGTTCGGACTTGCCATTCTGGTTATTTTGAAATCTTTTTGATGGGCGGTATCACTGGTCTTGCTTTTTACGCTGCTGGTCTTATTTTTGGTCTCTACTCTATTGTTAGATTATTTATTAAGAAATATTATCGTTTTGCTCTTCTTTATGTCCTCATCTATCTTGCTTTATTGGCTCATAGTTTTGTGGAGTCTACTCATTTCTTTGATGCTTCTACTTCTGGTGCGGTAATTATGTTGCTCTTTTATTTACCTCCTATTATGGTTCTAAGTCATCTTCGTAAGCCTCAATTAGTTAAAGAAGCTATTCATAATGATGTATGGCAAAATAATATAAGCGAACATAGTGTAGTGAGAATTATCTCTTTAATTCTTCTCTCTTTAATAATTGGCATTGGCTTAACATTTGTTACTAACATTCCATATGCTAATTCCTCTATTTTTATGCTCTTTATTTTCGCTTTGCTTTTCCTTATCTTGACTTTGCTTTTTCTTCCTTATTTCGTCTCCCTTCTTTATCAGCATAGTTCTAATAAACGCTTTATCTTTCGCTTAATAAGTCTCGGCTTACTATTATTTGGTATCAGTGGTGGTGTTTCTCTTCTCTTGAAATATTATTATCATTGGAGCGGAATCCTCTCTCTCTCATTGGGATTAGGCGTTTATGCTGTTCTTGGTTTTGCATTGACAAGTATCTATATGCTCATCTACAAAGGAAAACTAAAGACATGGTTTAAAGAGACAGCGCATGCCATTTTTATCACTCCTGGCTTAGCTGGACCATTTATGATTATTATTGGTGGATGTTTCACTATGATAATGAATGCCTTTGTGCCACTTGATTTTTTAACATTAATTGTTGTCGTTTTAATTGACCTCTTTATTTTTTATGTCACCTTTATTTTCGGTCCTTTTAAAGATCGCAAAGAATTAGGTGAAGAATGTAATAATGAAGGTTTGTTTAATTGGCGTCGAATAGTTGCTAAGGAGAAGATTTAAAATGAAGAAAGCATCAACTAGCAACATTAAAATCATCGCTTCTAATCGCAAGGCTCATTTTAATTATTTTTTAAGTGATTTTACGGAATGTGGAATTGTTTTAGTGGGAACTGAGATTAAATCTTTACGCACGCATAGTTGTTCAATCAAAGATGCTTATGTTTTAGTGCGAAACGGAGAAATTGAAATTGTTAATATGCATATTAATCCTTACGAACACGGCAATATTTTTAATCATGATCCATTGAGAACAAGAAAATTATTGCTTCATAAAAAAGAAATCAGTTGGTTCTTTAATCAACTGAAAAAGGGAGGATACACTATTGTTCCAACGCGCGTTTATTTTCGTAATGGAAGAGCTAAAGTCGAAATTGCGTTAGCTAAAGGAAAGAAACTCTATGACAAAAGAGAGGCGATCAAACAGCGCGATTTAAAACGTGATATGAGGGAGAGTGATTGATTTATGAAAAATTTTGATTCAATTATTGCAACTCGAGACATCGGCGATTATCAACGCGATAATTTTGATCTTTTTTTGAAGAAGATATCTTTTTCTTATACAATCCCTTCAATTCATATCGCTGGAACAAACGGGAAAGGTTCAACCGCTTGTTATCTTGCCTCAATTTATCGTCAAGCAGGATATAAAGTTGGTTTATTTGTTTCACCAGGGCTTGAAAGTGTTAACGAGATGATTTCAATTAATGAAGAATTAATTTCTGATCAGATGTTGCTTGATATCATAGATAATGTTCGATCCACTATTGTCAAATATGATTTATCGACCTTTGAAATTGAGACTTTTATTGCTTTGTCATATTTCCAAAAAGAAGCGTGTGATATTGCTATTATTGAATGTGGAATGGGGGGACTTATTGATGCCACTAATATTTTCACTCCTATTCTCTCTATTATTACCTCAGTAAGTCTTGAACATACTGAATATTTGGGCCGTTCTATTGCTGAAGTGGCAGAGCAAAAAGCTGGTATTATCAAAGAAGAAGTACCGATTTTGATTGGCGATTTAAGCGATGATGTCATCGAAGTTATCTCTCGTGAGGCTCAATATAAAAAGAGTACGGTTCACACTGTCTCTATTCCAAATAATGTCCTATATGCCGAAAGCGGTTATTCCTTTGACTACTTGACATATCGAAATTTGAAAATCCAATCCATTGCTCAATATAGCGTGGACAATGCCTGCCTAGCTCTTGAGGCTGTCATCATTATCGGTCATCAATTTCCCGTTAGTGAAGAGGCAATAGCAGATGGTTTATATGATTTAATCATTCCTGCTCGAATGGAGGTTGTTTCCTTTACTCCTCTTGTTATTGTTGATGGAGCTCACAATCCTGAAGCGATGGAAAATTTGATGATTTCAATGGAAAAAGTCGCTAATTCTCGGCCCATTCATATTGTTTTTGCTTGTTTTAAAGATAAGAATTATCCCCAAATGCTGAATTATATTGGTCAAATTGGAGAAGTGATTTTAACGACATTTAATCACCCTCGAGCTCGTGACAAAGATGACTATTTTCTTTTTGCGGATGAATACGAATTCGTCGATGATTATCAAGAGTTAATTACCAATTTGATGGATGAATATCCGGACGATATTATTTTAGTTACTGGTTCATTGGCTTTTGCTGGTTTAGTTCGTCGTCAATTTAAGGAAGGTCAATTATGATGAAATCTTTTTTTACTCGTAATAATTTATCTCCTGTTTCAAAAATTTGTTTGGCTGGACTTTTTATGGCTGTAACAATCATTTTACAAAAAGTCTTAGCGGTTAACTATATTCCAATTGTTCCCTTTTTGCGCATTTCTCTTGGCGGTCCCGCCATCATCATCTTTGCCTCGATATTGTTAGGACCTTGGTATGGGCTTTTAGTGGGAATTGGCTCTGATGTCTTAGGCTATTTACTCTTTGACCCACGCAACTATTCCTTCTTTCCAACTATCACTCTCATCTATGCTGTTTTAGGCTTCTTGCCCTATTTTCTCTTTTCTCTTTTCAAAAGAGTTCATAACAAAAAAATCTCCCTTATCATGATTATTTCGTTTATGACGCTTTGTATTTTAACGGTTACCCTGGTTTTATGGCTTAACAATACATTAACTCTCTACCAGAGTGTATACACAATTAATTTATTAATCAGACTCCTAATTCCAGGCGTGATGATACTTCTTTTTGCCGCCTTATTAGTTTTTATTATTTTCTATGACAAAAGTGTTTCGAAAAGAAATGCTGATCTTCCTCTTTATCCTATTCAAACCTCCTTTTCGCTTCTTGTCTTAGAATTGTTTGTGATGGTCATTTTTGGTTCGTTGATGAAAGCTGTCGCATTTGGATTTCAAACATTTTGGGTTATTCTTTTCTGTCAAATTATTGTCATGTTCATCAATGTGCCACTCAACACTATTGTCATAACGGTTTTAATTCGTGTCATGTCGAAACATTTTTTGAAGATAAGTGAAGATTGATGCTAGTATAATAGTTAAGATATGAAAAAAGAAAAAAAACAAGTCAATGCTCCGATTGGCTTACAAGAAAATTTAAAAGATGGCGCTCCTGACGAAACAAGTTTTATTCCTCTTGATTCCCTTCCTAAAGAAGAAAAGGAAGGCTATTCATTTCCTTGGCTTGGTTTAATTATTTCTGGTGTCCTCGTCGTGTTAATTATTGTTTGCGTTATTATTATTTTCGCTTTTGGTGGCCCGTTAACATGATAAAAGATTTTATCATTGTCCTTTTTTGTTCGCTCTCTTTAATGATAAGTAATCACTCTTTTTCGTCGCCTCTATCTTTACCCAATAATAATGATTTAAATTTGGAAATTAAGGAAAATGACCATTTTAAAGTTATAGGAGTGAATGATTCTTCTCTTTCTCAAATTCGTATTTATTATGATGAAAATCAAATAATTGACGAAATTGCCGAGGGAGCTTTTGCATCCTGCTTTCAATTACAATCGGTGATGATTTCTTATTGTGTTACGATTATGCCAAATAATTTCTTTAATGATGCTAATAACCATCAAAATTTTACGGACATTTATTATACTGGAACAGAGCAAGAGTGGCAGTCACTAGATTACTCGACTGACTATCGCGTCTCATTCGAAGCCTGCGATGAAGGTTTTATTCGTTTGTGGAATCGGGATGTTCGGCCTTTGGAAACGAGCAATGTGTGCGATATAAGCAAGGCAAAATATGATGAAATTATCTCCTTATATGAAAATTTATCTGAGGAAGACAAAGCCATTGTCAACGATTATGAAGACTTGGAGGGCGCGACCATAGCTGAATCGCTATCTTTTTTGCGAGGTCATTTTTCTGATTCGACGAACGCTATCGGTGAAACGCGAGAAGTGTCATCTGATACGATGATTTCTTTTATTTTGATCATCGCTGTTGGAGGAATGACTTTTATTATGATTTTCTATTATCTAAAAGATAAGAAAATTATTGAATGACAAAAAACTTTTTTATTTCAAAAATTTACAGGGTATTTTAATAATAAAATATTTACAAAAAAAAGCAGGTGTGATAAATTAGTAAAGCAAACTTAGGATAGGGTAGGAAAATGAGAGAAAAAGTTCTTTTGATTTGCGAAGAATGTCTATCGCGTAACTACACTATTACCATCAAAAAAGGTGAAGACACTAAACTTCAGATGAGAAAGTTTTGCCCGCATTGTGGAAAATATACAATCCACAAAATTAGTAAATAGAGGAGGCTCTTTTATGGGATTAAAATCTTATGCCAAAGGCGTTGTCAAAGAAGGCAAGCGCGTTCGTTGGCCCAAGCGTGATGAATTATTACCCGCGATTGTCGTGGTGGTGATAATTACGATTATCGCATCATTGTTTCTTTTAGCGGAAGATGCGGCTGGAGCTCGCTTAATTGATATTTTAAAGGATGCTTTTAGTTCTCTAAGTGGAGGAGCTGCTTAATGGCTGATGAAATCACAGCTTTTACCGATACGACGACTGATGTCGATGAAAGCGAAAACAAACAAACAAAACTAGGTGAAAAAGCCTGGTATGTCGTCAATACTTATTCAACACATGAACGAAAAGTGGCGGATAACCTTACTCGTCGTGTTGAATCGATGGGTCTACAAGAATTGATTTTCCGTATTATCGTCGCAGAGCATGAAGTTCCTGTTATGAAAGATGGATTGCCAACTGGCAAAACAAGAATGAAAAATCTTTATCCAGGCTATGTCTTTGTGGAAATGATCATGACTGACTATGCGTGGTATGTGGTTCGTAATACTCCTGGCGTTACAGGATTCGTTGGTTCTTCTGGTAAAGGTACTAAACCATTCCCTGTTCCTCGTGAACAAATCGAACCAGTCTTAAAGAGAATGGGTATGATTGATGAATCCATGTACGACCGCTACAATATTGGTGATCTCGTGAAAGTTATTCATGGCGCTTTGGAAGGAACCGAAGGTAATATTGTTTCCATCAACCGTGAAAGTGGCGCTGTCGAATTAGAAACAATCTTCTTTGGCCGTTCGACTAAAGTGGAAGTGGAATTCTCTGAGATCGAAAAAATTTAATTAACAACTAAATAAGAAAACCTCCTAGTATGGTGCTGGGAGGTTTTTGTTATTTAAGAAATTAATGTTTTAGATAACAGTGATGGCTTTGACATTACGAGTATCGCTCGAATGAAGAGCGATATAGTGATCGAGATTGGTTAAAACAGTCGCACTAATGTCTCCATTTATTTGACCATTTTCATCATAAGTAAATAATTCAACGGAACTATCATCTTCAAAATTTAAGGAAAAATCAATGTCAATTTTGAGACCAACCGACACTGTGAGATGAACATCCATTCCGGTTAGACTGTTGCTGACTGCGTCACTATAGATTTTGATAGTGAATAAGCTGAGCGCTTCATCGTTGGCCAATTCGGCGAGATTAATATCAAAATAGAAGTAATGACTCGTCTCATTATAAACAAAATCATTGAGTAATTTTTCATATTCAATTTGAGCTGTTTCGGCACTAGAAGTGCTATCTTCAATAAGGTTGAGATAAGTGTCGCTTAGGCCCAAAACATCAGACATTAAAATATTGAGTATATTATCAAAGAAATAAGAGGTATCACATGTCCTAGTTAGAGTATAGGTATGAAAGTCTCCATAACCGATGCCGAGGATAGCCTTGGTGCGAACCTGTTCCGTTCTCTTCACATAAACAGTGTCATCATAATAGTAGATAGAGGCCGTTCGATTCTTTTCTGAATAATAATCAGAGTTTGGATTGATTAAAGATTTAATTGGAATATCTGTGAATTCAAGAGCGACTTTAACATTTCCTTTATCGTTTCTAATCTTGATATCCATCGGCAAGTCATAGGTTACTAAATCAGTTCCTAAAAGACCATTGAGGACCAAGGAAACGCTAGATGTGAAATGATAGTAATTAAATTTAGAAGTGTTAATTCCTAACTCAAGAAGGACCTTAATATCAGAAAAATCAAGATATTCATCATATGGATCAAGGCGCGCTGAATCTAAGGAATTATCAAAACCTTTAACATAAACATTAAACGAAATGGTCGCATCATCAAAAGACAGTCCGCTGATTTTGACATCTTTAAGAACAGAAGTTTCTGTCTCTTCATTAGTTTCATAATCAACGCATAAAGAGATGGTCTTATCAAAACCTAAAATATCCAAATCGATGGTACAGGTTAAACGATTATTTGTAATTGTTAAATTGTCGATGATATCGTAATTCAAAGCAAGACCGTAATCACCTCCGATAATTTGAGCGATGGGGGAGTTGGCCAATTGATCTAATAAGTCACCAAATAGTTCAATCATATGAGCGTCTGGCTCATTAACGGCGTTATAGATAAGTTCACCCAATTCTTTGAGCGTGGTTGTATTAAATTTTCCTTTCAATGTATCGTTGTAAGCAAAAATAATTTCTTCAGGTGAGCGCATATCGGCTTTGATATTGTGACGGTAAGCGTCGCTGTCGATAATGTTCATTTCTCCATAACCGAATTGATTATCTAAATCAAATTGAAAGCCACCTTCAGCGGTAATATCAGTCAAAGAAGAGTCAGTTTTATCGACAAGAGCATCAAATTCAAAGCGGAATTGTTTTTGTTTTGATAGTGTGAGAAGCGAGTCAATTAATCCTGCGACTGGTTCAATTGCAACATATTCACTCGCGGTATATGAAGGGGTGACAAAATCACTAAAAGTAATCGTGACATCCGCTGAATAATCGCCATATGAAATATCTTGTAAAACAATACTTGATAATCCTTCTGTATCCCAGCTGACGATGGCGTTAATGGTTTGCATATCAATGTCGAAGGCTGTGGGATCGAGAGTGATAGTTAAATTCTTTTCGCCAACTGAAATAGAACCGACAAAGTTTGATATCTTATCTGCCATATCACTTAAACTGACATTTTCCATTGAAGCCATGAGAGTATCAATTAAATTATTAATTTTTTCATCACCTATTTGTTGAATGGCGTATTGAAGTAAATCAGAGATAGTGACAGTTCCAATACTGACTTTTAAACGATGAAAACTGGCATAAATAGAGTCATTATCATAAATGAAATTAAAGGTATGGTCGCGATTGTTTTCATTGATTGTCGCCTCAACTGTATACTGTTGAGCATTCTTGGCATAACCAAATCCAATGGTAGCGTGATAATTATCGATACTCTCATCCTCTTGAAGAATAGAAATGTCGGTTGATAAATTGACACAAGCGCTATCCTTTTGAAGGAAGTTATATAAATGATCAAAGAGTGTAAAGGCGGGAGAAAAATCCTCATATTTACTCGCATTTTCGGTCGTCAAAGGATCAACTAATGATAATTCACTAGTGGAAATGGGATCGATAGTGGCGTTTAAAGAAAACTTCATATTATTGTAGAAAATAGTATCGGTTCTTACGCCTAAAAAGCGATCGCTAGAATCAGTTTTAACATAGATATTAAAAACATTATCAACAGTGCCGAGATTAATGATGTAATAATAGCCGTCTTCTGATGACATTTTATCATTCTCTTCAATGCTTTCGATTTGGGTTTCAATAGCGTTAATGTCGATATTTTGCAATTCAGATGGCAATTCAAGATTGACACCATATTCTGGGAGCATATCAATAAACGAAAATAGGGAATCACTCTCCAGCTTAAAATAATTATTCTTATAAGAAAGAGTGATGACATTAGAAAAATAACCAAGTTGAGCGTTTATTTTTGTTCCATCGAGATCGAGATTAACAGCGCTATTTAATTTAATGTCATCGAGCGTGTTAATTTGTGCTTGACCATCTAAATCAACATCAACTTTAACATTTTCTTCCGTCACAAAATCAATATTTGCTGCAAGATTCATGCCTTCGTAATCTAATAAAGAGGCAATAAGCCTTTCTCCAGGAGTTTCCAAGGGTTCAGGTGATACTTTAACAGTTGAATTATTGCGGTATTGCATCAGGAATCCTGTCGCTAACGAGATAGAAAACGCTAATGTGTATATCCCACCAAATTTAATAATTTTGTTCATAATATGTCCTCCTCATTCATAAACAATTCCGGTATTAATATCAGGGATGTCTTCATCAACCTGATAACTAGTCGTTTCTTTTAAATAGCCAGTTGCATCGTTCCATCCAAACTTTTTAACGCGATAACTTTCGGTTGCTATGGCTTCTATAATGCGAAAATTAGAATCAAGAGTCATGGTGAAATTAATAGACTTGAAAACTGGATTAGCTTCAAGAGCACTCATCATTACCATTTGTTTGACATAGCGAACAGCCGAAAGAATGGGGTCGAGATCTAATGATATGATTAAATGATCGCCATCCTTTGAGATAGTAGAAGTTTCAAGAGCCGTTTTACTTGAGATAATATAAACGGTCTGGCGAGATAAATCTTTGCCCCATGAAGTAGTAAAATCCTCTACTGTATTAATGACTTCTGAACTAGCATTCCAGGCCACAATACCAGATTTATCTACTTTACCTCGATACCATTTGACTTCATCATTTTGATAAAAGCGCTTAGCAACACTCATGAGACCCGTTGATATTGATTCAAAGAAATAATCACTGCCCTTTTTTATGTGATAGCTCATTATTTTCTGTTTTGCTCCGCCGGCAATTACTTGGCCATTTCCAACGACCTTAGAATATGTTTCTTTTCCACTTTGATAAAAGGCTGCGTTAGCAAGTTGATAGGGAGTAAAATTATCAATGTATTCATCTTGTGTCTTATCTTGATTTTGATACGAATCGAATTGTTGATAAATAAGAGTGTTGTTATCCTCTAAAGAATTAGGGTCAATATTACTGTAATCAACACTCGAAACAAAAAAGCGCTTTCCTAAAAAATACCCAAGAGAACCTCCCGCTAATGCTAAAACGAGACAAACACTAGTCGTAATAATCAATGTCTTATGCTTTTTCCAATAATTCATAACACCTTTATTTTAGTGATATGGGTTCTTAAAATAACCCTCTTAAACAATTTCTTATCGAGAGATATCATTCTCTTCTTTTGAGAATGACTATGCTCCTCTCCTAGAAAGAGAGACCTTATTTTGCATTATTGAAAAAAAGTCTTTTTTAGCGTATGTTTAGGGGTATGGCAAACATTCGTGAAATCATCGGTGATAATTTGGCCCATCTTCGCAAGGACGCCAAACTCACTCAATTAGAATTGGCGGAAAAATTTAATTATTCGGATAAAGCTGTTTCCAAGTGGGAAAAAGGTGATACCATTCCGGATATTGAAACCCTTTATGATTTGTGTGAATTTTACGGAGTAACGATTGATTATTTAACACATGAAGGTAATGCTTCAGAGAAGAAAGAATTTCTTCGTGATACAAAAAGTGACTTTCAAAATAAAATTCTTATTACCGCTCTTTTAATTACTATCTTTTGGATGATTGCGACCATTGTTTTTGTTTATACTTTTATTAAACTTGGAGAAGGCTATTGGCAGGCTTATTTGTGGGCCGTTCCCGCCTCTTGCATTTTAGCGATTGTCGCAGATAAGAAATTTTTTCGTTCTTCTTTGCTTAATTTGATTGTTGAATCAACTTTGATTTGGTCTTTTTTAGCAGCTTTGTATTGTACGATATGTACTTGGACATTATGGCCGATCTTTCTTTTAGGAATACCCCTTCAAATGGCCTTGGGCATCTGGTTTGTTATGAATAATCAACGAAAATAAAAAGTCACTTTGATAAATTATCAAGTGGCTTTTCTTTTTATTTAGGTTCTCTACTTTTAAAGGTGGACAGTTTTTTCTATCTCCACCTTTTAGTTCATAGATTTGTCAGTTTTGAAAGGTCTCCTATAATTGAAATGTTAATCAACAACCAAGGAGACCCATATGGATTTTAACACATTTCTATTAAGGCTTGGACTTGAACCAAATAACTTTAAGAACAAGCCAATTGAACCAGTACAATTTGATAAAGGCTTCATTTTTGAAGTTGAACAGATTGTTGAAGAAAGAAAATGCCCGCATTGTTCTTCAAATGATGTCTATATTAATGATTATCGATTTGTTGAATATCGATGTACTGAAAATCAAAACATCACCGACATTCTACGAGTTAAAAAGCCACGTTTTAAATGTCAAAAATGTGGAAAGACTTTCACTAAACCACTTAAAGGAATAAACCCCTATTCAAGTATCACTAATCAGGTTAAACAATTTATTTTAAATGACTTTTCTCGACCATTCACCTTTACTGAGATTGCTAAAAATTATCATATCTCGCTCAATCACATTATTAAGATATTTGATGAGAAAGTTAAATTTGTTCCTCGACTTAAGATGCCTCGTGTCTTATGTATAGATGAGATTAGATTCTCCGAAGAAATAAATCAAAAGTTTGTCTGTGTTATCACTGATTTTGAACATAAAGAAATCGTCGATTTAATCAGAAATAGGCAAATGCCATATTTAAGAGAATATTTTGATAACATTCCTCTTAAAGAAAGAGAGAATACTAAAGTATTTATCTCAGATATGTATGATGCTTACTCAACGATATGTCACCATTATTTCTCTAAGGCTATTCACGTCGTTGATCTCTTTCATGTCATCGCGCAACTCACGAACGCGGTTAATCGTTTGAGAACGAGAGTGATGAATAATGAAACTAGCAAGGGCACGATGGAATATAATTTTATGAAAGCCCATTGGAAGTACTTCCTCTGTTTAAAAAGTCGCATTCCAAATAAACGCTATGTCTATCAGAAAACCGGGGAAAGTTATTTCTACGCTGATATGGTTTATAAATGCATTAAATTAAACTTCGATCTCTGGAATGGTTGGATGTGTTTACAAGAGCTATTTAGATATACAGACATGTACACTTATGACGAGGCTGTAAATTTTATAAATTGGATCAGTGAAAAACTTTTAAAATCAAATAATGAATTATTAAAGACAGTTGGAAGAACATATCACAAATGGAGATATGAAATCGCTAACGGATTTAACAAAAAGCAAATCGAAATTAGATACACAAACGCTATTGCTGAAGGTTTAAATAATCAACTTAAAACCATCATAAAATCCGCTTATGGATATCATAATTTTGATAGGTTTCGTAAAAGAGCTATGTTGATTATGACCTATAGAAACAAACCATAAGAAAAGACCAGAATTTCGGTTTCTGGTCTCATCTTTTTCTATCCACCTTTTAAAGTAGAGTTTTGATGGCTTGTTTTGTTTATTCCACCTTTTTCCACCTTTTAAAGTAGAGAGCCTTTATTT
>Ga0265294_10005385_pt1 | contig 15623 bp, 16 predicted proteins | sample MunlanPumphouse3_FD_192504 | JGI IMG/M metagenome (GOLD analysis project Ga0265294, IMG submission 192504) | Groundwater microbial communities from a municipal landfill in Southern Ontario, Canada - Pumphouse #3 | ecosystem: Environmental > Aquatic > Deep subsurface > Groundwater | place...
GACGGATTCGGGAGGGAAAGCGCTCATTCTGCATGCATTGAAAGGTAAAAAAGTTGTGGTAAATTTCTGGGCCAGTTATGATGCCCCATCCCGTGCAGCCAATGTGCAGCTTTATCATTTCCTGTCACGGAACAATGCAGATGTCACATTTCTCTCGGTCTCTTTCGATGAGAATCTGCATGTGCTGGAGCGGACACTGGCAATGGATCACTTGGAGAAGATCCCTTATTGTCGTGAAGAGAGGGGCACCCGTTCTGAACTCTATAAAGAATTCAGGTTCAGCAACGGTTTCAGAAACTACCTGATCGATGAACAGGGCGTGATCACTGCGATGAACATCACTCCCGATGAATTGAGATCCATCCTTTAAGTGTAGAGTATAGTAAAAACGGACGCTGTAAAACAGCGCCCGTTTTTTCAGTGAGTATGGGGGGGGTTATTTTGCTTTTCCCTGGTTGGCTACCGCATCCATCAGTTTTTTGATCTCCTCCGGATCGCCTAGGAAATAGTCCTTTTGCAGGTTCATCTCATCGTCGAACTCGAAGACGTAGGGAATGGCGGTGGGCAGGTTCAGGCTCACGATCTCCTCGTCGGAGATGTGCTTCAGATGCTTGATGATGCCTCTCAGGCTGTTGCCGTGGGCAGCCACGATCACTTCGTGGAACTGCTTCATTTCCGGCACGATGGTGTTGTTCCAGTAAGGGAGGATTCGCTCTACCGTATCTTTCAGTGCTTCGGTCAGCGGGAGATCTTTCTCATCCACTCCTTTATAGCGGGGATCCTGCAGCGGAGAACGGTCGTCATCCTTTTCCAGCGGCAGCGGCGGCACATCGTAGCTGCGGCGCCATATCAGCACCTGCTCGTCACCGTATTTGGCGGCTGTCTCCGCCTTGTTCAGTCCCTGCAACATGCCATAGTGCTTCTCGTTCAACCGCCACGTTTTTTCTACCGGGATCCAGTCCAGGTCCATCTCATCGAGCACAACGTTGAGTGTTTTGACCGCTCTCTTCAGGTAAGAGGTGTAGGCTTTTTCAAAACGGAAACCTTCTTTCTTCAGGTACTTTCCCGCTTTGTGTGCTTCTTCTATTCCTTTTTCGGTCAGATCTACATCGGTCCAGCCGGTGAAACGGTTCTCCTTGTTCCAGGCGCTTTCGCCATGGCGAATCAAGACTACTTTCTTCATACGTACTATTTTATGTGTGAGTAATGGGTTGTTCTTTTCTCGGTATGCAAATCTACATAAAATCGGGTTATTTTCTGCCATTCACGTGAAAAAATTACGAAGCATCACCGGGCGATGATTCGTTTTGTTCCTTTTCCAGCTGCCGCAGGTGCCGCAGCTGGATCACCAACAGGTATAAAGAGAGCAGCGCTGCCAGTGTATCGGAGACCGGGATGGCGATCCAGAGCCCTTTGAGTCCCCACAAGCGGGGCAACAAGATGATGCCCGGCACCAGGAAGATGAGCTGTCGGCTCAGGCTCTGGATGATCGATTTGGCAGCAAAGCCAATGCTCTGGAAAAAGTTGGAGCTGACAACCTGGAAACCTACCAGTGGCAAGGCGATCAGCGCTATGCGCAATCCCGATCCGCTGATCTCCAGCAGCTCCTCATCGTTGGTGAAGGCGGAAGCCATGACCTGCGGGAAGAACTGGCCAAAGAAGAAACCCACGGTGGTGAAGAGGGTCGCCATCCTGAGGGAATAGAAGAGCGTTTCCCGCACCCTTTGGTAGTTGCCTGCACCGTAGTTGTAACCGATGATGGGCTGCGTACCCTGGTTGAGACCCAGCACCACCATCAGGATGAGCATCAGCACGGAGTTGATGATGCCGTAGGCGCCCACCGCAAGGTCACCGCCGTGACGCAGCAGCGAGGTGTTCATCAGCAGGGCCACGGCCGAGGCAGCCACCTGCATGCTGAAGGGGGAGAGCCCGATGGAGAGGATGGAGAGGATGATATGCCTGTTGAGTCGCAAGTTCTTCCACCGGAGACGGATCACGCTGCTGCGCAGGGTGAAGTGATGCATCACGAAGAGCATCCCGATGAACATGGAGAGCACGGTCGCCCAAGCCACCCCTCTGATGCCCAGTTTAAAGACAAAGAGAAAGAGAGGGCTGAGGATTAGGTTGAGTACCGCTCCGATCAGCATGGTCACCATTGCCTTGGTGGGATAGCCCGAGGAGCGCATCATGGCGTTGAAGTTGTAGCAGAGGCTGACAAACACATTTCCCAGCAGTACGATCTGCAGGTAATCACGCGCATAGGGATAGGTGAGGCTGCTGGCGCCGAAGGCCATCAGGATCGGCTCCAGAAAGATGTAAAAGAGGGTGATGAAGACAGCATTGAGGATCACCGTCAGCGACAGCGAGTTGCCCAGGATCTGCTCCGCCGTCTGCCTGTCTCTTTTCCCCAGACTGATGGAGATGCGGGCGGCGGCACCCGAACCCACCAGCATCCCCAGCGAGGAGGTGAGGGTCATTACCGGGAAGGTGATGGCCAGTCCCGATATGGCGATGGCCCCTTCCACCTGTCCGATGAAGATGCGTCCGATCACATTGTAGAGCCCGGTTACCACGGTGCCCACAATGCCGGGCAGTGCGTAGTCCCAGACAAGCCTGCTGATCTTCTTTGTCCGGAAATCAAGTTCTTTCTCTGCTTGCAAAATGAATTTTTGTAATAACCTATTTCTTCGTCATGATCTCCAACACCAGCCTGTCGGTCTCCTGCATGCCGCGGTTGCCGATCAGTGCCAGATTACGAATAGTCTGATCGATATCTTCATCGATGATCCCCTCCTTTGCCGACACCCCCTCATTTTCCATGGCCATCACAGCCGACAGGGTGGCGGTGGATACACCGCTGGCGATCTTCAGTGCACAGCCGGGCTTGGCTCCGTCGCAGATCATCCCGGTGATGTTGGCAATCATGTTTTTGGCGGCAAAGATGATCTGTTGGTAGTTCCCGCCCATCAGAAAAGTGATTCCGCAGGCTGAGCCGGTGGAAGCTACCACACAGCCACACAGGGCAGAGAGTTTTCCTAAGTGCTGTTTGATGTATATAATCAACAAACTGCTCAATGTCAGTGCGCGGACCATTGTTTCTTCCGGACAACCCTCCTGTTCGGCAAAGGTCATCACGGGAACAGTGGCGGCTATTCCCTGATTGCCGCTGCCCGAGTTGCTCATCACCGGAATCATGGCACCGTCCATCCTCACGTCGCAGGCACCTGCCGTGGCAATCAGCATGCGGCTGTGCAGATTGTCACCGAAGATCTCTCTTCCCTTCCGCCGCTGCAGGCTGCCTGCTACATTGTGCCCATACTGTTTCACCAGTGCCTCTTCTGCCACTTTTCTGTTCATGCGGGCAGCCTTCAGGATAAAATTGAGCTCTTTCACGGGAGACTCAGTCGCATATTCATAAATCGTCCGGAAGGTGAGCGGCGCATGCTGCCCGGTGTCGGCATCCGTTGGGAGAATCACCTGTTCATCGAGCAGTGCTTTTCCGTTCAGTCCGATATAGGTGAAGTGGGTGTGGTCACCCCGGATGATGGCGTTGGAGGTCTGATCTCCCGCGCTGCAGCGGATTTCTATATAAAGCTTCTCGCTGTTTTCCGGGCAGGGATGAATCCGGATCCGTTCTTCACGGATGAACTGCTTCCCCTGTTCCACATCCTCCTCCGTGATCTCTTTCAGTAACTCCAGCCCATCTTCGGGATGGCCCTTCAGCGCTCCCAGGGCAATGGCTATGGGCAATCCGATCATTCCGGTGCCGGGGATTCCCACCCCCATGGCATTTTTGATCACATTGCCACTCAGAAAGGCATCGATCCGTTCGGCTTTCTTCTCCAGCACGCGGCATGCACCGGCAGTGCAGAGCGCCACAGAGATGGGCTCCGTACACCCGATGGCAGGCACGATCTCCTGTTGCATCAGGATGCGGATTGCTTTTCTTTTTTCTGTTGTGAGCATAAATGAGTTGGAGGAATCATCAAACGGTGCAAAAGTAGTGATAATTCTTCACATTCACAGGATGATCGGGAAGAGCTTTTTCTTTGTGAGGCTTGCATGTTCCGATAATTGATTGTACTTTTGGTGATTAAACCTGAGCGCTATGACCAGTCAGGAACAGCTGTTGCACTATGTGTGGAAATACAGGTTATATCCGCACGATGCCCTGGTGACGGCAGAAGGGTGCAGGGTGGAGGTGATTGATCCGGGGATGCACAACCTGCATGCAGGCCCTGATTTTTTCAATGCCAAGATCCGGATCGGCGATGAGATGTGGGCCGGCAATGTGGAGATCCACCGCACCTCGGCGGACTGGTTTCTGCACGGGCATCATCTCGATCCGGCATACAATTCGGTGATTCTGCATCTCGTCGGACAGATCAACAGGGAGGTGGTGAATGCAAACGGAGAGCAGATCCCCCAGTGTCTCCTGCCTCTTCCTGACAAGGTGCGTGTGAGCGCTGAATATCTGCTGCACAGTGACCATCCTCTTCCTTGCCGTGATTTTTTGTACAGTGTGGATAAGAGGCTGATCCGTTCTTTTCTCGACTCCCTTTGTGTGGAACGGATGGAACGGAAGAGCGGGGATATTTTCAGCCATCTGAAACGCTTCAATCAATCGTGGGATGAAGTGTTTTATGTGATGCTCTCCCGCAATTTCGGCTTCGGATTGAACAGCCATGCGTTTGAGCGTCTTGCCCTTTCCCTGCCTTTTCATGATATCCAGCGACACAATGATGATCTGTCGATGGTGGAAGCGCTGTTGTTCGGTCAGGCGGGGATGCTGCAGGATCAGACGGTGAAAGAGCCGTACTACCGTCAGTTACAGTCGGATTATCAGTTTCTCAAGGCCAAATATGGATTGAAGGGGATGCATGCATACCTGTTCAAGAAAATGAGGGTTCGACCTTGCTCTTTTCCCCATGTCCGCATCGCCCAACTGGCTGCACTCCTGCAACGATCCGGCCGCCTCTTCTCCTGTATCCTGGAGACGGAGGAGATCGGACGGTTGAAGGATTTTTTTCGGGGCGAACCCTCGGCTTACTGGTCCACGCATTACGCTTTCGGAAAAGAATCGCCCAAAGCGTCCAAATCGCTTGGTGCCGCCTCGCTTGATCTCCTGCTCATCAACACCGTTGCGCCCATCCTGTTTGCATACGGAAAGAGGATAGACAGTGAAGCTTTTTGTGAGAGGGGCATGCGGTTGCTGGCATCGCTGAAACCGGAAGAGAACACTGTGGTGCGCATGTTCCGGCAAACGGGGATTGAGCCTGCCTGTGCAATCGACTCGCAGGCGCTGATCCAGTTGAAAAAAGAGTATTGCGACCGGCGCAAGTGCCTATTTTGCAGGATGGGTCACTCCATTCTCTCGGCAACGCAAACATCGGTTCGCTGATCACCCCGCTCTATTTTCACTATTTTTCTGAATTCCTTTTCAGGAAAATGGGTAAATGATTGTATTTTTGCCAGGGGAATAACCAAGCTCATTTTAAAGCGGTACAATGTTGCATAAAATTTTCTCTTTTTTTTCTTTTTTGTTTCTGGCCCTGACGGCCATCGTTGTGTTGTACGCCTGTGCAAATATGGCCGCACCCACGGGGGGGGCATATGATGTGGATCCTCCGGTAGTGCGGCGTTCTACGCCCGGGTTCAATTCCCTCAACAGCTCCCCCGGGAAGATCGAGATTGAGTTCGATGAGAACATCAAGATTAAAACACCCAATGAGAAGGTGATCATCACCCCGCCACAGCAGAATATGCCGGTCATCCGGTCTGTCGGCAGGAAAGCGGTGGTGGAGCTCCGTGATGAGCTCCTGCCCAACACGACTTATACCATTGACTTCACCGATGCCATTGTGGATAACAACGAAGAGAACCCGTTGGAGAATTTTGTCTTTTCCTTTTCCACGGGTGATCAGCTCGACACCCTGTCGATATCGGGAAAAGTGCTGGCGGCGTCCGATCTGGAACCGGTAACCGGCATATATGTGGGCATCCATTCCGACTTTGATGATACCGTTTTTACCCGTGTACCCTTTGAGCGGATCTCCCGAACCGACTCACGCGGCCGTTTCACTGTCAGGGGAATGGCCCCGGGGAGGTATAAGGTGTATGCCCTCAATGACCTGAACAGGGATTACAGATACGATAATCCGCAGGAAGCGATTGCCTTCCTCGATTCGGTGATCGTTCCCTCAACCATACCGGCTGTGCGGCAGGATACCCTCTTTAGGGACAGCTTGACCATCGACACCATCCGGACGGTCCATTTTACCCGTTTCCTGCCCGATGACCTGCTGCTGCGCTCTTTTCTCGCCGATTTCCAGCGGAAATATCTGCAGCAGCATGAGCGTCCCGAGCCATACCGCCTTCTCCTTCGGTTTGCTGCCCCCGCCGATCTGCCCTCATTCCGTTTGATGAGCCCGGTAGCAGCGGAAAAGGAGTGGTATGTTTTGGAAAGGAGTGCCAGGAATGACACCCTGCAACTATGGATCACCGACTCCCTGGTGTACCGACAGGACTCGATCGCCTTGAAGATCAACTATCTCCGTACTGATTCGCTTAACCGCGATTATATTGACACCGATACACTCGATTTTGCTATCCGCAGCTCGTCACGTCCGCGTCGTTCCGAAAAGAGAGAGGAGGAGCCCAAAGAAAAACCGATCCGCTTTCTGGATATGAAAACGAACGTGCAATCCGCTTTCGAATTGTACAATCCGGTGCGGATTGAGTTCAGCCAGCCTGTGGTGCAATTTGATTCCTCCTATGTGCAATTGTTCCATCAGGAGGATACCCTCTTCCATCTGGTGCCGTTCCGGTTTGAGCGTGATTCGCTCAACCCCCGTAAATACATCCTCCGTCCCACATGGATTCCCGGGGGCAAATACAAGCTGTCGGTCGACTCGGCTGCGATCTTTAGTTATTACGGACTGTGGAACAACAAATATGAGCAGGCTTTCACCGTAAAGGATCTGGATCAGTACGGAAACCTGGAGATGACGATCAAAGGAATTCCTGCCGGCAAAGCCGCATACGTAGAGTTGCTGGACAAATCGGATAAACCATTCCGAAAAAGTTTCGTCAAAGACCATACCGCCAAATTCCAGGACCTCCTTCCCGGTGAGATCTTTGCACGGTTAGTGATCGATGAGAATCACGACGGCTCCTGGACCACGGGCAACTATGAGGCGAAACGGCAACCGGAGCAGGTCTTCTATTATCCCGGGAAGCTGACCATAAGGGCTTTCTCCGATCATCTGGAGGACTGGGATATAGAAAGTGTGCCGGTGATCAGGCAAAAGCCGCTGGAGATCACAAAGAATAAGCCGGAAGAAAAAAAACGAAGAGACCCGAGCCAGGAAAGAGACAAAGAACGGCAGCAGACGCAACAGAGCTCTCCTTTCTCCGGGAGGGGCGGAGGAAGAAGCGGGGGAGGCCTGACCCGTATGCGATAGGTTCCGGTGTTACAGTGATCATGTTAAAATCCGATCCATATGTTATTTTCAAAACATCATTCCATTTTTTTCTTTTTATTTTTCATCTCCTTTTTCCTGTCCGTGGAAATGAGTGGACAGTGCAGACTGGTCAACCGCGCTTTTGTAAGCGGAGAGCAGATTGAATATGATCTTTATTTCAATTACGGCCTCTTCAATGCGCGTGCCGGCAAAGGATCGTTATCGGTCACGGATGCCAATTACCGCGGTGAGAATGCTTATAAGACAGTGATGACCCTCAAAACATCCGGGTTGGCGAGTAGTCTCTACTCCGTAAACGATACCCTCACCTCCTTTGTAGATAAGGATCTGCGTCCCTTGCTCTTCACCAAAGAGGCCTCTGAAGGAAAGGACGATTCGGTGGAACGACAGGCCTACACCTATCAGGGAAATAAGGTTCATATTCGTGCCGTGCGTACCCGGAACGGGAAAAAGCGGTTTGACAAGGTGGTCACAACCGACCAGTGCACCTATGATTATCTTTCTGTTCTCTCTTATGTGCGGAACATCGATTATTCCGGAATGCAGTCGGGTGACAGCAGGTATATTCAGTTTATTTCAGGCAAGAGACCGGTGCAAATGTACGTCAATTATCTGGGAACCTCATCCATCAAAGCCAACAACGGAAAGCGATATGAGGTGATCAATATCTCCATGACGATACAAGACGATGCTTTTGCCGATCAGAAAGAGGCGTTGAAAGCTTCTCTCACCAATGACGAGAACCGGATACCCGTAGTGATTGATACCCATTTAAAGTTAGGGATGGTGAGAGTGGTGCTCAGGGAGGTCTCCGGAACCAGACACTGAGCGGCGGGGTGCCAATTTGTTGCCATCGGGGGGGCATTAAAGAAATTTATCCGTAAATAAGGTGCGGAGATTTCCGAATTTCCCCGAAAAGAACGTATCTTTGTAACGCAACAAAGATTTCCAACCGCATGGCTGATCCACATCATTTCGCAAAAATACCCGAGCCGGCACTCAGAAGGCTGCCCTGGTACTTATCCTATGTGAAGTTACTCAGGAGTCAGGGGGAAACGATTGTCTCTTCTACCCGGATCGCCAAAAAGATTGATGTCTCTGCCTCACAGATTGCCAAGGATCTCTCCTATGTGGATATACACGGTAAAACCAGGGTCGGATATGATATTGATGAGCTGATCCATGTGCTGGAGACTTTTCTCGGCTTCACCCAGACTCACAGGGCGGTGGTGTTCGGCGTCGGCAGCCTGGGGGCGGCCCTGTTGTCCGATTCCGGACTGGAGCAGTTCGGATTGAAGATCATTGCCGGTTTTGATGTGAAAGAGTCGCTGGTGAACAAGAAGATTCACTCCATTCCGGTTTTTCATTCCGGAGAGTTCATCGAGAGAAACAGGGAAATGGCCGCAAAGATAGGGATTCTTACCGTACCTCCCGGTTCTGCACAGGAAGTGTCGGAGTATATGATCCGGGGAGGCATTAAGGGGATATGGAACTTTACCCCTTTCCGGATCCGGGTGCCCGAAGGGGTCGTTTTGCAGAATACATCGCTGTATGCTCATCTGGCGGTCATGTTTAACCGTTTGCTGTCATGAAGATTTTTGCTGTCGGCCTCAATTATGCTTCACACAATAAAGAGATGAAGCGTACGTTTGAGAGTAAGGAGCCGGTTCTTTTCATGAAGCCTGACACTGCCTTGCTGAAGGATGGGAAGCCTTTTTTCCTGCCCGATTTTTCAGAAGATGTGCAGTATGAGACGGAGCTGGTGGTCAAGATCAACCGTTTGGGGAAGCATATTGCGGAACGTTTCGCTTATCGTTATTACGATGAGATCACCGTCGGGATCGATTTCACCGCACGTGATCTGCAAAAGAGGCAGAAAGAACTGGGCCTGCCCTGGGAGATAGCCAAGAGCTTCGACTATTCGGCAGCCGTTGGAACTTTCATTTCCAAAGAGGAGACCGGATCGGTACAGGAACTGAATTTCCGGCTTGAGATCAACGGTGAAACGGTACAATCAGGCAACAGTCGTGAGATGATCTACCCGGTGGAGCGGATCATCTCCTACGTCAGCCGGTTCTTTACCCTGAAGATCGGCGACCTGATCTTTACCGGTACACCCGCAGGTGTCGGTCCTGTGAAGATAAACGATCACCTGCAGGGCTACATTGAAGAACGAAGGCTGTTGGACTTCCGGGTGAAATAGCCGTCACTCAGTCACAAGATCGATCATAATCATGAAAAAAGCATTCGGGTCTTTTTTATCAGCTCTTTTTGTTTTTACCAGCATCCAGCTCACGGCACAGGATTACAATCCCATACCGGTAGCCATGCCCTCGCTGCTGTTTGCTCCCGACGCCAGGGGGGGAGGGATGGGGGACATCGGTGCCGCCAAGTATCCCTTTACCGGCAGGCATGCCGGGGTGTCGTTTTCCTATACTCCCTGGCTGAGCAAGCTGGTGAATGATATGCATCTTTTGTATGCAGCGGGGTATTGGAAGCCGGGGAATGATGAGACCACCCCGGGGAACGCATTTGCGGCTGATATTGCGGGGTACCATGCGGCCTATCTGGTCTCCACGGCCCAGTCCAACCCGATGGATCAGACGCTGCGGATCTCGCTGGGATTCGATATGGACGGGATCAGGAACATACTGCGATGAATAGTAAGATAAGAATCGGCTTCGGGTATGACATGCATCGTCTGGCAGAAGGACGGGCACTTTGGATAGGAGGTGTGCGGCTTGATTACCGACTCGGGCTGGAAGGCCATTCCGATGCGGATGTGTTGATACATGCCATCTGTGATGCCCTTTTGGGTGCTGCGAACCTGCGCGATATCGGCTATCATTTCCCCGACACCTCGTCAGCCTATCAGAATGCGGACAGTAAGATGCTGCTCAGGGAGACTGTTTCCCTGTTGCATGCACACGGTTTTACGGTAGGGAATATCGATGCCACCATATGTGCGGAGCAGCCCAAACTCAACCCTTTTATACCGGCTATGCAGCAGAAGCTATCCGAGGTGATGGGCATAGAGAGGGATGCGATCTCCATTAAGGCGACCACCTCCGAAAAGATGGGGTTTGTGGGACGTGAGGAGGGAATCACTGCCTACGCTGTGGCGCTGATCGGGAAAATGTAAACAACCATGTCACTCTTCAGATGGTTACAGCGGATCAGACATTCGCGGGGATATGGCATCCATTCCCCCTTTGCTTTCTATCTGATCCGCTATGTGCTTCGGTCGAAGCTGCGATTTTATGCGTTTGACGACATAGAGGCGGATCTGTTAAAAAATTGTCCGGGTCGCAATCCCGTCAAGGAGTTTCACCATCTCTGTTTCAGGCTGGTACATTACCTTAAGCCAAAAAATATCCTGGAGATCTATTCGGGAAGAGGAGTCAATACCCTCTTCCTGCTCTCGCCCGCTTCCGACATCCGCTGCACCTGCGTGGAAGAGAGAGCAGAGGAAGTCGCCGTCGCCGGGCACCTGACGGCCGGCAGGAGTAGCCACTGCACGTTTTTACCCGCCCTGCCCCGGCAGGGGAAGTATGATGCGATTTTCATTCATATGAGGAAAGGAGGTTCGTTGTCTGTCGATTCACTGCTCCGCCTCAGCCATGAGGGTACTTTCTGGGTAATTCATCCGCTGAAGGTGTCCCGGAGCAAACAATTTTGGCGCAGTATCGTTAAAGATGAGCGTGCCAGGATCACATTCGACAGGAAGGATACCGGAATCGTCTTCTTGCGACACACCTACAGCAAGTTGCACTATGAGATCTAAATCGATAAAAAGTTCAACGTTTTTCGTTTCTCGCTCAAGGCACAAGGCCCTTGTTTCGAGGTCTATACGTGAATACGTGAATAAGTTGACAGGTCAAAAAAAAGCTGAAAGCTGATCGCTGAAAGCTGACTAAAAACCCATATGAAAAAAAGTAACATCTATACAAAAACAGGAGACAAGGGAACCACTGCACTGGTGGGAGGAACGAGGGTCTCAAAAACACACCTGAGGCTGGAGGCGTATGGTACCCTCGATGAACTGAACAGCCATGTGGGGTGGCTTAACTGTGTGATCGGAGAGCAGGAGGATCATACGTTCCTGTTGTATCTGCAGCATAAACTGTTTACCCTGGGGTCCTATCTTGCCACCGAAACGGAGCGTAAAAAGCCCCTTGCATCCAGCATTATTGGGGAAAAGGATATCACCCGAATAGAGGAACAGATCGACAAGACCGACGCCCTGTTGCCCCGGTTGAACCGGTTTGTGTTACCCGGCGGCAATGAACCGGCTTCTCGGGCGCATATCTGCCGTACGGTTGCCCGCAGAGCCGAACGTCTCGTCTACCGCGTGGCCGAAATCTTTCCCGTAGCAGAGGAGGTGCTGATCTTCCTGAATCGCCTTTCCGACTATTTTTTTGTGCTGGCCCGAAAGGAGGGTTGCAAAACCTCCGAAGAAATATATTGGGAACAGGGGGATATATGAAAACTTTTTATACATTTGCGGAAAAATTGAAACAAACAAATAAAGAAAGGATTTTTCAATGTATTGGACACTAGAACTGGCATCTAAACTGGAAGATGCTCCATGGCCCGCTACAAAGGATGAATTGATAGATTATGCCCAGCGCTCGGGCGCCCCGCTGGAGGTGATTGAAAATTTGCAGGAGATAGAGGAGGACGGAGAGGTATTTGAATCGATAGAAGATATCTGGCCCGATTATCCGAGTAAGGAGGACTTCTTCTTCAACGAGGAAGAATATTAATAGTTTTTGAATAGTCTAAACAATTAAATATCAGCGCGATAAACAATAACAATTTGTTTGTCGCGCTGGTGTTTTATGGTGCTGGATGGTGCGGTTTGTTTGTCTAAATTGCGGTTTTTCTTCTCAAAACGGAGTTTGTTTGTCTAAAATTCCATATCTTTGTTTCTCCTCAGGAATATTGCTAAAAGGAGGATGATATATGGGAAGACCGAAAAGACTATATCCGTTGGGCAAATACCGCCTTCGTACACCAAAGGAGGTTGATAAAGATAAAGCCTATCCTGTCGAGTTGGAATATACTTGGAACAGGCAGATAATCCGTAAGACTACAAATGTCTTTGTCAAGGTTGCAGACTGGAATCAGAACGGCAATCAGGGACGGGGTGAAATCCGTGCAAGCTATGGTGGGGAGTTCAAACGGCTGAACCAACTTCTGCTTGCACGTGTTGAACGTATAGATTCGCAACTTGCCGAGTATAACGAAAAGCATCCGAACCAAATTACAGCGGATGTCGTTTCCGGTTTTCTTGCAGACAAGCCTTTGGCACGTCGTGATCAGGGAAAAGATTTTGTGGAGTTCACATTGGAACGCCTTTCTTCGGATTATTCGAGAAACAGAATCGGGAGAAGCCGATATGAGAATGGTAAAAGTTGCATGAACATTTTCCAAACTTTTTTACGGGCAACCAAGCAAGGCACATATCGGTCGGACGCAATATATGTGGGTGATATGACTCCGGAACTTTTAGACAGTTATATTGTTTGGCGCAAGGAAATCAAACAGAATAGCGATGCGACAATCAATCATGCCTTGACACCGATATTGAAGGCGTGTGCATACGCAAGTGAAATGAGCATGATAGATCCTGCCGTGAATGCAAGGATTCAGGATATGCGTATCGTTACAAAAGTTTCACTTTCAGAGGAAGAAGTTGAGTTTGACGGAAAGAGCCTGACTAAAGAACAGATGTCTGCTCTTTTAGAATATTACAAGACCTGTCAGGAACCACGTAGAAAGGAATTTTTGGAAATGTTTTTCTTTGCGTTTCATGCTTGCGGACTTCGTGTAGTGGATGTGATGACCCTGCAATGGAAACATATCGATTTTGACCGGAAAGAGTTGCGGAAGATTATGATAAAGACAAACAAACGTCATGTGATTCCTCTGACTGAACCTGCATTGCGCATATTGCAACAATGGCAGGAAAAACGTGCAGGATGCCGGTATGTATTTGACCTTGTGAAGGAAACTTTGGATCTGGATGATGCGGAGGCTCTTTATAAGGCACGTAATAATGCGACTAAATGTATCAATCAGTCGTTGGCGGTCGTGGGAGAGCAGATTGGGCTACCTTTCAGTCTTTCAATGCATGCGGCCAGACATTCGTTTGCTGTTTTTGCACTGAACAAAGGATTGTCGATGTCTGTAGTCAGCCGATTGCTTGGTCATGGCAGCACGGATGTAACCGAGAAAGTTTATGCCCGTTTCTTGCCGGAAACCTTGTCTGCTGAAGTGGCCCGACTGAAAGACGAGTTAACTCCGCTTGAAATAGTATGATTTTTAGAATTTATGGTGTTGAGATAATTAGTTTTGTTTCTATGTAATGTGAAATATTTATGCTACAAATAATATTCTTGGTTATAGGTCTTTGTATTATCGTTCTTGCATTGTCCTTTGCTTTCAAAAGATATGCAAGGCTGATTCTTTGGTCAAGTGCAATTACCTTGTTTGCCGGTACGCTATTGCTTGTCGGGATCGGTGTGATAAATCCGATTGATGGAGACAATTCAGGCTCTACAACCTTTTGGGGTACTATAATAACATTGATTTCAGGTGCAGCTCTTGCCTTTTGCGCTGAAATGCTGAAAGAGGGAAATAAGGGGAAAATAAAGGTGCAAAATGGCAATGTCACGGAAACGTCTATTTTTGGGGGACAGACGGTAGCTAATGAGGGAGCTGTTGTTTTGACGGGAATGTTGAATACGGAACTGACTGTGAAAGTTTTTGCGAAAGCGATAGAGGCTGGTTATATGAGCGAAAAAGGTTCCCATTATAAGTGGAATGATTCCAAAGTTCTGCTGGCATATATGTGTGGGCGGATATATTGTGGAGACAAGCCTGAATATTCCGAAACGGATGAGAAATCATACTGGAAATTTGGCAGAATGGGAGTCTTCCCCGATACAGAACTGAGCAACTTGTTTGAAATGCCTGATTTGGGACAGTCCCGGTCGAATAGGAAAGACCTTGCCGTTCCTGCAAAATCCAAGGAAATCGATAAGTTTTTTGAGTAGCTGTCTTGCTACTCTTTTTGTTTATAATCAATGCTTTAATCTCCAACTCTAATATTATCTAATACAATCCTAACTTCAGTCTAATTCATTAGCCTAATTTATACTAACTTACTAAGCATTAAGGACTTTCTACCTTCGCTGCCGTTATGGCCGATGTGCACAGTCGTGCCATAACATAAACCCGGCTTACAGTCCGAGTGTGCATCAGGAAGGTTAAGCCATAATACGAAAACTATGGCTAAAAAATTAGATGGAGATAAAAATCTATGTGAACGGGAACTCCTTGAGAAGATTCTCGGCATAGTGGAGAAACAGTTGCAATTATCACTTCCAAGTAAGGCAGGTGGGTGCTGTCTCTATGACAACAAGTCTTTGATGGAGAAACTGAACATCAAAGAGAAGTATCTGAAAAAGTTGCGTGACAACGGTTATCTCGGCTACTCACGCGAAGGTGACAAGTATTGGTACACGCAAGAAGATGTAGACCGTTTTCTGCGCCGTTTCCACTATGAAGCCTTTGCTATAGGTGATGAGCTACCGAAACAGGAAGGAGGTGGCTATGTTTGACACCATTCATTTGACCAACATGCTTCGTTCTGAAGTGGAAGGCATTCCGGAAACAGGTCTTCCGTTGGATGCCTTCCCGGACAAGATACAGGAGATTATCCTCAATCTTGCCAGATACGAAAATTTCAATGTGGAATATACTGCGTCAATTGTTCTTTCTGCTGTTGCTACTGCAATAGGTAACTCTTGTCATATCCGTATAAAGGGCGAGTGGAAAACTTGCCCATCCCTTTATATGATGCTGGTCGGACGTCCCGGACTTGGAAAGACTCCTCCCCTCGGTTTTATCTATAAGCCGATTAATGAGTATGATGACCGGCTGCATGAGAAATATAACGAGGAATATGACGAATATGAAAGAGCCATGTCAGCAGGCAAGCACGGAAGTGACGGGGAAGAACAACTGCTCAAAAAACCGAATTTTGTAACGACGGTCATTTATGATTCCACCCCGGAGGCGATGATGAATATTCATCAGCATAATCAGCGTGGGATAACATTGGTTGTTGAT
>Ga0265294_10005386_pt1 | contig 15620 bp, 16 predicted proteins | sample MunlanPumphouse3_FD_192504 | JGI IMG/M metagenome (GOLD analysis project Ga0265294, IMG submission 192504) | Groundwater microbial communities from a municipal landfill in Southern Ontario, Canada - Pumphouse #3 | ecosystem: Environmental > Aquatic > Deep subsurface > Groundwater | place...
CGACCACATCGCCGTAACGCTTGGTGAGATTTCGAGCCTGGATCGCAGGGTGTTTCATGGGCCTGGGGGATGAAAAAGCACTTACGCCTTTTTAGCACATCCGGCGGGCCGGTGCCGCGGCCTGCCGCTTATGGAGATGCAGCTCAAACGAACCTTGATGTCTCTTTAACGCAAAGGCGCAAAGAGATAAGAGATCAAGTTATCCGTAGTAGCACTCCCCGGCCCGCCCTCCGCCCATGGCGCGAACCCCGGATATGGCACGGTTCACGCTCCTTCCTCCTTTGCGTTCTTGGCAGCCTTTGCGTTTAACCCCCGTTTGAACCCTAAAAACGCTTGATGGCTGAGACGGTATCTACGGCCGGGGGTGTGAATCCTCAACACCTTCGCCAAGGCCATCCAGGCCCAGCCGGCCGCACTTCCTGCCCGCCAGCCGGCTGGCGTTCTGCAGCGCGGCGGCCATGTCCCGGCCGCGCACCAGGGCGTCGATGATGCCCGCGTTGAAGGTATCCCCCGCGCCCAAGGTATCCACGACCTGCGGCGGCGGGAACGCGGGACAGTACAGGCCACGGCCGTCGCGCGTGAGGGCGTGCGCGCCCTGGGCACCCCATGCGCAGATCAGTTCGGCCGCGGGGGCCTCGTCGCGCATGGCGCGCAGGAATGGCACCGGATCGGCAAAACCGCGCGCGGCGGCGTAGGTCTTCGAGAACAGCAGCACATCCGCGCCCTGGAACAGCCGCTCGATGCCGGGCCGTGGCTTCTCGATCTCGACGGAGCGCGGAATGTGCGAATGGGATGCCGCGAGGTGCGCCAGCATCCGCTCGGTCTCCGCCACGTTGCGGCCTTCGAAGTGAATCCAGTCGAAAAGCGCCGGATCGATCTTGCGGAAGTCTTCGAAACCGAACTCGCGCAGGTCGCGGTAGTGGATGATGGTGCGCGAGCCGTTGCGGCGATTCAGCGCGACATAGGAAGTGGGGACCTTGCCGGCGCGTTCGACGGGGCAGTAGCGGGTATCGACGCCATGCCTCTTCAGGTCGTCCAGGATACGCGCGCCGTCCGGCTCATCCACGATCACGCCGCCCCAGGCGCACGCGTGCCCCAGTTGGCTCAACACCACCAGCGTATTCGTTGCGTTGCCGCCGCGGCAGATGCGCTGCCCGACGGCGCGCACTTCGGCATCCTCCTGCGGATAGCCGTCCACCAGAAGAATGATGTCCAGGGTCGCGATGCCGATACCGAGAATGCGTGCCATGATGCACCGCCCACTTGAAGCCGCTTTCACTCTAACCAAGAGGGCATGATCGCTGTGACAGCCGCCCAAGGCAACAGGGCATTCGACATGACGGAATACGGGCGCGGGTTGCGCGGCACGCCCCATGGATGCCCACCGCGATCAGATGCGCTTGTTCTTCATCGGCGCGGGATGAGCCGGCAAGGGATCGAAGCGGCGCGCTTCCACGTCCCACTGCCGTGCCGAAGCACGCAGCACCAGGCAGGACGGCCCGCCATACGTGCGCTGCCTGCCCGCCGCACCCGGATTCAGCACCCAGGGCAGTTGCGCGCAATCGCAGACCAGGCGATGGCTGTGTCCGTACACGATCGCGCGGGCATCCGCGTAGCGCATGCGCAACCGTGCATGCAGGCCCTGTGGCCTGCCTGCGCGGTCGCCGTGCAACACCTGCAGATAACCGCCCGGCAGTTCCAGGCGGGTCTCGAAAGGGAGCGTCGCGAGTGCGTCCTGTTCGCCCGCGGGCCATTTGTCCGGCGTATCGTTGTTGCCCCGCACCGCCACCACGCCCTGCCGCGGCTTCAAGGCATGCAGCACCTGCAGCGAACCGATGTCGCCTGCGTGCACGGCGAAATCGCTCATCCGCGCCAGGGACGCGATGCGCGCATCGAGCACGCTATGCGTATCCGATACGATGATGACCAGGACGTGCATGGATCAGCCCTGTGGCGGCATGAGCAGAAGCGGCCGCGCCCGGCCGCATAAGGGAGAAGCGGCTCCTGTTCTGGAAATAAAGGCCCGGGGACGGGGTTCACGGCATGGCCCGATGCGCGGCATTCGCACTGCATGGTACAAAAATCGGGCAAAAAACCGCTAAAAAATGGCGCCGGACCTCTTTACCGGAGACATGCGTATGTTATCTTATCCGCGCCTGATCGCTTCAATCCTATTTGCAAAGGAGTAAGTATGGCCGCAAAGAAAAAGGCTGCAACCAAACCTGCAAAGAAGAGCGCCGCTCCCGCTGTCAAGAAGGCCGCGACGAAGTCCGAAATCCTGAGCGGCATCGCTGACCAGACCGGGCTGACCAAGAAGCAGGTGGGCTCCGTGTTCGACGCGCTGAGCGGCTTGATCCAGCGTGATCTGAAGAAGAACGGTCCCGGCGTCTTCACCGTGCCCGGCCTGATGAAGATCAAGGTGGTCCGCAAGCCCGCCGTCAAGGCCCGCAAGGGCATCAACCCGTTCACGGGTGAAGAGATGGTCTTCAAGGCCAAGCCGGCCCGCAATGTCGTGAAGGTTCAGCCCCTGAAGAACCTGAAGGACATGGTCGCCTGAGACCGCTGCAAAGACCGGGGATGCCAATCCCCGGTCTTTTTCTTTTCGACGCGCGCTCCCTGCATCCGCACTCCGGCAGGGCCTCTGCCGCAGCGTCGTTCATCCCTCTCCCGCCCCTGGCCCCAACGGCTGCCCATAACTGAACTCTACGACGTTGCCGTCCGGATCCCGCACGCCGCAGTAATAACCGACCGGATAAGGCTCCTCCCTGGACCCCCACAACAGGCATCCTTCACGCCGCGCCCGCCGCGCAATTTCATCCACTGCCGCGCGGCTTTCCAGGGCAAAGCCCAGATGGCTGTAGTCACGCTGCGCTTGCACGTACCCCGGACCGCCGGGCAGCAGCACGAACACGAATTCCTTCTCGCGCCCCGGCTCTGCCAGCCAGATGATGGCCGCGTCTTCCTCGCCGCGCTTCCTGACCACCTCCATGCCGCAATATGCGCCATAGAATCGCGCAACCGCAGCGACATCGCGGACATGAAGCGCCACATGGGTGAACACGGCTGTCATGGTTCACCTCCCACATGAAAACTTCATGATCGGCCTCTGCCAGACCGGCCCGACGCGGGCCGCGGCGGAAGAGAAGGCGCGCGCCTCAGCGGCCGAGTTCGGCCTCCACTTTATGGCGCGTCCGGAGAAAATCGCGATGGGGAACGTGCAGCAGATCGGCAATCTTGCGCACCAGATGTTCCTCGTGCATGTCCTTCATGCCGTCCGAGTAGGCAACGCGCCACAGCAGCTCCACCACCTGAACCTTGCGTTCCGGCGGAAAGTGCTTGTCGATAAGGCTCGTGAACTGATAGAGCGAGACCGCCTCATCGGCCTCCAGCTCCGCCAGGGCGATCAGTTCGCAGGTCTCCTCCCGTGTCAGCCCGAATGCACTCTGCACGACATCCAGTACGGCCTGCCGCTCTTCCGGCCTGACCTGAAAATCCGCGCGAACCATTTCGATGAGCAGGGCCGCCGTGGCGAGACGCAGGGCGTGTTCGCTGTCCGCCGCATTGCCCGCCTCGGCACCGGAACGGATCCGGCTTTCGAAAAACAACTGGATGGCTCGAAGCATCAATTCATCCTTCTTCGTACCACGTAGGCGCCGTTGCGGAATCCATCGAAGAATCGCCCGAGATCGGGATGATTGATGGGCGCGTTGGAAGCGTCCGACTCCAGATGGCGTTCCGCCACGTAGGTCTCATAGTCGGCGCCGTGGACCAGAACGTGATACCACGGCCTGTCCTTCGGCGGCGCATTATGAGCCACCTCTTCGTACCATTCGTCGGAACCCTGGTAGGATGCATCCACGTCCACGATGACGCCGCGATAGCCGAACAGCTTGTGATGGACCAACTGCCCCACGGCGAATTTGGCGTTCGGTTTCCGCATGATTTCCGCTCCCGCATTGAACCGGCATTCGGCACCGCCATGTCAGTCCCGCACTTGAAGCCTGCGAGGCCACGCCCGAGGCCGGTCAATCCTATATGAGCCCGTCCAATAATGATAGTGGACAGCGGTTCCCCTCCTGGACAAACCGCTGCGAGGGCGCTGTCGGCCGCGCATCAGCCTCCCGTCGGTATGATGCTGAACTCGCGCACGCCTTCCATGACACGCAACTCGTCGGCCAGCCGCTCGAAATTGCGCGGGTCGCGCGTGCGTACCGTCAGCCGGTACTGAAAATACCGGCCCTCCTGCTCCAGGTGATAGCTCAGGCTTGCGCCGCTGATCCGGTGCTTGTCGATGAGGTGCCGCAGTTCCGTTTCGGTCATGTGCCGATCGCGCGCCAAGCGCACCACCAGTCTCGCGTAGTGCAGCGTGGGCGCCACCGACTCCACCCAGCGGAAAAGCGACAGGGTGACGATGACCAACAGCACGGCGATGCCGGCCGCAAAGTAAAATCCCATGCCGATGATGACGCCGATGGCGGCGGTGATCCATATGGAGGCCGCAGTGGTGAGGCCGCGGATGGTCAGCTTGTCTTTCATGATCACGCCGGCCCCCAGAAAACCTATGCCGGTCATGATGCCCTGCGCCATGCGTGTCGGATCGACCCGTATCGTCTCTAGCGGCGCCTCGGGCAGCAACTGCCACTGATATACGCTGAGCAGCATCAGCAGGCTGGAAGCCGTGCATACCAGGGTATGGGTGCGAAAACCGGCCGGGCGTCCGTGGTAGGTGCGTTCCAGTCCGATCAGGGCACCGGCCGACAGGGCGAGCAGCAAGCGGGTAGCAACAGCCGTGAGGAAGGTGATGTCCTCCATACGGTGACGTGCTCCAAATGTCTTATATGTGATTGTTATATGCGGTTGTCGCCGGCACGCCGCCGGCCCCACAACCATGGCATGCCTATAGATAATTCTAGACGTCCCCATCCCTGCGCCGAGCCGCCCGCGCGGTTGAGCCGGACGGGATTCCCTCCGAGCCGCAGGCATTGCGCACGGCAATGATCAATGATGCAATTCCGCGTTTCTGTACCATAGGCGCCGTAACCGTTCCGAGGCCATCGGGGCCGCCCCCTCAATCACCCGACATCAGGAGCCTTGCATGAAACTGACGTTCGACACGGCGGTCGTCCGGCCGCTGCAAGAGAAACTGAACCGCCATCCGATCTACTCCGCGCTGGCCAGCCTGGAGGATCTGCGTCTGTTCATGAGCCACCACATCTATTCGGTGTGGGATTTCATGTCCGTCATCAAATATCTGCAGATGAAGATCGCGCCAACGCAGTACCCGTGGGCGCCGCTCGGCCATCCCTCCGTGCGGCGCTTCATCAATGCCCTGGTGCTGGAAGAGGAGTCCGACGAGGGCCTGCCCGACGCGCAGGGCAACGCCACTTATGCCAGCCACTTCGAACTGTACTGCCAGGCCATGCGCGAGGTGGGCGCCGACGTGGAGCGGCCCTTGCGTTTCCTGGAGCTGGTGCGGCAGGAGGGCATCGAGGCGGGACTGAATTCCGAGTACCCGCCGCCCGCCTCGCGCCGATTCATGGAAATGACCTTCGGGTTCATCGCGAGCGGCAAGCCGCACGTGGTGGCCGCCGCCTTTGCGCTGGGACGCGAACACATCATTCCCGGCATGTTCCGCGCCCTGCTGCATGATCTGAAGGTCACCGATCGCGAGGCGCCCTCCTTCCACTATTACCTGAACCGGCATATCCATCTGGACGAGGATTTCCACGCCCCGCTCTCGCTGCTCCTGCTCAACGAGCTGTGCGAAGGCAATCCGGAGAAGCTCAGGGAAGCGGAAGAGGCGGCGTGCCGGGCGATCGAGGGCCGCATCCAGTTCTGGGATGGCGTGCTGGCCGCGCTCGAGGCCAGCCGGGCGTAAGGAGGCGCTGCGACGAAGCGCGAAAAACGCAGTCATCGCCGGCCGGGATGACCCGGCAAGGGGCGTAGCCCGACAAAAGATGAATACGCGGGGCTACGCCATGCCGGCCCGACCACGACAGCAGCGGGATTCGCGCCGCCCTGGAGCAGGCCGGGATCAAAACCGCCGCCACCGCTCCTGGGGCGGCGCGAACAATCGCACGCCCCGCCTGCGGAAAAACGGGATCAGGATCATCCCCGCGACGAAGCCGCCGATATGCGCCCGAAACGCCACCCCGGCCCCTTCGGCGGCAAACAGCTCGCTGATCAACTGCAACCCGAACCACAGGCCCAGCACCACCATGGCCGGCAGTTCGATCAAGCGCAGGATGAAACCGATGGGGATCAGCACCAGCACCCGCGCGTGCGGATGCAGCAGCAGATAGGCCCCCAGAACGCCGGACACCGCGCCGCTGGCCCCGATCATGGGAATGGTCGAGTCGGGCTCGGGCAGCGCCTGGCTCAGCGCAGCGGCGAGGCCGCACAGCAGGTAGAACACGATGAAGCGCACATGCCCCATGGCGTCTTCCACGTTGTTCCCGAAGATCCACAGATACAGCATGTTCCCGATCAGATGCATCCAGCCGCCATGCAGGAACATGGAACTCAGCACCGTCATGGGCGGCGAGGCGAGCGCCAGATCGGCCGGCAACTCCGCTCCGCCCAGGAGCCGCGCCGGAATCAAGCCAAGCCCGATGATGACCGCCTGTTGCGCGTGCGGCGGCAGCGAGACCGTCCACAAAAATGCCAGCGAGGACGCAACAATCAAGCTCACCGTCACGATGGGATAGCGGGTGGTCGGGGTGTCGTCGCGCAACGGAATCACGGATAACCTCACTCCTCGCTCGGATATGGTCTATCTTTGTCGAGCCAAGTCATCTCGCCCAATATAGCGGATACAACGAAGCGAATGTGATTTAGTCACTGAGTGGATATACTCCGCCGGGCAGGATCACCGGTTTCTTGCATCATTCATCCGGCAAACAGCACCATTAAGATCAAGAAATACAGGAGGAGATCGACAATGAAGAGAATTGCCGTACTGGCGTTTTCGAGTCTTTGCGTGACCGGCATGGTCAGCGCCGACGAGATTCAGGACCGCTCCGCGGCCAGCCGCCCGGTCGTGCAGGAATTCGCCGGCGCGCTCCAGGGCTCCCTGGGCAAGGCCATGCAGGAAGGCGGACCGACCAATGCCATCGACGCCTGCAACAAGGCGGCCCCGCATATCGCCCAGGAACAATCCGCCAAACACGGCTGGGAAATCGGCCGCACCAGCCTCAAGACCCGCAATGACGCCAACGCACCGGACGCCTGGGAGCAGCAGGTCCTGCAGGCCTTCGAGGAGCGCAAGGCCAAGGGTGAAGACGTGGCGAAGATGGAGTACGCCGAAGTGGTCGCCGAGGGCGGCAAGCAGTACTTCCGCTACATGAAGGCCATTCCCACCGGAGAACTGTGCCTCAAGTGCCATGGCGCGGAGATCGAGCCGGGGGTCAAGGCCAAGCTGGACGAACTCTATCCCAACGACAAGGCGCGCGGCTTCAAGCTAGGCGACATCCGCGGCGCGTTCACCATCAAACAGCCGATGTAATCCGCAGCCCGCCACGCACAAGGGGAGCGCCGCTCCCCTTGTGTTTTTCAAGGCGCCAAGCCGCGCCCACCAAGGGCGGCGCACGGTCTAGGCCCCAACATGGCAGTTCGAGCACCATTCAAATACGCCTGTTTTTTGTTAGCCTTTGTATTCTGCTGCAGCAATATACCCGCGACATTCATCCTTCCGAGCACCACAGCCATCGTAGGGTGGGCATCGCCCACCGAACAACGCCAATGAGATCAACGCAGGTGGGCAGTGCCCACTCTACATTGGCGCGTCATACGGCCGAAGGAGGCGATGACAACCAGGTTTTTCCAACAGCCTGTCGGGCTATTCCTACAACATGGGCGCGATTTCAAACACGGGCGGGTCGGAAAATATCCATTCGTTCCGGCCCCCATTGATTTCCTTTTCCGCATCCTCCACACTCTCTACCCGAAATCAGCCTCTTCCCGCATCGCTCATCTCACAGGATGAGGCTCTCTTGCTACCGTGCGCAGCGGTCCATAACCAGCTGCTCGCCTGCAACAAGACCGACCCTCCGACAGGAAATTAAGCGATGAGTATCATCAATCTGGATTACCTATTTCGTCCCAAGTCCGTTGCCGTCATCGGCGCCTCCAACAAACCGCGCAGCGTGGGCTCCATGGTGATGCACAACCTGCTGCAGGGAGGATTCAACGGCCCCATCATGCCGGTCCATCCCAAGAACGAAGCGGTGGCGGGCGTATTGGCCTACCGCAACGTCAGCAGCCTCCCCATCACGCCGGACCTCGCGATCATCTGCACGCCGCCGCACACCGTACCGAAGCTCATCGCGGAACTGGGCGACCGAGGCACACGGGCGGCCATCGTGATCACGGCGGGGCTCGGCCAGGTCAAGGACGAAAACGGACGCACCCTGCAGCAGGCCATGCTGGAGGCAGCGCGACGCCATTCGTTGCGCATCCTGGGCCCCAACTGTCTGGGGCTGCTGGTGCCCGGCATCGGCCTGAACGCGAGCTTCGCCCATATCGGCGCCGCCCCGGGCCGCATCGCATTCGTATCGCAATCCGGCGCCCTGGGCACGGCGGTGCTGGACTGGGCGGCGGCGCGCGGCATCGGCTTCTCCCATTTCATTTCGCTGGGCGATGCGGTGGACGTGGATTTCGGGGACGTGCTCGATTACCTCGCCGGCGAGGCCAGCACGCGCGCCATTCTGCTGTACATCGAGTCCATCACCCACGCACGCAAGTTCATGTCGGCGGCCCGTGGCGCCGCCCGCACCAAGCCCGTGCTGGTCATCAAGTCGGGGCGCGTGGCCGAGGGTGCCAAGGCCGCCGCGTCGCATACCGGCGCGCTCGCCGGCGCGGACGACGTTTACGACGCCGCCATCCGCCGCGCGGGCATGCTGCGGGTGTTCGAGACGGACGAACTGTTTGCCGCCACGGAGACCCTGGCAGTATCGCGTCCGTTCAAGGGCGATCGGCTCGCCATCCTCACCAACGGCGGCGGGCCGGGCGTGCTCGCAACGGATGCGTTGATAGAAGGCGGCGGACGCCTGGCGGAGATCTCCGAGGAAACCATCAAGCAGCTCGACGCCGTCCTGCCGCCCACCTGGTCGCGCAGCAACCCTCTCGACATCATCGGAGACGCCCCGGGACAGCGCTACGTGGACGCGTTGCGCATACTGCTCAAGGACAAGAACGTGGACGGCGTGCTGGTCATGCACGTGCCCACCGCGCTCGCCCCCAGCGACGAGACCGCCGCGGTGATCGCGCGGGAACTGAAGGACGCGGAGCACAATGTCTTCACCTGCTGGCTCGGGGGCAGCGAACGCGTACTGCGTGCGCGGCGCATGTTCGCCGAGGCGAGGATTCCCACCTACGAGACGCCCGACGAGGCGGTGCGCGCGTTCATGTATCGGGCCCACTATCAGCGCAACCAGGAACTCCTGATGGAACTGCCCGCCTCGGCCCCCGTCGACTTCACGCCGGTCACGCCCATGGCGCAGATGGTGGTCGAGCAGGTCCTCGCCAACGGGCGCACCATGCTCACCGAGGCGGAGGCCAAGGCGGTGCTGGCCGCCTACGGCATACCGGTGGTGGAAACCCATGTGGCCACGGATACCGACGATGCCGTGCGTCTTGCGAAAGAGATCGGCTTCCCGGTGGCGATCAAGATCCTGTCGCCCGACATCAGCCACAAGTCGGACGTGGGCGGGGTGATGCTCAACCTGGAAAACCCCAACGAGGTGCGCGCCGCCGTCAACGGCATCAAGTCACGCGTCGCCAAGCTGCGGCCCGATGCCCATATTGCCGGCTTTACCGTGCAGAAGATGATACGCCGGCCGGGCGCCACCGAATTGATCGTGGGCGTCACCACCGATCAGGTGTTCGGCCCCATCATCCTGTTCGGCCAGGGCGGCACGGCAGTGGAGGTCATCGCCGACCGGGCGGTGACGCTGCCGCCGCTCAACATGCATCTGGCCGGCGAGGTCATGTCGCGCACACGGGTGTTCAAGCTGCTGCAAGGCTACCGCGACCGCCCGCCCGCCGACCTGGACGCCATCAAGCTGACGCTGACCCAGGTCTCGCAACTCATCATCGACATACCGCAGATCGTGGAGCTGGATATCAACCCGCTGTTCGCCGACGACAAGGGCGTCGTGGCGCTGGATGCCCGCATCCGCCTTGCGCCGGCCAAGGTATCGGGTGAACAGCGCCTCGCGATCCGGCCTTACCCGCGCGAACTGGAGGAGTGGCTCACCCTGCCCAGCGGGCGCCGCCTCTTGCTACGGCCGATCCGGCCGGAGGACGAGCCTGCCCACAAGCTGTTCCTGAACCATCTCTCTGCGGAGGACGTCCGCTTCCGGTTCTTCGGCTCGGTGCGCTTCTTCGGCCACACCGAAATTGCGCGCTTCACCCAGATCGACTACGACCGCGAGATGGCCTTCATCGCCACCGACAAGGATGCGCAGGGCCAGCCCGAAACGCTTGGCGTGGTGCGAACGGTCACCGACCCGGACAACAAGCGCGCCGAATTCGCCATCGTGGTGCGCTCGGACCTCCATGGGCAGGGACTGGGGCGGGCCCTGCTCGACAAAATGATCCGCTACTGCCGGGCACGCGGCACGCGCGAACTCGCCGGACAGGTGCTCATGGAAAACTCCGCCATGCTGGGCCTGGCCAAAAACCTCGGCTTCACCGAGCGCCCGTTGCCGGAAGGCGGTGTCATGGAAGTCACCCTCGAACTGAACAGAGCATAATCGCCGTGGATCGGGCTGCGCCCTTCGGAGCGCAGCCCGACACGCGTCTTGCTTTTCTCCACGGCTTCCGCGGGAAACCCAATCCAGTTCCAGCCTTACACGATCACCACGGAACTGGCCTGCGGCCCCTCCTCGCCCTGTTCTTCCACGTAGCGGACCTGGGTGCCAACCTCCAACTGGTCGAAGTCGCCGTTCACCACGCTGTTCCTGTGAAAATAGATCTCGCGCCCGTCCACGTTGCCGATGAAGCCGTAGCCCTCGTCCCGAAACAACTGGACGACATGCGCATACGGCACCGCCTCGCGGGATTTCACCTCCCCGCGCTGGCGGCGCGCGTAATCCTGTAGCTGCCGCCGCGCCGCGTCGAACGCGTCGCGTATCGCCACGTACAGATCCTCGTGCGGCTCGCGCTTCACCACCAGGTCCGCACCGGGCACCGACAGGTAGATCCGCACGTTGTAAAGAATGCCTTTGTGGTGACTGCGGTGCGGCGTCTCGATCACCACCCTGCACCCCAGGATCCTGTCGTAAAAGGTTTCGAGCTTGCCGGTCTTCTCGCGGATGACCGCCTCGATGGAATCGGTAAGCTCGAAATCACGGGCCGTGATTTGTAGCGGAAGCTGCATGATCAATCCTCCCGAACAAAAGTACGGTATCGGACGCGTTTCGACGCGCGCGCAGACCGCGCGCCGAGCGCAGCGTTCTGGCTGTCGCCCTTAAGAGAGAATATAAACGCGGCACGGGAGACGGACCGCATGGAACGCGCAGCAAATCGCCTTCCTGCGCCGGCCCTCTCAACCGGATCCCTGTAAATGGCGCGCTCCGGCACGCCGCCGGCATCGCGGAAAACTCTGCATACGAGCGGTTTTTTCGCCTAGAATGCACGAAACTCCAATACCCTTGCATTCCCATGAGCCGCAAGCTGCGCCGCCTCGCCATTCCGTTTTTTTTGCTCGCCCTCGGCGCGGCGTTGATCGGCTATTACACGCGGCCCGAACCGGTGCCCGTGACGTTGTGGAAGGTGGCGCACGACACCGTGGAGGCGACGGTTGCCAACACCCGCGCTGGCACCATCAGCGCCTGCCAGCGCGCCAAACTGGCCCCCGCCACGCCCGGTCAGGTGGAACGGCTGCCGGTGCGGGAAGGGGATCGGGTCAAGGCCGGCCAGATATTGCTGGAGATCTGGAACGAAGACCTGGAAGCCAACGCGCGGCTCGCCGCAAGCGAAATCGAGGCGGCCCGGGCGCGGGCCGAAGAAACCTGTCTCATGAGCGAACTGGCGCAGCGCGAAGCGCAACGCCTGCTGCAGTTGCAAAAGCGCGGGCTGGTCTCGGAAGAGACCGTGGACCGCGCCGTCGCCGACGCCCGCGGCCGCGCGGCCTCCTGCCGCGCCGCCCGCACCGCGGTGCAGGTGGCGACCGACCGGCTGGACGCGGCGCGCGCCCAGATCGCACGCACCATCCTGCGCGCCCCCTTCGACGGCGTCGTGGCCGAAGTCAACACCGAGCTCGGCGAATACGTCACCCCCTCGCCTCCGGGCATTCCCACCCCGCCCGCGGTGGATCTGATCGACGACAGTTGCCTCTACGTCACCGCCCCCATCGACGAAGTGGACGCCGCCGCCATCCGCGCCGGCATGCCCGCCCGCGTCACCCTCGACGCCCTGCCGGGCCGCGAATTCCACGGCAAGGTGCGCCGGGTGGCCCCCTACGTCGTCGACCGGGAAAAGCAGGCGCGCACGGTGGATGTCGAGGTCGTCTTCGGGAATCCTCAGGCCATCGAGCATCTCCTGGTCGGGTACAGCGCCGACGTGGAGATCGTGCTCCAGACCAAGGAGAACGTGCTGCGCGTCCCGACCGAGGCCGTGTTGCAGGGCCCGCGGGTGCTGGTCTATCGGCCCGACACCGGGCGCATCGAGGAGCGCGTCATCAAGACCGGCCTCGCCAACTGGGAGTTCACCGAAGTGGAATCGGGGCTGGAGGCGGGCGAGCTGGTGGTGCTCTCGGTGCAGCGCGAGGGCGTGGAGCCCGGCGCCTACGCCGAACCGGAACAGCCCGCGGGCGGCCGCTGATTCCCATGATCCGTCTTGAGGGCATCGAACGGGTGTTCCAGGTGGGCGAGCAGCAGGTCCACGCCCTGCGCGGCATCGCCCTCCACGTGCGGCCCGGCGAATACGTCTCCATCATGGGCCCCTCGGGCTCCGGCAAGTCGACGCTGCTCAACGTCATCGGGCTGCTGGACCGGCCCGACGCGGGCCGCTACCTGCTGGAGGGGCGCGACGTCACCACCCTGAGCGACGAAGAGCAGGCCCGGGTGCGGCGCAACAAGATCGGCTTCGTGTTCCAGTTCTTCCACCTGATCCCGCGCCTGACCGCCGCCCAGAACATCGAACTGCCCCTGGTGCTCGCCGGCGTGCCGGAGGAGGAGCGCGCCCCGCACGTGCAGCGGGCGCTGCGCGACTACCGGCTCGAAGACCGCGCCGACCACCGCCCGGAACAGCTCTCCGGCGGCCAGCGCCAGCGCGTCGCCATCGCCCGCGCCACCATCATGGAACCGGCCGTGATCCTGGCCGACGAGCCCACCGGCAACCTGGACCGCGCCACAGGCCAGGACGTGCTCGCCATCCTGGAGGCGCTGAACCAACGGGGAATCGCCCTGCTGATCGTCACCCACGACCAGGAAATCGGCCAGCGCGCCCACCGCCGCATTCGCATGGAGGACGGGCGTATTGTGGCGGATGAGCAAATGTAGGGCGGGTTGGTATGACGTAGTCCCATGTGGCGGTGAAGGTCGTTTTCTGTTGTGCGGCGATAGCCACACAACAAACAACCAATCACCATCATGTCGGGCTGACGCCGCCTCAGCCCAACCAGAAAGAAGACAATTTCATCAACTACGAATGCAATCAGTTAGGGCGGCGGCGAACCCTCCTTGAAGGCCTTGCGCAGCCGCTCGCGGAACTCGGGCGAATCCTGGTGTTTGTGGACCTGCACCGCGTGCTGGACGGCGGCTTCGAGCAGCTCGTCTTCGGAGTCGGCGGCGATCGCGACGGTGCAGTTCATGTCGCTGGGAACTTCGCGGCAGTCGATGTACTTGCGGGCCATGGCCTGATCTCCCATGGGTCGTGACAGCTCTCTGTCCGCGTCGGCCATACCGTAACCCGGTACGGCGGCTCGGGACGCAATGCACGACAGCATTCCCGCGCCCGGGCCTATCTCGATTTTAGTAAACTGCACGTCATCACATGGGGGCCGCGCCGCAACGCCAGCCCGCGGGAGCAACGCCGTCAGGAGATCATGAACGCCACCGACATCATGCGTTTCGCTGTCCGGGCGGTCAGCGGCTATCGGCTGCGCAGCGCACTGGTGCTGCTTGCCATGGCCATCGGTGTCGCGGCGGTGGTGATCCTGACCGCCCTGGGCGAAGGCGCGCGCCGCTACGTCGCGAACCAGTTCACCTCGCTGGGCACGCATCTGCTCATCGTGCTGCCGGGCCGCAACGAAACCACCGGCGGGCCGCCGCCGCTGCTCGGCGAGACGCCGCGCGACCTGACCCTGGAGGACGCGCAGGCCATGCTGCGCAGCCCCTCGGTGCGCCGCGTCGCGCCCCTCACCCTCGGCACTGCTCAGGTGGCCCGGGAACGGCGCGACCGCGAGGCGCTCATCATGGGCACCACGGCCGACATGCAGGAGGTGCGCAGGCTGGAACTGGCACAGGGCCGCTTCCTGCCCCCGGGGGACTGGAACGCGGCGCAGCCGGTGGTGGTGCTCGGCCACACGCTGCGGGAGGAGCTGTTCGGCACGCAACCGGCCATCGGCGAATGGGTGCGGATCGGGGATCGGCGCTTCCGGGTCATTGGTATCCTCGGCCAGCGGGGCCAGTCCCTGGGCTCCAACATGGATGAGGTGGCCATCATCCCCGTGGCCTCGGCCCAGATGCTGTTCAACACCGCCTCGCTGTTCCGCGTGCTGGTGGAGGCGAGAAGCCGCGAGAACCTGGCCAGCGCCAAGGAAGACATCCTGCGGATCGTGGAGGAGCGCCACGAGGGCGAGCGCGACATCACGGTGATCACCCAGGACGCGCTGCTCGCCACCTTCGACCGCATCCTGCGCGCCCTCACCCTCACCGTGGCGGGTATCGCCGCCATCAGCCTGGTGGTGGCCGGAATCCTGGTGATGAACGTCATGCTGGTCTCCATTACCCAGCGCACGCCGGAGGTGGGGCTGCTCAAGGCCATCGGCGCGCCCCCGCACCAGATCCTGAGCCTGTTCCTGGCCGAGGCGGCGGTGCTGTCCCTGGCCGGCGGGCTGCTAGGACTCGCCGTGGGCATGCTGGGCAGCGCGCTCATCGGCCGGATCTATCCCGCCCTGCCCGTGGGCCCGCCGGCCTGGGCGGTGGCGGCGGCGCTCGGGGTGGCGCTGGGCACCGGGCTGCTGTTCGGCGTCCTGCCTGCGCGGCGCGCGGCGCGGCTCGACCCGGTGCAGGCTTTGGCGCGGAGGTGAGGCGGATGCGGCCCGGCGACTTCCTGCGGCTTGCCAGCGGCGCGATTACGGCCTATCCCGTCCGCAGCCTGCTCACCATGCTCGGGATCGCGGTGGGCATCGCCGCGGTGGTGCTGCTCACCGCGATTGGCGAGGGCATCCACCGGTTCGTGCTCGCCGAGTTCACCCAGTTCGGCACCAACCTCATCGCCGTCACGCCAGGCCGCACCACCACCCACGGCATGCCGGGCTCGCTGCTCGGCACGGTGCGCCCGCTCTCCATCGAGGATGCCCAGGCGCTCGAACGGATACCGAACGTCATCGCGGCGGTGCCGGTGCTGCAGGGCAACGCGGAGGTGAAGGCCGGACAGCGGACCCGGCGCAC
>Ga0265294_10005390_pt1 | contig 15618 bp, 11 predicted proteins | sample MunlanPumphouse3_FD_192504 | JGI IMG/M metagenome (GOLD analysis project Ga0265294, IMG submission 192504) | Groundwater microbial communities from a municipal landfill in Southern Ontario, Canada - Pumphouse #3 | ecosystem: Environmental > Aquatic > Deep subsurface > Groundwater | place...
GGTTATTACTGCTTTTATAATGAATAGAACTAAATTTGGAACTTATATTTATGCTGTTGGTTCAAACCATCAAGCAGCTAGACTTTCTGGAATAAATGTAAATGGTGTTAAAACTTTGATTTTTGTGTATGCAGGAATGTTATATGGTTTAGCAGCATTTTTACTGGCAAGTAGACTTACAAGTATTCAAGCAGCCAGTGCCGGAATGGCTTATGAAATGGATGCTATTGCTGCAGTAGCTATCGGTGGTACTGCAATGGAAGGTGGAAGAGGAAAAATAGTAGGTACTTTTCTTGGTATCTTAATGTTAAGAATAATTGTCACTGTCCTTATTATGGCCAATGTTCCACCTTTCTTGAATGGTTTTGTCCAAGGTGTAATTATAATTGTTGCAGTACTTGCTCAGAGCCATAAGAAAAATAAATAGGAGAAATAAATGAATTTAGCGATAATTGGTGCGGGTGGAATGGCAAAATACCATTTGCAAGGATTTAGAAGAGCTGAAGCAAACGTTGTTGCAATAATTGATGTTAATTCTCAAGCTGGTAAAGCTTTTGCTGAAAAAAATCAAATTGATCATAGCTTTACTAGTCTTAAAGAAGCTATGGAAGCTGATTTAGATCTTAAAGGTGTTTCAATTGCAATTCCAAATAAATTTCACTGCAGTCAAGTTTTAGAAGCTTTGGACTATTGCTTAAATGTTTTTTGTGAAAAGCCACCAGCTTTGAATGCTTCTGAAATGAGAAAAATGAAAGAAAAGAGCGAAGAAAAAGGTAAAATACTTTTATTTGATTTTAATAATCGAGTGCGTCCAGAATCTTTAGCAATGATGGATTACATTAAATCTGGAGATGTTGGTCGTATTAATACCGTTCAAGCAAGTTGGGTAAGAAGAAATGGAATCCCTGGTTTTGGAGGATGGTTTACAAATAAAGCTATTTCTGGTGGTGGTCCTACCATTGATCTTCTTCATATGTTGGACCTTGGTCTTCATTTTATGGGGTATCCAGAACCTAAATATGTAAGTGCCGTTACCTTTGATACTTTTATGGGAAACCCAGCTTTCAAAGGCCCTTGGAATATTAAAGATAGCAAAAATGGAGTATGTGATGTTGAAACTTCTCTTCATGCAATGTTGGTTTTTAAAACTGGACAAAGTTTAATGCTTAGAAACTCTTGGGCTGAAATGAACCAGAGAGAAAAAGCCAGTGTTGTTTTCCAAGGTACTAAAGCTGGTGGAAAAGTAGAAAGGATTTTTGATGTTGATGGACTTGATGAAACAGCTCACGATAAAGCAGAATTATACACCGTGGAAAATGGACGCCAAGTTGATCGGAATGTAAAGTTTATTCCTGATGAAACAATGGGGCGCCTAGATTCTGCTGTGAATTTTGTAGAGAGTATAAAGGGAGAATCAAAACCTTTTAATACTCCTGCAGAGGCTTGTATTTTAATGAAAATAATCGATGCTCTGTATGAATCAGCAGAACAAATGAAAAGTGTAGAGGTAAAATAATTTTGAAAAGAATAGTAACTTTAGCTTCAGGTCAATTTGGGGATATGAGCCTTGAAGAACTTTGTAAAACAGCGGCAGAAATGGGATATGATGGATTAGAACTTGCAACCCATGCACATTTTGATGTGAAAAAAGCATTGAACGAGGAATCCTATATTCCTTATGTTCATTCGGTATTAAAAAAATACAATCTAAAGTGTCAAGCAATTTCTGCTCATTTAACAGGACAGTGTGTTTGTGATATTTGGGATGAAAGACTTGATAATTTTGCTCCAAAAGAACTAGCTGGAAAGCCCCAAGAAATCCAAGAATGGGCTATTCAAGAAATGAAAGATACAGCAGTAGCAGCTCATAAATTTGGAGTAAAAATTGTAACAGGTTTTACAGGTTCTCCAATTTGGGCTCGATGGTATTCTTATCCACAAACTTCAAAAAAGATGATTGAAGATGGGTATAAGAGAGTTTATGATTTGTGGACTCCAATTTTTGATGTTTTTGACAAAGAAGGCGTTAAGTTTGCTTTGGAAATTCATCCTTCTGAAATTGCTTTTGATTGGTATACTACTGAAAAACTTTTAGACATGTTCAATTGGAGGAAGACCTTAGGAATTAACTTTGATCCAAGTCATTTGGTTTGGCAAGGAGTAGATGAAGTTGGCTTTATAAGAGATTTTGCAAAAAGAATCTATCATGTTCATATGAAAGATGTAAAAATGTTACAAAACGGAAGAGCCGGAATTCTTGGGTCCTTTTTGGATTTTGGAGATTCTAGAAGGGCTTGGAATTTTGTTTCATTAGGACATGGTGACGTTGATTTTGATGGTATCATTAGAGTTCTTAATGACATTGGTTATGAAGGACCTTTGTCCGTTGAATGGGAAGATAGTGGAATGATGAGAGAATTGGGAGCTAAAGAAAGTCTTGATTTTACAAGGAAAATAAACTTTAGCAAATCACAAATAGCATTTGATTCTTCCTTAAAGACAGATTAAATAAATACCTTTATAAAAAAGAAAGCCCAAGAAAAATCTTGGGCTTTTCTTCTAAACAACTCTATTTTATGATTTCAAGAAGATGTTTTAAGAAAGCAAGAACATTTAATGTACTACTTATTGAAAGGTGCTCACTTGTTGAGTGTACATCCCAAATATCAGGACCAATTGATACTGAATCCATCCCAGTAATTTTACTGTTAATTATTCCACATTCTAATCCTGCATGAATAGCTGTTACCTCCGCTTCTTTTCCGGTCAATTCTTTGTAGGCTTTACTACAGAAAGCTGCAAGACTTGAGTTGGGATTTGGAGCCCATGAAGGATATCCATTTCCAATTTCAACTTGTGCTCCACTAGTACTTAATGCTTGAGCAACAACCTCTGAAATATAATCTCTGGAAGATTCAATATTTGATCTTTGGCTTGTACTAACGGTAAAGGTTTCATTTTCAAATCTAACAATGGCAAGGTTCGCAGAGGTTTCAACAATACCTTTAATTGCAAAACTCATAGATTGTACTCCATGAGGAGCCAAAAATAGAGAATTTATAAAAGCTTTACTGACTTTCTCGTCAATTGCTGTTTTTACTTCAACTATCTCTTTTATAAAAGTAATATCAGGGTCTTGTACTTTATATTCATTTTTTATTATATTTTCCATAGCTTCAAGCTTTTCAAATATTTGGGTTTTGTAATTTTTATTGAAGGAAAATACAGCTTTTGCTTGAAATGGAATTACATTATGTTTTGTTCCACCATTAAAGTCTGAAATCATTATTGGAAATGATTTTGAAAGTGTATGAAGTATTCTTGCAAGAATTTTTATTGCATTTGCTCGTTGAAGATGAATTTCTCCACCACTATGGCCACCTTTAAGATTCTTTACCTCAAGGCTTATGGTTTGAAAAGCTGCAGGACGAGCGTTTTCTGTTACCTTAAGTTTTGCAGTTACATCACTACCACCTGCACAACCTATGTAGATTATTCCTTCATCTTCACTATCTAAGTTGATTAATTTTCTTGATTTGATTAGAGATACATCAAGATTAAAAGCACCAGTAAGACCTGTTTCTTCTGAAACAGTAAAAATTGCCTCAAGTGGTCCATGTTTACAATCTTTATCTGTGAAAACATCCATTACCATAGCTACAGCAATTCCGTTATCTCCTCCAAGACTTGTATCTTTTGCCCTTAAGAAGTCCCCATCTTCATAGACATCAATACCATCTTTTGTAAAATCATGTTTACTCTCTAAGGTCTTTACACAGACCATGTCCATGTGGCCTTGAAGAGCTAAAGGTGGTACATTTTCATACCCCTTTGTAGCTTGACAATAAACAATTAAATTTCCAATTTTATCAACAGCGTATTTGAAATTGTTGTCTTCTGCCCATTTTACCAGAAAATTTCTGATGCCTTCTTCATTTCCAGATTCTCTTGGAATAGCTGAAATCGCTTTAAAATTTTCAAACACTTTCATTTTTTTTCTCCCTTTTATTAAAAATTGTTTCGGATGAGATTCCCATTTACAAAAACTCCTTTGATGTGGAAGTTTTTATCAAAAATTGTAATATCAGCAAAATTACCAGGAACAAGAGTTCCAATTTTATTAAAACTATATATACGAGAGGGGTTTGTACTAACCATTTGGATTATATTACTAATCGGTACTCCCCAAGATGACATATTTTTTATAGCATCAATTAGAACTAAAGACGAACCCAAGAAAAGAGAAGGATCTTTTTTACTTACAAAAGCACCTTCTTTTGAAAGAATAGCTTCAACTCCGTTTGCAAGAAGCTCGCCTGATTCTTGTTTGGTTGGTTTTAGGCTATCGGTTATCATTACAATATTACTTATTGGTTTTTCCCTAAGTAATAATTTTATTATTTCAGGATGCACATGAACACCATCTGCAATTATTTCACAATTCATATCCGGTTGAATCATAATTGCCCCAACAGCATTAGGGTTTCTGTGGTGAAGACGACTCATAGCATTGAAGAAGTGAGTAGTATGAAGAATTCCACACTGCATGCCTTCCATTATGTTTTCATAAGTTGCATTTGTATGTCCTGCTAATAGAACAATTCCATCTTTTCTTGCTTCAAGGGCTAATTCTCTCATTCTTTTAAGCTCTGGGGCTACTGTCATACAAATAATTTTGCCTTGTCCGGCTTTAAGTAATTTGTAGTATGTATCAAAATTAACTTCTTGAACTCCATCCGCGCTCTGAGCTCCAATACGCTTTGGGCTTATGAAAGGTCCTTCTAAATTTACACCCAGAATTTTAGCACCCTTTTCTTTCCCCATGGCGGAGACTATTGCTTTTGTAGCTTTTATCATTTTATCAAGAGTCTCAGTGTAAACAGTTGGTAAGAAGGCCGTAACTCCAAAATCAGCTAGAATTGAACTCATTTGTAATATTGAAAGGGAATCACCATCTTCGGTTCCGAATCCTCCTATACCATGAGTATGTGTATCAATAAAACCAGGAGTGACAAAAGCCCCATTGGCGTCTAATAAAACTGTGTCAGAGGGAAATTCTTTTTCTTTAAAGCGTCGCATGTTAAAAATGTCAGCAATTTTGCCATCATTTTCAATAAAAATCCCACAATCAGAAATTTCAGCGAAACCTGTAATTACTGTTGCATTTACAATAATTGTTCTTTTACTCATAAGCTAATAATAGCTTTCGTTCTTATAATTATCAAGTGTAAATTAAACTTGAATTTCTGTAAGATCATTCATCCATTTTCGTTTCAAAATTCTAGGAATTCCAACCAAAAATTTAAACAATTCTTCAAAGCCAGTTAAGAGTAAAACATAATATATAGGAAGCTGTAGAATAATACCAGAAATAAAGGCAATAGGAACTCCAACAAGCCATACACCGGACATCTCAGTAAAAAGAGAAAATTTTGTATCTCCTCCGCTTCTTAAGATACCAACAATAATTGTCATGTTTGCTGATTTTATAGGAGTGACAATTGAAATAAGTAGCAATGAAAGAGTTGTCATTCTGGTAATATCTTCGGGGATATTGAAAATTCTTGGAATTATTGGACTGAAAAGAGCCATCAACCCTCCAAAAAAAACTCCTGTTATAAGTGCCGTTTTAAGGCTCCAAACAGCGTATTTTTGAGCTTGATCATAATTTTTCTTCCCAATGGTTATTCCTATGATTATAGCTACAGCATTTCCAATACTCATTAAAAAAACAAAGAAAAGGTTTTGAATTGACTCACTTATATTTATTGATGCAAGAACATCTATTCCCATATGGGCATAAACTACCTTATATGCAGTCATTCCTAAAGACCAAAAACATTCATTTAGGATTACAGGGAGGCTAGTTTTTAAAAAGACAGTTTTAAATTCTTTCTTTAATCCTAAAATAGCTTTTTTAAAAATTATTTTTGCAGGACTATTTTTTTTATGAGCAATGACCAATAAAAGAATCATTTCTAGCATACGGGCAAATGAAGTCGAAACAGCTGCACCAGATACTCCCCATTTTGGGAAAATCCAAATACCAAATATTAGCAAGTAATTAAAAAGTGCATTTGAAGAAAGAGAAATTAAAGAAATATACAATGGTGTTTTAGCATTTCCGGTTGATCTCATTGTTGTTGATGTTACTAATGATACAGCGGAAAAAATATAGCTAATTCCCACAATTTTAAGATATTCTGATCCAATTTGAATGACTGGTAAATTATCAGTAAACAAACCAATAAGAAATCTTGGGGTAAAGATTGATAAAATTGCAAAAATAGAACTTGCAATTAGACTAATTACTAGACTTATTCCAAGGGCTTTTTGTATTCCATCTTTGTTTCCTGCACCCCAGTATTGGCTAATAAAAATTGCAGAACCCGATGAAACTCCAAAAAAAAGAACACTTATTAAAAAGTAAATTTGATTTCCCAGTCCAACACCTGCAATTTGGTTTACACCTAACTGACCTATCATAATAGTGTCTACAAAGGATAAGGAACTGGCTAAAAGATTTTGTATTGAAATTGGAAATGCAATTTCTTTTAGTCGTTTATAATATGTTTTTTTATCTTCTTCCATTTATAATAATTGATAATATATAAAATAAATTTAAATTTCTACAATTCTTACATTTATTTATTAATTATACAAGGAATGTTTGTGGAATCGATATTACTTGTTAAGAGCGGAATAATAAAGTATATTTAAGTAAGTTTAAGGGAAAAAAGTGGGAGAGTATTTGTGTCAAAATTAAAACATTTAGACAAAGAGAAGTTGACCCAAATTCTTCAAGATTTTTCAAGATTTACTGGAATGGCGACCCTTGCGGTGGATAAAGAAGGGAAATATCTTACGCCTCCTATTGACTTTACAGATTTCTGCAAATTAATTCGTTCCACTCCAGAAGGGAAAAAACGATGTGTAAATTGTGATATTTTGCACCGAGGAATTTATACTTGTCATGCCGGGCTTATTGATGCTAATTCTGATATTGTAATTCAAGAAGAATTATTAGGTTTCGCAAAATATGGACAAATTTGTTTTGCTCCGATAGATGAAGACAAAGTAAAGAGTTTAGCAATCGAACTTGGATTAAATCCTCAAGAATTGGTTCAAGCTTCAAGAAAAATTGAAATTAAAGATAAGAGTACAGTAGAAGCTGCCGTAAGAATGTTGAATCAATGTATATCAATGTACTCTGAGACTATGAATAAAAATCATGAGTTATTTGAATTAAATAATAATTTGAAAGATTTCGTAGACACTATTCCATGTGGAATATCAAAATTTATTTTTACCGACAAAGGATTAAAATGTTCTTATTTTACAGAGAAAGTACCTTCACTTTTGGGCTTTGATGAGAATGAATATCAAAATCTTGTTGATAATAATGGAATTGAAAATTTTCTTCATGAGAATGATAGAGAGAAGTTTACTCAGTTTATAAAGGATATTACTAAACCAAATAATTTTTCTTCATACGTCTTTAGAATAAAACATAAAAATGGAAATTATATTTGGGTAAATTTAGTTTTAAAATTCATGGGTTTTAAACAGAATTTTCCAGAGTTTTATATGTTTTCTACAGATATGACAAGTCAATATCAAGCAAGAAAGAATAGACTAGGATTGCCAAATGAAAAAGTTTTAGTAATCGATAATGAGACTTATGAACTTTATTATGCAAATGATTTAGCATTAGAGAACGCTAAAGATAAAGATTATTTAGGGAAACCTTGTTATAAAGTTTTTTTTGATCGTGATGTTAGATGTGAAAATTGCAAGGCAAATCAAGAACTAAATAATGTAAAGAATAAAATAGTTATTATGCCCAAAGAGGGAAAGGTTTTTCAATTTAGTGTAAGAAAATCAGATTGGCTTGGACGCCCCTGCTTTATTGAAAGTATTGCAGACCTTACTGAGGACTATAAAAGAAGTAAACAGTTAGAAAAAGAGCAAGACCGTTACAGAATTATTGTTGAAAGTGCTGGAATATCAATTGTTGATTATGACTTTGAGAGTGAAAAGTTTTACTTTAGTGATTCTTTGGGAAGTTATGAATTGATTGAAAAATTTAGGGAAAAGAGTTTATTAGAACTTGAAACCTATCGAACCTTTGTAGATGTAGGAGATTTCAAGGAATTTAAAACTATGTTTGATTATTTTATTTCTAAAAAATCTTTTTGTTCTTGTAAAGTAAGAATACGATTTAAGGAAGGCTCTACTAGATGGACTAATTTAGCTTTTTATCCAACTTGCAATTCAGATAAGAAAATTATTAGACTTATTATAACTTTTAAAGATATTAACGAAGAACAACAGAAAATGTACAATAAAGAAGTTGAAAAGAATAAAATTCTTGAAATGGCTCTCCAAAAATCAAACGAAGGCGCAAGAGCAAAATCAGATTTTCTAGCTCGAATGAGTCATGATATGAGAACCCCATTAAATGGTATTATTGGTCTTACAGAATTAGTTCTATCAAATTTGGATGATCGTACAAGTGTTAGAAATTATCTTCAGGGAATAAAAAATAGTGGAAGTTATTTACTAATGTTAATCAATGATATCTTGGATTTAAGACAAATAGAAAATGGAAAAATCAAGCTTAATCCGGGAGCTGTTAATTTAAAGTTGTCCTGTCAAAAAATAGTTAATATCATTAAAATCGCATCTGAAAACAAAGGCCTTTATTTCAGTGAAAGTTTTCAAGAACTTCCCTGTGAGTTTGTTTGTATTGACGAATTAAGAGTTAATCAAATTCTAATGAATTTGCTAAATAATGCGATTAGGTTTACACCAAATGGTGGACATGTTTCTCTTGTTTTGACAAATAAAAAGATTGAAAAAGAAAAATTAAAATTTATAATAACTGTAAAAGATGATGGTACTGGTATGAGTGAAGACTTTTTATCAAAACTATTTCTTCCTTTTGCCCAAGAAAAAAGAAGCAATGAAAGTTTACAAGGAAGTGGACTTGGACTTTCAATTGTAAAACAATTAGTTGATATTATGAAAGGAGAGATAAAAGTTGAATCTGAAGAAGGCAAAGGTTCAAAATTTACGGTTTCTCTTAATTTGGATATTTGTGACCAAGAAAAAAAAATTCCGATTTTGAAAGTAAAAAGACAATTTATAGGCTGTAAAATTTTATTATGTGAGGATAATGAGATAAATGCTTTAGTTGCAAGAAAACTTCTAGAGAGTAAAGGAATGACGGTTGAAGTAGCACCAAATGGATTGGTAGGACTTCAAAAAGCAAAGAAAAAAAAGTATTCAGCTATATTAATGGATATTAAAATGCCAGTTATGGATGGATTGGAAACAGCAAGAAAAATTCGTGAATTTGATAATAAAACTCCAATTATTGCTTTAAGTGCTAATGCTTATGATGAAGATAGAAATAAATCCTTTTCTGCAGGAATGAATGATCATCTTCCAAAACCAATTGAAAAAGAGCGGCTTTTTGAATGCTTGGGTAAACAAATTTTTGAAAATTAAAAGGAGATTGTGAGAATAATGGAATTTCATGAGATTTGCCATGAATGTGGTTTAAAACAAGCTATGGAGGTTGCAAAAATAACACATTGTTCTACCTCTCAGATTGAAGAAATAAAAAGAAAAATTGAAATTCTAGATAAGGATTTCTCTAATTACAAAACAGCTCCAGCTTTTCATGAGGAAATTTATGCTATTGTAACGCAAGTTTCAAAAAACTTTGATCCTTATATAGAAATTAAAGAGCGTGATATAAAGCTGGCATTATCTCTTTATGAAAGAATGGAAGAGCTAATACAAAATAGCCCAAATGCTCTTGAATCTGCAATAAAACTTTCCGTGGTTGGCAATTTGCTCGATTCTGCAATTATCAAAGATGCAGGATTAGAAGAAGTCCTTGAAAAAGAATTTAATTCAAATTGTCCAATATGGGATATTAAGGAATTTAAAGAGGATATATCGAAAGCAAAAACTGTTTTATTTATAGCTGATAATGCAGGAGAAACTGTATTTGACCTTTTTTTGTTAAAAGAACTTAAAGGGAAAAAGATTTATTATTCCGTTCGTAGTAATCCAATAATTAATGATGCAACAATAAAAGATGCAAAAGCCTCTGGGATAGAAAAATATGCTAAGATTGTTGAAAGTGGAAGTAAAGCCCCTGGAACAATAATTAGTAAATGTAGTAAAGAATTTATTGATTTGTATAACAGTGCTGATTTGATTATTTCAAAGGGGCAGGGAAATTTAGAAACTCTTACCGAGGAAAATAAAGATATATACTTTCTATTGAAAGTAAAATGCCAAGTAATTGCGGATTTTTTAAATACTCAATTTGGAGGTATCTTACTTTATCATCAAAAAGAAAAATAAGGAGTGTTTTATGAAAAATGGCTTTAAAAATGTTGAGTTTAAAGATTTTGAATTTCCAAAATTTGATGAAATTAAAGAAGGTTTTCTCATTACAGCAGGAAATCTAAAAAATTTTAATACCATGACAGCTGGATGGGGAAATTTTGGTGTTTTTTGGAGTAAACCAAGTCTTGTTGTTTATGTAAGAGATACAAGATATTCTTACGGATTTTTCAATGAGAATGAGTATTTCACAGTTTCTTTTCTCCCTGAAACTATGAAAGATGCAATAAATATTTGTGGAACTCTTCACGGAAACGAGGTTGATAAAGTAGCTTTAAGTCATCTAAGCCCTTTTGAAATAGGAAAAAGTGTGGCCTTTGAACAAGCTGAGAAAGTAATTGTTTGTAAGAAAGTTCTTCATGCAGATGTAGTACCTGAAAATATGGACGATTCTTCTTTTGATAGTAAAATTTATCCTTTGAAAGATTATCATCGAATGTTTTTTGGTGAAATAATTAAAATTATCTCAAAATAATGAAAAAATGGGAAGCAAAATGTAAAAGATGTGGTCTTTGCTGTTATGAAAAGATTATTACAGATGAATTTTTGTTTATAGATCTTGATTCTTCTTGTAGTTTTCTTGATAAAAAGACAAATAATTGTAATATTTATTCTTATCGGTTTAAAAAACAGAAAAGATGTCGAAGAGTTAATATTTTTAGAGTTGTTTTTTCAAAAGCTTTACCCGAAGAATGTGGATATGTTCTATGGGCTAAAGAAAAGCATATTCCAATGTGCAAAAAATTAACAACAAAACTAATTCACAGTAACTCTTTTCAACCGAAAAATGAAACGGAAAAAGAGGTTCTAAAGTTGTTGAATGAATGAAAATAGAAGGATTTAATATATTTTATATTTTTGACACCTTAATGTAACTGTGCTAGTATAAAAACAAAGTTAGGAGGCTATATGAAGACTGATAAAAAGATTCAAGAATTGATTGATGGCTACGGATCTTGGGTAAAAAAAGATTGTGAAAATGTAGCGGGTGGAACAGGTAGAATGACCAAAGATCTTTATCCCTATGATAAAATATTTTCTCCTATTAAAATTAATAGGACCACAATTAAAAATAGGGTGGTGATGGCTCCTATGGGTAACATTGACATGTGTGAGGAAACAGGACGTCCAAACGATAAAATGTTACAGTATTTCTTTGCAAGAGCCAAAGGTGGCGTAGGTTTATTAACAACAGGCTTGATTCCAGTTAGTCATGGAATTGACAATAGTGTTACAGAACCCCATAATCTTTCATATTTTCCACGAATTGATGGAAGTCGAACAAACTATCAAGGCTGGAGAGATTTAGCTCAAGGGTGTCATGCCTATGGAAGTAAAATCTTTATTCAATTAACTCCAGGACTTGGAAGAGTTGGAAATCCACAGTGTCTTATGACAATGAAGAAATTTCCAGTTTCTGCTTCTTATAATCCAAATTACTATATTTCACAAATTCCTTGTATGAGACTCTCAGATCATAAGATGAAAAAAATTATTTCCAATGCGGGGCAAGCTTCGGCAGATGCTCAGGTATGTGGAATGGATGGAGTTTATCTTCATGGACATGAAGGATATCTGTTAGAACAGTGTACAAATCCCGCTTTTAACAGAAGAAAAATGGGAAGATATTCAAATTATCAGCAATTTGGATTAGATTTAGTTACTGAGATAAGAAAAAGAGTTGGACCAAATTATCCTATAATGTATAGAATTGATTTAAGTCTTGCATTAAATGAAACTTATGGTGAAGAGGGAATGAAAGAAAAACCTCTTCATAAATTCAAAAAAGGTAGAAGCGTTGCTCAGACTCTAGAATACATGGAAAATCTTGTAAAATGTGGAGTTGATATTTTTGATGTGGATCTTGGATGCTATGATAACTGGTGGCTTCCGCATCCACCTGAAGGAATGCCTGCTGGATGTTTCTTAGATGTTTCTGAAATTGTAAAAAAACATTTCAAAGCAAAGAAGATTATTTCAAATGCCGGTGTTGAAGTACCCGTTGTTGGTGTTGGAAAACTTGGATATCCTGATTTAGGAGAAAAAGCTCTTAGAGATGAAAAGTGTGACATGATAATGCTTGGTAGACCATTACTTGCAGATTCTGATTGGTGTCTTAAAGCCTATAGTGGAAAAGTTGAACAGATTAGACCATGTATTGGATGCCAAGAAGGTTGTATTAACGAGTTTGTTGAAGGTGGACACCCGCAATGTGCAGTTAATCCAAGAACTGGTTTTGAAGATGTACTTCCTGACACTCTTCCTTTAGCAAATAAAATCAAAAAGATTGGAGTTGTTGGTTCTGGTCCTGGTGGAATCCTTACTGCTTTGACCTTAGCTAGACGTGGACACAATGTTGAGTTGCTGGAAAAGACAGAAAAAGTTGGTGGAAAGATAAATGCTGGTAGTATTCCAAAAATCAAATTTGATATCGCCAACTATCTTGTTTATCTTAATGATCAAGTTAAGGATGCTCAGAAAAATAATAACTTTACTTTGAAAAAAGGTGTTAATGTTGATACAGCTTATTTAAAAGAGCAAAAGTATGATGCTGTTGTTATTGCTACAGGAACAAAGGATATCAATCCTCCTATTTCTGGAATTGAAAAAGTAAAAACAGTTCAGGCAACTACTTTACTAGAACATCATGAGGAATGTGCAAAAGCAAAGAAAATTGTCGTAGTTGGAGGTGGAGTTGTTGGCTGTGAAATTGCCTTCTATCTCAAAACAGAATTGAAAAAAGATGTCACCGTTGTTGAAATGCTTGATTATTTCATGAAAGGAGCTTGTACTGCAAACCGTGGATATTTGCTCTATTACATGAAAAAAGAGAACATTAAGCTTATGAATTGTGCTAAAGTGGTTTCTTTTGATAAAAATAAAGTAATTGTTGAACAGAATATTTCAAAAAATGTTCCAAACCCTTATAACTGCTGGCAACCAATTCTTCCTGCTAATATTCCTAATCCTCTTGCGAAGAAAATAGGTAAAAAAGTAGAAAAGAAAGCGCTTGATGCAGATTTGGTAGTAATGGCTCTTGGTGGAAAAGCTGATGAAAGTCTTTTCTTTGCAAGTCAGGCCGATCATGTTGCTGACGAAATTTATAATGTTGGTGATAGTTTTAAGGAAGGAAGAGTACTTGAGGCTACAAGATCAGCCTATAATCTTGCTATGAGAATTTAAATTTTGTAGCTTTTAAAAAGTTCTGGAATAAAAGCATTGGGGAAAATCTTTTTTGCTTCTTGTTCAATGGAAATTTGCTTTTCTTTTGAAAGAGGAAGATGGACTAAAAAGAGTTTCCCTGCTTTTAAAGATTTAGCTTTTAATGCGGCCTGTTCAGCTGTTGAATGGCCGCCTTTTTTTAACCTTTCTTCATCTTGACGAGTTCCACCTGCCTCATGAATTAAAATTGAGCAATTCTTTGTCTTTTCTATGATATCTTCCGAATAAGCACAGTCGCTGTAGGTTGTCATGTTTTTTTCCCCATTGTTTACAGCATAGCCAAAGGTTTTAACTCCATGTTTAACTTCGAAAGAAAAAAAATCGAGATTATTTAATTTTGTGGTTGAGTTATTAGCTAAAATTACAAATTCAATAGGAAAAATTTCCTTTTTTTTCTCAATTTCAAATAAACCACACAGTTGTTTTGCTTTTAATATTGTTGCTTCATTGGATAGAATTTTTAGAGGCTTTTTTCTTTTTAGAAGCCATAAATTATGTAATAAAGATACCAATGCATATATGTGGTCTATATGAGCATGTGTTAAGAAAATTGCTTCTAGATTTAATGGATCAAGATTGGCTTTTCTTAATTCTTGACAAGGAGAAGAACTTGTATCAAACAAATAAAGTTTGTTCTTACTATTTAAAACATAGGAAGTATTTGAAGACTCTGCCGATTGTAAAGAACCTTGAAAACCCAAAAAAGTTAAATCCATTTTATTTCTCTCTTTTCTTTTTTATTATTGGATAAACAATGGACAAAATGGCTAAAAGAATAAATAGGAGACAGATTGGCTTGGTGAAGAAGGTAAAATAATTACCAGCTGCAAGCTTGACTGCTCTTCGAAAATTTTCTTCAAACATTTGGCCTAAGATCAAACCAAGTACAATAGGTGAAATAGGATAACCGTCTTTTTTACATACATAACCAATTAAACCCATAAAGATTGCAATACCCATATTATAAATACCAACAGAAGTTGCTTGCCCTGCTATTGCATAGGATCCAATAAAACTCAAGGAAAGAACAATTGGGAAAAGGATTCCTCCTGGGACTTTTAAAATTTTAGGATAAATTCTTACTCCGGCTATTTGGAACAAAGCCATAAAAATGTTTGCAATGAACATTGTTATAAAAATTGCATAAACAAGACTCATGTTTTGCTGGAAAAGTTGATAACCAGGAGCAATACCTTTAATCATTAAAGCTCCAATCAATACTGCAGTAGCACTATCTCCAGGAATTCCCAAAGCTAGAGCTGGAATTAAAGCACCACCAGTAACAGCATTATTTGCAACTTCTGGAGCAAAAATTCCTTCAAGACAGCCTGTTCCCAATTCTTCAAGTTTTCCATTTGAACTATTAATAATATTTTTAGCTGAATCTAGGGACATAAAAACTGCAATACTGGCTCCTGTTCCAGGAATGGCTCCTACGACAGTTCCAATTCCTAGAGAACTTAAAATAATTTTCCACATTGAACTAATCTTCTTAAAAGAAGGGAAAAGATTCTTTATTTCAACTTGTTTTGCCGTTTCCTTTGGTTTGTCAATATTTTTAATTTCATAAAGAACTTGAGAAATACCAAAGAGACCAATAAGAGAACTGGTCAAATCAAAACCTTTGGTGAAAGGAGTTTGGGATAAATATTGAGCAAAAGGAATTCTTAAAGCACCACTAAAAGGGTCAGCACCTAAGAATGAAAGAATCATACCAAAGGCTCCCATAAAAAGACCTTTTAATAAAGATTTTCCGGAAACAGAAGCAATAATAACAAGGCCAACCAAAGCCAATGTTGTTTTTTCTGCTGGACCAAAAGCTAAAGTTGCTTTTGCTATTAAGGGTGAAAAGAAAATTAGACAAATTAAACTTCCTGCTCCACCAATCAAAGATGCTATTACCGCACCACCAAGGGCTTGCCCTGCAAGACCTTTTTCTGTCATTTTTTTCCCATCAATAACAGTTGCTAT
>Ga0265294_10005392_pt1 | contig 15617 bp, 11 predicted proteins | sample MunlanPumphouse3_FD_192504 | JGI IMG/M metagenome (GOLD analysis project Ga0265294, IMG submission 192504) | Groundwater microbial communities from a municipal landfill in Southern Ontario, Canada - Pumphouse #3 | ecosystem: Environmental > Aquatic > Deep subsurface > Groundwater | place...
TTTTTCCTCCAAATAAATCATCTAAATTTTCTTCAATATCACTGTCCCATGGAGTATCTGTTCCACTTTCCCATTTCAAATATAACAAAGTATTAGCTACAGAGAAAGCTTTTTTTACATCTGCTTCACTTGGCGAATCAAAAGCTGGTTTATAGATACCTTTAATGAAAGTAAAAGAATCTGCAATATCGTCAGGCATATCGCTTTCAACACCTGATAGGATTGCTTCCTGAAAATCTTCTTTATTATCAATTAATGCGTTTAAGAAAAAGACAAAATGATCTGCACCAACTCTTTCATACAAATCAGTAATTCCTACAGAAATTCCGTACAATAGCATGTCTTGAAGTTCCATTTCTCCATCACCAGATTTATCAAAACCATCGTAATTCAATAATTTTGTAGCATTATCTGCACCACTAACCCAAGAAACTGGATTCTTTGAAAAAGCTGCCATTTCATAACTTACTCTAAGACCGGTGAATTCATTTATCATTGAACCAACGTTATCTTCAGTAATATTATCATCAGCTGGAATTCCAGAAAGAATAACAATTTCATCAATCAAAGAACTCACTGAATCTTTTATTGCATCAAGGAAGGTATCCTCAGCGGTATCTCGAGAAGTTGATCTACTTAGTAATGCATTTATATTAAAAATATCAATCAAATCAATAGAAGAAGCTTTACCAATAGTTTTTAGGGTTTCCAAAGTTTTAAATGCCTCTTCAAGAATTTCCTCTTCTGCGGCTTGCTTTTCTGCATCTGATCCAGTAGTTAAAATACCAGCTCTATCACTTGTTTTTTTAGCCAGATTCCCCAAAACCTGAACAACCATCATATCACCCTTAGTAGGGGTTCCTGGTATCACAATACTATTTATTGAATCTAATATTGTACCACTTGTACTTCCCTCTGAAGCTAAAGAAGCAGCTAGCTTTTTAATTTTTGCTTTTTCAATTTTCAAAGCGTTACTAACTGCAGCTGGATTACCATCTGCAACAGGTTCTTTAAGTTCTTCAATAAAGGCCTCTTTTGCTCCAGGAGAATTAACTACAGAAGCAACACCTTCGTGAACTTTTTCAGCATTTTCTTCTGAGAAATCAAGATCAGCTACAGGAGTTGTTCCATCAACTCCAACTGGAAGTTCGTCCTCTTCAAGACCAACTTTAGTAGCTAAATCAGTTTTCTTTGCAGCAGCGTCAACACCTGTAACAACTAATTCATCTGCAGTTGTACTCCCATCTTCACCAACAGTAACCTCTACTCCAGAAGTTGCTTCCTCTATAGCATCATCTACAGCTTCAAGGTTAGGTTCAAGTCCATATACATTTTCGTTCATTATTCCCATTGCACCAGTAATTTTGGTAAATACTTCGCTATCACAACTAACAAAAGCTAGCACAAGTACCAAAATGGATAAATACATTATAACTTTTTTCATAGCCCCTCCACAATCAATTTATTTTTTTTTGTTTTAGATTAAGTGGTTAATATTATCATTAATTTACGTCAAAGTAAAGAAATAAAAACCACCCCTCTTCCCACTTGTTAAACTAGATTGGAAGCAAAAGGTAACAAAATAAATGAAATTACTTACAAATAAATTTCTTTCTATTTGCAAAGCAAAGGATTGAAGCAATGACACTGGCGGGAAGGTAAGCTAAGAAAAGAATAAAATATCCATACTTTTCTATTATAAATCCACCAAGAAAGGCACCAACAGTAACTGGAAGATTAACAGTTCCAGCCCAATAATAACTCATGGCCTTACTAGAATGCTTTGAATCAACATGGCTTGAAATAAAATTTATTACCGCAACATGAAAAGATCCAAAAGTAAATCCATGAAGAGATTGCGCTATCAAAAATCCTACTTTAGTAGGCCAAAAGGCATATAGCAACATTCTAACTACAAGCATAAGAGAACCTATAAAAATCCAAACCCAAGGTTGAACTTTCTTTTTAGTAATAGTTCTTCCTGCAAATCGCATACAGAAAAACTCACAAACCGCACCCCAAGCAAAGTAAAGGGTGAAATTACTTCCCATATTAAGATTTTCCACCATGTAACTTGCTAACAAACGATCCACAATTGAATTTGTAAATCTAGAAAAAGCAATTACTATAAGCATGAGTATAAAAGCCGAGTCATACCATTTACCATTATCCTTTACCCCTTCTTCCTTTTTATAAACATTCATGTTTAAGGATTCTTCCTCAATAGATTTTGGTAAAAGAGACATAATCACAAGAAAAGCCAATGTAAAAACACTGATTACTAAGGTTATTGAAATATTATTAGTTTCATCAGGTATTTTTGTAATTGCAAATACCAAACTGGAAACTATAAAACCAGCAGTTCCTGCACTTCTAATTTTGGAATATTTTGTAGAATCTCCCTTCAGATATCCATTAATTAAACTATCTTGTAATGGAAAAATAGCCCAAAAAAAACCTGAACCAATTATTAATCCAAAGATTACAAAAATAATATTACCTGTAAGATAGGCAAGATTATACCCAACTAAGGTTCCAACTCCGCATAGAACAAGAAGAAATTTTTTCTTTTTTGTTTTATCAGAAATATTCCCTATAACAATTGGAAAAACAATTGCAGCTATTTGGCAAATACCAAGAAGTATTCCAACAAGTGAATGGCTATATCCCTTATTTCTAAGACCAATTTGCAAATATGAGGCTGCTGAAGCAATAATTGCATGTGAAGAAGCACAAACAACCAATAAATAATTCAAAATCACTCTCCCTACATTCTCTTTAAACATTAATAACTAAATCAAATAAAATGACAAGAGAGAATTAAAAAAAACAAAATTATTTATAAAAAATAATGCCACAACAAGTGTGGCAATTAATAAGAATAGATTCGAAGAACTTCTATCTAATAGCAAGCTCTGTATCAAAGTCAAAGAATTTCGCTTTTTCCATATTTGGAGCAACGGAAACTTTTTCTCCAACCTTCAATTTTAAATTAGGTAAAACTTTACCTACAAATTGATTTGTTCCAGTAGTGATGAAAACATGTGTTTCGGATCCAAGTGGTTCAAGAACAACTATTTCTCCGTTTATTGTTTCATCTTCTTTTGGAGCTTCAAAATGTTCTACATCCTCAGGTCTAATACCCATTGTTACTTTCTTCCCAACATAAGGGGCTAAAAGCTTTGCTTGTTTAGGTGTTACTTTAATAGAAAAGTTACCCTCGTCAACAACAATATCAGAACCCTTCTTTTTTACATCGGTTACCATAAAGTTCATTGGTGGTGATCCGATAAAACCAGCTACAAATTTATTGTTAGGTTCATTATAAAGTTCAAGTGGTCCACCAATTTGTTGGATAACACCAAATTTCATAACAACAATTTTGTCAGCCATAGTAAGAGCTTCAATCTGATCATGTGTAACATAAATCATTGTAGCTTGCAGTCTGTGATGCAATGAAGAAATTTCAGCTCTCATTTGAACACGCAATTTAGCATCCAAGTTTGATAAAGGTTCATCAAACAAGAAAACTTTTGGTTTTCTAACAATAGCTCTTCCTACAGCAACACGCTGTCTTTGACCACCGGACAATGCTTTAGGTTTTCTGTCTAACAACTCTTCAATATCCAAAATCTTTGCAGCTTCACGAACACGCTGTTCAATCTGATCCTTAGGAAATTTCCTAATTTTTAGACCAAAAGCCATGTTTTCATAAACTGACATATGTGGATAAAGAGCATAGTTCTGGAATACCATTGCTATGTCACGATCTTTTGGTGGTACATCATTTACAACTTTACCATCAATCCTCAATTCACCGCTTGTAATATCTTCCAAGCCGGCAATCATCCTCAGTGTTGTAGATTTTCCACAACCTGAAGGTCCAACAAGTACTACGAACTCTTTGTCAGCAACTTCTATATTGACCTTGTCAACTGCTAGAACATCACCATCGTAGACTTTGCAGATGTCTTTCAACGTTACTTCTGCCATAATCCCTCCTAGGACACGTTATCTTATGGTATGAATGATACTACCTAAACCTCTCATTTGTCAAATAATTTTCTCATAAAATTCTAAAAATCCCTTTTTCTGGACTACCATTGGTTACAAAATTAGTTTAAATTGAAGCAAGGAGTATTTTTATGACAAAAAAAAGACTTTCTTTTTTGTTTATTCTTTTTTCATGTTTTGTTTTATTTGCTGGTCCCTTTAATATTAATATGGGTGACAGTGAACAGGATTTAATTGACAAAAAAATTAACTTTACAGTTTATAGTGAAACAGATAGTGAAAAAATCATAGATTTTATCCCCAATGAACAAGATAACGTATTTGATGATTATTTTTTGTACTTGGATAAACAATCAGGTGTATACAGTGTTACTGAAATTTCCAAACTCATTAGTTGTAGTTCAGGTGGGAAAGAACTTTATCAAGTTTACAATTTACTTAGCACAATTTTAGATAAAGCATTTGAAACATCTTCTAAATCTTACGTTTTTCAAAGCTCTTCTATTAATTCAGAAGAAAAAACAATGGAAAATTTATTATCAGAGGATTTAGTAGTACTTAATTACTGGAAGGTAGATAATTTAAATAACGATATAAAATCAATAACCCTTGAAATGCGTGCAGAAACGGAAGATATGGGATTTTTAGTCTTAAATTATTATGGCTATGATATTCTTGATTATTAATCTAGATTTTTGTATAGTGTACGAAATTGCGACTGTTGTATAACGGTATTACGTAAGCTTCCCAAGCTTAATACGCGGGTCCGACTCCCGTCAGTCGCTTACTTGGAGTTTTTAATGAAAATCAATAAATTATATTTAATTCCATTTTTTACATTTTTAATGTTTTTAATTATTACTATCGGATATAACTCAAATTTGAGTTATTTTATTTTTCATTTCTTGCTAATGATGTTACCTTTATTAGCTAGTATGATTGGAGGGCTTTTGGTTGGAAGTTCTTCTATGTTATTAATTATTATATTTATTCTCATGGGACTTCCTTTGGGTTTTTCATCTGAAAGAAGTATTGACTTTTTTAGATATCCTATTGGATTTTTTTTTATTGGGTTATTTATTGCTACAATTTTTGTTGGATTAATAACTAAAAAATATATTAATTCAGAAAATGGAATTTCTCCACTTAAATTAATTATCACTGGAATTTTAGGCGCTTTAATTGTTTATATAATATATATAATGGCATTTTCGAGTTATTATGGTTATTATAGTTCGGAAGGTGTACAAAAAATGATTCCTGAAATACTAAAATTTGGAGTATTACCTGGGGGTATCTCAGGGATAATTGCTCACATGCTTATGCCTAAAGAAAATAATAACGAAGAAAACAGCTAAGTTACAGATTTAAATTTTCTTTTGCTATGGAAAGCATTAATTTTAGACGATTTTCCTGATTTACGTTTGTTTGGGAAGGATCATAATCAATAGCAACAATATTGGCTCCAGTTACCTCAGAAACTTTTCTTATCATTCCCTTTGATACAACATGATTAGGTAAACATCCAAAAGGTTGAACACTTACAATGTTCTTATATCCCATGTGAGCTAAATCAATCATTTCACCTGTTAAAAGCCAGCCTTCTCCCATTTTTACTCCATAATCAATAACTCCATTGACCATTTTTCTCATTTCAAGAAAAGGTAATGGAACAATAAAACATCCCGGTTTAGCCATTGCTTTAAGCATGGTCCTTTCTGTTTTATAAAAAATATTCATCAAAAGGTTTGAACCTATAGCTGTAAGCTTCTTATGTCCATAGTAGAGTTCATCTTGTGGTATGTTTGTTAAACAATAAAAAACAAACCCAAACAAAGAAGGAACCATAACTTCACTTCCTTGACTTTCAAGAAACTGGATAAGATTATTATTTCCAATGGCTGAATATTTCATATATATTTCACCAACAATTCCAACCTTTATTTTCTTTTCTTCTTTTTTTTCTATTTTTACAAAGGAAGAAACCATCTTATCAAGATTAGTTTTCATTTCACCAAAAAGGAAACCTCGGTTTTTCTTAAATTTATCTCCAATAATTTTTATCCATTTTTCAACAAGAGCATCACTTTCACCTTTATTCTTTTCATAGGGTCTTATTTGATTACTTAAAATCATCATTACGTCCCCATAAATTAAAGCTGCAAAAGCTTGAATCAGCATTCTCAGAGTAATTTTGAACCCACTGTTTTCCATATGGGATAAGCTTAAACTTACAACTGGAACTTTCTCAAAACCCGCCCTTTTTAAGGCTTTACGCAAAAGAGGAAGGTAGTTACTTGCCCTGCACCCACCTCCGGTTTGTGTAATAACCAAAGCCACTTTGTCTATGTCATATTTTCCACTTTCTAGGGCACTAATCATTTGGCCAATTACCAGTTGTGCAGGATAGCAAATATCATTATGGACATATTTAAGTCCAGCTTCGACAAAGACTCCACTATTATCCATTTCAAGAAGTTTTGCTTTATAACCAAAATTCTGGAAAACTCTTCTTAATAGATTAAAATGAATGGGTGCCATATTTGGAAGTAACAAAGTATATGTTTTTTTCATTTCTTTAGTAAATTCAACTCTGTCATTCATTATCTTCATCTCCTAAAGCTGCAAGTAAACTTCGAACTCTAATTTTAACAGCTCCCAAAGCGGCAATTTCATCAATTTTAAGTTGGGTATAGATTTTAGAATTACTGTTTACAATTTCTCTTAGTTCATCACTGGTAACAGCATCTAGGCCACAACCAAAGCTTACTAATTGAATAACACTCATATCCTTTTGGGTGCAGGCGTATCTAGCTGCATCATACATTCTTGCATGATAAGTCCACTGATTTAAAACGTTTCTTTCCTGCTTTCCAATCTTATAAGCTAGGCTGTCTTCACTTAATACAGCACATCCAAGTTGTAAAATAAGTTGATCAACACCATGATTTACTTCTTTATCAACATGATAAGGTCTTCCAACGAGTACCATAATTGGGAGTTTTTTTTCTCTTGCATTTTTAATAATCAAATCGCCCTGAATTTTTATAGCTTCTAAGTAATTATCATAGGCTTCGTAAGCTTTTATACTGGCTTTTTTTATTTCTAACTTATTAAAACTACCATATTGATTCATAATTTTGAATATTCTTTTTTTAAATTGATTTTTATAGGTAAGAGCAACCATATCTTTAATAAAAACAACTTCTCCTGAATCAAGTTCTTTCATATTATTTTTTAAAACTTCAGGATAATAAGCAACTATGGGGCAATTAAAGTGATTGGTACCTTTTTTTTCATCAATATTATAGCTACTACTGTTGTAAAAGATTGTTTTTACTCCGTCATCTATTAATTCTTGAATATGCCCGTGAAGTAGTTTTGCTGGATAACAAATAGTATCACTTGTGACTGTCATTTGCCCTTTAAGATAAGTTTCTCTTGTTGATGGTTTTGAAACAATAACTTCATATCCAAGCTCTGTAAAAAAAGTAAACCAAAAAGGTAATAATTCCCAAAAATTTAAACCAAAAGGAATGCCAATTTTCCCTCTTTTCCCTTTTTTAGGTTTTAAGGCATTAAGGTATTCTTGTTTAAAAGCATAGATATCAAAAGCTGAAGGATCTTTTATATATCTTTCTGGACTTGCAAATTTATCACATTTATTTCCACTGATAAACTTTCTATTTCCAAAAAAAGTATTAATTGTAAGTTGACAATGATTTAAGCAACCTTTGCACGTTGTAGCTTTTGTTGTATGAGTAAAACTCTTTAATTCCTCAAGATTCAAAAGAGTGCTTTCTTCTTTTTGTTTTATATCTCTATTTTTTGCATAAAGTGCACATCCATAGGCTCCCATTAATCCTGCTTTATCTGGTCGAATAACGTTAAGTTTAAGTTCATTTTCAAAGGCTCTTAAAACTGCATTATTTAGAAAAGTCCCACCTTGAACAATAATTTTTTTTCCAAGGGAAGAAGGATTATTGCATCTTATTACTTTATAAAGCGCATTTTTTACTACACTTATTGCTAATCCAGAAAAAATGTCTTCAATTTTTGCTCCATCTTTTTGAGCCTGTTTGACGCTACTGTTCATAAATACAGTACATCTAGAGCCAAGATTAACTGGATGTCGTGATTCAAGTGCCAAATGCGAAGCTTCTTTTTCACTGTAACCCAAAGCATTAAAAAAGGTTTGCAAAAAAGAACCACAACCAGAAGAGCAAGCTTCATTTAAGAAAATATCATCAATAACCCCATCACAAATTTTAAAGCATTTTATATCCTGACCACCGATGTCTATAATAAAATCTACATCAGGATAAAAATATTGGGCACTCATTAAATGGGCTTGGGTTTCAACAATAGAATATTCAAGGTTAAAAGCATTTTTTACTAGTTTTTCACCATATCCAGTTGAGCAACCTTTTTGTAATTCAATTTTTGGATATTTTGTTAAAAAGTCAACAATATAATCTTTTACAAAGACTATGGGATCACCTTCATTCTTTCTATAACCAGAAAAAAGCAATTCTCCCTTTTCAGAGATAACACAAACTTTTACGGTAGTAGAACCTACATCCACCCCTAGATAGGCTTTGCCTTCATATTTTAAAGGGTCACCAACTGGTATTATTTCCTTGTCATGTCTTGAAAAGAATTCTTTTTTATCTTCATCAGTTTCAAATAAGGGTTTTAGTGATTTATAATTTTCATCACTGTAATAGTTTTTAAATTTTTCGTTAATTTCTTCAAGAGTAAAAGAGCCCTCACTTAAAAAAGAAGCACCTAAAGCAACAAAATATAGAGAATTATCGGGGCAGGTTCCATTTACTTTCAAGGTTAAGTCAAAACATTTTCTCAAAGTAGAAAAAAAGGTTAAAGGCCCACCTAGGTAGACAACATTTCCTTCAATTCTTCTCCCTTGGGCCAAACCTGTTATGGTTTGATTTACTACAGATTGGAAAACTGAGTAGGCAATGTCACTTTTGCTTGCTCCCTGGCTTATTAATGCTTGAACATCAGTTTTTGCAAATACCCCACATCTAGAGGCAATTGTATAACAGTGATGGCTCTCACTGGCAATTTTATCCATTTCATTTTGTTTGATTGCCAGCAAATTTATCATTTGATCGATAAAGGCGCCTGTACCTCCGGCACAGCTTCCATTCATACGAACTTCTAAATTACCTTCAAGAAATAAGATTTTTGCGTCTTCGCCCCCAAGTTCAATAACGCAACTTGTTTCTGGCATTTTTTTAAGAACAGCCTTTCTTGTAGCATAAACTTCTTGTGTAAAGGCGAGGTCCATTTTTTGGGCAATTCCGATTCCTGCAGAACCTGATATTCCGACAGAGACTTTTTGATTTCCCATTTCTTCTATCATCTCAAAAATAATTTCACTTGCCATTTTTGGAATCTGAGAATGATGGTATTTATAGCGTGAAAAAACTATTTTTTCTTTTTCATCAACAAGAACACATTTTAAAGTTGTTGAGCCTACGTCTATCCCTAATCGCATAATGCCTCTTTATTTACACTTTTTAAAATAACGTAATAAATATAATAGATATTTAAAAAAGAAGGAAGACATTTTAATGAGGAAAAGATATTTAGAGTAGACCAATTACATATTTTTTTCTTTTAGATGTTTAGAAAGCAGGGCTAAAGAAGCTGCCATATTTTCGTTTTGAACTAAAATGTTCTCAGGAACACTTAAATAAATCGGAGCAAAATTCCATATAGCACCAATATTACCTGCTACAAGTTGATCACAAACAACTTGAGCTTGTTTTTCAGGAACAGTAATTACCCCAAGATGAACATTGTGTTGTCTACAGAAATCACTGATTTGATCACATGATTTAACTGTTTTTCCACGTATAACTTCACCAACTTTTTCAGGGTCATTGTCAAAAATACCAATAATAGTAATTCCGTAGTATCCGAATCCTTTATATCCAAGTAAAGCTTGTCCTAATGATCCGACTCCAACTAGAATAGCTTCTTTCTTATCATTATAACCCAAAACATTTTCCATATCTTTTATCAAGGTTTCAATCTGAAATCCAATTTTAGGTTTCCCATTAACAGTGCTAGCAGAAGCTAGATCTTTTCTTACTTGAATTTCTTTGAAATTAAATTTGGCAGCAATTTTTGGTGCCGAGATTGTAGTACAACCTAGAGCCTTTTGATTTTTTAAAAACTGAAGATAATAAGGCATTCTTTGTAAAGCTTGTTTTGAAATACTCATTTGTTTCCACCTATTCACTATTCATTTATCGATAATAACCGTAAAATAAACCAAAGTCAAGTTAAATATTACAGTTTTTATAATTATTGCACTTGAAGAAATTATAAAAAAATAATAGCCTAAGTGGTACTTCTATGGAGGTGGTAATGACAGTTTGTAAATTCGGTGGTTCTTCACTTTCTTGTGCCAAACAAATAAAAAAAGTTTCTGAAATTCTTAAATCTGATCCTAACAGAACTTTAGCAGTAGTTTCAGCACCTGGCAAACGTTTTAAAGAAGATATTAAAATAACAGATCTTCTATATGAAATTTATGATTTAGCTTCAATGAACAAAGTTGAAGAAACAAAGGTTTTATTTAAGATTATTAAAAAGCGATATCTTGAAATTTGTGAAAATTTAGATATACCAGAATCAAATATTAAATCCTTTCTTCAGGAAATATTACATAATATTCTTAGCAAGAAATCTCTCTCTTATTGTGCAAGCAGAGGGGAATTTCTTAATGCAAAAATAATCAGTACTTATTTGGATTGGGATTTTTTAGAAAGTGGTAACTATTTAAAATTAACAGCTGAAAGGCAAATACATCCTCTTTCTTGGTCTTTATTAAATTCAGTTGATTTCTCAAAAAAGTACGTTGTTCCAGGTTTTTATGGAACTGATTTGAATAATAAGATATTAACTTTTTCAAGAGGTGGCTCTGATATCACTGGAGCTTGTTTTTCGAGAGCCGCAAAAGCTAATCTTTATGAAAATTGGACCGATGTAAATGGAGTTTTCAACGCAGATCCAAGAATTATAAAGGAAGCCACTCCAATAAAAAGTCTAACTTATGAGCAAATGAATATTCTTTCTCGTTATGGTGCAAATGTCCTACATCCAGACGTATTTAAACCACTTATTACTAATCCAGTAACTATTAATGTGAAAAATACTAATAGTCCTAAAGAAATAGGAACAATGATAACCTTAGAAAAAGAAAATAATTCAAACTATATTGGAATAACAAATCTTGATCAGAGCTTGTGCATCGTAGGAGACTGTATCGATAATTCGAAGATAGATACCCTTTTTAAGGGAAATAATATTAACTTCAAAAACAAGCAAATCTTTAAAAGCTATTGTCTTTATGAGATAGAACAAACTAGCATGAAACAAGCTTTAAACTTACTTCATTCTAGTTTATTCTAAGACAAAAGGGCTGGCACTTAATTAAAAGTGCCAGTTCCTTTCAATTAAAGTTCTAATTCTATAAACCTTTTTCGAAAGCTTCCAAAGCACGTGAATAATCAACAACAGAAGGAGAGGTATAGGTAACCTCAGCTTCAGCATCACCAAGACTGGTATGTACTGCAATTCTAAGATTATGAATTTTATTAGCACTAAAGTCATTTGTCATGAAGGTAATCATGTAATCACCTCTTGTTGTAATATCTGAACCAATTGTATCGATGATTCCTGCAAAATCATCTGTAATATCAAATAACGCTCCACCTGTATCTTCAGCAAGATCTGTATAATCATCACTATAAGATGAAGGTGCTACAACGTAACAGTTAACACCAGAAATGTTTAATTTAGCAATTTCCTGTGAAACAGAATTACTCACCCCTTCATAATGCCAAGTTACGTGACCAGGTGATTCTGGAGTATGGTAGTCAATATCTGTAATAAGGATAAAAATTCTTGCAGCTGCATCCCGATAAGTAAAGCTCATATCATTTTGAAATGATCCAGCTGGATTACTTGTAAGCTCTGCTCTTCCTGCTCTTGCATAGTCAATAGCATCAATTTGGTTTTCTGGACCATCATCTCCACCATAAGCTGACAAAGCTCCCACTGCTGTTTTAAAGGTAGCAATATCACTAGTAGGTGCTAACCTCTCACCAATTCCTTTACGAATATCATCACCATAGGTAACATAACCTATCCTATAGTCAATATCTGATTCTGCCAAAGTATCAGCAAAGTCCTGAGCTTTATTCGTCATTGTGGTAATATAGCTACTCATACTTCCAGTAGTATCAATAACGAAGACGATATCAGCCATCTTGTTACTGGTTGTTACCGCTCCACGAGGTGTAATTTCTATTGGACGAGCTTCGCCATTATCTTCAATAACGTCAAAGAAATCTGCTTCCACTAAATTTGATATTACCGAATCATCCTCAGGATTCGTCGGAGTTACAAACAAAGTAATTGATGGGAAATTATCATATCCCCTTAACCCAGTTCCAACTCCTGTAATTTCAAAATTAATGGTGTTTGTACTGATTGTTGGTGGCAACACAAACCCTCCGTCAAATAATGAATCAACTGTACTCTTAAACAAGTCACATGATACCATGGTTAAGGTTACGATTATGATAAGTAGCACCGTAAGTAATTTTTTGTGTTTCATTGTAGCCTCCTAAATAAACTCAAAAGTTCTATTAAAAAATTTGAGTTTATTATTTTCATATAATTCCCTTTCTCTAAAATTATATTGTATGGTTATTTACAAAGAAACCGTCAAAACCGGCTTGTCAATTCCAAAGTTTTTGGCATTTTTTGGCAATTTGTTAGAATAAATCTTCATCCTTCCAATGTAAATTTATTGTAATACTAGATTAATAAAGATATTTCCTTAATTGAATTACCAAATTTCATAAAAGTAAAAATAAGATTAATATGTTTATGAATCATAATAACATCCTTAATAGTATCAAGGTGGTAAGGCCTTTCAAAACAGTTGAAAATTTAATGAAAAATATATATCTAATTTTTTAAAGAATAATTCCATCCGCAACTTTTCCAGTGTTTCATCCGCAACTTTTCCAGTGTTTCATCCGCAACTTTTCCAGTGGAATTAACTTTTTCTCTTAATTCCAAGTTGAAGGCTTTTAAAAATCTTGGTTGACTAAAACTAAATTATATTAGATAGTTAATATTGTGTACAATATTTTATAAAACATCTTGAGGTTTCTATGCAGAAGTTATTGTTTTCTCTTTCTATTATTGCCACTGGGCTTATAATTGGATATCTTATCCAGCATCTCGTAATCATTGGAAAAATTAAGGCTGATAAAGCACTTAAAAAGCAGCGCCAAACCCTTCAAAGAGTAGCTTTACTTTGTCTAAACCCAATTGCTACTATAGGAGCAATATGGATTCTTTCATTTGATAATATACGAATTGTTTTCATGCCTGCTATTGGTGCACTTGCAATATTTACTGGAGGATTTACAGCACTAATTATTGGTAAAATATTAAAATTAGAATCAAAACAAGAAGGAGCCTTTTTTAGTTGTGGTGCAATGTTTAACTTAGGTTCAATTGGAGCTCTTGTTGTCTTTATCTTTTTGGGAGAAACAGCTTTTGCTTTAGTCCCTATGTATACCCTATTTGAAGCTATTATTTATTATTCCCTTTGGTTCCCAATTGCAAAAAGCTTTTCACCAAAAGTACAGGAAGAAGTAAAGACAAAAAAATTGTTAAAAATCATTACTGATCCTTTTATTTTAGTCGCTATTGCAAGCATTTTGGTTGGTCTTTTTCTTAATGTCTTAGAAATACCTAGACCTGAATTTTACAGTAAGCTCAATTCTGTAGTTATTCCACTAGCAAGCCTTTTATTACTTATTTCCATCGGTATGGCGATGAAATTTAGTAAAATTAAAGCTTTTATAAAACCTGCAGTTATTATTTCTTGTATAAAGTATCTCCTAGTTCCATTTATGGCAACTGGAATAGCCTTTCTACTAGGATTTGGTAATATTGACAATGGGCTACCTCTTAAAGTAATCCTTATTCTTTCTTCCATGCCAGTCGGATTTATTGCGTTGGTCCCTCCATCAATTTATGATTTGGATATCGACCTTGCAAATGCTGCATGGATGTTAACAACAGCACTTTTAATAGTAATTATTCCTTTGCAAATGCTCATTATTTCTTTTATGTAATTTAATATTTACTTCATTTACTAACCAATCTTGCTTGATAACAAGCAAGATTATGTTTTTTTAAAGAGCCTTTAATTACTTGTTTATTAAATGGTAAGTTTAAATTTCCACCCCGTATGGCCAATTAATTATACCACCAAAATCATAAACATTGGTGTAACCTTTTTCTACCAATATTTTTGCAGCTTGGGCACTTCTGTTACCAGATCTACAATAAAGATAGAGTTTTTCATCTTTATTTGGAAACTGTTCTGCTACAGTATTCCCAACTACATCTAGGGGTATATTGATTGCATCTATTACATGACCGCTGTTATATTCACTCACGGTTCTCACATCTATGATAGTTATATCCGTCTGGGTATCAAAAGCCTCTTTAGCTGTCGCAGCATCTATCTTATTATATTGTGCTACCACTTCATCCATAGCAGTTTCTTTAACTTCATTTTGTCCAAAAGCAAATAGTAATGTTGATGTGACCAATAAAATTGTTATAATTAATAGAATGTATTTTTTATTTATTTTCATAAAATAATCCTCACTTGTATCTATAATATAAACAATTAAATTACTAACGTGAGTGATTTTATCACATAAAATAATAAGAAAGAATAAGTGTTAAAGTAAATAATTTAAGGCAAGTACCATTTATGCAACAATATAATAATAATGCAACATTTTTTGTATATTATTATTAAAATTATTATAATATTGTCGCAAAGTGCTTGAAATTGCAACAAATATTGTATAATGTTTCATCAATTTAGAATAACAAAAAAAATTGCATCATATACACAAGGAATATAATTTGACATACCTTATTTTAGAAGATTCAACTTACTACAGTGGATTCAGCTTTGGAGCGAAGGCCCCTACAATAGAGCAATTAAAAGAAAATAAAACTACTGGTGAATTAATTTTTAACACTAGCATGGTTGGTTATCAAGAAATAATAAGTGATCCTTCCTATGAAGGGCAAATAGTTATTTTTACTTATCCTCATATTGGTAACTATGGTATAAAAATTGGTGATGAGGAAAATATTTTAGAAAAAAAAATTCATGCTAAAGCAATAGTTGTTAAAGAAAATTATCAAGGTAGTGTGGCAAGTGATAGAATTACACTTCAGCAATATTTACTCGATAATAATATAGTTGGTATTAGCGGTGTTAATACTAGAGATTTAACATTACATTTAAGAGATAATGGTTTTAAAAGAGCAACAATAATTGAATGTGAGAAATTAGGAAAGGCAGAATTAAATAAAGTAGTATCTCATTTATTAGCATTTCCTTTTATTTCGTCTTTGAATCCTGTTGAGAATGTAGCAACTAAAGTAATTATAGAAAATCCAAAAATAAATACACCAATTGATAAACTATATGAATCTAAAAAGCATTTTGCCCT
>Ga0265294_10005393_pt1 | contig 15616 bp, 16 predicted proteins | sample MunlanPumphouse3_FD_192504 | JGI IMG/M metagenome (GOLD analysis project Ga0265294, IMG submission 192504) | Groundwater microbial communities from a municipal landfill in Southern Ontario, Canada - Pumphouse #3 | ecosystem: Environmental > Aquatic > Deep subsurface > Groundwater | place...
TGAGTAGTGAGTAGTGAGTAGTGAGTAGTGAGTAGTGAGTAGTGAGTAGTGAGTAGTGAGTAGTGAGTAGTGAGTAGTGAGTAGTGAGTAGTGAGTAGTGTTTTCACAAATTACAAATCACGACTTACGATTCACGACTTACGATTCACGATTCACGACTTTAAAGTAAAAAAAGATATAATATCAACTATTTGCTAAGGGGATATTATGATAGTAGGACTTAAGGGTATTATAGAAAAGAAAGAGCCGACAAAGCTTCATATAGATGTCAATGGTATTGTTTATGAAGTATTTGTATCACTTAGTTGTAGTGGGGCTGTTACTGATAGTAAGGTGAAACTTTTTACTACACATATTATTCGTGAAGATGCACAGTCTTTATATGGTTTTGTGGATATAAATGAAAAAAAACTTTTTGATACTCTTATCAAAATCAACGGAGTAGGTCCAAAAGTAGCACTTGCTATTTGTTCTACATTCTCCCCTAGTAGTTTTGCTCAGATTTTGATTACAAAAGATGTAAATCTTCTCAAAAGTGTCCCTGGAATTGGTCCAAAAGGGGCTGGTAGGATACTAGTAGAGCTTAGTGGGTTGAGCCTTGATATTGATAGTGCTGATGGTATGACTCATGATAATAGTAAAAATGAAGCAATACTTGCTTTAGAATCTTTAGGGTTTAAAAAAGATCTTCTTATCAAGGTTTTATCTACATGTACAAGTACAACTACAAGTGAGCTTGTAAGAGAAGCGTTGAAGAAATTACAAAAGTAGTTTTATAGTGATTGGTAATTAGTGATTAGTGAAGAATGAGGATATAAATAATGTATAAAATAGCGGTTTTTTTTGGTGGAATGAGTTATGAGCATGAGATAAGCATAGTAAGTGCTATTGCTATGAAAAAAGTGATAAATCAAGAATTGGTATTTGTGTTTGTTGACCCAAGTAGAGAGTTTTATTTGATACCAAATGACAAAATGAGATCAACTCTTTTTAGTACAGGTGAATACAAAAAAGAGCCAAAACTAGAGCTTTCTCAAGGTGGAATCTATAAAAGAGGACTATTTGGCAAATCAAAAGTTGAGTTTGATGTGGCGTTGAACCTTATTCATGGGGGAGATGGTGAAGATGGTGTGATAGCATCACTTTTGAACTTCTTTGATATCCCTTTCATAGGTCCTAGAGTAGAAGCTAGTGTACTTAGCTTTAATAAATATATTACAAAAGTATATGCACAAGCAATTGGTGTAAAAACTGTAGATTTTATCAAAATAAACAAAAATAATCGTAATATAACAAACCCAAAATACCCAATGATTATAAAGCCTTGTAGGCTTGGTAGCTCTATTGGGGTGAGTGTAGTCAAAAATGAAAATGAGCTTGATTTCGCACTTGATGTAGCTTTTGAGTTTGATGATGATGTGATTGTAGAGCCGTTTTTAAATGGAGTGAAAGAGTACAATCTAGCTGGAGCATTGACGAGAAGTGGTATAGTGTTTTCTATAGTTGAAGAGCCTCAAAAAGTAGAATTTCTAGACTTTGAGAAAAAATATCTTGATTTTGGTAGAAGCGAGACTGTAACAAGTGCAGATTTATCAAAAGAACTTGTAGAATCTTTGCAAGAAAATTTTTCTAAGATTTACTTACCTAAATTTATAGGGGCTATTATCAGATGTGATTTCTTTGTGGTTGATGGGGAAGTTTATTTAAATGAAATCAACCCAATACCAGGAAGTATGGCTAACTATTTGTTTGAAGATTTTAATTCTTTGATTTCAACTTTGACATTGCCACATAACAAAAAAATTAATATAAATTATGAGTATGTAAATAAAATAAAATCAGCAAAAGGTAAACTATAAAAGGTACAAATATTGGCAAAAAAAGATATATTTTATAAAAACTATATTTATTCTATCTCATATGATATTGTAAATTTCAATGCTACTAGGGATATTGTGTTTTTACACGGTTGGGGTAGCAATAAAGAGGTTATGAAAAGTGCATTTGCATCTCATTTAGAGGATTTTAGACATATTTATATTGATATGCCAGGATTTGGAAATAGCAACAACGACCAAGTTCTTTGTACACAAGATTATGCAAATATTATTCAGATTTTCTTGGATGAGCTGGATTCTAAGCCAGAAGTTATCGCAGGACATTCTTTTGGTGGAAAAGTAGCAACTTTGCTCAATCCTAAATATTTGGTACTCCTTAGTAGTGCTGGAATTGTGGAAGAAAAGCCTTTGGATGTTAAGATAAAGATAGCTTTGACCAAAATACTTGGAAAGCTTGGTTTAAAAGAATTTACAAAGATTTTTAGAACAAAAGATGCTTCAAATATGTCACAAAATATGTATGAAACATTGAAAAATGTGGTAAATGAAGATTTTAGTGAGGTATTTGCAAATTTCAGCAATACTGCAGTGATTTTTTGGGGAATTAATGACAAAGCTACAAGCTTGCAAAGTGGTAAAACAATAGCCAAACTTATCAAACATTCCACTTTCAATGCTCTTGGTGGAGATCATTATTTTTTCTTAAAACATAGTAAATTTATATCGGAGATAATAGATGGACTGGATTGAGATTTTTGAGATTTTGACATATTTACTTGTAGTAATAAGTCTTGGTTTGTATTTGATTACAAATCTTCAATGGTACAATTACAAGATAGAAAGAGTAGTGTTAAAACACCATAAACCTCATTGGCATATTATCTATTTTGCAACACCTTTTGTCCTTTATTATATACTCCCAACTACATATTTTGCTATATATTTTTATGTATTTTATCTAAGTAGTTTTATCCTTTGGAACAAAAAGTTAGATCGTCCTGTAGTTCTTACTGGTAGAGTCAAGCGGTTTTTCTTGATATTGTTTGTCACGACTATATCTTTGATAGTACTATGTTTGGCATCAAATGTATGTGAAAATCTTGGGTTGGTATTGCCTCTTACTATCGCTTATGTGGCTTCTTTGATACTAGAAAAAGTGCTGTTTTTATCATACAAAGAAAAAGCAAAAAAAAGGTTGCAAACATTTAGAAATCTCAAAAGCGTAGCAATTACTGCTTCATTTGGTAAGACTTCTATCAAAAACTATTTAGACCAAGTCCTAAGCAAAAAGTACATCACATACAAAACTCCAAGAAGTGTCAATACAATGGCAGGAATACTAAAAGATGTGAATGATGATTTGCCTTATAATACTCAAGTTTATATAGCTGAAGCTGGAGCTAGAGCCAAAGGTGATATAGATGAGATTACAAAGTTTTTAGAACCTCAAATTGCTGTGATAGGAAGTGTTGGAGAACAGCATATCGAGTATTTTAAAACTTTGGATAATATCATATATACAAAAATGGAGATACTAAACTCACCAAGACTTCAAAAAGGCTTCGTCCATGAGTCTGTACCTATTTTGGAATATCCTACAATCAAAAAATTCCCAAATAGTTTGCATATTACGATGAGTAATCTTGATGGTATTTGGTTTGATTTGGAAGTAAATGGACAAATAGAACATTTTTATGCACCAATACTTGGAAGCTTCAATGCTATTAATCTAACTGCTGTTATTTTGGTATCTTATGAGCTTGGAATGAGTATAGATGAGATAAAACTGGCATTGTCTGAACTAAAGCCAGTGTCACATAGGCTTGAGTTGATAAAAGCTGGTGGTAAGATTATCTTAGATGACTCTTTTAATGGCAATCTTGAAGGGATGCTTGAAGGTGTTAATCTAGCTTCTACTTATAAAGGTAGAAAAGTGATTGTAACTCCAGGGATTGTAGAATCAACCCAAGCAGCCAATATTACTTTAGCCAAAGCAATTGAGAGAGTTTTTGATTTGGTTATCATAACAGGTGATTTGAATAAAAAGATTTTTGAGCATGAAATCAAAGCCAAACAAGTAATATTTCTAAAAAATAAAACTGAGCTTGAAGCTACTTTGGCTGAATATACACATATTGGTGATTTGGTACTTTTTGCAAATGATGCGCCGAATTTCATATAATTGACAGAGTCAATTAAAAAGGTAAAACATGGAACTTCCGAATAGTTACTGGGATAAATTAGCTTTACGGTATCCACGATATACAGATGAGTCTATACAGCATGATGCTAGGTTTATATTTGGTGTAGCTAGATACTTTGGTGTAGATTTTGAAGATAAAACTATACTTGATATTGGTTGTGGTACTGGAACTTTGGCTATTCCACTTGCAAAAGAAGCTTTAAAAATAACTGCTATTGATTTATCAAAGTCTATGCTTGAGATTTTTGAATATGATAAAACAACTCTTCTTTTAGATGAAAAAATAGATATATTTCACTCAAGTTGGGATGATTTTGAGATAAAAGAGAGATTTGATATCTCATTAGCATCAATGACACCTGCAGTATCTTCACAAGAGCAATTTAATAAATTTATCAATTCAACTTCAGATTTTGGGATATTTGTAGGGTGGGGCGAATATAAAAACAACGATATAGTTGATGATTTGCTTACTCTACACAACGGCACAAAAAATAAAACATTCGGACAAGCAAAAAGATTTGCAACTCATCTAAGTACCCAAAATATAAGCCACAATTTAGAATATTTTGAATCATCTTGGAGTGATGACTATAGTTATGATGATGCTTTAGAATATGTTATTTCACATCTTATTAGATTTGATATAGTTCCAAATAAAGAGCTAGTAAAAGAAGTTTTACTAGAAAAAATGCAAGACAATAAAATCACATTTACAACAAAAGCACAAAAAGGTGTTGTAGCCTTTAGAGTTTAGGAATCAAACAAAATATTGTATTATTCATATTATTGTAAATTCATTGTGGCAATATTTTACAAAAATTTTTGTATAATCAAATTCAAAGGATATCTAAATGATAAAAGAAAGTATTACAGCTAATATTTCTCTTTATGGCGATGATATAAAAGCCAAAAAAGAAGAGATTAAAAACTATTTTTTAAAAACTTATGATTTATTTGAAAAGATGTTTGATGTGTTTGTGGATGATAGTGTATATTATGTCCAGCCAGAGCCTCTAAGACACAAACTTATATTTTATTTTGGTCATACATCAACATTTTATATCAATAAGCTAATAGTAGGGCGTTATATCAAAGATAGAATAAATCCGAAATTTGAGTCAATATTTGCTATAGGTGTAGATGAAATGAGTTGGGATGATTTGAACAATTCAAACTACGAATGGCCAAGTGCACAAGAAGTGAGACTATATCGCCAAAAAGTCAAAGATGTTGTTTTGGATTATATTGATAATTGTGAATTTACCTTACCTATAAGCTGGGATAGTCCTATGTGGGTAGTCTTGATGGGAATAGAACATGAGAGAATCCATGTGGAAACTTCATCTGTCCTTCACCGCCAGCTTGATATCAAATATATAAAACAAACAGACTTTTTAAAAGAGCTGATAGAGTATTCACAAGCACCAAAAAATGAGCTTTTGAGAGTATGTGGTGGAGTTATAAATCTTGGTCGTTCTAAAACATCTGATTTTTATGGGTGGGATAATGAATATGGAAAATATAGTGAAAATGTAGCTGATTTCAAAGCCTCAAAGTATTTGGTAAGCAATGGCGAGTTTATGGAGTTTGTAGAAGATGGTGGATATGAAATAGATGAGTATTGGAGTGATGAGGGGCTTAGATGGAGAAACTACAAACAAGCCAAATATCCTACTTTTTGGATAAAAAATGGGGACAAATATCTATATAGAACACTTACACAAATAGTACCTATGACTGAATCTTATCCAGTAGATGTAAATTATCTTGAAGCAGAAGCTTTTTGCAACTATTTATCCAAAAAAACTGCTAAGATTATCACCCTTCCAAGTGAAGCTCAGTGGCATAGATTGGCTGAATTTGTGGGATTAGAGTATCTCAAAGATTACTCAAAAGAGGGGATTGCCAATATCAACTTGGAAGTATCAGCTAGTAGTGTGAGCGTAGATAAGTTTGCACATGGGGATTTTTATGATGTGATAGGAAATGTGTGGCAATGGACAACATCACCTATTGAAGGCTTTGATGGCTTTGAAGTTCATCCTTTGTATGATGATTTTTCTGTTCCTACATTTGATACAAGACACAATATCATCAAAGGTGGCTCTTGGGTAAGTACTGGAAATGAAGCACTACTATGTTCTAGATATGCTTTTAGAAGGCATTTCTTCCAACATGCTGGGTTTAGATATGTAGAAGTAGATACTATATCGAAAAATACATTTGGTTTAGAAAATAGTGGATTTATTTTGGAAGACCAGAAATTTTATGATACTTTATTTGATAAATTGGCTAGAAATATTGATTTGAGCCAACTAGAAAATATACTAAATATTGGTTGTTATTATGGTGGATTGGTATTTGATATACACAAAGCAAATAAAAATATACATATTACTGGTATTGATTTTACAGCTAGAAATATCATGATAGCAGATCAAAATCTAAAAGCATTTGATTATGAAAATATTGAGTTTTGGCAAGGAGATAGTTGCAATCTCAAAAAACATTTCAGTGGATATGATTTGATAATAGTGACCAATCCATTTGAAGAGATATATGAGTTTGAAACAATGGTAAATGAACTTATATCAAGGCTCAACCCAAGTGGCAAAATAGTATTTGCTTTTAGAACAGATTTTGATGTAGAAATGGTCAAAGATTTACTAAAAAATAAAAAAATAGAAAGTTATGTATGGCAAATTTTGACAAAATAAAGTCTAGAAAAAATACAAATTGTGTCAAATATGATGGAGCTTATAGATATTTTGGTACAGAGATAGAACATCCTTTGTGGGTAGCTGATATGGATTTTGAAGTACCTAAATTTTTGCGTAAGAGACTTCAGAAAAAAGTAGATTTCGGAATTTTTGGATATGAAGAAATAAGCAAAGAGTTTTATAAAAGTATAATCTTTTGGCAAAAACTTCAAAACAATATAATACTTAAAAAACACAATATCGTATATAGCTCATCAGTAGTTGCAAGTTTGGGAGCTTGTGTGAGAGCTTTTAGTGATATTGGTGATGAAGTAGTTGTATTTTCGCCTGTTTATTATCCTTTTTTTAGTGTCATAGAAGAAAATGAAAGAAGGGTGCTAAATCAAGAGCTTGTTTTGGATAATGGCAAATATTCTATAGATTTTGACAAACTAAAACAGTCAATCACCCCCAAAACAAAACTTATCCTTTTTTGCTCACCGCACAACCCAATAGGCAAGATTTGGAGTGAAAAAGAGCTTACAAAATTAGCCAATATAGCTATAGAAAACAATCTTTTTATAGTAAGTGATGAGATTCATTGTGATATAGTTTTTGATAAATTTATCTCTATGGCAAAAGATGAGCGTTTAAAAAATAGATTAATAGTACTAAACTCACCATCAAAAACATTTAATACTGCAGGATTAGCCTCTTCGTATGTTTTTTGTTATGATATTGATATGTTGAGAGCTTTTAAAACTCAGTTGGCCTCTATACATTCAAATCACTTAAATAATTTTTCAAATGTTGCTATGAGTGTGTATTCCTACAAAGGCAAAGTTTGGCTTATAGAACTTTTGAAATATATACAGAGCAATAAAACTTTCGTAATAGAATTTTTGAAATTTCACAAATCAAAAATAAAAGTAATTGACTCAAATGCAACATATCTTTTATGGCTTGATTTTAGAGAATTTGGGCTGAGTCAAAAAGAATTAACCCAAAAGTTGTATGATGCTAAAATAGGGCTAAACAGTGGTGATAGCTTTGGTCTGGGTGGAGTTGGCTTTATGAGATTGAATATCGCTACGCAAAACAAAAACTTAATAAAAGTATTAGAAAAACTTATAAAAGTATTTTAATATTTTAAGATAGTATTAATAATTTTTGTACTAAGCTTGTAATATACAAAATATGGAGGTATAAAGATGAAAAAATTGAGAAATATTTTACTAGCAGGTTTGGTGGCTGTTGGCTTAAATGTAAGTGCAGAAGAACTTATGATAGATTCAGCTCATAGTGAAGTGGCTTTTAGTGTAAAACATCTTATGATTACCAATGTAAAAGGTGAATTCACTGATTATGATGGTGATATAGTATATGATATGAAGAATAAAGCTTTTAGTGCTTTTGATGCTACTATCAAAGCTAAGTCTATAGATACTGGCATAGAAAAAAGAGATGAACATTTGAGAAGTGCTGACTTTTTTGAAGTTGAGAAGTATCCAGATATCAGATTTGTAATGTCAAGTTATGAAAAACAATCAGATACTAGTGGTGTATTAAAAGGTGATATAACAATTAGAGGCATATCCAAACCAGTCGATTTAAAGGCTACAATTAATGGTGTAATCAAAGATATGGCTGGCAAAACAAAAATTGGTTTTAGTCTTGATGGACAAATTAATAGAAAAGATTTTGGACTTAATTGGAATAAGGCACTAGAATTTGGCGGAGTTACAGTTGGAGATGATGTCAAATTGATGGTTGAGATACAAGCAGTGGTTCTTGAAGATTAAAATAGCCTTAGGTGGTAGGTCGTAGAGAGTAGGTTGTAGTGATGGAGTGACTTCGTCACCTTTTGAATTATGAGCAAAGCGAATATCTAAGTTATTAGTTATTCATTATTAGTTATTAATTAAAAATGGAGTTTTATGGATAAATTGTATGCCCCTTGGAGGGATGAGTATGTAAAAGGTGACAAAATAGAAGGTTGTGTATTTTGTCATGTAAGTAAAAGTAGCGACGATGATAGAAATCTTGGTGTTTTATATCGTGATGAATATTGTTTCGTTGTGATGAATCGCTATCCATATTCTCCAGGGCATTTTATGATAATACCTCATTTTCATACAGATTCACTTGAAGAACTTGCTCCCCAAATCTGGCTTAGAATGTCAGAATTAGCTCAAAAAGGTGTGCAGATGCTCAAAACTGAGCTAAACGCCAAAGGTATAAATATAGGTATGAATCTAGGTTCTGTGGGTGGTGCTGGTATTGCTGAGCATATTCATCTTCACCTAGTACCTAGATGGATGGGAGATACAAACTTTATCACTACAATTGGTCATACTAGAGTGTATAGTGTAGATTTTGATGAGATTTATAATAAGCTTCTAAAGGTATCTGAACGATATTTTTGTAGTAATTAAACTCTTTGAATAATTCATAAGTATAGACCCCGAATCAAGTTCGGGGTGACGATATTTTTGTGATTTGTGATTAGTGATTAGTGATTAGTGATTCTGTCATCCTGAGCTTGACTCAGGATCTAATCTAGTATTGGTTGGAACGCTAGATTCATCCATTTTCTCCAAAACTTAAAACTTAACACTTAACACTTAGCACTTAAAACTCAAAACTACCTCGAAAAAGCTATCCCCAAAGTAAACCTATTTACATATCTATCATGATCTATAAGGCTATCTCCATATCCACTTTGAAGTTGAATAAATCCAAAGTATTTGTGCAATCTAGTATCAGTTTTGAGTGGAAATGTCCATATAAAATCTGTAGAGTGTTTGTTATTCTTTCGTAGGTTATTTCTGAAGCTTATCTCAAATAGATGTTTTTTGTATGGATATTTTATCCCAAGCTCACCAAATCCATAATATTTATGAATATCTGGATTATCATCACCATCATAGTCATTAACTGCTTTCTTAGTTCTTTCTGGTATTCTATACCATATTTTTGGGGTGATGAAAAGATTACCTAGCTGAAATGTAGCTTCTGTATATAATCTATTCCAAGATCTCGATTGTTCATTGTTTTTTCCATTTGATTCATGAATAAAACCCAATTTATATAGTTTCAATGAGGAATCTTTATTGTTATTGTAAAACATTGCAAAAATCTCAGGAGAGTAGTTGGTCTCTCTAAAAGGTGATGATTTGTCATATAGTTGCCACCAAGAAGTTTGAGTATAACCAAATTCTATGGATTCATTTAGCCCAAAAGCATTGTGAAGTAGTGGTTTTCTTACACTTATTTGAAATTTTGCTTCATTACTATCTCTATCATCTATTCTTTTGTTTTGATAAGAAATAGGTGCAAAATAGTTCTTTTTATATGCATAAAGCCCAAATTCAGAACTCATCATTTGTTCTACATTTTCTTGAGTTTCTTTATCTTCAAGTTGTATAAATTTAGTTGAAAAATTTATTCTATTTTCTTGAGAAGCGGATATGTCATCCACCTTTTCAAAATCTTGATTTTGTAATGCCAAATACTTATATATTTCCATTGCACTTTGATAGTCACCTATTTTTTCATATTCTTTGGCATATTTGATTAATTGCTCATTGGCATAAGAAAAAGATATGAAAAGAATTAGTATTAATAAATTTCTCATTTGTTATTTATTAGCTCAATTGCTTTTTTGATGGCATTTATATAACTCTTTGTATTGATATTTGAGTCGTTTTTGTAAGCAATATCAAAAGCAGTACCATGGTCAACTGAAGTTCTTATAACAGGAAGATTCAAGCTAGCATTGATACTCTTATCAAAATACAAAGCCTTCAAAGGTGCCAATCCTTGGTCATGATACATCGCGACAAAATATTTATAGTTTTGACGATTATGTTTGGTAAATGCAATATCAGGTACGGCTGGACCATAAAAAATCTTACTACCTAGTATATCATTTGCTTCTTTGATTGCTTTTATTATTTTGACTTCCTCATCGCCTAGTACTCCACCATCTCCAGCGTGAGGATTAAGACCCAATACACACACCTTATCTGGCTTGGTAGCACTGTGGAAATCAAGCAAAAATTGAAGAAGTTTTTTTGTCTTGATACTGTCACTCACTTTTGAAAGTGGAATATGCTCAGTAAAAAGTGCCACATACATCTCCTCACACCCAAGCATCATAATAGCATCTTTGCCAAAATAATCTCTCAAAACTTCAGTATGCCCCTTGTACCCAATCCCAGCTTCTGACCATGATTGTTTATTGATAGGAAGTGTAGTGATAGCATCAACTTTCCCTTTTTTTGCAAGCTTTATAGCATCCCAAAAAGAATCATAAGAGTATTTTCCACTTTTCTTAGTCACTTTAGACGGTTTTATCTCAAACTCACCTTTTGTTGGGTATAAATTGAAATTTTCAGGTTTGTTAAGATTTAAAAGTTTTAATCCCTGTGTTAGCATTGTTTCATTTATACAATAAACAGGCTCACAAAAAGTAGATATTTCATCATGTGCTTTCAATGCTATTTCAAGCCCAATACCATTGAGATCACCGATGCTCACAGCAATTTTTTTGAATGTTGAATGTTGAATGTTGAATGTTGAATTATTTTTCATTATTATCCTTACTTGATTTTACTATTTTTGTTATGATGTTGATGATTTCATGTATATCTATAACTAAGCTTTCTACATGTGATTCTTTAATATTTAGATAATCAGTCTTTATCAATAAATCAATCCAGTATTTTGTTTCTCTTGCTTCTTTGCTTGCAATACTCATTTTTGATATAAAGTCAGCTTTTGATTGACCAGCTTGTGCTTCATTTATATTGGCACCTATGGAAGTTCCACATCTTAAAAGTTGTTTTGATAAAATAAATTCTTTTTTGTCATTAGATAAATATTTATAAAGTTTAACTATCCTGATAGCAAAATCAAATGATTTATTTAAGATTATATTTTCTTCTTTCATATTTTTCTTATCCAATCATTCAAAATTCAAAATTTAAAATTCAAAATTTTTCTCATCTCCACTATCGCCTTTTCCAACCCAACATAAACGCTTCGTGCTACAATACTTTGCCCGATATTCAACTCTTCTATTTCTTTGATATGTAGTATATCTGTTACATTGTTGTAGTTTAGTCCATGACCAGCTGCAACTTTCAGTCCAAGACTATTTGCTTCTTTTGATGCAGTTTCTAGCTCTTTGATACTCTTGTCTAGTCTAGATTTCAATTCACTTTTAGGTAAATCAAGCTCTTTGATACAGTGGTGTGTAAGGCGTAAATTTGTGTAAAGCATCGCATAAATATTTGCAAAGCTTCCAGTATGAAACTCCACCCAGTCGCTTCCTAGCATCTTAGCATAATCACAAGCTTGAATTGATGGGTCAATAAACAGTGATATTTCTATTTCATTTGCTTTTAGCTTGTCTATTGCCTTTTTGATTTTTTCATATTGCCCTGATAAGTCAAGTCCACCTTCGGTAGTTACTTCATTTCTATTTTCAGGGACAAGTGTCGCACGAAATGGTTTGAGAGTACAAACTATATCTATGATTTCAGGATTTATAGAACATTCTAGATTGACTGGAAGCAAAGAAGAGTTAATAATATCTCTAGCATCATTGTCATGTATATGTCTTCTATCCTCTCTTAAGTGTATAGTTATCTGATCCGCCCCAGCAATCCTACACACCCCCACAGCATCAAGTGGACTCGGGTCATTTATCTTCCGAGCCTCCCTAAGCACTGCAATATGGTCTATATTTACACCTAATTTCATTCTACATTCTCCCCTTCTTAAATCATCTACCATCTAACACCTAACTAAAGTCCCTGCAATATTATCTGCCAAAGATAATCCACTTCTTCATCGTTTAAATTTATAGCTGATTTTTCATTAAAAAGCTCTTCTATATGGTTACTCTCAAAGCTTCTTGAATAGCTACATTTGGGATGTGTTGGCAAAAATCCTCTTACCAAAGATATATTGTTTTCTATCTTTTCTTCACACAAAAGACAAATATGCTCATTATGTAATCTCCCCTCATGTTCTAAAAGTTTGATATACCCCTCTAGCAAAGCTCTCTTTGGGTTTTGTTTGGTAATTTTGACTAGCATTTCATTGAAAAGTACAAAATAAAAATCATCAATATGCTCTACATCTTTGAGATGTGAATAAAAAAGCTTCACAAACCTCTGCCAAGCATACATCTTCTCAAACTCTCCCATCCAAGCAAATCCAAGTTGCATCACATCTTTTAGTCGGTGAATAGAGCCTTTTAGGTTGGTATCTATTTCAAAGTCTATCTTATATCCGATATTGAGTATAGAGTGCCTAGCTCCATAAAAACGGTACAAAGTATATACCTTATCACTCCCCAAAATAGACACAATCAAATCTTCATCTTTGACTTTTTGTAAATTAATTATAAATCCTTGCAAATAAGTACCACCAACCAATAAAAATATACTAAAGAAGTTATATATTAGTATCTATCATTATAGCATAAAATTGTTAAGCCATTGATAAGTGATATTTTTATATAATATTGTCACTTTAATAATTAAGTAAATTCTAATAAACATGGGAATAATATGAACACAACAAGAAATAATATTCAAGAAGATGAGATAGATTTAAAAGAGATTTTCAAGACAATTTGGGCAAAAAGAGTTTTTATAGTAGGTTTTACATTGTTAGTAACTCTGGTTAGTGCAATATATGTTATGCTTAAAACTCCAGTATTTGAAGCAAGAGCTTTGATTGAAATAGGTGATTATAAACTAGATAATAATCACAATAATAAAGTTATTATTGACAATGCTTCTCAATTGGAGAAAAAACTTTCTACGATTTTTATAGATATGAAAAAGGATTCTATTGAGAAAGAATTTGTTATAAGTTCTATTAGTGTACCCAAAGGGATGACTAGTTTTTTTGAAATTAAAGCAGAAGCAATATCCAATGAAAATGCGATTAAAGGTATACATGAAGTAGTAGCTTTTATTCAAGAAGAACACCAAAATATTTTAAATGATGTAAAAATGAGAAGAGAATTTGAGCTTAAAAATATAGATTTTCAGATTTTAGATATCAAAGAAAAAAAAGTTAGTTTGATAGATAAAAAAATGGATTTACATAATCAAAATCTTATTGATCTAGAAAAACAGTTAAATCTAATAGATGAAAATTTAAGAAATATTCAATCTCTAAATCCATCTTTGGCTGCTCTTAAACTGATGGAAAAAAGAGATATTTCTAGTTCTATTATTTCAATAACTACACAGCTTTATGATATGGAAAATCAGAAAAATGAATTACTCACAACCATTATTTATAAACTTGAAGAAAACAAAAGAATTATTGAAACTTTACTTGCCCCTCACAACTATAAAAATACTCAAATAGTTGGAAATATAATTACAAATACAAATCCTACAAAACCTAAAAAGTCACTTATTGTAGTAGTTGCTTTTGTGACAGGGTTTATTTTGTCAATATTTTTGGTATTTTTTATTCAGTTTATACAAAGCTTTAAAGAAGAAAAATAAATATGAACATCCTTCTTACAGGTGGAGCAGGGTACATAGGTTCTCATGTGGTAAAACAATTACTTGAGACAACCAAATACAATATCACAATACTTGACAATCTAAATACTGGAAGTCAAAAAACACTTGATGCACTATACAAAATAGCAGCCAAAGAGTTGCCACAAACTGAACAAAGTAGATTATCAGTCGTAATAATTGATTTGAAAGAGTTTGACAAAATAAGTGAGTTTTTACAAAAACAAAGATTTGACATCGTGATGCATTTTGCAGCAAGTATTGTAGTACCAGAATCTGTCGAAAATCCAGTAAAATACTATATGAACAACACCGTAAATACTACAAACCTAATCAAGTGTTCACAAGAAAGTGGAGTGAAGAAATTTATTTTTTCAAGTACTGCTGCAGTTTACGGTGAACCAAATCAAAACAAATCAACAATTGATGAGTCTTGTGAACTTAAGCCTATCAATCCTTATGGTATGAGTAAGCTTATGAGTGAGAGGATTTTGCAAGATAGTGCAAGAGCAAATATAGATTTCAAGTATCTAATCTTTAGATACTTCAATGTAGCTGGTGCTGATATGAATACATTTGGTTTTGGTGGTGATTGTACTCCAAGAATAGGTGAGTGTCATGAGCCAGAAACTCATTTAGTACCACTTATAGCCCAAACTGCACTTGGAATAAGAGATAAATTTTGTATTTATGGTGATGATTTTGATACAAAAGATGGTACATGTATAAGAGACTATATACATGTGGATGACCTCTCAGATGCACATATTAAAGCAATAGATTATCTTGATTTTAATGATTCAGATATTTTCAATGTAGGTTATGGTGTAGGATACAGTGTAAAAGAGGTTATTGAAACAATGAAAAAAACAACAAAAAAAGATTTTCAAGTAGATATAGTATCACGCCGTGATGGTGACCCTGCGTATTTGGTAGCAGACAATACAAACATCACTACAAAAATGAATTGGCAACCAAAATACAATGATTTGGAATTGATATGTCAATCAGCATACAAATGGGAAAGTAAATTAAAAATGTATAATTATAATTATTTATAATAAGAAATTACTATAATATAGCAAATTTATGAATAGTTTTTTATTTATCATTGATATTTTGAGAAAATGAATAGGAGATAAAACTTGATGACCAATATCGTATTATGTGGGGGAAGTGGTACAAGATTATGGCCAATAAGCCGTACTCTTATGCCAAAACAATTTGTTAAATTATTCAATAACAAATCACTTTTTCAGCTAACAGTTGAAAGAAATAGTAAAGTATGTGATAAAAACTTTATTGTATCAAATG